>ENA-OQCO01000113-OQCO01000113.1-human-gut-metagenome-genome-assembly--contig:-NODE-113-length-45337-cov-3.674939_pt1 | contig 45337 bp, 39 predicted proteins | sample MGYA00242500_ERZ504582 | MGnify/ENA primary metagenome ERZ504582 (study PRJEB26092, sample SAMD00036346) | human gut metagenome | host: Homo sapiens | study: EMG produced TPA metagenomics assembly of... | reverse complement strand
TTTCCAGGCAACCCGCGGCGGCGGACACGGCGATTACCATCCATCGTTCTCGCTCCCGCTTCCGTTCAGGAAACTGTTGATCTCATGCAGGATGCATTCGACCTTGCAGACATCTACCGCACTCCCGTTATGATCCTTGCCGACGGTATCATCGGTCAGATCATGGAACCCGTTGAGTTCCACGAGAAGAAGGAAACCCGCGAGCTTCCCGCAAAGGACTGGGCAGCAACCGGTTGGAGTCCCGCAAGCAATCGCCCCCGTGCAATCGTCAACTCTCTCTACATTGAAGTTGAAGAGCTTCAGGATCTGAACGACAGGCTTCAGGCAAGGTATCAGCACATTCGTGAAAATGAATCCCGCGCTGAGCTTTACAACACCGAAGGTGCGGAAATTATCGTTTGCGCATACGGCACCGTTGCCCGCATTTGCAAAGCCGCAATCGGTCTTTGCGCAAAGCAGGGCGTTAAAGTCGGTCTGTTCCGCCCGATCACCGCATGGCCCTTCCCCGAGAAGCAGCTTGCGAAAGCAATGGCTCAGGACAGCGTAAAGAAAGCAATCGCTGTTGAAATCAGTGCAGGTCAGATGCTTGAAGATGTCAAGCTGACCGTAAACGGCACCAAGCCCGTTGAGTTCTACGGCAAACCCGGCAGCTACACGCCGACAGCCGAAGAAATCGCAGAATATATCATGAAATCAAGGGAGGCTTAATTATGCAGACCGTATTTAAGAAAACCCCTATCCTGACCGACGCGGTGCTTCATTATTGCCCCGGCTGCGGTCATGGTATCGTTCACAGGCTCGTTGCAGAAGTTGTTGACGAGCTTGGCATTCAGGATCGCACAATCGCAATCGTTCCCGTCGGCTGCGCAGTATTCGGATATAAATACTTCAATCTCGACTCCATCGAGGCAGCACACGGAAGAGCGCCCGCCGCTGCAACCGGTGTTAAGCGCACCAACCCCAACAATGTTGTTTTCACATATCAGGGTGACGGCGACCTTGCTTCCATCGGCACGGCTGAAATCGTTCACGCTGCACACCGCGGCGAAAAGATCACCACGATCTTCATCAACAATGCAATTTACGGCATGACCGGCGGTCAGATGGCTCCCACGACTCTTGTCGGACAAAAGACCACAACCAGCCCCTACGGCCGTGATAAGGATCATTGCGGCAGCCCCATCCGCATCGCGGAAATGCTCGCAACCATTGAAGGCAGCGCATACATTGAGCGCGTTGCCGTCAACTCCCCCGCTAACATCGTCCGCGCCAAGAAGGCTATCAAGAACGCTTTTGAGTGCCAGCTCGCAGGCAAGGGCTTCAGCCTTGTAGAGGTTCTGTCCAACTGCCCCACAAACTGGGGTATGAGTCCCGTAGAATCTATGGAATGGCTCGAAAAGAACATGATCCCCTATTATCCTCTCGGCGTTAAGAAAGACATCACCAAGGAGGTATAAGTTATGCTTTGGACTAATATTTTCGCAGGCTTCGGCGGTCAGGGCGTTTTGCTCATCGGTCAGCTCCTTGCGTATGCCGGCATGTATGAGGGCAAAAATGTCAGCTGGCTTCCCTCCTACGGCCCTGAAATGCGCGGCGGTACCGCAAACTGCTCCGTTGTTGTTTCCGATGAACCCGTTGCGTCCCCCGTTATCAACAAGTGCGACTGCGTTATCGCGATGAACCGCCCCTCTCTCGACAAATTCGAGCAGAATGTTCTTCCCGGCGGCAAGCTGTTCATCAACAGCTCCATCATCGACAAAAAGGCAACCCGCACCGATATCGATGTCTACTACGTGCCCTGCAACGAAATTGCAGACAAGCTCAACAACCCCAAAGTTGCAAACATGGCAATGCTCGGTGCGTACCTTGAAGCAACCAAGGCTGTTCAGACCAAGAGTGTTCTTGATGCACTGCTCTATAAACTGGGCGAGAAGAAAGCTGCACTCATCCCCCTCAATGAAGAAGCAATCGAAGCAGGTGCTGCAAGCATCCGTAAATAATTCGGTTTCTTTTTGATATTTTTCAAGTTGAGCACGGGCTTATGCTCTGACAGGGCTCAGCTTATGAATCCATGCTGCACCGCACAGCCGCAGATCAGGTTGTGCGGTGCGCTTTTTATATCTGATTCGACACTGCACCGCTAAACTGTTTGATTCTTTTCAATACAAAACAAGGACAAGCCGGATTTGTCTCCGACCGTCCCTTTCATAAAAACAGGCTGTTTTTCAGTTCAATTTTTTTCACAAATCAGTTTTAAACCGATTTAGGCTCAATCGCAGTATCCGAATGCGCCGAATGACAGATTTCATGCCATTCACAGTCTCCGCAGACAGTTTTAAAAAGCAGTGCATCAGCCATAATGTATTTAGCTTTTTCGGAAAGTGCTCCCCATTTCAACACCGTGCCCGGTTCAACTTTTAAAAGACGCATTGCCGCCGAGTCATATCTTTTGACCTTTTCCGCACATCGACAGCACACGTCATCCGAATTCTGCGGTACGGTGCGGTTTGGGCAGGCCTTGCAAACGGCATCGCTTGCCGGCACAATTTTGATATCGGCATCAGGTTTAAGTTTACGAACTATAGTGTTCATATTATCAATAAACTCTTCACTGTATCCGCTTTGCCGATAATTCAGGATGCAAAACACATGATGCGGGCGTAAAATTTGAAAATCATCCATTTATGGCAGTACCCCCGTCACACGCGCACCAGCAGATAGCCATCCTGTCCCATCGGCACTTCACACACGGTTTTGCCGTTAAGGAAAGCATAACATCCGCCGCGCGTATTGTCAGCATCGCATATGCTGTTCACAAGGAAAACGGGACGCGGAATCTTTTTTGCCTGCTCGGCATACTCATTAACAAGTTTTGTGCGCCACATTTCCGTGTTGTATGTTACATATACGGGATAAAGCAAAAAATCAAATTTTTCTTTGTTTATCTGTTCAATGTTTTCCTCGTACCATAAGTCCCCGCAAACGGCAAGGGCGATTCGTTTACCCATATATGTAAAGGTTTTGAAACCATCGCCCTCCTTATAGTGCTCATCGGTAATATCATACTCCTTCCATCCTTTTGAAACGCGACGGAAGTTGTTTACGATTTCTCCATTCTTTCCGATGAACATATACGAGCTGTAAATCGCCTCATCGCAGAGTTCGTAATAACCGAACGAAACCGCAACGGAGTATTTTTTTGCTGTGTATCGCAGCATCTTTATCGGCTGTGAATCAACGCTCACAGCAACTGTTCTATCCCTTTCGAAATTCCATTTCAAGCTGTTAAAGCCCTGAAGATAACTTTCTCCGAACGCAACAAGGTCAACTTTTTTTCGGAGTGAGGCAAGTGCCTTTTCAATACGATTAACATTCAGTGCTATTGAATCATCAAGCGTCGGTTGAGAAGCAAGTGCAATTTTCATGTTATTAACGTCCTGTCTCTTTTCGTCAGTGAATTCTTTTTTTCACAAATTTTATGTAAACGCATCGAAATGCCTGCCCCCCATGCACGCTCTGTGCAAAAGGAGCAGGCGTGTCATGCATTAATTTTGGCAGAGAATCAGAATCTAACCTTTAATGCATTTTATCTGAGTCAATCGGCAATCATTGCTGCGCGAAGAATCATGGTCGCATCGGTGATTGAAACCGTGCCGTTACCGTCAAAGTCCGCCGCAAGGATCTGAGTATCGGTCAGCGCAGCCGTTCCCATTGCATAACGCATTGTCATGAGCGCATCGGAAATGGTTATTCTGCCGTCGTTGTCAACATCGCCGAGAGTGTACGGCGGGTTTACGTACGTAATGGAGATATCGTCAACCCAGCCTTTGTCCTGTCCCTTATTGACGGAACCGTCCTTTTCGTAGGACCATTTGAATATGTAGTTGCCGTCGGAAGGAGCAGTGTACTCATAACGGTTCCATATTGTGGTTTCGCCGGAGATGTTTTCAACGACGTTGCCGTTTACATAGAACTTGAGCTTATCATAATTCGCCTCGCTGCTGACTGCCCATGCAAAAGTGAGCTTATCACCGGCGGAAAGGTGAATCGTGTCCATTGTGACAGCGGACTGACTGTTGCCTGCGCCGCTGTTGGTGCTTGCGCCGGCAAGACGTGCACTGAAAGTCGTCATATCAATCTGCCATGCATACGTTCCGGTCGAGACAAAGTTCAGATTGCCGCCCTGCACGTTAAGTGCATCGTTAAGGCTCGGGTAATAGTTGACGGTTACGGAAATCGTTGCGGTAAATGACGCACCCGTGTCCTTATCAGTCGCAGTTGCGGTAACGGTTGTTGTACCTTCTGCAACGCCGGTTACGGTTGCTTTTGTCATGCCGCCGCGGACGGTTGCAATGTTTTCGTTCGCGCTTGTCCAAACAACTTCATAGTTATTTGCGTTTGCAGGTTCACGAACGATATTCAGTGCAGCGCCGAAACCCTGATAAGTTTCAATTTCCTGTTCCGCAAAGCTTATTCCCTGAAGCTCGACAGGTTCAAGAGAACCGCCTTCACCTTCGGTAATCTGTACAGTGCTGATGTTGTATGCATAGTCGCCCACCTTTGCATAAACCGTTGTGCGATTGCCGACGTCAAACTCAAGCATGGTGAGTGCTCCGCGGGTCGTTTCTTCAACGGCAGCAGAGGTGATAAGGTTTGTGCAGGCACTGTCTGAATAGATGCCGACATAGGATACGTAATGATTATCGCTTACGTACAGCATAAGCTGACCGTTCTGCATGTTCCAGTAAACAACTTCGGGTTCCTGTGTATCAACGGTTATCGGGATTTCCCAATAAGCGCATTCATTTGCGGAAGGGTTGAATTCATCATAGGAATGCATGTAAGCTGTCATCCTGAGTTTTACGGTTGTTCCGTTAGGCAGGTTGCTGCCGTCCCAGTCGGGAAGCTCTTCTTCGTACGTTCCGAGAGGTTCGATATCAGTATACCAGCTCTTCTCACTGCACTTGCGTGCCCACGGCACCTGAAGGTTGTAATACTCTTCGTTTGTCTGTGCGTTCACGATTGAATACTCAAAGTATTCGCAGTTGCGGAGCAGATAGTTGTATGCCGTGTCAACCGCATCCATCTTGCCGTCGCCGTTGGGGCTTATGCTTGCGCGGTCAAACAGGAAGTTTTCAGTGTCGGTAAAAGGATTTTCACCGAATGCGATATAGTTTTCGCCGCCGATGGAAGAACCGGCGGTGTTGATGCCCCATTCAGCGGGAATAGGATCGCCGTTTCCGAGATATTCGTCATAATAGAAATCTCTGTCAAGAACGCTTGCCTTTTCCCAATCGCCGTAGAATCCGAGATAGGGAACCGAAAGGTTCACATCGCCTGCAAGAGTAACAAAGCCCTCTATATATGCACCGTTGGGGAACTTTTCGTTCAGCGTTGCGGCATAACCGCTTACATTAACGGTAACGTTCACTGTTGTTCTTCCGTTCGCGGGAACGGTCACGGACTGAGGAACAGTAACATTCACGTTGTTAGTGATGTTCGAAGCAGAGCCCGCCATAGTGTAATATGACTGCCCTCCGATGGATACCGTGCCGGTGTTTTCAGTCAGAACATAAACTGTGGGAGTATAGGTCTTTGCAGTGCTCCCGAAGTTTACAATATCAAAGCTGAAATTGAAAATACCGGTACGATTGTCGTCATCACCGAGTTCGATTTTCGGACGGAGACTGCCTTCAACCTCAATATAAGCCTTTGTGTTGATTGCAGCAGTGAGGTTTGCCTGACCTGCGCCCTGCCAACGGGGAGAATACGGAGTGTTTCCGGACTTGCTGGGAACAGCAGTGCTCATAAGCAGGGTGTTTACCATCTCCATGCGTGCCTGTTCGGAAAGGGACGGGAACGCTGTGTTGACGTACTGATTGACAAGAACCATGCTGCCCGCAATATGCGGAGAGGCCATGCTCGTGCCGCTCTTTGTGCCGTAGTTGCTGTAGGAGTACTGAGAATCCGTTGCCGCACGAATGTTGTCGCCGGGAGCCATGATTTCAGGTTTGATGCTGAGGTCGGCCGTTGTGCCCCAAGAGCTGTAGCTTGTGGGAGTCGCCGAAGAGCTGTTGCTGCTTGCCGCAACTGAAAGAGAACCGCCGAGGGTGCTGGGGCTTGCAACAACGCCGTTGTCCATGTTGAATGTGGCTGTTTGCTGCCGTAATTATTGCCCGAACCCGCAGTACCGCTGTTGCCCGCCGCAACTGCGCAATTCACGCCGTGTGCGGTAAGAAGAGCAAAAACTTCTTCCATATCTGCCTCACCCTGAGTGAAGCCGTTGTCCGAGCCGAGACTCATATTGAGTGCATCAACTTCAAGCCAAGCGCAGTCTTCAAGTGCCGCAAGGATCTCGGTCCATGCCGCGCCGCCGTTCTGGAAAACCTGCATGGATATGATCTGTGCATTATATGCAACACCGCGTGACGAACTGTCGCAGCCGGCAGCAATTGAACTTACATGCGTGCCGTGATCACTGCCTGCATTTGCATGACTTACATCCGTATTGCAGGCATAATAGTTAAATGTGAACGGAAGCTTTGCGCTGTGGTACAGCGTTGCGCCGGTCAGAGTGCCGTTATAGCGTTCCTCCGCACAGAGATCGTAGCGGTTGAGCACGCTTTGAATTCCTGCCGCATCGAAATGCGGATCCTGCGGTGCGGTTTCAAAATTCGTGTGATTAACTTTGATTCCGGTGTCGATAACCGCGATCGTCTGTCCCTGTCCGGTATAGCCCAAGGCCCACATGTCATCCGCGTTTATGAAGCCCACGGAAGTGCTGAGCTTTGTGGGGTTTCCGTCGGGCTTTGCGTCCTCGGGAAGCTCATATTCGGCTGCTCGATAGCAATCCTCAACGCCGTTGAGCTTTTTAATCTCTTCAATGAGACGATACTCTCCGCGGAACGAAAAACCGTTGAACAGAAGCGTGTAGTGATATGAAATTTCGAGATTTCCGCCCTTAACGAGCTTCTTGTTGATTGCCGCAAAAAGCTTGTCCTGCTTTGCAGCAAGCGCTTTTGACATTTCTGCGGAACGCTCATTCGATACATCGGTCTTTGCAAGAACCGGTGCATCCTTCAGCTTTACGATGATCGGAACGATCTCATCGGGTTCGGCGGCAGGTTCGCTGCTGCGCGTGCGTGCCGGCGAGTCATTTTCAAGTATGCTCACCGGAGCTGCGTTTGCCTCCCTCGGCATGAAGCCGACGAAAGAAAACGCCATTGCCGCGACCATAAGCATCGCGACAAGCTTTGTCAAGGTTTTCTTCATGGATTTCCTCCGTTTTTTATTCAAACGCGGATGATCCGCATTTGTTTCATTGATAATGCAGTGATGGTTTTCCGCCAAAACAAATCAGTTTTCGTCGGCGGACACAATGCCGTTCATCGTGTTCCCGATTCGGAAGCATTCGATTTTAACGCTTATTCCTGAAAAAAGCTGTCAGTAAATTTCGGCACTCTTCTTCTCGAATGCCCCCAACGTACGGAATATTGATATTCGTCATCCCGCACGACAGTTCGCACCTTGAAACACAGCATCCGGCCTCGGGGTCAAACGCACCGAAGACAACCGCCGCAATGCGAAAATTCATTATCGCACCCATGCACATTGCGCAGGGTTCAAGCGTAACGTAAAGTATGCAGTCGTTCAGGCGGCGAGTGCCAAGTTTTTGCTGCTGCGCTGAGCGCAAGCAATTCTGCATGCGCGGATGCATCGCTGCGTGTTTCAACAAGGTTGTGTGCGCGGGATATGATTTCTCCGCCGCAAACAACGCATGCACCTACAGGAACTTCCCCCGCCGCCGCGGCAGTGCGGGCTTCATCCAGCGCATCGAGCATATATACTGTTGAAATCTCGTTTTGTTCCTTCATCACTCAATTATATCATATTTTGAGCCGAAATGGAACAACCTAATAACAAAAATGTGTACTTTCGGAGGCAATAATTTTTCATGGATGAACGTTTCCCCGCAATAAAGGCCTGTGCCGCAATTTTGCTCAGCACGGCGGCGCTCTTATTCCTGCTTGTTTTTTCCTGCTGCAGCGGTCAAAATTCCGATGACATCAAGCAGGGAGCAAATGCAGATACGATTATTCCCGGCGATGATCCGACTTTCGAGACGGCGTTATTCTCAAGCGGAACATATATTAATTCTGTCGACGTTTCGAACATGACAAAAGACGCCGTGCGCACCCTGCTCTCTCCCAAGCTCGAACGAGCAAAATCCGAATATCACATAGAAATTGAATTTCAGCAAAACGACAGTTCAATCTGTATCATCAACGGAACGGATCTGACGTTGAAAGACGATTTGGAGGCCGTTATGTCAAAAGCACTTGAGTGCGGGGCGGGACAGTATACGGCTGCAATCAAGCCCGTTGATGACATAAAGCTCCGAAACAGTATTGATTCGGTCGCAAAAATTGCAGAGAAAACACCGGTTCCCGCACAAATCCTGACTCACTCCGCCGCAGGCTGTTCTGAGCTGCCCGTGTTGAAAAAGAATGCACGTTTCTGCCTTACGGCACCCGTCAACGGCTGTCAAATCGACCGTGATGCCGCCGTCAAACAAATATGCAGCGGTGAAACCCGTTTCTCGCTGCCTCTGCATACGGTTTTATGCACCGATAAAATACCCGAAATGCCTGAGCTGCGGGCAAGCTTTTCAACATCTTTTGCCGCCGGTTCCTTATGTTCCGAGAATCGCGTTCATAATATCACAAAGGGCGCACTTCTTATTGACGGAAGCATTGTTCCTGCCGGGCAAACCTTCTCGTGCAACGATTCTCTCGGAGTGCGAAGCAGGGAAAACGGCTGGCTGCCCGCAACCGCATTTGCAAACGGAGGGGCTGAAACACGGCAGGAGTACGGCGGTGGAATCTGCCAAATCAGCACAACGCTGTACAATGCAGTTCTGCGCAGCGATCTTGAAATCATTGCAAGAAGCGGGCACACGCGCAAGGTGCGTTATATCGGCGGCGGGTTGGATGCAGCACTGAGCGGCAAAGACAAGGACTTTGTTTTCCGTAACAACACCGATTCCGATATTTACGTTTTTATGTGGGTTGATGAATCGCAAAAAACTTTGTGCTGTGAAATATACGGCTGTCCTTTTCCGTCGGATTTCGACAGAGTAGACACCGTTTCGGAACTTACATCTTCAACTCCGCCTTCCGAGCCTCAGTTCGTTCTTGATTCAGCACTTGAACCCGGCGAATGTGTTCTGAAAAGAAAGGCCATTGCAGGCAGCACATATCAAAGCTATCGTGTTTACTCTCTGAATGGTGAAATAATTCGCAGGGTTCCGATCGATAAGACCGAGTACCCCATGCATCCCGCACTGTATGCCGTCGGGCAGGGTAAATCATAACCGTTCGGAGCTTTGGTGCGTCCTTCTTGCGCTTTATTCGCGTTTCCTTTATAATATGTTCACAAACCCACCGCCGTAGAGCGGGTTTCATCCGCAAGCTAAGAGCGCAATGGGATAAAAGGAGCAAAAATGCAGCCGATAGATCAAAAAACGGAGAAAAAAACCGTTGCCGGTATCAACCGAAACATTCCTCGCGGAAAACGAAGCAGCAATCAGAAGCGCAATGAGAACCGCGCCGATGCTGCATATGCCGACAAAAGTTTTTGCAGCTCATATAAAATTTATAATTCGGACAACTCCTATGACGGATTTTCCGAAAGAAGCGAATGTGATAAAAAACAGCCGCTTCCGGTGTCCAAAGCGGAGCTTTTTGAGCAGGTCGGAAAGGATGTTCCCGACTTTGTTCTTGTTACGGGGGATGCTTACATTGATCATCCGTCGTTCGGAACAGCGATAATCGGAAGAGTTCTCCTTTCACACGGTTATTCTGTCGGAATAATTGCTCAGCCCAATTGGAAAAGTGCTGAATCGTTCAAAGTTTTCGGCAAGCCCAGGCTTGGCTTTCTTGTGAATTCCGGGAACATGGATTCCATGGTGAATCATTACACGAGTGCAAAGAAACCGCGAAGCGAAGACGCCTACACGCCCGGCGGGAAGCGCGGGAAGCGGCCCGATCGTGCCGTTAATGTTTACTGTAAATGTATCCGTAATATCTACAGAGATATTCCTATCGTTATCGGCGGCATTGAAGCGAGCCTCCGCCGCTTTGCTCATTACGATTATTGGGACAACCGTGTTTTACCTTCCGTTCTTGTATCCTCAGGTGCGGATTTGTTGATTTACGGCATGGGTGAACGCCAGATTATCGACATTGCGGAGGCTTTGGACGGCGGCATTGCTGCACGGGATATTACCTATGTTAAGGGAACTGCATATTGGGCGGATAACCTCTCGCGCGTGTATGAGTACGCTCTTATTGACAGCTTTGAAAAAGTATCAAACGACAAAAAAGCTTACTGTGCTGCGTTTATGACACAATACCGTGAACAGGATGCGATAAGCGGCGCAACGCTTGTTCAGCCGCACGGGAGTGGATTTGTTGTTGTGAACTCACCCGCCATGCCGCTTTCACGCAACGAGTTGGATGCTGTTTACGATCTTCCTTATACACGCCTTCCCCATCCTTCCTACACCGAGCATATTCCCGCTTTGGATGAGGTTCGCTTTTCCCTTGTCAGCTGCCGCGGCTGCTACGGCCAATGTGCGTTTTGTGCGCTTACTTTCCACCAGGGACGCGTCATTCAATCCCGAAGCCACGAATCGCTGATTGCCGAAGCCAAGCTTATGACCAAAATGCCCGAATTCAAGGGCTATATTCACGATGTCGGAGGGCCCACGGCGAATTTTCGTCAGCCTGCATGTAAAAAACAGCTTACGAAGGGTGTATGTAAAGACCGAACCTGTTTGGGATATTCACCTTGCAAAAACGTTGAAGTCAACCATACGGATTACGTTGAACTTCTGCGCAAGCTCCGCAGACTGGACGGTGTGAAGCGTGTGTTCATCCGTTCAGGTATTCGTTACGATTACCTGATGTACGATAAAGATGAAACATTTTTTAAGGAACTTATTAAATACCATATAAGCGGACAACTTAAGGTTGCGCCCGAGCATATCGATGATCATGTGCTTGAGATGATGGGCAAGCCCGGCGGTGAACTGTACCAACGCTTTGTTCGAAGATATAAGCAGCTTAACGATGCTCTCGGAATGAACCAATACATTGTTCCGTACTTCATGTCAAGCCATCCGGGCAGCACTTTGAACTCTGCAATCGCACTTGCAGAATACCTGAAGGCGAGCGGGCAGCGTCCGGAGCAGGTTCAGGATTTTTATCCCACTCCCGGCACTCTTTCCACCTGCATGTTCTATACGGGACTTGACCCGCGAACTATGAAGCCGGTTTATGTTCCCGTTTCGCCCGAGGAAAAAGCAATGCAGCGCGCCCTCATGCAGTTCTTCATTCCAAAGAATCGTCCTCTCGTCCGAAAAGCTCTCAGGCTTGCAGACAGAGATGATCTCATCGGCAGCGGCAGGAACTGTCTCGTGCCGGATGTGCATCAAAGCCCGGCACACAGCGGAGGCTCTTCCTCTGCGACAAAAAGCAATCACCGTTCGCAGTATGGAGCGACGGAACATTCGGCAATCAAACGAAAAGATGCGCGGCAGCATACCCGTTTCGGTTTCCCTGAACAGAGCCGCAGCGTCGGGCAGAACAGCGGAGTTCAAGGCAAAAATATGGGCAAAACATCCGATAAGCGTTCAGGCGGGAAGAAGCATCGCTGATGTTTATAAAGCCTGTGAAAACATTTTGTGGTCGTTGCTGCGGAATATTGGCATATTGCGCCGCTTTGTGCTATAATATTTTTATCAACAGCCGCCTTTAGGACGGTTGATGCTGGTTAAAGGATTTTTAACATGAAAAAACAAACTAAATCCACAGTAAATGCCGGTTTCGTGCAGGGAGCTGCAATTCTCGGCATTGCGGGGCTTTTGGTCAAAATCATTGGGGCGGTGTACAGAATTCCGCTTGCAAACATTGTCGGCGAAAGCGGCATGGCGTATTACGAGGTTGCTTACCCTTATTATTCCTGGCTGCTCGTCATATCCTCTGCGGGACTTCCGACAGCAATTTCCAAGCTTGTTTCTGAACGAATAGCACTGGGCGATATCGTCGGAGCAAAACGTGTATTCCGTGCAGCTTTGCGCTTGCTTTTTGTAATCGGAATTGTCACTGCCGTTCTTCTGTTTGTTCTTTCATCACCGATCGCAAACCTTTCCGGTGCAGCACCGGCAAGGTATTCCCTTATGGCATTGTCGCCTGCACTGCTCCTTGTTTCCGTCATGTGTGCCTACCGCGGGTATCTGCAGGGAATGCAGTGCATGACCGGAACAGCAATCAGCCAGATCGTTGAGCAGCTCATCAAACTCATATTCGGGTTCGGCCTTGCGTTTTTATTCGTCAAAACACGCCCCGATGCCCCTGAGTTGGCGGCAATGGGAGCATTGATAGGCGTCAGCGTTTCAGAGCTTGTTGCGCTTGCTGTCATCAAGTTTTATTATGATGCTCGCATTCGCAATCGCTCTCTTCCCGTCTGCGTTTCAACAAAAGGCGCAAAAAGCGGGCTTCGCGGTTCAATCATCAAGCGTTTGCTTGCAATTGCAATTCCGATAACCATCGGCGCATCAATAATGCCTGTTACGGGAATTGCCGACTCCGTGTTCATTATCAATTTCTCGAAAAGCACGATATTGCAATGGGTATTGCGGAAGAAATCGCAAACGAAAATGCGCGTGTTGCATACACTGTTCTCCGCAGCTACGTCACTCCGCTTATCAACATGCCGGCCGTGCTGACACTTTCGCTTTCAATGAGCCTCGTTCCCGCAATCTCCCAGGCCGTTACGCGCAAGGAAAAGCGCATTGTTAACGCCGCAAGCAGAACGGGCATCAAGCTTGCCATGTTTATCGGTGCACCGTGCGCAGCAGGACTGTTCATTCTCGGCGGTCCGATAATGTCCCTGCTTTATTCGGCTGTCCGCAACAATCAGGACAGGTTCATCCAGGCTCAGCAGGTTATGTATATCGCTGCCGTCGGGGTTCTTTTCCTTTCACTTGTTCAAACGCTCACCGGCATAATACAGGGTCTCGGCAAGCCGCGCGTTCCGGTCTATTTCCTTGCTCTCGGCGGCATTGTTAAAGTGGTCAGCATGGTGATTCTTATGCAATTCACAAGCATGGGCATTCTCGGGGCTGCATTGTCAACCGTGCTCTGCTATGCGGTTGCAGGAATTGCCGATACTGTTTACGTAATCCGAAAAACACGAATGAACATAAGCTATACGGATACATTCGCAAAACCTCTGTTTTCAAGCATTGTCATGGGCTTCGCCGTCTTCGCTGTGTACACTCTCGGTTCAAAGCTCGGACATCCGACGCTTGCAACGCTCGCCTCGCTCTGCGTCGGCGTGGCAGTATACGGAGGACTTATGATCCTGCTTCGTCCTTTCAGCAACAGTGACCTTGAATTCCTTCCTAAAAAGGATCTGTTCAGGCGTATTTTCCGTGTTATCTGATTCGAATTGCATACACACTTAACAGGTTCATTTTTCGGTTAGGAGGAAGCAATGCCGGACTACAGACGTATAATTGAAGAGCGAGAACGTCAAACGCTTTCGCCCTATGCAGCCTTGAGTGCAGAAACACGCGGTCGGGAATATCCCATTGACCCCTGCCCTGTTCGCACCGAATTTGTACGTGATCGCGACAGGATAATTCATTGCAAGAGTTTCCGCCGCCTTAAGCATAAAACGCAGGTGTTCCTTTCACCCGTCGGTGACCATTACAGAACGCGGCTTACGCACACATTGGAGGTTGCTCAAATCGCCCGAACGATTGCCCGCGGACTTCTGCTCAATGAGGATTTGACTGAAGCCATAGCCATGGGGCACGACCTCGGGCATACGCCTTTCGGCCATTCCGGCGAAAGCGTCTTGAACAGAATCGTTCCCGGCGGCTTTGAACATAATAAGCAAAGTCTTCGCATCGTTGAAAAGCTTGAAAACGGCAAAGGACTCAATTTGACTTTTGAAGTTCGCGACGGGATTCTGAATCATAAAAAGAGCGGGCATCCTTCAACGCTTGAAGGTGTTGTTGTGAGCCTTGCCGACAGAATTGCCTATGTTAATCACGATATAGACGATGCCGTTCGCGCAGGACTTCTGTCAAACGATATTCTTCCCAAAAGCTGTATTGAAGCCATAGGCGCAACCCACGGCGAACGGATAAACACCCTCGTTCTTGACATTCTTCAAACAAGCAGCGGCAAGAATCATGTTGAAATGAGCGGCGAAATCAGCTCCGAATTTGAGAAGCTCCGCCAATTTCTTTTTGATAACCTGTATCATGATTCCGCCGCAAAAGCCGAGGAAGGCAAGGCGGAAGGTGTTATCGAACGGCTGTATTATCATTATCTCAAACATGTCAGCGAGCTGCCGCCGGAGTTCACAAAGTATATTGATGAGGACGGCCCCGACCGCATTGCAGCGGATTATATCGCCTGCATGACCGACAGATACGCCGTGCGCGACTACACGCGCCTTTTTGTCCCCGCCGACTGGGCCTGATTTGTCGAATTTGATTTGCGTACATTGAACACAAAAAGAAAGGCAGCTGCAAGTCGTTGCCTTTCTTTTTTTATATTCCAGAAACGGTGAATACATAATTGATATCTGCGCTGTTCATGCCCAGATTTCAGTTCATTGCCCTTGAAAGCAGAAGTTTTGCCGCTTCGATATAGCCCTGCTTTCCCATTCCGCATATCTGCGCAATGCAGACAGGTTCAATAACGCTGACGGCACGAAAAGGCTCACGGGCATGAATATCGCTCAAATGAACCTCCACAGTCGGCAGTCCGACCGCCTCTATTGCGTCGCGGATTGCATAGGAATAATGCGTGTATGCTCCCGGATTGATTATGATTCCGTCAAACTCGTTCATTGCGGCATGTATTGCATCGATGATATCACCCTCGTGATTGGATTGGAACGCTGCAAGTTCCGAACCGCAGGATATGACATAGCCATTCAGTTCTTCCGTAATCGTCTCAAGTGTATCCGTTCCGTATACATTCGGAGAGCGCATCCCTGTCAAATTCAGGTTTGGACCGTTAATAACAACAAGTTTCATTTTTTTGTGCCTTTCGTATTGTTAGCAACATTATAGCACAATTCGCTGCGTTATGGTATAATCAAAAGCATGAAAAAGAACTTGAACAAACTGCACCCGAATACATGCCGAGCTCTGCCGGAAGCTGCTGAGCACGGTACGGCGTTCTATGCCGTCATAGGAGATCCGATTGAACACAGTCGTTCCCCGGAAATATACGCGCCCATGTTCGGACAATTCGGCATCAATGCCGTTTTTTTGAAAATCCGCGTAGTAGAATCGGAATTATGCCGCATACGCTCAATCGTGTCTGAGCGTTCACTGAGCGGATTTGCCGTTACAATGCCGCATAAAAAGGCAATTATTCCGCTGCTTGACGGGATTGATGAAACTGCCGCCGAATGCGGCTCGGTAAACATCGTTACAATAAGCAATAACGGAAGCACCTTAATCGGACACAATACCGACGGCGACGGTTTGATAAACGCGCTCAGGGAAACCGGGGCTGAGCTGAGCGGTGCACATGCCGTCATTCTCGGACACGGCGGCGCAGCAAACGGCGCGGCTGCTGCGCTTCTTCGTGCCGGAGCCGAAATCAGGTTCGTTACCCGTGATAAGAAGAACGGAATTGACATGTTTTCCGCAATTAAACATGCTGAAACAGAATCCCGTCTTCTTTCTTCTGCCGACATTCTGATTAACGCAACTCCTATCGGTATGCATAACATGAACAACGACTGCTCCGATTATGAAGAGACTTCATTTCTGAATTGTCTTAAGCCCTCTTGCATTATTGCAGACATGGTCTATCGAACAAACGGCACAAAGCTCGTGCAGGATGCCGTACGCTTGGGCTTGACTGCCTTCGGCGGAGAGCGAATGCTCTTTCATCAGGGGAAACTGGCTTTTAAGCTTTGGACCGGGCTTGAATATATCCCCGAAAGCTGAATTATCGCTGTTCGACTTTAAGGTTAAAGCCATGTGCTTCTTTCAGATTCAAACAATTACGCAAAAGCCCGCCGCAGTCAATGTTATGATATAATCCCCATAGAGTAGACACTTGAAAAAACAAAAGAATTCAAGGCTACACCATGGGGGTTATTTATGTCAAGGAGAAAGAACAAAAAATACAGCGCAGAATTGAAGTTAGAAGCGGTGCAAGCATATTTAAACGGAGAAGGCAGTTATGAAAAATTACGAAAAAGATACGGATTATTAAGTTCAACGCAACTCAAGGAGTGGGTAAAGTGGTATAATGGTCATAAAGAATTCAAGGAAAGGCGAGGAGTCGGAACGGAGATCCATATGACCAAAGGAAGGAAGACAACGCAAGAAGAACGTGCAGAGATAGTAGCATTCTGCATTGAGCACGGGAAGGACTATCCGCTGACGATCAAGACATACGGAATCTCATACCAGCAAATATACGCATGGGTGAGGAAGTATGAGGAGCAGGGGATAGACGGTTTGAAAGACGGCAGAGGAAGAACGAAGCCTGCGGAAGAAATGAGCGAGGCTGAGTGCCTCGTATGGAAAACAAGATATTGAAGGCGCAGCTCAAAGATGCTGAAATGGAGAACAAACTGCTAAAAAAATTGAGGGAGTTGAGAGGAGGCGATTGATCAGCGGAGTAAGGCAGGAGGATTACTACAAAGCGATACAGTACCTACATATATCCGCGAAATATCCAATAAAAAAATTGTGCCAAAAACTGAGCATCAACAGAAGTGCATATTACAAATGGCTGCATAGAGAACCAAGCAGCAGACAACTTGAGAACGAACAGATTGTTGAATGGATAAAAGAATTGTACGAAGAACAAAACGGGATTCTCGGATACCGGCAGATGACGATTACTGTCAACCGGGAGCATAATGTTCACTACAACAAGAAACGTATACGGAGATTGATGCAGATACTTCACTTAAAATCCGTGTGCAGGAAGAAACGCTACAATTACATCAAATCGACACCCGAAGTTACTGCTAAAAACATTCTGAACAGAGATTTTCATGCGGACAAGCCCAATGAGAAATGGCTCACAGACGTAACGGAATTAAAATACTATGCAGGTGCTGAAGTTAAGAAAGTGTATTTGAGTGCTATCCTTGATTTGTACGACAGAAGGATTGTTTCATACAAGATTGGAGACAGCAACAACAATCCGCTTGTGTTTGAAACGTTTGACGAGGCGGTACGGGCAAATCCGAATGCTCACCCGCTGTTTCACAGTGACAGAGGATTTCAATACACGAGCAAAATCTTTCACGTCAAGCTCGTTGCAGCCAATATGCGGCAAAGCATGTCCCGCGTCGGCAGATGTATTGACAACGGGCCAATGGAAGGCTTCTGGGGGATCCTCAAATCCGAGATGTACTACTTGAGAAAGTTCACTTCGCGTGACGATCTGATTTCAGAAATCGAGCATTATCTCTATTTCTACAATAACAAACGCTACCAGCAGAGGCTCAAATGCATGACGCCGATGGAGTTCCATCGCGCCGCTGCGTGAAAAATTCCACCCTGCTGCGCAGCAGGGTGGAATTTCCTCGCAAAACTATTTTGTTTTTTTCACTGTCTACTTGACAGGGGGCGCTTCATTATTCCGTGCGGCGGGCTTTTAATCAATCAACAGTTTTCAGCCTTGTGAAACAATTTCATCGCAATATGTTTCAAATCAGAATTCGAATTCCAACGGTTCATTTGTGAATGAGCTGAACACTGCCTTTGCATTTTTGATGTAAAGAGCCTGTGTGTTTCCGTCGTTTTCATCGTACATTGCACGAAGCGACGGATAAGCATCCAGCATTGACCTGCGTGCTTCAACCCTGTTATCTTCAACAAGTTCCCCGCTCAGCCTAAGCCATTCACCCGTTTCTGCTTTAAACGCACAAAGCTCAAACTTGGGATTCGCTGCAAGCTGTTTTGAAACATCCTTCGCTCTGCCCGTTTGAATATACAGTTTGCCGTCAAAGATATGAATCGTGCCGAACGGACGTACTCTCGGCTGCTCGCCGTCCGCTGTTGCAAGGTAGTATGTCCCTGTATCCTTCAAAAACCGGCAAACTTTTTCCATTGCTTCGCGCGATGCAGCCGTTGCGCAGGTGTTTTCAGCATTTTCGTTCATGTACGCTGCCTCCTGATTAATTATTTTACAACGATGTTCACGATGTTGCGAACGGCAATGAATTTCACAATATTCTTGCCCTCAACCCACGGCAGAACTTCTTCATTTTCAAGCACAAGTTTGCGCAAAGCTTCCGTTTCCATGCCGACAGGTATGCTCATCTTTGCACGAACCTTGCCGTTGATCTGAACAGCAATTTCCATTTCATCCTTTACGAGAGCTGCCTCATCGAACTTCGGCCACTCAGTTTCATAAATCGGCTTGTCGAATCCGATGACGCTGTTCATTTCCTCCGTGATATGCGGCGCAACGGGATTCATCAACACAAGCAGTGTGTGCAGCTCATCACGAGTGACATCGCCCTTTGCGTAAATATCGTTTACAAGGCTCATCATCGCCGCAATTGCGGTGTTGAACTTCATACGTTCGTAATCTTCACTTACCTTTTTGATGCAGCCGTGGACTGCCGGAGCAAGCTCCCTGCGAATGCCCTCGCCTTCCGTGAGCATATCCTGCAAACGCCACACACGCTCAAGGAATCTGCGGCAGCCCTTAACACCCGCCGTGCTCCACGGAATCGTTTGGTCAAATGCGCCTATGAACATCTCATACATGCGCACGGTATCTGCACCGTATTCATTCACAAGGTCATCGGGATTGATAACATTGCCGAAAGATTTGCTCATTTTTCTTCCGTCCTCGGCAAGAATCATGCCGTGGCTGGTGCGCTTCATATAAGGTTCCGGGCAGCTTACAACGCCGATATCATACAGGAATTTATGCCAGAATCTTGAGTACAGCAGATGCAGCGTTGTATGCTCCATTCCGCCGTTGTACCAATCCACGGGCAGCCAGTAATCGAGCTTTGCTTTATCCGCGATTGCGGTATCGTTATGCGGATCGCAATAACGTATATAATACCAACTTGAACCCGCCAATTGGGCATTGTGTCTATCTCGCGTTCAGCAGGTGCACCGCATTTCGGGCAGGTGGTATGGATCCACTCTGTCGCCCTTGCAAGCGCGGATGAACCGTCTTCAGCCGGACGGAAGTCATCAAGTTCGGGCAATTTGAGCGGAAGTTCATCCTCCGGCACGGGAACCCAACCGCAATGATCGCAGTGAACCAGGGGTATCGGTTCTCCCCAGTAACGCTGACGGCTGAACAGCCAATCGCGGAGCTTGAAATTCGTCTTTTTCTTTCCGATGCCCTCTTCTTCAAGCCAATGAATCATTGCGTTCTTTGCGTCCGCAACCTGCATTCCGTTCAGGAAGCCGGAATTTACTAAGATACCGTTTTCGCAGTCCGTAAATGCCTCATTTTCAATGTTTCCGCCCGACACAACTTCAACTATCGGCAGTCCCATCTTCTTTGCAAAGGCATAATCCCTCGTGTCGTGTGCGGGAACAGCCATAATTGCGCCCGTTCCGTAACCCATGAGGACATAATCCGAAATCCATACGGGAATCTGATTGCCCGTTGCAGGGTTAATTGCAGTGATGCCTTCAAGCGGCACGCCTGTTTTTTCCTTTGCAAGCTCGCTGCGCTCGAAATCGCTCTTGTGCGCCGCCTGTTCACGATAAGCGTTAACGGCCTCCATATTTGTAATCTTATCAGCCATTGCGTTCACGATCGGATGCTCGGGTGCAACTACCATATATGTTGCACCGAACAGCGTATCCGGGCGAGTGGTGAATATGCGCAGTCCTTCGGGATACCCTTCAATTTTGAAAGTTACTTCCGCACCGATGCTGCGGCCGATCCAGTTTTTTTGCGATGATTTCACTCTGTCGATAAAATCAACGGTATCAAGGTCATCAATCAGCCTGTCTGCATATTCCGTTATGCGCAGCATCCACTGAGAACGAACCTTTCGCACAACGGGCGAACCGCAGCGTTCGCAGTTGCCGTCAACGACTTCCTCATTCGCAAGACCAACCTTGCAGGAAGGGCAGAAATTGATAGGAAGCTCCGCTTTATATGCAAGACCCTTTTCGAAAAGTTTCAGGAAAATCCACTGCGTCCAACGATAGTATGCAGGATCGGACGTATAGATTTCACGCGAGTAATCAAACGAAAATCCAAGCATTTTCAGCTGATTGTGAAAAACGCGCATATTGCGCTCAGTTACCTTTGCGGGGTGTTCGCCGGTTTTTATTGCATAATTCTCCGTCGGCAGACCGAAGCTGTCATAACCGATCGGGAAAAGGACATTGTAGCCTTCCATGCGGCGTTTTCTTGAAATGATATCCAGCGCTGTGTTGCTGCGCGGATGACCGACATGCAGCCCTGCTCCGCTGGGAAACGGAAATTCAATTAGAGCATAATATTTCGGCTTTGTAAAGTCGTCTTTTGCTTCAAAGCAATGCGTATCATCCCATATTTTTTGCCATTTTCTTTCGATTGGCAAATGTTCATAACGTTCACTCATAGATTTTTATTCTCCTTCTTGGTGTTGTTTCGAATTCAATTCATAAAAAAACCCCCGCTCGAATGCGGCATTGACTGCCGATCCGAAGACGAGGGAAACACACGATAATCTGCCCACGCGGTACCACTCCGGTTGCTTTGCCGCACACTGAATATGCGCAGCAAAACCGCTCAATGCCCTTAACGCGGGCTTGCGTTTGCAGCTAATGCAGGAAAGCTTTTAATATTGAAACATGTCTCCCCTGCCTCGCGGCAAAAGCTCTGCGGTGAGCAACAAACCCCTTGCACCGTCTCGCACCATACCGACGGTTCTCTTATGCCTCTGAGTGTTTGTATATCCGCTTCAAAGCCGGTAGCATTATTAACATGATTTGCACATGACTTCCGTACTTCAGCAATTCGAACTGCGGCTGTCATCCAAGCATACTCTCGGTTAACGGAATGCACTGCCGTTCACCTGATGCAAGTATAATTATAGCCGTTTTTTTTCGTTTGTCAAGAAAAAACCGACGCCATCAATTTTTGAACAATGCAGCTTGGGACCGATTTCGCACAGAACGGTTTGATTTTCCGTTCGGAACTGTTTCCGTCACGCTGCCATGCTCATGAGTTTCTCCACCAAAGAGCGAACCCATCCGATAATTTCATCTGTGTAAAGGTAACACAGCACTGCCGCAGCTGCAAAAAGCACCGCCGCTGTAAGCAGACCGATAAGCGCGGCACGCGCGTACGAACGACTGTTTTTGTTGATGCCCTCCGCAAATGCAAAAATGAACAGCACAACTATATTCACAATCGGAATCATGAACAGGAGCTTGCGCCAAATAAAGCTCCATGTACTTAACGGTTTCACCGGCGGCTGAACCGCTGCTGCAGACTCGCAAGGTGCAGCATTTTTATTCTTTTCTGTCGAAATTCTGTTTGCGGGCTGCGCTTTGAGATTATCATCGTTTGCCGCGCTCATTCGTTCGCCGCTGTTTTCGTCTGCGCCGGCGACGCCACTGTTTTCTGCAACGGTATTCCCTGAATTTGTTTCATGCGTTCCGTCCGCTGCATCCGATGTGAAAACCGCATCCATTACGGATGAGTCATCATTATTACTGTTCTCAGAAGCAGTCATTTTTTCCTGTTTAGGCAGATTATCGAGTCTTCCGCCGCACCCTGTGCAGAATAATGCCCCGTCAGCCGCCTCTTTACCGCAATTTGGACAAATCATGTTTCACGTTTCCTTTCGATTTTTCGTTTGGTATTGACTCTGCAAAACAAAACCCGATGCAATGCCGCACTTTCATGAGTGCTTTGATTGGTTCTGAAGTTTTTCAAGTACACCCGGATACTCTCTTTGTGGATTTAAGCCCGAATCTGTGAACTTTCTCCGCAAAAGGTTACTTATCAAGGTTTACTCCGTTTGCCGATTACACAATTTTCTTGCGTTTATATGTTATCACACTTTCATGTCCTTGTATACAGTCTTTTGCAAAATAACGAAAAGAATCCACATTTTCAACAAAAAATCCGCGGCAGAGTCAATTTCGTGCAAGTTTATTACACATATTTGTGACGCAATGCCCGTATCCTCGGAACGTGGACGCTCTCGGTTTTCAAAAAACTCTGCCTCGGGCAGGTTCAATTCCGAACCCGCCCGCAGCAGAGCCGCTTGTTATTCAAATCAACTTACGAGTTCCTTTGCAAGATCCGCATTGGCTTCCTTTTCAAGCACCGTGTATGCAATCTTGCCGACAAGAGTCTTCGGCAATTCCGAACGGAATTCGATAGTATACGGCATTGCGTATTTTGCAATATGCTTTTTGCAATAGTTCAGAATATCCTGCCGCAGCTCCTCAGAAGGCTCGAACCCGTCCCTCAGGACAACGTATGCAAGCACTTTTTCCATCTTGTACGGATCTTTTACGCCAATGACGCAGCTCATCTGAACGGCATCGTGTCCGTCTATGATGTTTTCAAGCTGGGACGGATAAACGTTGTATCCGCTTGTAACAATCATTCGCTTAATGCGCTGTTTGAAATAGATGAATCCGTCCTTATCCATGCTGCCGAGGTCGCCCGTATGCAGCCACACATGGCCGTCCGAATGCGTGCGCAATGTGTTTGCATTCTCTTCCTTGTGGTTGAGATAACCTATCATTACGGAAGGTCCGCGAAGGCAGATTTCGCCCAGTTCGCCGTAAGGAACTTCATCGTTTGTGCCGACAGCGCAAATCTGATAGTATGTGTCGGGATAAGGCAGGCCGATGCTGCCCTCACGCTCCTGATTGTAAGGCGTAAGACAGCTTGCGGTAACGCATTCGGTCGTTCCGTAGCCCTCACGAACATGAACTGTTGCACCGTGCGCTTCAAGGAATGCATCGAATCTGCGTTTCAATTCAACCGAAAGCGAATCACCGCCCGAGAATACGCCGCGCAGGTAGTCGAGTTTCTCGCCGTCAAGATAAGGATTGCGCGTTATCGCTTCAAACAGGGTCGGTACACCCGCGATATAATTGGGCTTTTCCTTTTTGATGAGCTCTGCATATTTCTTAACATTGAACTGAGGAACAAGAATGCTTGTTCCGCCGACTTCAAGCATCGTGTGTATGCAGACGCCGAGTCCGAAACCGTGGAAAATCGGCATTGCCGCCAGCATTCTTGCATGACGCACAACGCTGTTGCACATAGCCGCGGTTTGCAGTCCGAGAGCATTAAAGTTCATTCCGCTGAGCTGAATGCCCTTCGTGACACCCGTTGTTCCGCCCGAAAACAGTATGACAGCCGTTTCATTCGCCGGCATATGAACGATATATTTTGCAAGATCGACTTTTTTTCCGTTCCCGATAAAATCTTTCCAGAAGATAACGGAAGGATCCGCCTTGTTGACTTTGTTCTTTTTTGCATTCATCAGCTTGAATGCAGCGGACTTGACGGCGCCGAGCTCATCTGCTGCGGAAGTTATGATAACCTTTTTGACAGGATATGTTTTTTCAACCTCCGCAACTTTTGAATAGAACTGATCGAGCGTCAGCAAATAGTCACTTTTTACTTCCTTAAGGTAGTAAATTATTTCGCTGACAGCCGAAAGCGGATGAATCATGCTTGCGACCGCACCGATTCGATTGAGTGCGTACATGCAGAACACCGCCTGCGGAACGTTCGGCATGCAAATTGTGACCATATCACCTTTTTTTACGCCGAGAGCTACAAATCCCGCAGCTGCTTGATTGATTTTTTCAACAAGAACGGTGTAGCTGAATGTTTTGCCCATGAAGGAAATTGCAGGAAAATCCTTTTCCTTTTCTGCCGTCTTCAACACCGCATCCGCAATGCTCACATTCGGATACTCAAGGTGAAAAGGAACGTCACCGTAATTTGCCAGCACGGTGCGCCCTGTTCCAACGGGTTCATTTGATTGTTTTGCATATTATTCCTTTCGATTTTTGGGAAAAATCGAAATACGCAGCAACACACGGAGGACAATGCGCGCATTTCTGTTTTGCGTCATTGTCCGACCGCTGTGCCGTTGTTCCGTTGTTGTTTGCGTTTGTTCAGAACTCAACAGGAGTCTGAATCGGCAGATCAAGCAATTCCGGCTCGCTGAGCAGTTTTTTTAGCAGCGTTATACTTTTTGCAAAATAAACGCCGTCCGCAATGCGTTCATCAACAGTCAGCCCGAGTCTCAGCGCCTCACGCATTTCATAGCTTCCGTCAGCGTTGAAGAACGGGTGCAAATGTTTTTCATCAATAATAGCAAATAAAGAATTAGTGCCCCAGTTCGTCAGGTGATGATAGCTCGCATGCATCTTGATGCTTCCGAGATTGCTTATAAAAACGGATGAATTGTATGGGTCATCCTTTGTAAGCCATGTCGGAACCCAACCGTGATAATCCAGCCACATCAGAATGCCGACCACGATTCGAAGAAGAAAGCGCGGCATTTTTGTCAACGTTTCCATTGCGTCGGTCGTGCCGTCCGTCTTGTCGTGCTTGCGCACGGAAGTTACGAATTTTTCAACTTTATCGTGAATCTGATCAACCGGCGGCTGCCCCTGCCTGTCAATGTCTACAATCGCAAGTGCTTCATAGGAATTATCCTCGAAACGCTTTTTAACAACAAAGGAGACACTCAATGCCTTGCGCTCGTAAACCCGATGTCCCGCAACAAAGCAATTCAACCTTGGGCGCAGGGTTACGGTTTTTGCAATAGCAGCGCAGAGCACATGAAACAAAGTGTACCTGGATGCGGGATTTGATGCATTCTTTTTTGCAACGTATTCATTCACGGCGGTAAGGTCGATAAGCTCGCTCATCACTGCCTCATTATCGCACCTGTTCGGAAGCAGATACGGAATAAATTTGTGCATTGCATCAAGATCTCTCAAAAGGTATGCATCCTTGCGGTCGCCGTGGCGACGCTTTCGGTTTGTTTCCATCGTATTGATTCTCCCATTGTTCAGCGGGTATTGGAAGCATCACGTATACTTCCCACTGTAAACATATCTATTATAGCCCGCTGCGCCGCATTTGTCAAATTTTGTACCCGTTCAGGCCGCATTTTTTTGATACATATCTTTGGTTAATCCGACAGCACCGCTCCGTATGCCGCAATTCTGTTTCATCTGACAACACTTCGAACGAGCCGCCGTTTTCATTTTGAACCTTGCACAACCTCGTTTTTTGTTTTATTACGCTCAGTAACTGCATTGAAGCAAAAAAGCATAAGAGGCAGTTTTTTTATACATGACGGTGTTGCAATCGCGTTTTATTATGATATAATGAGTGCGTGAAACAGATAATAAGACTTTTAAGCTGCCCGCAGCGGGCAAAAATGCAACAGCTTATGATGTGCGGAACCGCAGTTCGGTCGACATAATGCAATCAACTTTACATTGTCTGATCGCGGCAATGCGGGTTATATATTTCATGAACAGCCGTTCCGCAAAAAGACCGGTTAAAACTATACAGCAGGCATTGGTTTATTTCGTTTTCGGATAATCACCGAGTGCGGTATTTTATCGGGAACCGTTCTTGTTTATTCTTTAAAAACTCAGAAAGGGACAACTATGCAGTTACATTTGACATTCAGCGCTCGGCATGTCCGTTTGCCGCTGTCGCACCGATACGCCTTGCAGGGAATGCTCTATCATGCTCTTGCAAGCAATCCGCATTATTCAAATTATGTACACAACAGCGGATATTCTTGCGGCGCGCGCAATTATAAGCTTTTTACTTTCGGCCGTCTTTCGGGACCGTTCATGCACAGCGAACATGAAATCATCTTTAAGGATACCGTGCATTTTGAGGTTCGCAGCGTTGATCCGAATTTCGTGTATCAACTCGGTTCGGTGCTGTGTCCGAGCAGCCAAATCAATTTGTTTGAAAACACACTTGAAATTCTGGACAGCCGCATTGAAGATTATTCACCCAATACCTGCTGTGCAAAAATCTCAATGCTGTCGCCTATTACGGTTTTTGAAACCGAGAGAAGCGGTTATCGCCGCTTTATAGCCCCCGATGAATCTCTGTTCTATACTGCTGTGGTCAACAATGCGCTCAGAAAATGGCAGAGCTATTTCAACACGCCCGCACCGACGGATTTTTCCTTTGAACCTGCCCTTCCTCCGGCGGAGTTAATTCAGAATCATCGCATCGTTTCAAGGTTTAAAAGATCCACCATCGTTTCATACGGCGGCAGCTATGTTTTGCGCGGCAACGGCAAGCTTATCAACTTTCTTTATGACGCAGGTCTCGGTTCAAAAAACTCACAGGGACTCGGCATGTTTAATATTGAATCATTTCCCGACCTTTAAACATTTTATTCTGCCGCATTTTCTCCGAACAGCCTTCCAACCGTTTCACGCAGACGCTTGCGCAGCGGCGGAACGTACTCTTTCGAATTATATATTTTTATAAATTCTTCTTTATCCGCCCAAAGATATTCAACAGTTTCTCCCGGCTGCAATACAACGGAGTCTTTTTTCGCGCTGATAAAGCACAAATAGCCCATATATATTGAATCCTGCGAGATGTCCGTAAATATAGGCTGAAGCACATCCGCGGCAAGCCCTGTTTCTTCACGGAGCTCTCGTCTTGCTGCGGTTTCCGGATCTTCTCCACGCTGTACCGAACCGCCCGCACTGCTTTCCCAAAGCCCGGGATAACCGCCTTTATTGTAATCTCGCCGTGTCAAAAGAACCGAACCGTCCTGATGCACTGCCAAAACTTCAACAACAATGTGGTATAACCCTTCCGGTATCGGCTCCCCGCGTATCAGGAGCTGCCCGGTGCGCTCACCTGTTTCCGTGTATGCATCCCAAAGTTCAGGAACGCCGATGTACCATGACGGTATCTCATTCGTCATACCGTTGTACCATTCATAAACCTCACGGGTCTGACGGAGCATAACCTGAATTTCTTCCTCTCCGAATCTAACTGCCCACGGCACGGATGCAATCCCGTTTATGCATGTATACAGTGCGAGCAGTTTCCAGAATTCCGGCGGCACGGCATTATCAAAATAACCGTTCACAATCCCGGATGCAAAATACGGTGAAAGGTGTGCGCTCCACACAAGGCGATTGAATTCCTGCCACGGATCGCCGAAATCCGAGCGATTAAAATCTATAACGATAAGTTCGCCTGAATCGTTTACAAGAAAATTGCCGATATGATAATCCCCGTGGCGAAAAGTCTGCGGTCTGTTTTTCAGCAGATGCCGATTCGCCTTGATATATTCGGCAAAGGAATCTGCAACATCATTTTTGATGCTGCATTCACGGCAAAGCCTTAACTTGTTCTCTATGGACACATTAATGCGTTCTTCCCAGTTCTGTACATTGTCCGGAGCCGGAACTTCGTGTATGTATTTCAAAGCTCTGCCTGCCCTCAGTCCGAAAGCGTACTGTTCTGCAGCGGGCATCACTGCAACAGCGGGTTCGGCCGCGCCGCCGTCAGCCCAGGCATAAACAGCATATGTTCCTTCGGTGTGCTGTCGAATATCATCACAAAAAGCATGGATATCATCAAGCTTACCGCACTCGATCGGTATGCTCATCGGAACTTGCTGCATCGGAATGTTTTCGGCCGCACTAATTATCGATGCGCATTTCTTCTGTGCTTCAAACAGAGTTATAAAATCGGGATTCACCCTTCCCGGGGTAACGCGCAAAAGGTACTTTTTGCCGTCGGCACCCAATGCAAAATACTTATAATCATCCGACCAACCTTGGGTTATCGGTGTCTTTTCGATGTATTTTATCATTCTTTTCCTTTCAAAAGGCATTCGGCGGTTTATCTCTGCCTTTGTCTGCCGCCGCCGAAACATTTGCTCAGTTTGCTATGCCTCACTCCGCCTTGTTTTTGCCGCGCCTGCGTTTCACCGCAATAACCGCCGCAAAGGCCGCAGTCAGTATAATCGCACCACATACGATCATGATATAGGGCGTACAGTCTTTTTTTATGACTTTTTCAATGGCAAAAATACCATTGTTGTTCAGCTCAAACACAATGTATTTACCGTCACGCTCGAATTCGCGCTCAGTCCAACCGGCATCGGTCAATACGCTCAGCCTGCAATCCTCTTCCGCGAGACAGCGCACGTTGTATGTGCTTTCGCCGGCCTCCGCGCCGAAAACGCAAATGCGGAAAGCAACTGTCGGAACTCCTTCGCCAAACCCGTTTTTTAATGCAAACTCCGCCGCATCTTCGGCAACGACATATGCTTCATCGTCAAAAATGCCCTCAACAAGGATTTGGGGAATCTCTTCGTTTGTTGCAATTGTTGTTATCATTCGGTGCCACTCCCCGCTCACGGTTTGACTGAACGTTACGCAATCCGCTCCGAAATCATCCCACCGCCAATACTTGCCCTGTTCATTCCCGACTTGCGGAAGATCCGTGATTCTGCCGCCGCAGGGAACCTCGAAAACCTCTGTGATTTTGCCGTCTATGCTGAATTTGACCGTTACCTTTTTGAACAAATTCGGTGTTTTTGCTTTTTCGGCAAGTTCGTTAAGACTCACCGCATACGCAATGCCTGCATAGCTTATGCCGTCAATGCCGCCCAAGCCGCGCACCGAATCGAACGAGTCATTAAACTCAGATGTGTCTGCAAAGATATTGTTTCTGCACTCCTCCGTCAGTTCTCCCGCAATTGCACCGATATAGGCTCCGTCGGCAAAGCTTGATTTTCCGGCCAACAGCATTGTCGGTACTGCGGCGCAGTCAATCACCGATTTCGCACTTCCCGCAATTCCGCCGACATAAGCTTTGCCGGCGAGTGCAGTAATGCTGCCGCATTCACGAATTGTTCCTGAAAGTCTTCCGGCAATACCGCCTGCGTATTCCCTTCCCGCCTTAACGCTGCCGCCGCTTTCGCAGCCAAGCAAAAAGCCGCGGCTGCCGTAACCGAGAATCCCCCCTGCATTATCATACTTTGCCGAAATCACCGCATCATTTGAACACATGAAAACGGTCGCCCTGATAAAAAGGGTCGTATCGGTGAAAAGAACATCATCGATTGACGGAATGTCTATTTCCTCTAAGTCGGATGAAAGTTCTTTTGAAAGATTACCGATAATTCCGCCTATACCGTAGTCACCGGAAACATCGCCGAAATTTCTGCACTTTGCGGCCATTCCGCCTGCTTGATTTTCGGCATCATGTTCCGCATTTTCGGAAATATCTTCAATATTCCCGCCGTTTCCGTTCAGTACGTTGCGTATGTTTTCGCGGAGGAGCCGCATTGACTCCACACATTTTTGAACGCTTTTTTCCAGTCTGTTACCGTCTGCTTTAACCAGTTCAAGGTATTCGCTTGCTGTTTTTGTGAGTTCATCAAGTTTTTGTTCGGCATTTTTAATAAGCTTGCAGCAATCCTCCGCCGCCTGCCGCAAACCGCTGATTGACACGGACAACAGTCCGTTCAGTGCCTCCGCAAGTGCCTTCAATGCAGGAGCGGCCGAAGCAATATTGCCAAGCAGGATGCGCAGCTGCTCAATCTTTGCCTCCAATTCCTGAAGCAGTTCAACCCACTCGGACGGCTCTGCATTCCGCAGTTCTATGATTATCAATTCAATTTCGGCAATCAGCTGAGTTACTTCCGCTGAATCCGCAAATGCTTTCCACAAAGTTTCAAGGTTTTGTTCAATGGTGTCCAAATACTTTTCCGCATCGGCAAGCCATGCGGCATCACCCGCAATGATATCAAGATCGGCAGACAACCCTTCTCTAAGCTCTTCCGCTTCCTCAAGCACATTGCGAAGCCCTTCTCCACCGTCCTGCACAGCCTGTCGAAGATTCAATATCGTTTCATCCAAGGCGTCCGAAAAGCCCAGTATGCTTTCATTCAATATTTCAAGCGTATTCTTCCCGTATTCAACTTTGTAAAACGGTTCGGACTGACCGATGATTCCGCCTATATCGCGTCTTCCGCGAACATTTCCGTTGTTAATACAGTCGCCTGTAAAGCCACTGTTGAGCCCCGCAATGCCGCCGACATTATAACCCGTGTGCAGATATCCGATTTCGGCACTGTTCATGCAGCCCGTCACCGTTCCTGTGTTCGTCCCCGCAATGCCGCCGATATTTCTTGACCGTTCGTTTGCCGAAAGATTAACCCCGCCGGTATTCGTGCACTCATGGATTTCTCCCGCATTCACACCGACAATGCCGCCGATTTTGTATGTTCCCGAAAGCTCCGCCGAAGAACTGCATTCGATTATTTTCCCGCTTTGTTCGTTTATGCCTGCGATTCCTCCGACAGCGTTGTATGCATCCAGTCTGCCCGCTGCAGCGCAATTGCGAATCGTGCCGCGATTCACGCCGCAAATCATCCCCGCCGTTCCGGATTGTCCGGTTACAGTCACGGAACCGCTGACATTCAACTCACATACAGTTGCATCCTTTTCGATAATTCGAAACAACCCTGTTCTTTCCGCATCCGTATTCGGCTTCATTCCGCTCACAGTATGTCCGCCGCCGTCAAAGCTTCCGAAAAACACGGGAACGGCATAATCCGTCTCTCCGCTCAAATCGATATCCGCAGTCAGTTTTACCGAAAGACCCTTTGAAAACGAATCCAAACGGCAGTTCTCTTTAAACTCCAGCCATTCCGCTTTTGTTGCAATGCGCACCGTGTTTATGCTCGCCGCAACTGAGTGTATCGGCACGAACAGGCAGCAAAACAGGGTTGCAGCCAGAAGCATTCCGCAAGCAAACAACCGCAGTTTAAAGCGGAGTTTTTGATTAACACCACACCCGGAGCAAGCCGGGCAGTCGCCCGTCATCGTCTTTTTTTTACTTTGTTTCATCGAGCTTTTCCTGTTCATCCGCGCCGCCTCCGAGCAATTTTTTAAAATCAATCATTGTTTTTTCAATCAGTTTATTTCCAACCAAAAGCACCTGCGGCAAAACCGTGAGCACAAGTATCACCGAAATCAATGCACCGCGTCCAAGCGTCAGCCCGATTGAGCTGATGTAGAGATCGGTGGTCCGCAAAGCAATAATAAATCCTGCCGCCGTCATAATTGTTCCGGAAGTCAGTATTGTTGAAAAGCTTTCGTTAACGGCAATTGCCATCGCCTGTTTCGGCGCATAATCCTGTTTTCTGAGCTGAAACCTGTTATACAAAACAATTGCATAGTCGATCGTCGCACCCATCTGTATCGCACTTACGATAAGATAAGTAACGAAGAAAAGGTTCGTCCCCGTGATATACGGGAAAGAGAAGTTAAGCCAAATGCTGCTCTGAATCACAAGAATCAGCAGCACGGCCGCACCGAGCGAACGGAATGTGAACAGCAGCACAATAAAAACAAATGCAATCGTCAAAAAAGACACACGATTGTTGTCCATTCTGAATGAATCCTCCAGATCCTTTGCGCTGGTTATGTCCCCGATCACGATTATCGCATCTTCCGAAAGCTCCGTTTTCCCGTTTTCGGAATATAATTTGCGTGCAGACGATTCTATGTTTTCAATCAGAGCAACACTTTCCTCTCCTTCAACCGGCACGGCGGCATTGAATACGATTCGCGAATAATGCTCGCCGCGCAGCTGCACAAGTGCATCATCCAGCGTTCCGCGCATTGATTCAATCATTTGCTCCTTGTCGTCATCAAGAGTTATCATTCCCCTGTCCTTTGCTTCAAAAAGAAACTCAAGCATATCAATAAGCGGCACGGCAAACGCATCGCTGTCGCCGAGAATGGGCTGAAAGCTGTCATGTTCATAGCCGTACAGCGCATACAGAAGCTTTGCGGTTTCAATATCAACACCCAGAAGTTCGGAAGCAGCACGGGCGGTGTACGGATCCGTCAGCACACGCCCCTCCTCAATCTCTATGCTTGCAAGCCCGAGTGCCGAACGTATCCCCGGAAAACCGTTAACTTCCGAAATAAGTGCCTTCTCCTTTGTATAATCTCCGACGGGAACGAGTACCGCTATCATATTTGTTTCATCAAACGTGTTGTAGATATGGGCTTTTATTCTGTCCTGCTCCGAAAGCGTAATCCTGTCCGTTTCGGAATCCGAAAATGTGTATTCGCATTTTGCCGAAAACACGATTGCAGCCGGCAGCAAAAACGCGAATATAATCAGGAACACGGGAACTTTTTTTGAAAGCAGCCTTCCCCAACCCGTTATATTCGGAACAAGGTTCTTATGGCGGGTTTTAAGCAAAGCCTTGTGGAACAGCATAATGAGTCCCGGCATAAGCAAAAACACCGTGAGCATGCTGCATATGATGCCTTTCGTCAGAACGAGACCCAAATCATAACCAAGGCGGAACTGCATCAGCATCAGAGCAACAAGTCCCGAAATCGTTGTCAGGCTTGATGACGATATTTCAATTATTGAATATGCAAGTGAATCCGTAAGCGCGCTTTTAACATTGCGCTGCCTGTCATATTCATCCTGAAAACGATGGCAGAAAATAATCGCATAGTCTATTGCAAGCGCAAGCTGAAGAATGATTGCAATGGAATTCGTTATTGACGAAATCTCCCGAAGCCAATAATTCGTGCCCATATTCAGCACCGCCGCCACTGCAAAAACAATGAAAAGGATTATAACCTCGAAATAACTTTTCGACGTAAACAAAAGCACTGCCGCAATTACAATGAGTGCAAGAATAAGAACCTGCGTTATTTCACCCGCAAGCTGCTTCACGTAATCCTGTCCGACAGTTGTTGAAACGCTTACTTCATAATCCGAAAGGCTGTCCTTAATCTGTTCAAGCGCATCAATCGCACGTTCATCCTCGCTTTCGGCAGAAAAAGCAACCGTGAAAAGCGCAGATGAGGACGCATAGTGTTCCGACGAATCATCAAAAGAAACAGTTGCAACATTTTCAATTTCACGCAGGTTCTCGGCAAGTTCTGCGGCTTTCTCACATGTAATGTTAGAAACCATGACATTTGCCGAAGCAAAAGCCGTGAACTCATTTTCCATGACGGTAAGGCCCCGCCTCGTCGCCGTTTTCGGCGGCAGCAGTGCCGTTATATCGTCATTCACGCGGACCTTGCTTATTGAAAGCGCGCTGTATATGACGAGTACAACGAACAGAAGCATAATAATTATATGCTTTTCCACGATAAATTTCGCAATTTTGCGCATGATGCTGTTACTCATTCGTTTTCACCTCGGGCTTTGTGCTTTTTTCGGTGTTTGTATATTTTTCGTATTTTTGTTCTTCAACCGAGTCTGAAACCGTTCAGTCAAAGTAACCGTCCTTTTTCAAAAGTTCATGCAGTTTTTGCCCTGTCCTTAAGATTTCGAGCGTATCCTCAGCCGTTTTTAATGCGCTGCGGCGGCTGTGTTCGGGCAAATTCGTTTTTTTTGCGCGAAGCAAGAGGTTCTTCGGCGTGTGCGAAAGGTCAACAAATTCCATCAGTCCCGTCTTGTATCCGCATGCCGTCAGAAGCTTTTGCCGTATCGAGTCCGTTATCAATGCCGAAACACGCTCCCGCAGTATCCCGTTATCGTCAAATATCGGCAATGCAGCATAATCAGCCTTTCCCGCCAGTTCATGCTGGCAGCAAGGCACCGAAAGAATGTACTTTGCACCTCGCTTCACTGCATTATACAGTGCATAATCCGTTGCTGTGTCACATGCGTGAAGCGTTATCACCATATCGATTGCCTCGTCCGCAGCGCAGTCCGCTATATCTCCCGCTTGAAAATGCAAATTTGAATAACCGTATTTCTCTGCAAGCTTTGTGCAGAAATCGATAACATCCTCCTTCAAATCGACTCCTGTCATTTGTACGGGGATTTTGCGAATAAAAGTGAAATAATAATACACGATGAACGTGAGGTATGACTTTCCGCACCCGAAATCGATAATTCTCATCGGTTTCTTCTCTGCGTCATTATTTTCTCCGTCAACAGCCTCATCTTTTACAATTTCGTCGATGAATTCCAAAAATCTGTTTATCTGTTTGAACTTATCGTACATAGCCTTGTGTACCGCACCGTTACTTGCCATAACACCCATGTCTGCCAGCGGGGGGATGACAGTGCCCTCTGCAAGGATGTATTTTTTCTTTCGGTTTTGCGATTCAACCGCCTTCGGAGCTGCAGTGCAGGCGCGGCTGCCGGTCAGCAGATTGCCCTTTTTTGTCAGCTTTGCCGTAAATTCGCGCTCGCCGTTCCACGCATTAACCTGCGTATATCCCTCAAAATCGGAACATATGCGCATCGCAGCCTCGTTTTTTTCGCAATACTCATGGAACGCCTGCTTCTCTGTCAGCCTTTCAATGAAATATTGGCCGTTTACAAGTGAAAACGTGCTCTTCTTGTATCGTTTTTCCCCGCGCGGACCGCTGAGCACGATCCTGTGCGCACCGCAGGAAATAATTTGTTCCGCAAATTCACTGATACTTTCCATATTTTCCTCGTCAAAAGTCGCATTTTCAAGAGGTGCCCCTGCGTGTTTCACGCATGGCATGAATTCTCCTCTCATTATAATACTTTATCATCTTACGCCGAAAATCGCAAGTGGCAGACGCATTATTCTGAGACAAACTCTGCGCATACCGTCCTTTTTACCGAAAAAGCGACTGATGCTGTTGACATTCGGCGGTTAATCTGTTATTATAATACTCGAAATAGAGTGTGAACTAATTTCGAATTATTCTCAACTCTACAAATGTTTTTGTTGTTTTTAAAAGGGTTTATCATGACAAGACGCTACGACAGTCAGGAAGTAAGGCGGCGGACCATTTCCGCGGGAATAAAGCTTTTTATTGAAAAAGGCTACCATAAAACAACCGTATCGGATATTTGCAGGCTTGCGGATGTTTCAAACGGTTCCTTCTTCAACGTTTTTCGAACAAAGAACGGCTTATTGATGGAGCTTGTTGTTAATATGTTCAACGGACAGTTTGATGCCGCGGATTCACTCCTTCCCGCCGATTCCGAACCGCATATGCTTTATGTTTTTGAAACTGCAATTCAGCTTGCCATTGCCGAAACAAGCGAGAACCTGCGGGATATCTACGTCGAAGCATACACCAACCGCGAAACGCTCTGTTATATACATGACAGAACGGCGGCAAGACTGTTTGAGCTGTTCCGTCCGTTCAATCCCGATTGGAGTGAAAGCCGCTGCTTTGAAACCGAAATCGGCACGGCTGCGGTAATGAGCGGATATATGCGTTACCCCTGCAATCGCTATTTCACTTTTGAGCAAAAGTTGGAACGTTTTCTTGATATTGCATTAAAGGCCTACAATGTTCCCGAAGCCATGCGTTCCGATGCCGTCGAACGCATTAAAGCTGTTGACATTCGAAATTATGCCGTTCGTGTCATACGTAAGCTTGCGGAATCGGTCGGGTTTGAGCACGACCTTTCATTAAACGGTGAGTCGGTTTGAACGGGTTCAACCGAGTAACGATCAACAACGGCTGATAATGATATCAAAGGGCAATACATGCTTTCGGATATATTTAATTTGCAGGAGGAAAAAATGAAAAAAAGCGGCTGAACAAAATCATCGTTATTCTTCTTGCGGTGCTGATGCTTGCAGCCATGCTGCCTGTTTCGGCAATTGCGGAAAGCTATTCCGCCGCAAGAGATCTGCGCATTTTGAACAAAGCGCATCAGGAAGTTGAAAAAGACCTGCTTGCTGTTGATTCCGAGCAATACAAAGCAGGAAAAGCTCCCGAGGAAACAGTTGCCGAGCTTATCGGAATGCTTGAAAGCGATCCGCGCATTGCATCCGTAAAACGCGACAGCGCAACAACTTTTACCTACAAACTCCATTCAGGGCTTACCGCCGTGTATGACTACAACATCATCCACGGTCGCCCGCAAGGCAAATTGCCCGAACCGAGCAGTCTTGAACAGATGCTTCCGATGAAACAGCCAATCAAACCTCACATACGAAAAGCCGCATCCGAGTCAAACCCGGGTGCGGCTTTTCAATTCACGCTGAAATTCAGCCGAAAGTCATGTTGCAAGGCGCATCAATTTGCTGCTTTTTCGGCCAGTTCATCCAGTTTTTTGTTTCTGAAATAGAGTGCAACGTCGATTGAAATCTCAACAAAATTCAGAATATAGAAGAAGAAGCTGAGGAAGAACAGGAATCCGCTGCTTCCGTCAACCGTCTGCATTATCTTGCGCGCAATTCCGCAAGCATAGCCGAGCAGCAGGAAAAGCTCAAAAAACAAACTTTTTCCCTTTGCCGTGCGTGACACAATGGATTTGCGAATCGATATCGGCCATGAAAGACCAAAACAGAATATTGTTGCTGCCTCCAAAAAATCCAACATAGTTTTCCCTTCCTTTCCGCGGAGCGGATGTTATATTCATATTGACGGCGGACGTTGTTCTCCGTCCGCCGCATGGTTTTGTGTTCAACAATACCGCATTATTTTCTGCGGTAATCGGGAAGCAGTTTCGGAGAGACCGCTTCTGTCTCTATGCCTGCCGCATTGAGCTGCGATTCAAACTCTGCAACATGGTTCAACGTCAGCTTTGCAGGCACTGTTTCGGCTGCACGATGAGCCGCATTTCTGCCCGCACTCCTGCCGAATACGATAATGTCAAGCAGCGAGTTGCCCATCAAACGATTTCTGCCGTGGATGCCGCCGACAGCTTCACCGGCAACATAGAGGTTTGGAACATTGGGAGTCATGCCGTCAACATTGATATCAAGTCCTCCGTTCTGATAATGCAGCGTCGGGAAAACAAGAATGGGTTCGCGGCGTATATCAATACCGTGATTCATAAACATTCGGAGCATTGCCGGAATCCTTGCTTCGATTGTACCCTCGCCTCCGATACGCTCTATCATGGGGGTATCCAGCCAAACGGCCTTGCCGCTGCCTGTGTCAACCCCCTTGTTCCTGTCGGTGCATTCACGAATTATCGATGCAGCCGCAACATCACGGGTTTCAAGCGGATGCATGAACACTTTACCGTCGCAATTCACGAGCTTCGCACCGAGAGAGCGAACTTTTTCGGTAACGAGCGCACCGAAAATCTGCTGCGGGAACGCTGCGCCCGTGGGGTGATATTGGAGCGTGTCCGCATACAGAAGCTTTGCGCCCGCACGATAGCCGAGAACAAGACCGTCAGCCGTTGCACCGTAGTGATTGGAAGTCGGGAATCCCTGATAGTGCATTCTGCCTGCACCGCCCGTTGCAATAATCACGGTTTTTGCACGCGCAACAAGCTTTTCACCTGTCTCCATGTTAAGGAGTACCGCACCTGCCGCATTTCCGTTTTCATCAAGAATAAGCTCGATTGCGGAGGTGAAATCTACAACGGGGATGCCGAGGTTAAGAACCTCATCCCGCAGCGTGCGCATTATCTCCGCACCGGAATAATCCTTTGCCGCATGCATTCTTTTGCGGGATGTTCCTCCGCCGTGAGTCGTTATCATAGTTCCGTCCGGAGCCTTGTCGAACTCAACGCCGAGTTCGTTCAGCCACTGAATCGCACCCGGAGCATCACATACCAGCTTTTGGAGCAGTTCGCGCTTTGCTGCAAAATGCCCTCCGCCGTATGCATCAAGAAAATGAATCGCGGGAGAATCATTCGGCTTGTCCGCCGCCTGAATGCCGCCCTCCGCCATCATCGTGTTTGCGTCGCCTATGCGAAGTTTTGTGACGATCATCGTGTTTGCGCCCGCATTATGAGCTTCAATCGCTGCCGACGCTCCCGCGCCGCCGCCTCCGATAACAAGCACATCAACGTCGTAATCGATTTTTTCAAGGTCAATCTCGCACGGGTTGATTCGGCTGTGTGCCTGAAGCATTTCGCAAAGCTCATGCGGAACTTCCTCGCCGCTGTTTGCGCCGACTTTAAGCACCGCAAACTCACTTGTTTTATAATCCGGATGGTACTGTTTGAGCAGTTTTTCCTTTTCTTCCGCCGTCATTCGCGCAGGTTCAAGGGCAATGTTTGCTTCCCTTGCCGCTTCAACAGCGTTGAGGGATTCACGGAATTCCTTTGAGTACATAATCCTTCTTTGCCCCCTTATTTTTCAATATCCCTGTTGTTGTACAGCTCCTGCAGTTCCGATGCAGGTTTGCCCATCAGAGCTTCCATTAGCTCGTCAAACGTTCCGTTTTCAATTTCCCGAACTCTGTTCTCAAGATGCTCGGATTTAGGCGCAAGATACTTGCCGTTCAGTCTTCTTGCAAGCATTGCAACCTGCGGATGCGATATTCCGGCAGGACAGCGTGAAGAGCAAACGCCGCACATCACGCAGCCAAAGGATTCCTCCGCGCACTTGTCAAACTCGCCGCGCTGAGCATATGCAATGTACTGCATTACGTTCAATCCCTGTGTGCAGCTTTTTGTACATGCGTTGCATCCGACACAGGCATATATCTCCGGATAAAGCTGCATCATTATCTGCTCGGTAGGTTTAACCTTTTCAATATCGTAAACCTGCTTGACGAGCGGGAAAAACGGCAGTGTTGCCACATACATGTCATTTTCAACCTTGGTTTGGCAGGCGAGACATGCATGAAGTTCGCGGTCGCCTTTGATGCGGTAGATCGTTGCACATGCGCCGCAGAATCCGTTGCGGCAGCCGCAGCCGCGCACAAGCTGATAGCCCGCATATTCCATTGCCCGCATGATCGTCAAATCATCGGGGACGGTGTATTTTTTGCCGAAAAGGTAGATGTCAACCGTGTTTTCTTTCATTTTAAAGCATCTCCTCCAAAAACCTCAGTATTCGTTCGGAAGTGCATCCAGTTCATCGCAGCGGAAAACGGGTCCGTCCTTGCAGACATATTTCGAACCGATATTGCACCTGCCGCATTTACCGATGCCGCATTTCATGCGAAGTTCCATTGTTGTGTATATTTGAGTTTTATCAAATCCGATCTCGCACAGTCCGGCAAGGGTAAATTTAATCATTATCGGCGGACCGCAGAGAATCGCGATCTTGTCGGTTGAAAAGCCCAATTCCTTGACATAGTTCGGAACAAAACCGACATGACCGCTCCACTCCGGCTGTTCTTTATCGATTGTGAGGTGTACGCTGACACCCGCATCAACAGCCCACTCATCAATTATTTCATTATAGTCTACCAAATCCTGCATACTGCGCGAACCGTAAACAATATCTATTTTGCCGTACCTGTCACGATAATGCCGGCAATAGTTAATCACGGAACGCAGCGGTGCAAGCCCGATTCCGCCTGCAATAAAGAGCAGATCGCGGCCTGCAAAAACGTCGTCCACAGGAAAGCCATTGCCGTACGGCCCGCGTATCGTAATCTGCTGCCCCGGTTCCATCGAATGCAGCCATTCTGTCACGCAGCCGCATTTTTTTATTGAAAACTCCATGAATTCCGTATTTGTCGGGGATGAAGTTATTGAGAACATCGCCTCGCCGACTCCGGGTACGGACAGCATTGCGCACTGCCCCGGACGGTGTTCAAACGCTTTTTTTCCATCCGGAGTTACAACGCGGAAAGTTTTAACGTCCGGCGTGTCTATCCTTATATCAGTGACAACGCCGATAGCGGGCATCAGGGGATCTCGTGTTGCTGTAACAGACATTTTATTTCCTCCCTTCGGGGGGTTTCACCGTTTCGCAGTCACGGTTCTGCGGCTTCGCAAGAGCTTTCATGACTTTCACAATGTTCATGTTTATCGGGCATTTTGCAAGGCACCTGCCGCATCCCACGCACGAAAACAGTCCGTTGTTGTTTGTCGGATAATAGACCAGTTTGTGCATGAAACGCTGACGGAACCTTTCCGTTTGAGTCAGACGTGGCTGTCCCGCAGACATTTTTGTGAATTCCGAATACATGCATGAATCCCAGCAGCGGAACCGTTTCACACCGTGACCCGTGTCGAAATCCCGAATATCGTAGCATTGGCAGGTCGGACAAACAAATGTGCACGTGCCGCAGCCGAGGCAATGTGACGAAAGTTCTTTCCACTCGGGTGCATTGAAAAATTCATCCGTCTTCCCCGCCCCGAAAGCATCGGGTTTCAAACCCGCAAGCGGAAGTTTTTTAATCCGAGCCGAAACCGTATCGTAAACGGCTTTCATTTCTGCCGCATCCGCTTCCCCGTCCGCCTCCTCGGTGAGTGTGTTCAGCGAGTTCAGAAGAGCGGTGCCCTTCGCTGTTTTTGCATCGAGATAGAGTGTATCTTCGGATTCCGTGCAAACAATATCACCTTCGGGCGCACCTGCATCAATTCCGAATGATGCACAAAAACATGTTCCTGCGGACGGGAGCATGCCAGTGACATTATGATGCCGTGCTCGCGGCGGTTCTTGTAGTAGGTATCAACGGGGTCGGAAAGAAAAACTCTGTCCAGTATTTCGAAACTCTTCACGTCACACGCCCTGACGCCGAACAGAACAAAATCCTCCGTTTCACTGCGGGTATCGACAATCTCTATTGTTTTTCCGCTCAGTTTAAAATCCATCAGGTTTTCGGTCTGCGGAAAGAAAAAGTCTTTTGCACTGCGAACAGTGTTCAAAGCTGCGGAACACTTTTTCCCGTTTTTCCACTCGGAAAACTTTGCTCCGCCTGCCGTATCCTGCGGCACATACAGTTTTGCACGTTCGGCAATTGCCGCAAAGAGCGAATTCAGCTCTGATTTTGCAATTTTACGCATTGTTTCCGCTCCTTTCAACCGCAGCCGAGGGTTCGATATCGTCCTTTGTGTAATTCACGATCGGGGCTCTGCTGCCTTCTTCCGCGCCCGCCTGATATTCGCCGTAAAAGGCATTGATATCCTTTATAAACTTTCGATTCAAAAGATGCAGCGGTATATGCTGGGGGCAAACGCGCGAACACTCACCGCAATCCGTGCAGCGTCCGGCGACGTGAAACGCACGGATTATATGAAACATTTTTTCTTCGAAAGAATCTGCGGCTGCTTTGTTTTCAACACCTGATGCGGGATTGTCGAACACGCATTTTTCGCAGGTGCATGCAGGACATGCATCGCGGCAGGCATTGCAGCGAATGCAGCGCGAAAGCTCACCCTGCCAGAATGCAAAGCGTTCATCCGCCGTCATTGCTTCAAGTTTTTTGACCTCATCAAAGCGGGAATCGTCAAGAACTTCACCATTCTCCCCGAGAAGCTCATCATAAACAACGCAGCGTTTGGATTTGCAGTGAATGCAGCGTTCAAGCATACACTCGTTTCTGTCGAGTGTTGCTGTTCCGTCGTAAAGAGTTTCAACGATAATATTTCCGTTTTCGTCAAAGGTGAGCTTTGCAATACCGTCAACCGCCTGCCTGACCTTGTTGATATCAGTCATTCCCTCACACGGTATGCCGACTGCGTAAACCTTTTCTCGGTCGAACCTGTGTTCGGTAAGCAGCTGATTAAAGCTGTAGCTGTCGCACGGTTTCAAAAAAACCGCAACTTTGCCGGCGTCCCTGCGCGTTTCGTTAACAAGGTATTTTGAGAAGTTTGCGGCGCAAAAGCCGTTGTAAACAAATTCCCTGTCTATTTGTTCGGCTGTCGTGAAAACAGCGGGCGTAAGGTCGTAATCAAATTCGCCTCTTTTCCAGCCGAAAACTCTGCTGCAGATTCCGCTGTTCAAAAGCTCCTTTGCTTTGTTTGCAAGATAATCTTGGGTTATTTGCTGCATCTCAAATCCTCCAGACGCTTGTTTTTGCCCAAACCGGCAACCTTTTCCGCAAAATCATTCATCGTTGCGGCAAATTTTGCGCCTTCCGCCGCGCTGACCCATTCAACGCGGGTTCGTTCGCGCTCAATGCCGAGATAGTCAAGCATTGAAAACAGCAGTGCCATTCTGCGGCGCGTATAATAGTTTCCGGAGGTATAGTGGCAATCTCCGGGATGACAGCCGCATATTATCACCCCGTCCGCTCCGCGTTGAAACGCGCGCAGAATGAACATCGGGTTCACTCTGCATGAGCAGGGAACACGGATGATTTTAACATCCGCGGGGTAACCGAGGCGATTGCTGCCCGCAAGATCCGCACCCGCATATGAGCACCAATTGCAGCAGAACGCAACTATCAAGGGTTTATATTTCCCGCTGTTATCCGTCATCGGCATATTGCATCCACCTCCGCCATGATTTGTTTGTTCATAAAGCCTTTAAGATCCATTGCCCCGGACATGCATGCAACGGTACATGCACCGCAGCCCTGGCACACCGCCTCATTCACGCTTGCAACGCGGCGGATCCTTGTCGTTCTGTCCGGCATACGGAATTCCTTTTCAATGTATGTAATCGCACCGTACGGGCAAACTTTTTCACAAGTTGAACACCCGTTGCACATCATCTCGTCCGAATGGGCAACGCAGGGATTGCCTGTCAGTCTGTTTTTGGAAAGAAGACCTATGACCTTGCTTGCGGCAGCACCGGCCTGCGCGACCGTCTCCGGAATATCCTTCGGCCCCTGACACGCTCCCGAGAGGAACACTCCTGCCGTCGGACTTTCAACCGGGCGAAGCTTCGGATGCGCTTCGGTGAAGAAATCGTTGGTATCCATGCTTGCAGTAAGCATAGTTGCAAGCTGCCTTGCGGATTTATCCGGTTCCATTGCCGCAGCAAGCACAACCATATCCGCATCGATATGCAGCTGTTTCCCCGCAATCAAATCCGATGCCTGAACCTTCAGCTTGTCCCCCTCAGGCGAAACCTTGCCTACCATGCCTTTGATGTAGTGTACGCCGTACTCCTCAACGGCACGACGGTAAAACTCATCAAAATTCTTTCCCGGGGTGCGCACATCAATGTAGAAAACATAAACATCCGTATCAGGATATTTATCCCTTGTGAGCATCGCATGTTTTGCTGTGTACATGCAGCAGACTTTCGAACAATATTCCTTGCCCTTATCCGCACAGGCCGCACAGCGCGAACCGACGCATTGAACAAAAACAATGGTTTTGGGATGTTTGCCGTCGCTCGGGCGAAGCAGCGTGCCCTTGGTCGGCCCCGCAGCATTCATAAGCCGTTCGAATTCAAGCGACGTTACAACATCCTTGGATTGAGAATATGCAAACTCATCAAACTTTTCGAGTGAAATCGGATTGAACCCGGTTGCGGCAACGATTGCGCCGTATTTCTCCGTTATGAATTCATCCTTTGCTTTATAATCAATCGCACCCGCCGTGCAGACTTTTGAACACAACCCGCATTTCCCGGATTTCAGCATCATGCAATGCTCGGGGTCAATAGTTGCAACCTCGGAATTGCCTGCGCAAACGGGATATAAATTGCGCTGCGATTGTCCATGCCGAGATTAAACTCGTTCGGCACCTTCCGCATGGGACATTTTTCGGTACATGCGCCGCAGCCGGTGCAAATGTTCTCGTTGACGTAGCGAGCTTTTTTCTTTATTGTAACATCGAAATTTCCGACAAAGCCATGGACTTCCGTCACTTCCGAATATGTGAAAATTCGGATTTTTTCATTTTGAGCTGCATCGACCATCTTCGGAGTCAGAATGCAGGCGGCGCAGTCCAACGTCGGAAAAGTCTTGTCGAGCTGAGCCATCTTCCCGCCGATTGTAGGTTTTTGTTCGACAATATCAACTTCGAACCCGGCATCTGCAATATCAAGAGCAGTCTGAATACCCGCAATGCCGCCGCCTATCACGAGCGCACGTTTCGTGACGGGCGTTTCGGAAGCCGTAAGCGGTGCATTAAGGTTGACCTTTGCAACAGCGGCTTTTCCGAGTATGATCGCCTTTTCGGTCCCTGTCGGCATATCCTTATGCACCCACGAACACTGTTCGCGAATGTTCGCGATTTCAACCATATACGGGTTCAGACCCGCAGAGGCGGCTGTTTTGCGGAAGGTTGCCTCGTGCATGCGCGGTGAGCATGAGCAGATAACCACTCCGTTAAGATTATTTTCGCGGATTGCTTTTTTTATCAAATCCTGTCCCGCCTGGGAACACATATATTGGTAATTCTCGGCAACAACGACGCCCGGCTCGTTCCCGAGTGCCGCAGCAACCGCTTTCACGTCAACGGTTCCCGCAATATTTGTGCCGCAGTGGCATACAAAAACACCTATTCTTTGCATGTTTCGTGTTCCTTTCTATTTTGTGTACTTGCGGAACGCGCTGACAACTGCCTGCTGCGGCAAATCCGCATCCGCTTCAGCTGCCGGCGGCACATCATCGGCAGTCATTCGGTTTGCATCCTTTTGACGGATTTTTATGAGCCGTATCGCTTCAACGAGCTTTGCCGGTTCAACTCCCCGCGGACATCGTTCAACGCAGGCGAAGCACGAAAGGCATTTGTAAAGCGACTCCGAATTCAGCAGCGGTTCGATATCTCCGGTTTCCACCATGTAAACGAACTGATGCGGATGATATTCCATTTCTTCATATGACGGACATGTTGCCGAGCATTTGCCGCAGCGCATGCACCTGAGCGGATTTACTCCGCTGATTCGGAGTATCTGCTCCTTTTCGCGTAAGGTTTTGTTGTTCTGCATCAGTTACTCCTTTCCGTTGACAGCGCAGCCGCAGTGATCCACTGCCGCGCTGCCGTTTGCTGCTCCGTTCTTAATGCCGAATGCTTCCGCCATGAGTTCGGTGAAATAAACAACGGGAACGGAGGCTTCTTCACCCATGCCGTTTTTAACAAGGTTATATCGGCAAAGCGGACATGCAGTCACGATTTCGTCCGCACCGTGAATGCATGCGCTCCCATAAACCTTCCTGCTCCGTTTTGCCGCTGTATTCGGGTCATCCATGACGGTATACCCGCCGCAGCATTCGTTTCTTTCCGGGAAAATGCAGGGTTCGGCTCCGAGTGCGGCAATGAGTTTTTCGATGAGCTGCGGATTTTCCGGATCATCAAACTCAATGACTTTTGCCGGGCGCAGCAGCATGCAGCCGTAATATGCCGCAACACGTTTTCCGTTTAAGGGGTTTTTGACCGCAGTATGTATTTTTTCAAAACCGCTGCCGCGTGTCACAAGCTCCAAGTAATGCAGAACCTCCGTCTCTCCGTGATAAGGAGCGGGCGGATTTTTATCCTGTGACAGATAAAGGTTCACCTTTTTTGCAAAGTCCTCATCCGTTCGCATGGCATGATTGGTTTGCTTGATAACATTGTGACATGCAGAACATACCGTAACAAGAGCCTTCCGGCATCGCGTGCGGCAGCAAGTGCGCGAACGGCGGCAAGTTTTTGTTGCAATTTCATCCTTTGCGGAAACGTAAACACCGCCGCAGCACTGCCAGTTTCTCTATTTC
>ENA-OQCO01000112-OQCO01000112.1-human-gut-metagenome-genome-assembly--contig:-NODE-112-length-45560-cov-5.216627_pt1 | contig 45560 bp, 51 predicted proteins | sample MGYA00242500_ERZ504582 | MGnify/ENA primary metagenome ERZ504582 (study PRJEB26092, sample SAMD00036346) | human gut metagenome | host: Homo sapiens | study: EMG produced TPA metagenomics assembly of... | reverse complement strand
GTCTGTTCACCTTGGGCGGCGTTGTTTTCCTGCTCCTTGGGTTGGGACTCATCCTCGTTCCCCTGGTGAAGGAGCGGCGGAACGCCAAGAAAAAGCAGGAGGAAGCCCTGTAAACCGCCATGAAACAAGTGACCATCTATACCGACGGCGCCTGCTCCGGCAACCCGGGCAAAGGCGGCTGGGGCGCTGTACTGGTGTATAACGGTACGGAAAAAGAAATGAGCGGCTTTGAAGCGGAAACCACCAACAACCGTATGGAACTGACGGCGGTGATCCGTGCCCTGGCAGCCTTGCGAGAGCCTTGCCTGGTGACCCTGACCACCGACTCCAAATATGTGTGCGACGCGGTAACCAAGGGCTGGGTCTACGGCTGGCAGCGCAAGGGCTGGCGCAAGGCAGACGGCAAACCGGCGCTGAATGTTGACCTGTGGCAGCAGCTGCTGCCCCTGTTGCAGACCCACACCGTCACCTTTAACTGGGTCAAGGGTCACGCCGGCCACCCCTATAATGAGCGGTGCGATGCCTTGGCGGTGCAGGAATACACCAAACACAAATAATCGCACCCCTATTCTACTACGAACAGGCGGACGAAAAAACGGCTATACCGACGAAAAATCGGTATAGCCGCTTTTTATTTAGTATTTAGACTTGGCGGTGTAATTCACCTTGCCACCTACATACCGGCGCAAGGTAAAGTTTTTGCCGCGCTGGCTCACTTTCAGGCTCACCTTTTTGGGCTTTGCCTCCTTGCTGGTGTAGAACTTGCAGGAGATGGTACCGTCCTTTACGCTCATTTTGATCTTAATGGGCATACCGGTATTGTTCTTCCAGCGAAAGTCCTGAGAGCCCCACATAATGGCTGCGTCCCGACCCAGGGGCACATAGGTAACCCGCTGGCTGTGCTGGTGCCGCTCTACAATAGACACATTGGCAAGCAGTGCGGTATTAAACATGGTGGAAGCCACCTGGCAGATACCGCCGCCAACACCCATAACCGTGCCGCTGCCACTGAACACATAGGCCTCTTTATAACCACGGCTCTTGGTGCGCTTACCTACAACTTTATTAAAGGAAAAGGTCTGTCCCGGCTGGATCACGGTGCCGTCAATGGCCTTGCTGGCAATGCGCAGATTGGTGGTGCGGTCCTTATTGTTCACATACTTGGAAGAATAGCTGGCATACAGGTTGGAGTAGCTGGAACTGGTCACCTTGCTGTAACTGCCGTTGTATACCTTGTTGGGAAAGGACAGGTACGCCCGCACCTGGGCATAGTATGTACTGCCCTTTTTGATTTTCTTGATGGTCGTGGAAGTGGCGGAGGACTTGGTGATCTTCACCGTCTTAACGCCCTTTTTCATCTTCTTATCTGTGCTGTAACGCACTTCATAACCGGAGCAGGTTACCTTGTTCCACCGGATCTTCAAATTGGTGCCGGACTTGGTCACGCTCTTTATGGACACGGTGGAGGGACGGGTGCCGGTATTCAGTACCGCGCTGAGGGGACCGGCGTAGGAGCCGTCCTTTTTGCCGCAGGCAGCAATCTTGAAGTAGTATTTTTTACCGGCAGACAGCTTGCTGATTTTGGCCTTGTTGCCGCTGACGGTGGCAACCTTGCTGTAATTGCCGTTTGCAGAAGTAGACTGATACACCCGATACACGGCAGCGCCGGGTACATGCTTCCAGTTCATGGTAATGGTGGTGGTGGTCCGGCTGGTGGACATACCGGTCACCCGACCGGGCAGAATCTTAAAGCTGCGGCTCACCGCGCCGGTATAATCGCCGGTGCCGGTCAACTTCACCTGGGCGGTGCCGCAGGCGGTATTGGCACTGTACTGCACCTTGTAATCCTGCCCCTGGACCAGGGCAATATCGTTATACTGCACCTTCACCGTGGGGCGCAGAGCCTTACCGGTGTAGGTAGTAGAAGCATACTGCAAGGTCACTGTGCAGTCCCGCAGGTCCACGGGGGTCGGCTCCTCTCCCTCTGCCGCAAAGGCAGACACCGTACCCAGGGAGCAGGCAATGAGCATCAGTAGGCTCAAGGTCAGGCTAAACAGTTTTTTCATAAGAACTCTCCTCTTTTCTGTTATTTTTTCTGTCCGTAATAAGCATTGGCGCCGTGCTTGCGCAGATAATGCTTATCCAGCAGGTAAGATTCAATTCCAATGGGCCGCTCCCCGGCAATGCGCTCGGTGCGGCTGGCCATTTTGGCAATTTCTTCCAAGATCAGCGCGTTCTCCACAGAGGCGGCCGCGCTCTTGCCCCAGGTAAAGGGGCCGTGGCGCTGCACCAGCACACCGGGGAACGCCCCCGGGTCCAGGCCGCGACGGCGGAACTCCTCCACGATCACTCGACCGGTATTGGCCTCATACGCCGTGTTGACCTCATCCTCCGTCAGACCACGGGCACAGGGTATGTCGCCGTAGGCAAAATCCGCGTGGGTAGTGCCGTAAGCCGGTATGTCCCGCCCGGCTTGCGCCCACGCACAGGCCCAGGAAGAATGGGTGTGGGTAATGCCCCCGATCTCCGGGAACGCCTTATATAACGCCAAATGGGTGGGGGTGTCGGACGAGGGATTCAGCTCCCCCTCTACCCGGTTGCCGGCCAGATCCATAACCACCATATCCGCCGGGGTCAATTCACTATATGGCACGCCGGAGGGTTTTATGACAAACAACCCCCGTTCCCGGTCGATGGCCGACACATTGCCCCAGGTAAGCACCACCAAATTGTAGCGCACCAGATCCATATTGGCTTGGTAAACTTGTTCTTTTAATGCTTCTAACATCTGCTTTTATTCTCCCTCTGCCGCCCGGCGCTCTAAGTCCAGGGCTGCGTGGAATGCTTGCATATAGCGTCAAAATCCGCCACATCCTGCGCCGTAGGCTCCACCGTCACCGTTTGACAGCAGGCAAATACCTGCCGCTCCAGGAAGGCAGCCAAACGCTCTCCGTTCTGCCGCTGCAGCATATAGGCCGCCAGCAGCGCCATACCCCAGGGGCCGCCGGAACCGGCTGTCTCCATCACAGTAACCGGCGCCGCCAAAGCGGAGGCCAGCAGCCGCTGCCCCACCTGCGGGGTGGTAAAGAACCCGCCGTGGCCGTAAATTCGCTGCAAGGGCACCTGCTCGTCCCGAGTCAGAATATCCATACCCACTTTCAGCGCCGCCAAGGCACCGCACAGGTTGCTGCGCATCAGATTGGGCCAATTCACCGTGCTGTCTGCCCGACGCACCGTCAACGGTCGCCCGGCGTCCAAATTCAAAATACTCTCGCCGGAGGTGTAGCCGTAGGTCACAATCCCGTCACAATCCGGCGCACCGTCCACAGCACTGTTAAACAAAAAATCATAGATCTTGCCGTCCGGCACAGGCTGCCCCATAGCAGCGGCAAAATCCCGCAGCAAACCGGCAATCACATTCACCTGGGACGAACAGTTATTGGCGTGCACCATTGCCACCGGGTGACCGCAAGGGGTGGTAACCATATCAATTTCCCGGTGCACCCGGGCAAGAGGCCGATCCAGAACCACCATAGCAAAAACAGAAGTGCCGGCAGACACATTCCCGGTGCCGGGCGCTACGCTGTTGGTAGCCACCATACCGGTGCCCGCGTCCCCCTCCGGGGGGCAAAAAACCGCGCCGGGCTGCAAGGTACCGCTGGGATCCAGCAGCGCCGCCCCTGCCGGGGTCAGGGTGCCTGCGGGCGTACCCACCGGCAAAATCTCCGGCAGCAAATCCGCCAAAGTCCAAGGGTAGTTCTTGTCCGCCACCAGCCGGTCAAAGGCTGCCAGCATTTTTGTGTCATACTGCCCGGTAGCCGGGTCTATGGGGAACATACCGGCGGCATCGCCCACACCCAATACCCGCCGACCGGTGAGCAGATAATGCACATACCCGGCCAAGATATTCATGGATGAAAGCTGCTGCAAATGCGACTCCCCGTCCAGCACACACTGGTACAAATGGGCCACACTCCACCGCAGGGGAATATTAAAGTTGAACAGCGCCGTCAGCTTTTCCGCCGCAGCGCCTGTATTGGTGTTGCGCCAGGTGCGAAAGGGCACCAGCAGCCGATCGCTACTGTCAAAGGCCAAATAGCCGTGCATCATGGCGCTGATCCCCGCCCCTGCCAGATGGGTCAGCTCGGCGCCGCAAACCGCCTTTACATCTGCTGCCAAGGCGGCATAGCAGTCCTGCATACCGGCGATTATAGCCGCCTGGCTGTAAGACCACAAACCGTCCACCATTTGATTCTCCACAGGTGGTGACCCTGGGCAATGATCCGATTGTGCTCATCCAGCAGCACAGCCTTAATGCGGGTGGAGCCGAACTCCATACCCAATACGGCCTTGCCTGCGGTCACAGTTTGTGCGATCTCCTTTTGTCTGGCGATATCCATAGACAGCTCCTTCATCTTTTCTGTCTTAATTTTACAGTATTCCCCTATTATTTGCAATACGCACGTAGCAGAAAAATCAAAAAATACGGCAAACTGTTCATACAGCTTGCCGCACTTTTTGTGCATTATTCCTGTGGCTGCGCCTCATCTTTTTCCTTGAGCGTCAAAATACAGGAAGCCACCGTGTGCTTACGCACATCCAGCACCTGAATTTCCAGGTCCTCCGTCTCCACATCAAACTTGCTGCCATCCTTTGGAATGGTGCAGTACAGGCCAAAAATGTAGCCGCTGAGGGTTTCGTAAGTATCCACCGGCAGCTCCAGCCCGGTCAACTCCGCCACATCGTCCAGGGACACGCCGCCCTTGATCTTCCAGGAGCGGTCAGTCAGAGGCACCACATCCGGCTGGGCGTTGGGCAGCTCCTGGTCGTTATCCAGGTCGCCTACCAGCTGTTCCAGCAGGTCGTTCATGGTGATAATACCCACGGTACCGCCGTACTCGTCCAGCACCACGGCAAAGTGGTTGTGGCTCTTTTGCATCAATTCAAAGAGCACGTCGATCTTCATGGTCTCCGGCACATAAATAGGCTGCACAAAAGCGTCCTTTTTCACCGCAGCGCGGGTCTTGTCGGCAATGCGGAAGAACTTTTTGGAATCCAGCACGGCCACCACATTATCGATAGAGCCCTTGAACACCGGGTACAGACTATGGGTACTGGCGGAGATCACTTTCTCCCAGGTGGTCACATCGTCGTCAATATCCAGCGCCTGAATATCCTTACGATGGGTAGAAAACTCGCCGGCGTCCTTGTCGTCAAACTCAAAAACATTGACGATCATCTTCTGCTCGGTCTTGTCAAAAATACCCTTTTGACCGCCCACATCTACCAGCATACGGATTTCTTCTTCCGACACCTCTTCATCGTCCCCATTCGGGTCAATGCGCAGAATGCGCAGCACCAGGTTGGTAGAGGAAGTGAGCAACCACACCAGCGGGGCAAAGAATTTAGAGGACACATAGATCAGCCCGGACACACCCAGGGAGATCTGCTGGGTCTTTTTCATGGCCACCCGCTTGGGCACCAGTTCGCCAAATACCAGAGTCACATAAGACAGAATGATGGTAATGACGATCACGGCAATGGTATTCAGCGTGCTTTCTTTGATCTGCACACCCAAATCGTCCACCAACCAGCGCACAATCACATCGGAGAAGTTGTCCGCCGCAAAGGCGCTGCCCAAAAAGCCGGACAGGGTAATGGCGATCTGAATGGTGGCGAGAAAGCCCGCCGGCTTTTCCGTCAGCTTACGCAGCCGCTTCGCTCTGCGGTTGCCGTCCTCCGCCAGCTTTTCCAGCTTCAACTCGTTCATAGAAACAATGGCGATCTCCGCGCTGGCAAAAACGGCGTTGACCGCAATCAAAATAACCTGAATAAAAAGTTGCCACCCAAGGGGTATGTCCAAAGAGAATTCCTCCAGTTAATAAATAATCTAAAATTTATGGTTAAACGACCAAATTTACTTCACTATATCAAATCCGGCGCAGATTGTCAATGCAAATCGTACCGGCCGCCCGCATGGTAAGCCGCGCCTTTTGCGCATTATCTGAACTATGCAATAGCCACCGTTGCCGCATATACCGCCTTGGCGCCGTGCATACGCAGCATTTTAGCGCATTCGTTCAGCGTAGCGCCGGTGGTCTTTACATCATCAATAAGCAGGACGGTCTTGTCCCATAGCGCGCTGTCGTCGATCACCGCATACGCGCCGTACACATTCACCCGCCGACTGCGGGCGTTCTGCTTGCGTTGCGCCGGATTGTTGCGCACCTTCTCCAGCAGATCCGCATAGGGAATGTGCAACGCCCCTGCCACTCGGCGGGCCAGCAGTTCCGCTTGATTATAGCCGCGTTTTCTGCGGCGGCGCCTGCCCAAGGGCACAGCTGCCACATAGTCAAAGGCCACATCGGCGAAATCCACTCGCACAGCGGCAGCCATACAGTCTCCCATATAATCCGCCAGCATGGGAAAATCGTAAAACTTCAAGTTATGAATAGCCGCCACCAAGCTGTCCCGATACACAAAGGGCGCGGTGACCCCTGCGTATTCATGGTGCTTACCCTTGCAGGTACAGTCTTTCTTGGAACGACCGCACAGCAGGCACTTGGGCCGGGCAATGGGGCGCACCTTTTGGCACTCCGGGCAAAGGGGTTCATCCAGCGCCACCACTGTGCCGCACAGGGCGCAACGACGGGGAAAGAACCACCGCAGCACCCGCTCCAGTGCCGGGTTCATACGGTCAGGTACGGTGCGATCTTGGCATACAGCCCGTCACCGATACCGCGAATATCTTTGATCTGTTCCACGGAAGTATATTTGCCAATCTGCTCCCGATAGGCCAAAATTGCCGCCGCTCTTTGGTCACCGATACCTTGAATGGCGGTCAATTCCTCAAAAGTAGCCGTGTTCAGGTTCACCGGGTAGCTGACTGTGCCCGCGTTGCCGGAAGCGGCGGTTTGCGCAGCCGTTGCCGTGCTGCTTGCAGCGGATCGACCAACGGTGGCGGCAGCCGACTGCGTCGTGGTACCGGATTGCACCGCCGTCGTCGGTGTTTCAACCAACACGCCGGAGGAGATCTTCGGCTGGGATAAGCCAAGATACAGGCACAGCCCTGCCAATAAAACAGCGCCACACCCACCATCACCAGGCTTTGGCCTTTCTCACTTTTCATATTGCTTCCTCTTCTCTCTTTTTACACGCCCGGTCAAGCAGTCACTTGCCGGGTTTTTCGTTTATTCCAAATGCCCTTAAGCCACAACCAGATTCCCGCAGCCAGCAGCGCCAGCGCCAAGGTCAGTACCGGCAACAGCCAATCTGCCGCCATGCCGCGCACACCCCACCAGGGCAGCAACTGCCGCTGGGCCAGGTTCCGCAGCGCCGGGTGCAAAATGTAGATCGCCAACGCAGACCCCTCGGCGTACAGCACAAAGGGATTTTCCCAGGTGCAAGTCACATTCTGGGCCAGCAAAAACAAGCTGACCGCAGCCACCAAAGGACCGAAATACAAATCGGCGCTATCGTTCAAATACCGATATTCCAAAACAGACAGTGCTAAGCCCACCAACACACCAAGCGCCGGCCACTTGCGACCCAGGCGTTTGATCTGCGTCTCTGCTTCCTTAAACAGCAGACCCAACGCAAAACAGGGCAAACCGGTAAACCAAGCATTTCGGCTGTACTGGGCAGCCACCTCTCGGTGGAGCATCCCCACCACCACTTCACCAAGCACCAGCGGCACCAACAGCAGCAGCGGCGCCCACCGCAACCAGTGGGTTCTGTGCATTTTCATCAAAAGCAGCACCACGCCGTAGCAGTAAATCAGCGCCGGAATAAACCACAGGTGCGGCTTGGATTGCGTGTTGTTCAGCAGGAAGAACGAAATCACATTTTCCATCGCATAATGGCTCTTAAAAAAGGCCGCCGGGGTTTTGTCACTAAGCAAAAAGCAACACCAAAGCGCGTAAAATCCGGCCGCCGGAACAAAAATGCGTAACAGTCGCCGTATGCGGCGCACCAGCCGACCGGCATCCTCTCGCTGCACCGCACCGTATGTAAAATAGCCGGATACCATAAAGAAAAACGGCACCGCCCACCGGGCAAACATACGCACCGTGCCACCCACATCGCCGGGAAACGGCACATGGAGCAGCAGCACAAACAGCGCCGCTGCCCATTTGAACAGGTCAAATGTTCTGTTCCGCAAAACGCATCGTCCTTTATCTGCAAATATGAAGAAACCGCCTTGCAGTGCAAGACGGTTATATGGTAGAGATAGAGGGATTCGAACCCACGACCTCTCGCATGTGAAGCGAGCGCTCTAACCAACTGAGCTATACCTCTATATTTTCCGTGGAGCAGGTGAAGGGAATCGAACCCTCGTGTTCAGCTTGGGAAGCTGACATTCTACCATTGAACTACACCTGCGCATGTGCCTGAACGGCTTTCTCATCGCGTGCAAATACTATAACACATCTGTTCGGAAATTTCAACACCCTTTTTCCATTTTTTGAAAAAACTTTTCTGCCCTGTCACAAACGGTGTTTTTTCACTTTTTTGCTTGACAAGGCCCGCCCGGGTATGCTATTATATTAAAGCACAAACGGAGAGGTACCGAAGTGGTCATAACGGAGCGGTCTTGAAAACCGTCGTGTCGCAAGGCACCGTGGGTTCGAATCCCACTCTCTCCGCCATTCGGTATCACACAAGGAGCATGGCTCTTTGATGATAAAACTTGACAGCGGTTTAGCACAAGTTACAACACAGTATGCAGAAGTACTCAAGTTGGTGACGAGGCGCCCCTGCTAAGGGCGTAGGTCGGGCAACCGGCGCGAGAGTTCGAGTCTCTCCTTCTGCGCCAAAAGGTATCAAGGATTTTCCTTGGTACCTTTTCTTTTTGTTTGCAACTTCTCACCCGGGAGAGACGAGAACGCTACCGTCCATCTTTTTGCGCAGCAAAAAGGGACATAAAATGGGATCGTTCGCGCAGCGAACAGACAGGGCAGCGCCCTGTCGAGTCTCTCCTTCTGCGCCAAAAGGCACTGAGGTTTTTCCTTAGTGTCTTTTCTTTTTGTTTGCAATTTCCCACCCGGGAGAGACGAGAACGCTACCGTCCATCTTTTTGCGCAGCACTTCCCCGCTTTCCAAATAAAAGCAGAAAATCCCGGCACAGGTGTGCCGGGAAAGCAAAAATAAGCAGATAAAAATGGCAAAAGAAAAAGCGGCAGGTCTCATCGAATGCAGTAATAGTCCTATCATCATTTGTTTTTCTTTGCCGTATTGATAGAAGAGATCAACATCCGTTTAATTTCTGTGCATTGATCGAGCAATGCTGTTTCTTTGTAATACCCGCTCTCCATAAGCAATTCTATCCAATATTCGCTCTCGGAACATTCCTTGAGAGCAATTTGAAGCTTAGCGATAAAATCGGCTTTACTGTGGGCATAAAAGGCTTCTCTGATATTAGCGCCGATACTTGTTCCGCAACGCAAAAACTGATTAATAAGCGCACCTTCACATTTTACCGCTCTCAGTTCCTTGCAAACTCGTATTACATCAAGCGCAAATGCTTTAGATTTTATCAATAACGGACTATCGTTCATAGCAAACGCACCTCACATACGCATTATATATTCTGTTAATAAAAAAGCAAGGCAACGCCTTGCAGATCACTTTTCACTTTTCACTATTACTTATTACTTCCAATGGCACAAAGGCACTTTTTAGTGAAGAGTGAAGAGTGAAGAGATAAAAGTAAAAGTCCCAAAGACTTACGCCTTTGGGACATTGGAGGCACCACCCAGATTTGAACTGGGGCATAAAGGCTTTGCAGGCCTCTGCCTTACCACTTGGCTATGGTGCCGGGAAAAGAATGGGCACAATGTAGAATACAAAGTGCCCGATGGAGCGGATTACGAGACTCGAACTCGCTACCTCCACCTTGGCAAGGTGGCGCTCTACCAGATGAGCTAAATCCGCAGATATGGTGCTTCCGGACGGAATCGAACCATCGACACGAGGATTTTCAGTCCTCTGCTCTACCGACTGAGCTACAGAAGCACAAATGGCGACCCGGAACGGGCTCGAACCGTCGACCTCCAGCGTGACAGGCTGGCGTTCTAACCAGCTGAACTACCGGGCCATCTGTGGTGGAAGTTACAGGGCTCGAACCTGTGACCCTCTGCTTGTAAGGCAGATGCTCTCCCAGCTGAGCTAAACTTCCACAAGGTGTCGCCATCAGCGACGGGTTATATAATACAATAACTTTCCCGAAAAGTCAACACCTTTTTTCAATTTTATTTGGATTTTTTTAGCAGGTCGTTTAACTGCTCCGGTGTGAAGCTGTAAGTCTTGTCGCAGAAGTGGCATTCCACCTGAATATCCTCCCCTGCGTCGATCATCTGGCGCAGTTCTTCTTCCCCTGCGGTGAGCAGCGCCGTCTCCACCCGCTCCCGGGTGCAGTTGCAGCGATAGGCAATGGGATATTCGTCCAGTTTGTCAATTTTCAAGGTGCCCATAGCCTTGGCGGCAATCTCGTCTACCGTCAGCCCCTGTGCCAGCATGGTGGTCACCGGCGGGATAGAGTCAATGGCCGTCTCAATCGCGGAGATGGTCTCCTCCGGGCAGCCGGGCAACAACTGGATCAAAAAGCCGCCGGCGCACTGCACGGTCAGGTCCGGGTTCACCAGCACACCCAAGGCGCACACAGAAGGGGTCTGCTCGGACACGGCAAAATAATTGGTAATATCCTCGGCGATCTCGCCGCTGACAATGGCGGTCTGACCCACATACGGCTCCTTTAGCCCCACATCTTTCATTACATACAGATAGCCGTCCGTACCTACGGCGCCCCGCACATCCAGCTTACCCTTATCGTTCAGCGGCAGCTCCACCACCGGGTTTTGCACATAGCCCCGGGGATTGCCCTTGCTGTCCGACACAGCGATCAGCGAACCTGCCGGTCCGCCGCCGTTCAGGCGCAGGGTCACGCTGTCGTCCGCGCCCTTGAGCATATCGCCCATCATAGACGCTGCCGTCAGCAGGCGGCCTAAAGCCGCTGTGGTCACGGCAGAGGTGTGGTGAATCTGCTCCGCCCGAGCGGCAATATCCGTGGTATCCGCCGCCAAAATAAAGGCGCTGCCGTCCTCTGTGATATATCTTACGATCTTGCCCATGGCATTATTCCTTTCTCTTGCAAACATAAAACACCCGCTGGGTCTCCGGCCCGGGGGCGTCTGTGGTCAGCTCCGCATAGCGACCCAAAATCTCAAATGCCGAGAGTGCCGCCGTTAGCTGCCGATGGGTATAGGCCCGCTCGATAAAGCTGTCGCTTAAGCGGTCATAACTCTCACCGTTATAGCAAAACAGGTCAATGAGCACCCGCACTGCCGTATCGTCCAGTGCCTCATTGTCCCACACCAAATAATAATCTTCTTCATCAAACACAAAGGTCTGCCCTGCCAGCACCTGCCGGTGCTTATAAACCGTATTCACATCAAACAGAAACAGCCCGCCGGGGCGTAAATTCTCCGCTACACGGCAAAAACAATCTTCCACATCGGACAACGCCGTTAAGTGATTGATACTGTCCAGCAAACACACGCAGGCATCAAACTGCGCCGGGGCAGAATATTCCGTCATGGACGCCCGATAAAATGTGCCTTCCGGGCACTTGCTTTGGGCGATGGTGAGCATATCCGCAGACAGATCCACCCCGGTAACCCGGTAGCCCTGCTCCAAAAGGCAGCGGCTGATACTGCCGGTGCCGCAGGCCAGATCCAGCACCTGTGCCCCCGGTTCTATCCCATATTGCAAAAAGAAGCCGGAAATGTACGCACTTCTGGCTTCATACTCCACATTTTCCGTCAGGTGGTCATAGACCTGCGCCCAGGCATCATACGGATTCATCATTGCCCTGCTCTTGCCGGTCGATCCGCTCAAAGATCTTGTCATACCCATCGCAGCCGTACTGCAAAGAGCGGTTCACCCGGCTGATGGTGGCGGTAGACGCACCGGTCTCGTTGACAATATCCGTATATACGCATTTTTCGGACAGCATCTTTGCCACCACAATGCGCTGGCTGATGGCGTTGAGCTCCTGCACGGTGCACAGATCCTCAAAGAAATCGTAACACTCCTCTACATTCTCCAGCGCCAGCACAGCCTTAAACAAAAAGTCCAAATTCTTATTATGCAAATTCAGTCCCATAATGGCCTCCAAATTGAAATCTGCAATTATTTTAGCACACTAATGCGTGATAGTAAAGACTAAAAATGCAAATTCTCCGATTTTGCGTTCACTTTATGCAACATTAAAACGCCACATGAGCGATCAATGCCACCCCGCACAGCAGCGCTGCCAGGGGAACATAGACAAAACGGCCCACATTATACCAAAGTGCGCCATGGCGCTTACCGCTGCCGGTATTCACCGCCGCCAGCAGATCGTCCTTCTTCATAATAAAGAACCAGGACACAGCGCCCAGGGTGGCGCCGATGGGGATAATATAAATCGACACCAGGTCCATCCACGGTCCCCACTTCGAGATGGTCTCCATCCCGATCCCGGCGCCCAGGCACACCACCGCCAGCAGCACCAGCACCACCTTGCGGCTCAGCTTGGGAAATCGATGGAGCAAGGACTCTGCCACCGCCTCAAACATATTTTGCAGGGAGCTGACCCCGGCAAAAATCATTGCCACATAAAGAATCACCGCAAACAGACGGCCCATAGGAATGTCCTGCAAGATCTCCGGCAGGGTCACAAACAGCAGACCGGGGCCTGCCCCCACATCCAGCCCGTAAGAGAAGCATGCGGGAATAATCACCAAGGACGCCACCAGCGCCGCAATGGTATCAAACAGTGCCGTATGGCGAGCAACACCTACCACATCCTCCTCTTTGGACAAATAGGCGCCGTAGGCAATCATACCGCTGCCGGTGACGGACAAGGAAAAGAAAGCCTGTCCCATGGCGCTGATCCAAACCTTAGGGTCCTTTAAAGCGTCCCAATGGGGCGTGAGCATAAACCGATAGCCCTCGGCAGCGCCGGGCAGCAGCGCCACACGCACCGCCAGCACCAAGAAGATAATAAAAAACAGCGGCATCATCACTTTATTGGTCTTTTCAATACTGTTGGCACCCAGCAGCAGGGTCAGCAGCGTGCCCACCACCACGATTATATGGTACGGTACCACAGAAAAAATCCTTTGTAGAGAAAGCCTGAAACCAGCTGGCGGTATCCACCGTCATTAGCGTGCCGGTGACCGAATCCACCAGCGCCTTGAGCACATAGCTGACGATAACCGCATAGCCGATGGCAATGCACATAGACCCGGCCAGCGGCAGCCACCCAAGGGCGCCCCCGGCCTTCTCCGCCTTGGGACTGCGAGAGCGCCAGGCGCGGGCATAAGAGCCCAGGGTGCCGGTGCCGGCCCAGCGGCCCACAGCAAATTCCGCCGGCAGCGCAATGCAGCCGAACAGCACGACAAATAATAAATAGATCAGCAAAAACGCCCCGCCGCCGTTCTGGCCCATTTTGTTGGGAAAGCCCCACACATTGGCCATACCCACGGCCGAGCCCACGGACGCTAAGATAAAGCCCCAACGGGTGCCGAAGCGCTTTACATTCTTTGACTTAGGCATATAAAAAAATCCCCCATTCTTACAGTCGGACTCTCATTATACGGGATAGCCCTATCGAAAGTCAAGCAGCAAAATGCCCCATCCGGCAGAACACCACCCCGGGCCGGGCACTTTGTCTATTAAAAGTTGTAAAGCGAGGGGAAAACAAAAAAGGAAAGACCCTGCGGACATACATCCGTCGAGGTCTTTTCTTGAAAGTAGTGACCAATTCTGATACCAAATGCACACCCCTCGTATAAATCGTTAAAAGGTGTGCCTTTCGTTAAAAAGTGCAACTGTACTACCGTCTTTCATGCGCATAGGAATAGGTATCCACCAAGTTCTTAGTATATGAAATTTGCAGATTATTCTTGGATTTGGCTCAAATCAAATGCACCGTTCTCAATCAACTTCAAAATTGTGTCTACCAAGTTGTTTTTTACAGTTTCACTTTCATTTTCAACGCCAGAATACTCTACATAAATAGTGTTCTCTCCCATATCAAAGGTTGCATAATATATTACGGTTTTGATGCCTTGACTATTTGACTTTGTTATGAAATATCCTGCATTGATATCAACGCCGTCTACACTTGAAGTGATTGTATTTCCATCAATGATAGTATCTAATAGATTTACACCCTGTTTAGAAACTACCATTCTTGTATCACCAATTTTTCCCTCAAAACCCAGAATATTATGATTGTCAGCATCAAAGTAAGCATCTGCGGTAACAGGCAAGTCTGAAAAAAGCATTTCAATCTCAGCATCGCTCAAAGGTCTTGTTGTTACATTTAAGTTAATTGAAGATGGTGATAAGTCATTTTTAACAAAAGTAATTGTTTCTCCACCATTCAGCGTGGCAATATCGTTTTTTGTACCAAACAGATTGCTTTGAAAAACTCCCACTCCAATCACAGCAACGAGTACGAAGCAAGCAGCAACAGAAACCCATTTTTGCCGATTAGTTATTCTACTTGTTTTTTCATAGGTTCAGCCTCCTTAATATACTGATTATCGACATTTCCCAATGCCCTTAAAAGTTTCTTTTCTTTCATACAGAGATACCTTCTTTCTCTAACAATTTTTTAAGTTCGTTCCTTGAACGAAATAATGACATCTTGATTTTGCTCTCGCTCATACCATATTCCGTTGCAATTTCTTTAATGGGCGATAAATACCAATATCTTCTCATAAAGATTTTTCGCTGTTCCAATGACAGGGAAGAAAGAAAGCGGTTGAGAATATCTGTTAGAGCAATTTCTTCAACAATGTTTTCTGTACTATCCAACGATGGTATGCACTCTTGTATTTCATCAAAAATCAATGGCATTTGCCCGTCATTACGTTTCTTTGCATTGAGCAGTTCGTACCTGTCCAAAGATAAGTTGCGAGTAATCTTCCCTAAAAAAGTTTTTAGGACAGATGGACGGTTAGGCGGTATGCTGTTCCAAGCTCTTAAATAAGTATCATTTACACATTCCTCGCTGTCCTCGTCATTACGAAGAATATTAAAGGCTATGTATCTGCAATACTTTCCATATTTTTTTGAAGTTTCAGATATAGCAGTTTCGGAGCGCTCCCAATATAAATCTACTATCTGCTTATCATCCATAGGTTTCTCCTCCTTCCCTTAGTATTAAAGCCTTTCACCCTAATAGACGGGGAAAATGTGTCATACGTCGCTAAATTCAAAAAAATCTTCCTCATTTTTTAAATTATATCATTTACTTGTGAATTTTTCTATTTTGTTTATGTATCGAAAAAGCCTTGCAAATCAAGGACTTTATAAAAAGAAACTGGACACCAATCAAGATACGCATAGTATCAAAATTGGTGTTCAGTTATGGTACGAGTGGCGATACAGAACTTTTTGAAAAACCCAGTAATATCAATGGTTTTCGGGCATCCGAACAGAAAAATATCTTGTATATCCCCCCACATTAGGGCGGCTGTTTTGAAGCAGCCGCCCTTTTTCTACCCCTAAATCCAGTGTGCGTTTTAGGGTGGGAAATCCCCTGTTTTTTCGCCTTTGGGCGGCGCAAACGAGGCCGCCCATATCCTTTCCCTCATGGGAGGCCGGGCGGTGATACAGGGGCGCAAAACCACCGAAACGAACACTTTTCAAAATCAACGGAAGGAGGTATCCAACATGGCGGTATTCCGCATTGAGAAAACCCGCGATTACACGGTGATGTCCAACCATCACCTGCGGGACAAATCGCTCTCGCTGAAAGCGAAGGGCCTTCTCTCCCTCATGCTCTCCCTGCCGGAGGAGTGGGACTATACCACCAAGGGGCTGGCCCGGATCTGCAAGGATGGCGTTGACAGTATCTGCGCCGGGGTGCGGGAGCTGGAGGAACACGGCTATGTGATCCGCCAGCGGGTCCGCAACCCCAACGGCCAGCTCGGCGCCATCGAGTACACCATCCTGGAGCAGCCCAGACCGCCGGAACCTAAACCGGAAAAACCTGAACGGGAAAATCCAGTCTTGGATAATCCTGAACAGGCTTCCCCTGTCTTGGAAGAACCTGAACAGGAAAACCCCGCACAATTAAATACTAATAGATCAAGTAAAGAAAAATCAAAAAAAGATCTATCAAGTACGGAAGGATCAAATCCTGTCCAATCAATCCCCCAAACCCCCAGGGGCTCGGACCAGAAAGGACGGGACCGGATGCGGGAGCGGGAGAGCTATCGGGAATTGATTTTGGAGAACATCGAGTATGACTGCCTCATCCAGAACCACCACCTTGACCGGAACCGCCTGGACGAGCTGGTGGAGCTCATGGTGGACACGGTCTGCTCCAACCGGGAGATGATCCGTATTGCCGGGGACGACTACCCGGCGGAGGTGGTCAAGTCCCGGTTCCTGAAGCTGGACAGCTCCCACATCGAGTATGTGCTGGATCGTATGCGGGAGAACACCACCTATGTCCGCAATATCAAGAAATACCTGCTGGCCGCTTTATATAACGCCCCGGCAACCATCGACAGCTACTACACTTCCCTGGTGAGCCACGATATGTACGGCGGCGGAGATCGGAGGTGATGTGCGTGCAGGAAGAAATCACCCAGGGCGTGGTCTCCCTCTCGGTGGAGACCGGCAAGATGACCGCGGACCTGCTCCAAAAGGCCGTAAAGAAGGTGCTGGAGGAGATGCAGAAGAAGCCCTCCCAGCGCAGCTTACACCAGGGGAAACAGACCCTGCACCAGCTCAAACAGCATGGGGCCTCCCTGAGCAACATCGAGATCACGGAGCAGAACATCAAGGCGTTTTCGGCGGTGGCGAAGAAGTATGACATCGACTATGCCTGAAGAAGGACCCCACCACCGACCCACCGCACTACTATGTGTTCTTCAAGGCGAAGGACAAGGACCAGCTCCAACCGGCTTTCAAGGAGTTCACGGCCATGACCCTGAACCGGGAGAAGCGCCCCACCATCCGGGAGCGGCTGCTCCAGGCCCAGGAACAGGCCAAGACCAAGCACCGGGAACGGGAGAAGGTCAAGACCAAGGACCGGGAGGTGGCGCGATGACCGACAAGCTGAAAAAGCAGATCATCCTCAACCTCCCGTATCTCATCTTCGTGTATCTCTTTGACAAGCTCTGCCAAGGGGTGCGGCTTTCCCCTGGGGCGGCCGCCTCGGAGAAGCTGCTCCACATCGGGCAGGGCTTTTCGGCGGCCTTTGCCAGCCTGGCGCCCAGCTTCCATCTGCTGGACCTGTGCGTGGGCGCCGCCGGCGCGGTGCTGATCCGGCTGGCGGTCTACTCCAAGGGCAAGAACGCGAAGAAATACCGCCGGGGGATCGAGTACGGGAGCGCCCGCTGGGGCACCCCGGCCGACATCGCCCCCTATGTGGACCCGGACTTTTCCCAGAATGTCCTTCTCACCCAGACGGAGCGGATCACCATGTCGAGCCGCCCGAAAGAGCCCAAGTACGCCAGGAATAAGAACATTTTGGTCATCGGCGGTTCCGGCTCAGGCAAAACGCGGTTTTTCGTCAAGCCCAACCTGCTCCAGTGCCATTCCTCCTATGTGGTCACGGACCCCAAGGGCACCATCCTGAACGAGGTGGGCGCCCTGCTGGATCGCAAGGGATACCGCATTAAAAGCCTAAATTTGATAAATTTCAAAAAATCTATGAGATATAACCCTCTGGCGTACATCCGCAGCGAGAAGGACATTTTGAAGCTGGTGAACGCCTTGATCCTCAACACCAAGGGGGAGGGCGAAAAGTCCAGTGAAGATTTCTGGGTCAAGGCCGAGCGCCTGTACTATTCCGCCCTCATCGGGTACATCTGGTACGAGGCGGAGCCGGAGGAGCGCAACTTTATCACCCTGCTGGACCTCATCAACGCCAGTGAGGCGCGGGAGGACGACGAGGAGTTCCAAAGCCCGGTGGACATCCTGTTCGCCAAGCTGGAAAAGGAGCACCCGGACCACTTTGCTGTGAAGCAGTACCGCAAATTCAAGATGGCGGCGGGCAAAACTCTAAAATCCATACTGATTAGCTGCGGCGCCCGCCTTTCTCCCTTTGACATCCAGGAGCTGCGGGACCTCATGGCGGAGGACGAGCTGGAGCTGGACACCCTGGGCGACCGCAAATCGGCGCTGTTCGTCATCCTCTCGGATACGGACAGCACCTTCAATTTTGTGGCGGCGCTCATGTACTCCCAGCTTTTCAACCTGCTGTGCGACAAGGCGGACGACTTCTACGGGGGACGCCTGCCGGTCCATGTGCGGTGCTTGCTGGACGAGTTTGCGAACATCGGTCAAATCCCGAACTTCGACAAGCTGATTGCCACCATCCGAAGCCGTGAAATATCGGCTTCTATTATTTTGCAGAGCCAAAGCCAGTTAAAGACCATCTACAAGGACGCGGCGGATACCATCGTGGGTAACTGCGACAGCACCTTGTTTTTGGGAGGCAAGGAGAAATCCACCCTGAAAGAAATTTCGGAGCTGCTGGGGAAAGAAACGATCGACAGTTTCAATCAATCGGAGAACCGCGGCAGCCAGGTTTCCCACGGCCTCACCTATCAAAAATTGGGAAAGGAGCTGATGACACAAGACGAATTGGCAGTGATGGACGGAGGCAAGTGTATCTTCATGCTGCGGGGTGTGCGCCCGTTCCTCTCGGACAAGTACGACCTGACAAAGCATCCGAATTACAAATACACCGCCGACGCCGACAAGAAGTACCTCTTTGATATGGAACGGTACATGAAACGCAAACCGGCCATCGTAAAGCCGGATGAGCCTTTCGAGATGTACGAATTGACAGCAACGGACCTTCAATAACAATTCTACAACGAAGAAAGGAAATATGATTTATGGATTTTTTCACTAACGCTATCGACGTATTGCAGACTCTGGTGATTGCGCTGGGCGGCGGCCTGTGCGTGTGGGGCGGCATCAACCTCCTGGAAGGTTACGGGCAGGACAACCCTGCCTCCAAAAGCCAGGGCATCAAGCAGCTCATGGCCGGCGGCGGTGTCGCCCTCATCGGCCTGACCCTGATCCCCCTGCTGTCCGGCCTGCTCTCCGCCTGATGTCTGCCAGCAGACCCCACGGGAGGCCCCGGCACACGGGGCCTCCCGGAAAGGAGGTGATCCCCGTTGATCTTTGACGCGATACAGGAGTGGTTCCAGGAACTGCTCATTGACGGTATCATATCTAACCTGACCGGGATGTTTGATACCCTGAATACCAAGGTGGGAGAGATCGCCGGGGAGGTGGGCATGACGCCCTCTGCGTGGAGCAGCGGCATTTTCAACATGGTCCGCAACCTCTCGGAGACCGTGATCGTCCCCATCGCCGGCATTGTCCTCACCTTTGTCATGTGCTATGAGCTCATCCAGCTCATCGTAGAAAAGAACAACCTTCACGACTTCGACACCTGGATCTTTTTCAAGTGGATCTTCAAGACCTTCTGCGCGGTGCTCATCGTCACCAACACCTGGAACATCGTCATGGCTGTGTTCGATGTGGCGCAGAACGTGGTAAGCCAGAGCGCCGGCGTCATCATTTCGGACGCGGGCATCGACATATCCGGCGTGACCGCCGACCTGGAGACCCAGCTCGCGGACTGGAGTATCGGCGCCCTGCTGGGGCTGTGGTTCCAGAGCATCTTTGTGGGCCTGTGTACGCAGATCCTCTCCATCTGCATCTTCCTGGTGATCTATGGCAGGATGATCGAGGTGTATTTGGTGACCTCGATAGGTCCCATCCCCTTTGCCACGATGGTGAACCGGGAATGGGGCAACACGGGGCAGAACTATCTCCGCTCCCTGCTGGCCCTGGGCTTCCAGGCGTTCCTCATTATGATCTGCGTGGGCATCTACGCGGTGCTGGTGGAGGGCATCTCCCTGAGCGGCGACAACATTTCCGGCGCCATCTGGGGGTGCATGGGGTACACGGTGCTCCTGTGCTTCACCCTCTTTAAGACCGGCAGCCTCGCAAAGTCCCTGTTCGGGGCGCACTAAAGGGGGGTGGCTGATTGAAAATAGGATTGATAGACGTGGACTCCCACAACTTTCCCAACCTCTGCCTGATGAAGCTCTCCGAGTACCATACCAGGCGGGGCGACCGGGTGGAGTGGTGGAGCCCCAAAGGCCGCTATGACCTGGTTTACAAGAGCCGGGTATTCACGGACACCTACTCCCAAGATACCATCGTGGTGAATAATGCAGACCAGGTCATCAGGGCGGTACGGGCTATGGGCCGGGCGGCAAGGACCTCCCCTATGAGATCGAGCACATCCGGCCGGACTACTTTTGTATCCGCGGTTTTTGGGAACGGCCTACGGCTTTTTGAGCCGGGGCTGTCCGAGGAACTGCGGATTTTGCATCGTCAGCGGCAAGGAGGGACGCAGGAGCGTCAAAGTCGCTGACCTTTCTGAATTTTGGCGCGGTGAGGATGAGATCAAACTGCTGGACCCCAACCTGCTGGCCTGCCCGGATCATGAGGCGCTTCTGGAACAGCTTGCCGCCAGCCGGGCGCTGGTGGACTTCACCCAGGGGCTGGACATCCGGCTGACGAACCCGGACAACATCGCCCCTGCTGAACAGGGTGCGGACCAAGGCGGTGCATTTCGCCTGGGACAACCCGGAGGAGGACCTGACGGAGCACTTCAAACGCTTTGTGGCGCATACCGCCATCCGAAGCGACCGCAACCGGCGGGTCTATGTGCTGACCAACTACGGCAGCACCCATGAGCAGGACCTCTACCGGGTGAACACCCTGCGGGCCTTGGGGTATGACCCCTATGTGATGATCTATGAGCGCCCTACCGCTCCAAAAATCACCCGCCATCTTCAGCGGTGGGTGAACAACAAACGGATTTTCCACACGGTAAAAGATTTCAAGGACTATGCTCCCATGAAAAAGGAGGTGCATTGATTGGCCTATGTAACGATCCCGAGGACCTGAGCAAGGTACAGAGCAAGGTCCTGTTCGGGCTGACCAAACGGCAGGTGATATGTTTCGGAGCGGCGGCGCTGATCGGCGTGCCGCTTTTCTTTTTGACCAAAGGGGCGCTGGGCACCACCACGGCGGCCCTGTGCATGATCCTGGTGATGCTTCCCTTCTTCCTGTTCGCCATGTACGAGAAGAACGGGCAGCCCCTGGAGGTGTTCCTGGGACATCTCATTGAAAACAAATTTATCCGCCCAAAGACGCGGATCTACCAGACCAACAACCTGTACTCCGCCCTGGTGCGGCAGTACGAATTGGAACAGGAGGTGAGAGCGATTGCAGGCAAAAACGGCAAGACCCGCAAAACCGGCAGGGGCAAGGCGCAAGCTGACCCGCGCCGAGCGTAAGCAGATCGAGGCGGTGGTCCGCCAGGCCAAGGGGGACGGGAAAGCCCATACAGTGCAGGAAAGCATCCCCTTCCGCAATATGTTCCCGGACGGCCTGTGCCGGCTGGAGGGCGGGACCTTCTCCAAGACCATCGCCTTCGAGGATGTCAACTACCGCCTGGCTTCGCCGGAGGGCCAGCGGGATATATTTGAACACCTCTGCGATTTCTACAACGGCTACGACCCCACCATCGGGGTGCAGCTGTCGCTCAGCAGCCGGTATGTGGAGCATGGGCCGGAGGAGGACCTGTTCGGCATCCGTCCCCAGGGTGACGACCTGGACCCTGTCCGGGAGGATGCGGCCGGGATACTCCGCTTCCAGTATGAGCGGGGCAGCAACGGCTATGTGAAAACCAAGTATGTGACCCTGACCATCGAGGCGGAGAACCTTCCGGCGGCGCGGGCGCGGTTCGCCCGTATCGAGACCGACACTCTCAACCGCTTCAAGGTCATGGGCGCCGCCGCCCATGTGCTGGACGGGAAAGAGCGGCTGGAGCTGCTTCACGGCATCCTCCACCCGGCAGACGGCCGCCGTCCGGAGGGCGGGAAGTTCGCCTTCGATTGGGACTGGCTGGCGCCCAGCGGCCTTTCGGTCAAGGACTTCATCGCCCCGTCCTCCTTCCACTTCGGGGAGACCCGCACCTTCCGCATTGGCGAGATGTACGGGGCGGTGAGCTTTTTGCAGATCACCGCCCCGGAGATCCACGACCGCATTTTGGCGGAGTTTATGGAGACCGAGGGCAACATCCTGGTAACTATGCACATCCGGGGCATCAACCAGAACGAGGCCATCAAGATGGTCAAGCGCAAGATCACGGATTTGGACGCCATGAAGATCGCGGAGCAGAAGCGGGCGGTACGCAGCGGCTACGACATGGACATCCTCCCCAGCGACCTTGCCACCTACGGCGGCGCGGCAAAGACCATCCTCCAGGACCTGCAAAGCAGGAATGAGCGAATGTTCAATCTGACCTTCCTGGTCATGCACATGGCGGAGACCAAGCAGAAGCTGGAGATTGCCGTGTCCCAGGCGGCCAGCGTGGCGCAGACCTACAACTGCCTCCTCACCCGGCTGGACTTCCAGCAGGAGGACGGACTGATGAGCAGCCTTCCCCTGGGGCTCAACCGTATCAAAATCGAGCGGAGCCTCACCACTTCGGCGCTGGCGGTGTTCGTCCCCTTCGTCACCCAGGAGCTGTTTATGGGCGGGGACGCCATGTACTACGGCCTCAACGCTTTGAGTAACAACATGATCCTTCTGGACCGTAAACAGTCCAGAAGCCCCAACGGGCTGGTGTTCGGCACGCCGGGCAGCGGCAAGTCCATGAGCTGCAAGCGGGAGATCACTTTCATCATCCTGACCACAAAAGATAATGTCATCATCTGCGACCCGGAGGACGAGTATTCGCCCCTGGTGCGCCGGCTGGGCGGGCAGGTGATCCGGCTGTCCCCGTCCAGCACCGACTATGTGAACCCCCTGGACATCAACCTCAACTACTCCGACGAGGAGAACCCCCTGGCGCTGAAATCTGACTTCGTGCTTTCCTTCTGTGAGCTCATCATGGGGAGCAAGACCGGGCTGGAAGCCATCGAGAAAACCGTCATCGACCGGGCGGTGCAGAAGATCTACCAGCCTACTTCGCCGACCCCAGGCCGGAGAATATGCCCATCCTGGGCGACCTGAAGGAGGCGCTGCTGGCGCAGGGCATCCCGGAGGCCGACCGTGTGGCCCAGGCATTGGACCTGTATGTGAACGGCTCCCTCAACTTCTTCAACCACCGCACCACGGTGGACATCCGCAACCGCCTTGTCTGCTTTGACATCAAGGGCCTGGGGAAAAACCTGAAAAAGCCGGGAATGCTCATCGTCCAGGACGCGGTGTGGAATACCGTCACCATCAACCGAGCCATCGGGCGCTCCACCTGGTATTTCGTGGACGAGTTCCATCTTCTGCTGAAGGAGGAGCAGACGGCGGCCTATTCGGCGGAGATCTGGAAACGGTTTAGAAAATGGGGCGGGGTGCCCACCGGGGCGACCCAGAACCCCAAGGACTTACTCTCCTCCCCGGAGATCGAGAACATCCTGGAAAACAGCGACTTCATCTATATGCTCAACCAGGCCGCCGGCGACCGCAAGATTTTGGCGGAGCGGCTGGGCATTTCGGCGGAGCAGCTTGCCTATGTGACCAACTCCGAGCCGGGCCACGGGCTGCTGTTCTTCAACAATGTTATCCTGCCCTTTGCGGACGATTTCCCGAAGGACACGGAACTTTACAAGCTGCTCACCACCAAGCCCAGCGAGGTGGAGCACGCGGCGGAAACGGAGGAATGACTATGAAAAACAAGATTTACATTATCGACGGCAAGACCTATCTCTCCCACATCAACGATGAGGTCCACCTGTACGGCCTTCTCCACCAGCTCGCCTTCCTGGCGGGCCGGATCAAGGACGAGGAGGACGTGTTCCATGTGCTGGGCGCGGCGAAGCGCTACGGCGAGATCGCCGAGGAGAAATTCCAGGGCTGGGGCATCCCCGGCCGCTACCTGGTATTCGGCGACCCCAAAGACCTGAAGGACCTTATGGCAAAGGAGCTGGCGGAGGCCACCCCGGTGCCCGTGGAGGAGCCGAAGCCCAAGAAGTATAAGGATGAGTACATCATCCCCGGCTATGGCTTCCGTATGCTGGTGGGCGACATCCACCACCTGATCGTCCTCTACTATTCGCTGGCCCGCCGCCTGTCCGAGGCGGAAACGGAGAAGGACTTCCTCCGGCTGAAGAAAAAGGCCGGCGGCTATGAAAAGGTGCTGAAAAAGCTCTTCCGCAGCCTGGGCCTCCCGGAGGACAGCAATGCCGCCCAGGACGTCCTGGAGGAGTCCATCATCCGCCGCCATAACCTGGTCCGCCTGGAGGATGTGGAGGAGCCCCAGGACGAGGGAGACCTTGAAGGGGACGAGGTATGGAGCGACTGACCCATGTGAGCCTGTTCTCCGGCATCGGCGGTCTGGACCTGGCGGCGGAGGCGGCCGGGTTCGAGACCGTCTGCCAGTGTGAATGGGCGGACTACCCCTATTCCGTCCTGGAGCGGCACTGGCCGGACGTGCCGAAGTTCCGGGACATCACCACATTCACGAAGGAGGCGTTTTTTGAGAAAACAGGACTTGAAACAGTCACCATCATCTCCGGCGGCTTCCCCTGCCAGCCCTTCTCCACCGCGGGAAAGCGGAAGGGCTTTGCGGATGAACGCTACCTGTGGCCGGAAATGTGCAGAGTTATTACCGAGCTGCGGCCCCGTTGGGTGCTTGGGGAAAATGTTGCTGGCTTCATCAATATGGGGCTCGACAAAACGATTTTTGACCTGGCAAAAGCGGGATACGCTGTTCTCCCATTCGTATTTCCGGCTTGCGGCGTCGGCGCGTGGCATGAGCGCCAGCGAACTTTTATCGTCGCGGCTGATGTTTCCCACGCCCCTTGCCTCCGACAAATCCACCTGCAGGGACGCGGCAAACCTGGATGTGTACCTGTCGGACAATGGGATCTTCCGCAAGCGGAACAGGGACGGGACGATCTGGAGCCTGAGCCTTTCGGCGGCGGTGTTCTACCTGACGCCGGCGGCGTCGGAGGGCTACCGCTCCACCCTGAAACCCACGGCCTTCCAGGGCAAGTCCCCGTCCAGCAACCTGTCGGCCCAGGTGATCCACCAGGAGCAGCCCCTGTCGGAGAAGGCGGCACTGAACCCGGATTGGGTGGAATGGCTCATGGGCTTCCCGAAAGGATGGACGGCCGTATCCTCTGGCGAGAGGAACCCGCAGATGTCCCCCGCATAACTGATGACACGAAGGACCGGGCCCTGCGCCTGAAAACCCTGGGCAACGCAGTCTGCCCGCCCCAGGCCTATCCCATTTTTCACTATATCGCGGCGATTGAGACCGGGGCGTGCGCCAGCATCTGCCCCTATGGAGGAGGTGACGGATAAATGCAGGAATGGAAAGCCTCCGAGAAGGAGGCCCAGAAGATGACCCGTGACGGGGCCATTTCGGTGAACCTGGTGACCGGCGAGGCCACCCACATTTCGGACCGCCCCCAGGAACAGGACTATTCCTCTGCTGATGAAACGGCGGGGACATTGAGCCGGGCGGTGGACGAGGTGGAGGGCCATGTGGAACGGCGCCAGGCGAAAAAAGCGCGGCGCAAGCGGCGCGACACCTTCCGGGAGGGTGAGGCGGCCAGGGACCGCCCTTCCTCCCGTTTGCAGTTTTCCGAGACAGACCAGGCGGCACCGGAACTGAAAAAGGCCATCCGCAAGTCGGACAAGGCGGCGGATCGGCTGGACACGGCGAAAGCTGCTGTCCCCATCAAGCCTCCCAGCAAGGAGCATGGCAACCCATTGTCCAGGCCGGTGCAGGAAATACGGTCCACCCTCCACGGCGAAGTGAGCAAGGTGGAGGGCGATAACTCCGGTGTTCAGGCCGGCCACCTGGGAGAACGGCAGATTGAGAAGACCGTGGGCTATGGCAATCGGCGTTTCCATCAGGCGTGTGCGGACCGGAAACTGAAACCCTGGCGGGATGTGAAGCAGGCGGAGCAGGCAGCGGTGAAAGCCAATGCCGATTTCTACTGGCGGAAGTCCGTTCTGGAAAATCCCCAGCTTGCGTCCAGCAATCCCATCTCCCGCCTATGGCAGAAGAAACGGCTGCAAAAACAGTACGCCGCTGCCCACCGGGCAGGGACCGGCGCGGCCCAGGCTGCGGGAAAGGCGTCCCAGACCGCCGCTTCCGCAGCGAAGAAAGGCGGCGGGACCATCGCCCAGAAGCTGGGCGGCCTTGTGACGAAGAACAAACACACCCTTCTCATTGTGGGAGGGATCGGCTTGATCCTCATGCTCATCATGGGGCTGATGCAGTCCTGCACTTCCATGTTCGGGGGCGGGACTTCCGGCCTGGTGGCGTCCTCCTATCTCTCCGAGGACGCGGATCTGACCGGGGCCGAGGCCGCCTACTGCGAGATGGAGGCGGAGCTGCAAGAATATCTGAACACCTACGAGGCCACCCATGACTATGACGAGTACCACTTTGACCTGGATGAGATCGAGCATGACCCTTATGTGCTGCTGTCCATCCTGTCGGCGCTCCACGAAGGGGTGTTCACCCTGGACGAGGTGCAAGGGGATCTGGAAATGCTCTTTGACAAGCAGTACATCCTCACCGAAACTGTGACCACCGAAACAAGGTATCGGACGGAAACCCGGACAGACAGCGAGGGCAACGAGTACGAGGTGGAGGTTCCCTACACCTGGTACATCTGCACCGTCACGCTGGAGAATTTCGACCTCTCCCATGTGCCGGTCTACATCATGGGCGAGGACCAGCTCTCCATGTATGCCGTGTATATGTCCACCCTGGGCAACCGGCCGGACCTGTTCCCGTCCTCCGGGTATGTGGGCAAGTACATTGAGAACCCGCCCACGGCCTGGGACATCCCCGCCGAGTACCTGACGGATGAGCGGTTCGCCACCCTCATCACCGAGGCGGAGAAATACCTGGGATACCCTTATGTCTGGGGCGGGAGCAGCCCGGAGACCTCCTTTGACTGTTCCGGCTTCGTCAGCTATGTGCTGACCAATACCGGCCTGTGCAACACCGGGCGGCTGGGCGCCAGGGGCTCTATAACATCTCCACGCCGGTCTCCGACCCCCAGCCGGGCGACCTGGTGTTCTTTGTGGGCACCTATGACACCAGCGGTATCTCCCATGTGGGTATTTATGTGGGCGACAATATGATGTTGCACTGTGGAGATCCGATTTCCTACACCAATTTGAACACCAGCTACTGGCAGTCTCACTTTTATGCCTACGGCCGGCCGCCGTACAACTGATGGGAGGTGAAACACACATCAATATGGTTTCCTATGGGGGCGGTGTCAACAGCACCGCCCTTTTAGTCGGTCTGCACCAGCACCGTATCCCGGTAGACCTGATCCTCTTTGCGGATACCGGGGCGGAGCATCCCCACACCTATGCCTACCTGGACATTATGGACCGCTGGCTGAAGGACCACGGGATGCCGCCCATCACCAGAGTGTATAAGACCACGCGTGACGGAAAGCGGCTGACCTTGGAACAGGAGTGTTTGCAGAGCGGCACCCTGCCTTCTATGGCCTATGGCTTCAAGCGGTGTTCCCTGAAACACAAGATCGGACCGCAGGAAAAGTTCTGCAACCATTATCCGCCGTGTCAAAAGGTATGGGCGGCGGGCAAACGGGTGGTCAAGTTCATCGGCTACGACGCCGGCGAAGGCTACCGCAGCGACAAGGTGTTGCTGGGGGATCTGGCCGACCCCAAGTACAGCAAGTGGTATCCCCTGATGGAATGGGGATGGGACCGGGCGGCTTGTCAGCAGGCCATTGATGATGCGGGGCTTCCCCAGCCGGGCAAGTCCTCCTGTTTCTTCTGCCCCAGCATGAGGGCGGAGGAGATCATCCGGCTTCGGGACCACCACCCGGACCTGTTCCGGCGGGCCATCGCGCTGGAGGACAACGCCCGTCCCAATTTGAAAACGGTCCAGGGCCTGGGCCGCAATTATTCATGGAAAGAACGATATGGAAAGGAGTTTTGCACACATGGCAACTGTTGAGAAGATCCGCCGTGACATTGAAAAGACCAAGGAGAAAATCTCCGAGCAGCAGAAGCGCCTCCGCGCCCTGGAGGCCCAGCTCACCGAGGAGGAGAACCTGGAGATCGTCCGCATGGTCAAGGCGGTGAAGATGGACAACCGGGAACTGACGGCCTTCCTGAAGGCCTACGCCAGCGGCCTCATCACCCTGCCGGAGGGCATGATGGAGGCGGAGGCCGCGGCGGACCCCGGCGAGAATGAGATGGAGGATACCGAGTATGAAGAATAAGAAGATCATCCGCCTGTTTACGGCGGCCCTGGCCGTGGCGCTCTGTGCCACGGCCTTTGCTGTCCCCGCTTTCGCCGGCGGTGGGGAGGGCGAACCCTACTACACCGAAACTGCCGGGACGGAGGCGGACCCTGCGGAGGACGCCGAGGCCCCGGAGGTCACTATCACTGATGAGGAAGATCCCGCCGGCGATGATAGCGCGGACAATAACACGGAGGCAGACGGGGACACCCTGGACCAGATCACCGAACTGCTGGGCGGCCTGGGGACTGTGACTGTCACCGAGGACGGTATCCTGTTCACCCCTGACACGGAGAAATGGGAAACCCAGCAGACCGGCACCGTGACCACCTGCGGCGGCAACCTGAATGTCCGCACCGGCGCTGGGCTGGATAACGACGCCTTCACCCAGCTTCCCGATGGGGCGCAGGTAGAAGTCATCGGCACCGAGGGCGAATGGGTCAAGGTGCTTCTGCCGGAGCGGGAGGGCTATGTTCATTCCGACTACCTGACCATCACGGACACGGGCAGCTTCTCCCTCTCCCTGGACGGGACGGACCTCTCCGCCCTGCTGGAGCTGTTCGCCTCCGGCCTCTCCGGGGGCGGAGGGGCAGCCCTGACCCCGGATGGGAACCTGTCCCTCATTGACGACCTGGGCGGGACATCCTCCGGCAAGCAGTTCATCACGGTGGAGACAAAGGGCGGCAACGTGTTCTATCTCATCATCGACCGGGATGACGAGGGGGCGCAGACCGTCCACTTCCTGAACCAGGTGGACGAGGCGGACCTCCTGGCACTGATGGAGGATGGCGAGGCCCAGGAGGCGCCGGCGGTCTGCACCTGTACGGAGAAATGCCAGGCCGGGGCGGTGAACACCTCCTGCGAGGTGTGCGCGGTGAATATGGCCGAGTGCGCCGGCGCGGAGCCGGAGCCGGAACCCGAACCGGAGCCGGAGGCGGAGAAGTCCGGGGGCATGGGCGCCCTGGCGCTGGTCCTGGCGCTGGTGGTGCTGGGCGGCGGCGGAGCCTTCGCCTATATCAAGTTTATCCGTCCCAAGCAGGCGTCCAAGGTCAGCGCAGACCCGGACGACTATGATTTTGCGGATGAGGAGGAGTATATCAACGAGGACGAACCGGAACCGGAGGAAGAAACGGAGGATACGAAATGAAGCTGGTGATCTGTGAGAAACCGAGTGTTGCAAAAGCCGTCGCGTCGGCCCTGGGTGTCACATCCAGGGCCGATGGCTGTTTTGAAGGAAATGGGCTCATCGTTTCCTGGTGCGTGGGGCATTTGGTGTCCCCGATGGACGCAGCCGGGTACGACCTTGGTTATAAGAAATGGAAGTATGATGACCTTCCCATCCTGCCGGAGCCCTTCCGCTATGTGCTGGCGAAGGGCAAGGAGGACGCCTTCCAGAACTTGAAGCACCTCATGGAGCGAGAGGACGTCACCGAGCTGGTCAACGCCTGCGACGCCGGGCGGGAGGGCGAGCTCATCTTCCGGCTGGTCTATGAGATGGCGGGATGCCAGAAGCCCTTCTCCCGTCTGTGGATCTCTTCCATGGAGGACGCGGCGATCCGGGAGGGCTTCCAGGACCTGCGCCCCGGCGCGGAGTATGACCCGCTGTACCAGTCCGCCCTCTGCCGCCAGAAAGCAGACTGGCTCATTGGGATCAACGCCACAAGACTTTTTTCTGTCCTCTACCACCGCACCCTGAATGTGGGGCGGGTGCAGACCCCCACCCTTGCCATGCTGGTGGACCGGGACAGCAAAATCACAATGTTCCGCAAAGAGAAATACCATCATGTGCGCCTGACCCTGGGCGGGGCCGAGGCGGTGTCGGAGAAGATCGCCGCCCCGGAGGAGGCGGAGGCCCTGAGGGCGGCCTGTGCCGGCGCGGAGGCAGTCTGCGCTTCCGTCACCCGTGAACAGAAGAAAGAGGCACCGCCCAGGCTCTACGACCTGACCACCCTCCAGCGGGAGGCCAACCGCATCTTCGGCTACACGGCGAAACAGACGCTGGACTACGCACAATCCCTCTATGAGAAAAAGCTGCTGACCTATCCCCGGACGGACAGCCGGTTTTTGACCGCCGACATGGCGGAGACCGCTTCGGTGGTCCTCCACCTGGCGGCCAAGGTACCGCCCTTTGACGGGTGCGGGGAGTTCTTCCCGGATGTGTCCTTGCTGGTAAATGACAAGAAGGTGTCCGACCACCACGCCATCATCCCTACCCTGGAGCTGGAGAAGGTCGACCTGTCCGAACTGCCCGTGGGTGAGCGCAATATCCTTCTGCTGGTGTGCCGGGAGCTGCTGTGCGCGGTTGCGGAGCCCTATGTGTACGAGGCGGTGACGGCGACCTTTACCTGCGGCGGGCAGACCTTCACCGCCAAGGGGCGGCGCATCCTCTCCGAGGGCTGGCGTGAGATCGACCACATTTTCCGCGCTTCCCTGAAGGAGCAGCCGGAGGGCGAGGCGGAACCCGCCGCTCTGCCGGACTTCACCGAGGGTCAACTTTTTGACCAGGTGGAGGCCGCTGTCACCGAACACTTCACCGCCCCGCCCAAGGCGTACACGGAGGACACCCTCCTGGCGGCGATGGAGACTGCCGGGAAAGAGGAGATGCCGGAGGACGCCGAGCGCAAGGGCCTGGGCACCCCGGCCACCAGGGCGGCGATCCTGGAGAAGCTGGTGGCGGCCGGGTTTGTGGAGCGCAAAGGGAAAAGTCTCATCCCTACCAAGGCGGGGATCAACCTGGTCACCGTCCTGCCGGATACTTTGACCTCTCCCATGCTCACGGCGGAGTGGGAGCAGAAGCTGACCGCCATCGCCAGGGGTGAGGGCGATCCCGCCGCGTTCATGGCGGGGATCTCTGACATGGCGCGGGAGTTGGTGAAAACCTATTCCCACATCTCCGAGGAGGGGCAAAAGCTGTTTGCCCCGGAGCGCGAGACCATGGGCCTCTGCCCCCGCTGCGGCAAGCCAGTCTATGAGGGCAAAAAGAATTTTTACTGCTCCGACCGCTCCTGCCGCTTTGTCCTTTGGAAGGATGACCGTTTCTGGACCTCCCGCAAAAAGGAGCTAACAAAGAAGATGGCCGCCGACCTTTTGAAGAAGGGCCGCACCTCCGTCAAGGGGATGTGGTCTGAAAAGAAGGGTTCCACCTATGACGCGGTGGTGGTGCTGGATGATACTGGCGGGAAGTATGTCCGCTTCAAATTGGAGTTCCCCAAACGGAAGGAGGGCGTGAATGGCAGATAAAGCAATCCCGGATATTTCCCTGGGCGGCGCTGAACAGAACATGAGCCGGGAGGAGCTGGCGGCGGTAGCGAAAGCCGTTGCCGCCCTATCCCAGGAGGACCGGGACCTTCTGGCTGCTGTCCAGGAGTCCCCCTATCGGCTGACCACGGCGGAGCAGTTCCTGGAATTTGAGAAAAATGTGGACTGCTTCGTGCTGGAGCCCCATGTTCGGACCCTGGAGGACCTGGGCTGGGAGTACCTGGAGGAGAAACTGACCATCGGCCTGACGGACGACCTCCGGGCCGCCATTGACCCCGCCCCCTTCGGCCGGCGCGCCCTGGAGGAGAACCGGGGATGTTTCACCAGCCGGGGGTATCTGTTCCCCACGGATGACCCATGGCAGCACGACCGCCCCCAGGCGAAGCAGGCGGACCGCAAGCCCTCCATCAGGGAGCGGCTGGAACAGAGCAAACAGGAGTGCAGGAACAAAAATAAGGCCCAGGCGCCCCGCAAGGGGAAGTCTGAGCCGGAGCTGTAAGGAGGTGCGTATATGCCCCATTATGAATATGACAAGGATTATCCCTTTGCCGCCTTCATCACCAACCTGGGCAAGTACAACGAGGGCGACCTGGTGGGCGAATGGGTGAAGTTCCCCACCACGCCAGAGGAGATGCAGAAGGTGTTTGAACGGATCGGCATTGGGCAGAAGGATGACTTCGGCCAGCCCTACGAGGAGTGGTTCATCACTGACTATGACTGCTATGTGGACGGCCTCTATGACAAGCTGGGCGAGTATGAGAGCCTGGACGAGCTCAACTACCTGGCTTCCAAGCTGGACGAGATGAGCCAGGGTGAGTACGAACAGTTCCAAGCGGCGATGGAGATCGGCGACCACTCGGGCAGTTTGCAGGAGATCATCAACCTGACCGAGAACCTGGACTGCTATGATATTTACCCCGACATCCACGACCACGACGACCTGGGCCGGTATTACATCGAGGAGCTGGACGCCATGCAGGTGCCGGAGCATCTGCGGAACTACATCGACTATGAGGCCTACGGCCGGGACGTCGCCCTGGAGGAGGGCGGCGAGTTCACCGACCTGGGGTATGTGCGGGACACCGGGAGCAGCTTCCATGAGTATTACGATGGGGAGCATGGCAGCATCCCGGAGGAATACCGGGTGATGACCTTCCAGGACGCGGAGGAGCTGACCGAGGAGGAAAAATCCGAATGGGCGATGGACATCGCCTACGATATGGACGAGTTCTTCCGCCAGCACGACCCGCAGTACGCCGCCGAGCACCCGGAGGAGCACGCGGCCAAGGAGGAGATCTACGAAAACCTGATGGCCGGCCGCATTTCCGCCCTGGATGAGAAGCTGGCCGCCCTGGGGCAGACCCAGGAGGACTACCTGCCTTCCGAGATCGAGAAGTTCAAAGACGCCACCGGGTATGAGGAATTTCTCGATGTAGACCCTGTGGCGATCCGGGAGGCCATCCAGAACCCGGACAAGTCCCATGTGGACGAGATGCTGGCCTTTGCAGAGCAGGCGGGCCGGGAGTATGAGGCGGAGCTGTCCGGGCAGGCCCCGGCGCCCTCCCCGGATGACCGGGAGACCGGCGAAACGGTACGGACCCCCAGGGGCACCTTTTATGTGACAGATATGAGCCGGGAGCAGATGGAGGCGGCCGGGTACGGCTTCCACCATCAGTCTGACGATGGGAAGTATCTCATCATGGGCAACGGCACCAGGGCTTTTGCTATCCGCAATGAGGAGGCCCAGGAACACGCCGCGCCGGAGAAGATGACCGTCCTGGTGGTGGAGCCCATGAAGGAGCCCTATGTGAAGGAAATCGCCCCCGGCCTCCATTCGTTACAGGCGGAGGTGGGCGGCGATATTGCCACCGCTTATCCCTTCTCTGACCCGGTGGGGCTGGTCTGCAACGATGAGGGCAAGCTCATCGGCCTGGAGCTGAACCGTGGCCTGCGGGATGAGCATGGGGAGATTTACGACGTCATGGCCGGCACCTTCCTGGTGGTGGGATTGAGTGAGGACAGCTTCACCTCCCTGACCCCGGAGCAGGTGCGGAAGTACACGGAACATTTCAAGCAGCCGGAGCAGTTCATCAGCCTGAACGGGCAGATCATCGCCCTTCCGGTGGAGCCGGAGAACCCGCTCCGTACCGCCGAGATGACCCTGGAGGACGACTATGGGATGATCGACGGGGTGCTGAACAACGGCCGCAAGGGCGAGGAGCTGGAGAAGGCCCAGGGTGAGGCGCGCAGGACCACGCCGGAGAAGAAGCCCTCCATCCGGGAGCGGCTGGCGGAGGCCAAACGGGAGTGCGGCGAGCGCAAGCCCCCGGACAGGGCCCAGCAGAAGAAGCCCCCGGAGCATGACCTATGAGCCGGAGCAAGAAGTGGCGGCTGGAGTGGTCCTTCTTCTTGGGGGAGAACGGCCGCCGCAGGTACAACAAGATCTGCAAGGGCTGTGTCCATCCCTGCAAGCAGAGCTTCCGGGCAGTCCTTATCGCCTGTCCCCATTACCAGTCCGCACGCTCGAAAAAGTGTGCAGATAGGGGTTGAAAATGGGCTGAAAAATCGTCTGTGGCGGCTTTTCCGGGAGCCGCCCTTTGATTTTCCCATGCGGGCCTTTCCCTCCGATTTAGGGGTGCAGAGAGGCGGTTTTGAACACTTTTCCATAACAGAGCGGGAGCGCCGCCTTCGGTTTGGGCCGAGGGTGACGCTCCCGCTTCTTTTTTTGTTCTCTTTTTTCTCTTTCCATCAGGATCGGACAGGAAGGATGTTCGCAGCAGCAGGCGCTGTGGGAATGTGTGTAAACGGCCATGTCTGCGGAGCTGTGGGAAACGATGTTTGCGGGCTGTGGGAAAGCCGGCGGCTTTTCCATCTGGCCGTGAATATCTGTTTTCCATCGGCGGAGCGGCCGTTTTCCACATTTTCATCGTGTAAAATGGTTGAAAATGTTCTTTGTGTTGCGCTTCTGCGAGATAAGATGTATAATAAGTGTGGTTAGTTAATGCTAACCTTAATTTCGATATATGGAGGCAGTTATGGGGATATGGAAAACTTTTTTTAATAATACCCGCAAGCCGGAAGGGCTGCTTGGCAGGTGCATGGTGGACAGCATGAATCACGCCCATGCTGCCCTGGCGGACTGGGGCCTCAGCCGTTTGCCGGAAACCGGCCCCTCTCAAATCGCGGAGCTGGGCTGCGGCGGCGGTCGGAATATTCGGGCGCTTCTGCGAAAATATCCGGCTGCAACTATTACTGCTCTGGATTATTCAGAAATATCCGTAGAAAAGGCTAAGAGGGTCAATCGTGAGGGTCTGCAAGCCGGCCGCTGCCAGATTTTGCAGGGAGATGTATCCCGCCTCCCCTTTGGGGATGGTTCGTTTGATCTGGCGACCGCATTTGAAACCGTATATTTCTGGCCTGGCCCGGTGGAGAGTTTCCGGGAGGTGTACCGCACCCTGCAACCGGGCGGCATTTTTTTAATCGTCAATGAGTCGGACGGGGAAAACTCCCAGGACAACAAATGGCTTTCTGTCATTGATGGGATGAGAATCTACAATGGAGACCAGCTTGCCCGTTTTCTCACCGAGGCTGGTTTTTCTAAGGTCATCATGGATAAAGACGCCAAAAAGCACTGGCTCTGTGCGCTGGCGATCCGGTAGAATACGGGGCAAATCCATAACAGAGAGTTCCTTATGAAAAACGCAGTAGGGCAGGAGAATTTCCATGAACTGGACGCGCACCATCCTGGACGGGCTTGCCATGGCGGCCTACTTTAACCTATTTGCCGCTACGGTGGCGCTGTATCAGCCCCGGCTGATGTTTCCCTGCTATCCGCCCGCCATCATCAAGGCGGCAAAAGATCCGCCGACAAAGGCCGAAAATCGTTTTTACTGGCTTTGGATCTGCTTTGGGGAGTTGCTGCCCCTCCTCCTTTATGGTGCGGTCAGCACTGTGGAGGGCGGGACAACCGGCTCCTGGCGTTTGGCCCTGACGGGATATATCCAGTGGATGGTCGTCAATGTCTGTGATCTGCTTTTTCTGGACTTCTGGCTGATACAGAAAAAAGCAAAACGCCGTTTTATCATCTCAGGAACCGAAGGGCACCCAGGCTATGGGTTCAAAGCCTGGATGAAGGAATACGCTCTGCCGGAGCATCTGCTCCAGTGGCCGCTCTTGCTGTGCCCCCTCATGGCGGCGGCCCAGGCGGGATTGTGTCTGCTGCTGCAAAAAATTTGATAATAAGGAGATGGTTCAAATGAAGCAAAATCAAGTTCAGCAAAAAGAAATCCGCCTTGGGACGCATGGGGAACATTACGGGAGCTGGATGTCAAACCCTGTTTTCTATGTGGTAGGCGCCCTTTTGGCGCTGTCTGTGGTACTGGCAGTGCTGTCCTTTGTGGTGTTCCATATCGCCGCGCTGGGCGTCCTGTTCTCCGTCGCCGCAGCGGCGCTGCTGGCCCTGCTGGTCTGGATCACATGGATACGGAAACAGTATGCCTTCGGCGGAGGCGGGATGATGGAGCGGGTGCACAAGACCGTCCTCGCGCATCTTAATTTCGACGGCCAGGGCAGCCTCTTAGAGGTGGGCTGCGGCTCCGGGGCGCTGAGCATCCGGGCGGCGCTGACCTGGCCGGATGCTGAGGTCACCGGCATCGACTATTGGGGCGCGGCCTACGGCTACGGCCAGGCCATGTGCGAGAAAAACGCCGCAAGCGAAGGTGTAGCCGCCCGGTGCCGGTTCCAGCATGGGGACGCCAACAAGCTGGACTTCCCGGACAAGAGTTTCGACGCCGTGGTGAGCAACTATGTCTATCACAACATCATGGGTTCGGATAAACGGGCGCTGCTGCTGGAGACCCTGCGGGTGCTGAAAAAAGGCGGCGTGTTCGCCCTCAACGATGAGATGAAGCCCCACATGTACGGGAACATGGAGGCCTTCGCCCAGGAACTGCGGGACATGGGATATGCGGATGTACGGCTCATCGACACGGCCCAGGAGGCTTTCGGTTCCCGCCGCCGGGCGGCCATGATGATGCTGGGCGACTCCCGGATGCTGGTGGGGCGGAAGTAAGACGGAGGTTTGTCATGAACTATACATATTGTGAAAGGCTGATGTGGGTTGCCATCGCTCCTGCCGCATTTCGGTATCTGGCAAGGCAGGAGTTGGGATGGGATATTTCTGCGTTGAAGCAGCTCTCTAAGCAGATTTACCGGCAAATGGTATCCCGTACCCCGGATATTGGCTCCATGATGGAAAACCCGTTGCGGGTCTGCCTGACTGGTGGAATTCTATGGCTGTCTATCTATAAGGCGGCAGAAGAAAAAATGAGTGAAAAGTGCTTTGAGGGCATGGTAAGTGCCAGTATGCGTTCTCCTCTGGTTGTGACCGCCTTCCGGGGCAAAGCCAAGACTGCATTTACATTGAAGGCTCAATATAAGCGAGCAGCGACTGCATCTTTGGCGGATGCAGATAGGAACCCCTTTCAGTGGAATGCCGAGGTCATCTTCGGCCGGGATGCAGAGGAATATACGATCCTTTACCACCAGTGCGGTCTGTGTGCCCTGGGCCGACAGGAGGGCCTTCCTCATCTGGTTCCCTATCTATGCGCTCTGGACACGATGTCCGTCGACTGGATGGGTGGGCGGCTCTACCGTACCAAAACGCTGGCTGCCGGCGGTGACTGCTGTGACTTTTATATCTGCAAAAAGGGTTCCCGTTGGGACAAAGAACGGCAGGGAAAATAGAAATCGGGAGATGGAAGATGGTTCAAATGCTGCTGGCAGAGGGTATGCTCCTGTGTTCCTTGTTTTGGGCTTTTTGCTGGCTGGGCACCGGGAGCGACGAGAAAAACATCCGTAATTTTTCTACTTACCCGGACGAGGTACAGAAGATTGTGAAAGCCCGCCCGGAGCTATCAGGAAATATTCGGCAGCGAGGTCCTGCGGCCATCTTCGCTGGAAATCTGCTTTTGTTTACTGCGCTCCTGTTTGCGATGGGGCTTCTCACCCGGCAGGAATATTTTGCAGGCAACTTTTTGAACATTCTGCTTTTAGGACAGGCGCTGAATCTGTTTGATTTTTTGGTGATCGACCTGCTTTGGTGGCGGCACACAAAACGGGTGCGGTTTTCCGGCACCGAGGAAAGTCCGGAATTATATGCGGACCCCCGCAAACACTTTTACGCTTTCCTGCGGGGAGTTCTTCTGTTTTTGGCTGTTGCTTTAATCAACGGGTATCTGCTCACCTGGATCTGAAAGGAGGAGTTCCATGACACTTGCAGAATTTCGCCGGGTTTATCCAACCGCCACCTTCACGGTCAGCAGCGGGAAACTCTTTACCTATCGCTACTATCAAAATCCCCAGGCCAAAGCCACGCTGGTCCTGCTCACGGGCGGCATTGGGCTGTCCGACCTGTTTTATAAGCACTTTGCCCGGTTCGCCAGGGATTTTTCGGTGCTGACCTTTGACTATCAGCTCCAGTTCGGGGACAACGGCGAGTTTGCCGATGCCGTGGCTGAACTACTCCGCCACCTGAAGGAAAAGGTCTGGCTGGTGGGACAGTCCCTGGGCGGCGTAGTGGCCCAGGTCATCGCCTCCCGCCACCCGGAAGTGGTGGAGGGGCTGGTCCTCTCCAACACCTGCTCGCTGTCCGGCAACATGAGCAAGGCCGGGTATCAGGATCTGATGAAGATAATCGAAAGCCAGCGGAAGTTCAAAAAATGGCTTGCCTTCCTGCCGTTTCCGCTCATCAAGCGGATGATGAGATGGGCGGTGATGAAAAAGAAAACCGATGGCTTTACAGCCCAGGAAAAGGCCGCTATGGAGGAACTGTGCGGCGCTATGATGGAACTGCTCACCAAGCCCTATGAACAGCACATGATTGACTTTCTCTGTGACGCAGAACACTACTTTGGCATGACCCGCAATGATTTTGCCCCGTGGGAGGGGCGGGTGCTGCTGATTTTGTCCGAGGACGACACCACCTTCACCCCGGCCTGCCGGGAGGACCTGATCGCCCTGATGCCAAGTCCCACGGTGGTCACCGACCTGACCGGCGGCCACCTGGCGCTGATGGTGCGGCTGGAACAGTATGCGGATCTGGTAACAAAATTTATTCTGGAGCGGACACCATGAGGAGAGCCGGCTGGTCAATGCCAGCCGGCTCTCTATCATTTGTCCATCTCAATATCCCACGATCAGGCGGTAGATGGTGAGGGGCACATACCATGCCGCCACCAGCAGGCGCCACACCAGGACGAAGCCGCCGATTATGCCGCCGATCACGAAGTTCAGAACAAACAGGGCGGCGCCGCCGCCCAGGGAGTCGCCGCCCGGCACGATCCAGACGCACATCCGATGGATGCCGAAGGGCAGGCCGCAGAGTATCCAGAGCCAGAGAAGATCCAGCTCTCCATTCCTGATGCAGGCGGATTTGAAAATGCAGTACAGCAGCCCGGCGATGGCGACGGGCAAAACTGCCTTCTTGAAAAATTCCTTAACGGCCTCGGTTCTCGTCATTGGCGGCACCTCCATTCCTGCCTCCCATTATACAGATAAAATCAGACCGCGCCCAGGGGCCTTTGAAAAGTCCGGCAAAGCGCACAATCCTACCTATTCCAGTTCGTGATTCCGCTGCCTCTGCGGTTCGGCTTCCCTTGGCTTTTCCAGCAGGGCCTCCACATTCTGGCGGAGGGTGTCGTACTCCCGCTCCTCCCGCTGGGCCTTCCGATATTCCGATTGCAGGGCGGTCCGCCTGGCGGTGAGCCCGTCCATCTCGGCCCGGAGCCGTTTGGTGGCGGGCAGGGGTACAGCGTCCAGGCGTTTCAGCTCTCTTGCCGCCGCCTCAAACAGGATGATTTCGCCCTCATGCCCCCGGAGGAACTTCTCCTTGTCCCTGGACTGGCGGTATTCCTCATACAGGGGACGGAGCTGGCGATAGGTGGCGGCGTGCTTCATAGTGAGGGTCAGCCGCTCCATTTCTTTCTTCGTTGCCCGGAGGTCCGCCTTCACCCTGGCGGTGGCGGCCGCCGCCCCGTCGCACCGCTCGGACAGGTCCTCCAAACTTCCGATGCCATGCTCCGTCAGGAAGTTCAGCGTTTCCGCCGCCCGCTTCAAGTTCTCGATGGTTGCCCAATGCTTGTAACCGGCGCTCTGTTGGGCCTTGATATTGTTCTGGATGTCGATGAGCAGGCTGGGCTTCCCGGTGCGCTGCTTCGGCTGGCGGGAGGGGCTGGGCCTGCCGGCGATCCGGGCGGTCAGGGCCTCCTCTGCGTAGTCGGCGCCCAGGGCCTTCAATCGGGTGAACCGCTCCTGGCCCGGTGCCCTGGCGGAGATGTACTTGCCCCGTTTCAGTTCGTACCCTTCCCGCTGAAGGCGGCGGAGCAGGTCCTCCAGGCCGGCGCAGCCGGGCAGGAGCCGGTCGATGGCGGAGCGCAGCTTCGCCTTGTAGCTGGTGCCGTTCTGTTCCGCCTGGTGTTCGATGTAGCTCTTGCCCTTGTCCCGGCCTGGGACGATGACGGACAGGCCATGCTCCTTGCAGATTCGGTCGCTGGTGCGGCGGATCTCATGGTAGCTCCGCTTATTGGAGTGGTAGTGCCGGTGATCCTGGAAACTGACCGCATTGAAAATCAGGTGGTTATGGACGTGATCCCTGTCTATGTGGGTGGTGAGGACAAACTCATATTTTCCCCCCAGGACCTCCCGCGCCAGCTCCATGCCGATCCGGTGGGCCTCCTCCGGCGTGACCTCCCCAGGCTCAAACGCCTGGATGAGGTGCCGGCCCAGGTTCGTGCCCTTGTCGATGGCATGGCGGCGGGTCCATGCAAATTCAATATCGGCGGTCTCCACGGTGCAGCCGAAGGAGGACACCAGCAGCTTCCCGTCCGTCTTGTCTGGATTGCAGATATAGTCGATGGCCGCTTTCAGCGTTGACTTAATAGGATGCGTCTTTGTAACTGCCATATCTGCTCCAATCTCTCCAGGATCTCCTCCATATCGGCTTGATAGGTTGGGCCGCCGGCGTTCACCCTCTTGGCGATTTGATTGATGTTCCGGCCGATGGAGCCCAGGGCCTTTGTCATCTCCTTGATGTCGGTGGTGTCCACCTGAATGATGTATCCGTCAATCGCCATCTTCCGCAGATATGCCCCATACCGCTTTGTGGGGAGCTGCGCCATCTTCTCGTCGATGAGCCGCTTCTCCTCCTCCGTCACCCAGAACTTCATCTGGATGTTCCGCTTTCTGTTTACCATTCCGCTTCGCCTCCGTTTCTTATAAGGGTCTGGGACTATCCCAGCAAGCAATTTTCGTGTTTAGGGGCAGGGGTCCCCCTAAACCGAAAATCCGCCAGTGGGTACTCGCTGGCTGTGCTTGCTATCGTAACCCTACCCTCGTATTCTCCCTCTACTAATACTACAATTTGAAACAGAGATTTTGGCTATTTCCATCTAAAAATCTTTAACGTCATGGGCCTTTATCAAAATTTGACACAGAAGAAATTATCACATATACTTAATAGCAGTTAGTTATGGCGAACTGAAGGGAGGAATGGGTGGTGCTGACCTATGAAAAACAAGCACTCTCTGGTGCGATTGAAGTATTATTGCGGTCTGAATTGCCAGACGAATTTGAAGGGACAAAGTTATACGGCTCTCCCGAAGAAGATGAACTACGGCAGGACTGTAAAATTTTTCGGCTGTCAAATGAAACAGGGCATGGACGCATTACAGTCTATCAGGTTTTTTCTGGTATTGAGCTTTACTATAACGATATGCACATGGGATATTGCAATCAAAATCAAGCCACAGCTAAAAACATGATAGAGATTAACCATTGTCTGATAGGACGTTTTGAGTGTAGCTTTGGCGAAAATAGTTGCTGCTATATGGCGGAAGGCGATTTGTCGATCAGCTCCATGATGAAGAAAAAGTCAAATTCGTGTTTTCCGCTGAACCACTATCACGGTATTTCTATCATCATCAATCTGGATGAATTGCTGCCGGAAGTACGGCAAATCATGGAGCTATTGAATATTGATTTGCACTACATACAAAAATATATTTGCGAAGGAAACCGTTGCTGCATCATGCGGGCCAATCCGTCTATTGAACATATTTTTTCGGAACTCTATCATGTCCGGGAAAAAAGAAAACCAGGATACATGAAAGTCAAAATGCTGGAACTGCTTCTGTTCTTAAGTGATCTCAATACGGCAGAAGAAGTTTTACAGACGGATTATTTCAATCAAAATCAGGTCGCATTGATTAAAGCAGTAGCGTCCTATATTACGGAGGACTTGACAGCACATCATACGATTGAACAGCTTTCCCAGAAATTCGAGATTTCTACAACAGCATTGAAAAAGTGCTTTCGAGGCGTCTATGGAACCTCTGTCTATTCTTATCTTCGTACCTATCGGCTTCAAGTCGCCAAAAAATTGTTGCTGGAAACCGAGTTGTCAGTAACGGAGATTGCAAGTAAAATCGGATATGAAAATCCGAATAAATTCACTTCTGCCTTCAAAGAAACGTATGGCAGCTCTCCGACGGAATTCAGAAAGAGTGTCCGTTTGGATAGAAGCGGGTCCGTATGGAGTGGCGAAGAAATCTGAGCTGTATTAGAATATCCTTTGTCAGATAAAAGCAGAAAGACCGCTTGAAGCTGGCCTATTTTTTGAATAGTGGGTTAGGTACTGCTAACTTTCTGCAAGACAAAGGAGGATTTCCAAATGGAAAATGAAAAATCGACAGGTAACAAGTACACTGTCAAAGACGCGGCAATCATCGGTATCTTCTGTGCGGTCATGTTCGTTGTATTTATGGTCTATTCGACCCTGACCGGCGCTTCACTGTTCTATTCCATGATTTTTAACGCCGCAGGTGCGGCACTTATCCTCGCACCGTTCTATGTTTATATGTGCATGAAAGTCGGCAAGCATGGCCCCGCTCTTGTCTACAATATCATGTGGGCAATTATCGCCGGATTGATGATGGGGCCATTTATGATTCCGTGGTTTTTGGGCGGCGGTATCATCGCAGAGCTTTCCATGTGCGGAAAGGATGCCTACCATGACATTAAGCGTGTGTCCATTTCGTGGGTAATCACGGCATTGGTTCGCGCTGCACATGGTATGTCAGAAATTTGGTTTTTCAAAGACGCATTTCTTGCCACCGGCGTCAGTGAGCAGCAGGTTCAGGTTCAGACCCAGTATTACACCGATCCGAAGTACGTCCTTTTGAGCCTGGCTGTCACCGCTATCCTGGCCGTCCTTGGCTGCATGATTAGCAACAAACTGATTGTGAAGCACTTCAGAAAGAGTGGCGCGATTAAATAAACTATGAGCATGAAATTTGATTTTCGGACCAAATTGCTTGTCATAGTTCTCACTATGTCGCTTGTGGCGGTGCTCACAAGCGACATTTTGATATACACACTTTTGGGCGTTTTGAGCGTGTATTTGATTATTCAGGGCTTTGGCAGGCAGACAATAAAATATCTAATCGTCTGCGGTGTTTTTATCGTGTTAAGGCTGCTTTCAGGAGGACAGGGCATTACCATTCTTATGCCGGAAATGTTCCTGTTCATGGTGCTGCGTATTTTGATGATGGTTATGGCTGCGCAGCCCGTGATTGGTATGCCGCCGGGAGAAGTTGTAGCAGTTTTTAAAAAAATCCACGCTCCTGATGGAATTGCCCTGCCCGTAACCTTCATGTTGCGTTTCTTCCCTACTGTGCGCAGTGAATTTTCCGATGTGTTTGCCTCACTTCGGCTGCGAAAGCTGTTGTCATGGAAACATCCTCTGGACGCAATGGAGTATATTGTTACGCCTGTTATTTTCCGTTCATCCAGAATAGCTGAGGAACTCGCAGCTTCTGCTGAAAGCAGGGGGATTTCCAATCCGGGAAAACATACCTGCCGCAGGAAGATAGAATTTCAAAAAAGAGATTGGATTATGTGCGTGGTTGCTGTTTGCGTAACCGCACTCTATTTTGTGCTGGAAAGGACGGTAGCATAATGGTAAATGATAAAGCAAGGCGATCCGTTATCCAGTTTGAAGATGTATCTTTTGAATATCCGGGAGCCGAAACAGAAAGTATCCATCATATCAGCCTCGATATAAAAAAGGGCGAGTTCCTTGTTCTGACTGGAGGGAGCGGTTGCGGAAAGACAACTTTAACACGATTGATAAACGGGTTAGCTGAACAATTTTACGAAGGGACGCTGAAAGGGCGAGTCACACTGCTGGGACGCAGCATATCGGAATATCCTCTGTATGAAATCGGGAAAAAAGTAGGTTCAATCTTTCAAGATCCAAAGAGCCAGTTTTTTGCCAGTATTACAGAGGATGAAATTGCGTTCGGGTGTGAAAACTATGGCGTTCCGTATGAAGAACTGGATGGACGGGTTTCAAGTGCGATCAAACGTATTAACGGAGATATGCTGCGCGGGAAAGAAATTTATCCGATGTCCAGCGGAGAAAAACAGAAAATAGCGGTGGCCTCCGTCAATGCTGTTGACCCGGAAATTTATGTGTTTGATGAACCTTCGGCCAATTTGGATATGTATTCCGTTGAGGCGCTTAAAAATTTGATGGGTGGACTAAAAGCGGAAGGCCACACAATCATTGTTGCTGAACACCGGCTTTATTATCTTACTGACCTTGCAGACCGTTTTCTTTATATGGAAAACGGGAGCATAAAAGAAGAATGGACGGCGGGAGAACTGCTCTCTATTCCAGAAGAAAAAAGACGAGCCATAGGAATACGGGCGGCAGATTTACACCATATTGAAGTAGATATTCCCCCTACAAAAGAAAAAGATATGACGCTGGAGGTAAAGGATTTGGCGTTTTCCTATCGCAAACATCCGGTTTTCCACGATATATCTTTTCGGGCGTATGCTGGCGACCTGATTGCGATTGTAGGCCATAACGGAATAGGAAAAACTACTTTGTCGAATATTCTTTGTGGTATGCAAAAGGAAAAAGAGGGTCAGGTCATATATAACGGGACAAAGGTATCTAAAGGCAAAAGGAAGAATTTTGCCTACTTTGTTATGCAAAATACAGATTGCCAGTTGTTTGGGGACAGCGTAGAAGAAGAACTGCTATTAAACGGAAAAGGCAGTACCCAGGAGCAACGCGATGATCTGCTAAAACTATATGGCTTGTTTGAATGGAAAGAACGGCATCCCGCTACTCTTTCCGGCGGGCAGAAACAACGGCTCGCTCTTGCAGTATCGGATTGGATAGATACCCCCGTTTTGATTTTGGATGAGCCTACCAGCGGTCTTGATTTCAAAAATATGATGAGAATATCGGAGCATTTGAAAGCTCTGGCGCAAAAAGGAAAGACCATTTTAATCATTACCCACGATTATGAATTTGCCGCTATGACTTGCAATCGGGTTCTGCATTTCGTTGATGAAGGTCATGTAGAAACATTTCCGTTACAGGAAAATTTGTCCCGCTTATATTCCTGCCTTATGTGTCAATGAATTATGTGTCTGATTGGATAGATACGCTCTGTATGGAGTGGCAGAAACAACTGAATGATTTTATGATAATAGACGGGTTAGAAGGTGCTAACTCGTCTATTATTGCGAAAGGAGCCTTGCTTATGGATAAGCAAAAAAATGGAGAACTGTCCAGAATGTTCGGATATGCAGGGAAATTCCATGTTTTGACCGTTTTGGGATGTGTTCTCTCCGGGATCAGTACCATTTTATCTATGCTGCCTTTTGTTGGTATATGGCTTGTTATCCGTGATTTGATCCAGGCATTCGCTGCGGGGGATATATCTCTTGCAACGGAAAGTACTCGTTATGCGTGGATAGCAGTCGTGTTTGCAGCAGCAAGTATTTTTAATTTTATTTCATCGCTTTGAACTGTACCCACCTGGCGGCGTTTCGTACAGCGACCAATATGCGGAAAACAGCAATTCA
>ENA-OQCO01000111-OQCO01000111.1-human-gut-metagenome-genome-assembly--contig:-NODE-111-length-45877-cov-2.398973_pt1 | contig 45877 bp, 40 predicted proteins | sample MGYA00242500_ERZ504582 | MGnify/ENA primary metagenome ERZ504582 (study PRJEB26092, sample SAMD00036346) | human gut metagenome | host: Homo sapiens | study: EMG produced TPA metagenomics assembly of... | reverse complement strand
CTCCGAGACCGGCGAGATCTTCTGGGGCGAGCCGGGCACCAACGGCCAGCACGCCTTCTACCAGCTGATCCACCAGGGCACCCAGCTCATCCCGGCCGACTTCATCGCGTTCGTCAACACCCCGAACCCGACCAAGGACGGCGACCAGGACGTGCACGAGCTGTTCCTGGGCAACTACTTCGCCCAGACCAAGGCCCTGGCGTTCGGTAAGACCGCCGACGAAGTGCGCGCCGAAGGCACCCCGGAGGAGATCGTCCCGGCCCGCGTGTTCACCGGCAACCGTCCGACCACCTCCATCTTCGGCGTGGCCCTGACCCCGTTCGCAGTCGGCGAGCTCATCGCCCTGTACGAGCACATCACCTTCGTCGAAGGCACCGTCTGGGGCCTCGACTCCTACGATCAGTGGGGCGTCGAGCTCGGCAAGCAGCTTGCCAAGCAGATCACCCCGGCCATCTCCCAGGACGACGACGCCCTCGCCGCCCAGGACGCCTCCACCCAGAGCCTGATCAAGTTCTACCGCAAGAACCGCGAGTTCTGATTCGCTTTGCTCGGTCAGAATTCGTGATTCGCGCGACCGCGGCTGTGCTGTCTGGTGGGCAGTCTGGCGACTGCCCACGTCGCGAATTCTGATTCGCTTTTCTAGCTCCCCTCAATACTGAGGGGAGCTGTCAGCGAGCTGACTGAGAGGGAGTTATGGAACGCTCCGTATGCTCCCCCCTCAACTATGACTGTTGCCGGCGGCGGAACTACTGGAATAATCACCGTCCATCGGACTCTCACCTTCTTCAAGCCGTGCGCTGAAACGCCAAATCAATACCATCGTCGGTATCCATGCGACCAGCAGGAGGGACGGAAAGTATTCGAATCCGCCATCCGTGCTGCCTCGGCCAAACTGATGCGTTAATAACGGAGAGAGACGACGACACGCCGATACTGTCCGCAATAATCCGTAGAATAATCGATTGCTGTGTCGAGAAGTGGGCCGCCGCATAAGCCCACGTCTCCATGGGTCCAGCCCGAACGGCCGCAAGGCCTGACTTTCGGCGGATCGGCAGGCTTCCCAAGGGCAAACTCGAGGGATAACGAGAACAGGCCAACGCGCGCGATGCGTAATCGCGTGGATGGCCCCAGATCTGTGGCTGATATGCGGCAGCACTGAAGGAAAACAATGGTTAACGCTGTTGAGGCTTTTGACGCCAAGCACATGAAGCCGGCCGAGGAAATCCCGGCCTTCCGTCCCGGCGACACCGTCGACGTGAACGTGAAGATCCAGGAAGGCAACAACTCCCGTATCCAGACCTTCACCGGCGTGGTGATCGCTCGTAAGGGCGCTGGCGTGCGTGAGACCTTCGTGGTCCGCAAGATCAGCTTCGGCACTGGTGTGGAGCGTCGCTTCCCGGTGCACTCCCCGTCCATCGACTCCATCAAGCTCGTGCGTAAGGGCCGTGTGCGCCGCGCCAAGCTGTACTACCTGCGCGCTCTGCGCGGTAAGGCCGCTCGTATTGCCGAGCGCCGCGACAACTCTGCTAAGTGAGTCGATTCGCGGGTGCAATCGTGGGCCTGATGATGCAGGCGCGCGAATAAACCGTGAAATTCAGCCCGGAACCGTTTCGGTTTCGGGCTGTTTTCGTATTTTCCACGTATGATGGACGGGCGCCGGCACCCCTCATATCCGGCAGCATGAATCGCGAGGAGATGGTATGCAGGACGATCAGGATAACGGCGAATTCCCGGTTTCCGACAATCCGGAGAGCAACCAGACCTCGTATGATGACGAGGCCGATGCCCGCGATTCCCGCACGTTCCAAGTCGCCGACCACGGCATCGCCCTGTCCCCGGTTCCCCCGGCACCGGCGCGCCCGGCGCACGCCGCTTCTTCCGCTGGCGCGGGTGCAGCCGCTGGCGCGAATGCCGCGGCAGCATCATCGTCAGATGATGACCACTTCACCCTACGCGACTTTTTCCTGTGGTGCGGCGTTCCCGTGCTTATCGTGCTGCTGATTCGCATTTTCGCCGTCGGCTTTTACGAGATTCCTTCGCGCTCGATGATGGACACCATGGTGCCCGGCGATCGCGTGGTGACCAGCAAGCTCACCCCCAAGATCTTCGATTTGCAGCGCGGCGACGTCGTGGTATTCAAAGATCCCAACAACTGGTTGAACGAGGAGCAGAGCAGCGCTCCCGGTGGCGGGTACCTCATCAAGCGACTGATCGGCCTGCCCGGTGACGTGGTCGAATGCAAGGGCGCGGGCCAGCCGGTGACCATCAACGGCGTGGCCATCAATGAGACCTCCTACATTCGCCCCGGCGTGGACCCGAGCGCCTTCCCGTTCTCGGTAACCGTGACCGAGGGCCGCGTGTTCGTCATGGGCGACAATCGCGCCAATTCCGCCGACTCCCGCTATCATCAGGATGACGGCGATCGCGGCTTGGTTCCCATCTCCGATGTGGTCGGAGTCGGAATCGCGAAATACTGGCCGCTTGACCGGCTTGGTGCGATTGATGACCACCACGAAGTCTTCAAGGACGTGCCTGACGCTTCCGGCTCGAATTCCTGAGTCTTTTTTTGAACCGTGTGAGTCTTTGAACTGATTGAGTTCCGGGCCGTCTGAACCCTGAGCCATATGAATCCTGGACCGTCTGAATCCTAACCATTGTGAGACGATGGGAGCCGCGCATGATTACCCCGACACTTGACTTGGAACGCAGCCTTGCGGCCCAGGGCTATGACCTTATCGCTGGATTCGATGAAGTCGGCCGCGGCGCGCTCGCCGGCCCGGTGATGGTCGGGTGCGCCGCCATTTGGGCCCGTGATTTGGAGCCGTTGGATGGCGATGATGCCGTCGAACTGTCCGGGCGGACCTACCTCGGCGTGCCGGACGGCGTGGCCGACTCCAAAATGCTCACCGAACATAGGCGCGAGGCGATTTTCGACGAACTGCGCGACTGGTGCGCGGCCTACGCCGTAGGCCAGGCCAGCAACACCGAGATCGACGAATGGGGCATCACCTACGCGCTCGGCGTGGCCGCCCTGCGCGCGCTCAGCCAAGTCGAACGCGAACTTGGCTTACGACTTAGAGGGGAATCGACGATAAAAAAGGCTTCGGGGGAGTCTGCGGGGAAGATTGTGGAAGGTCGTCCGGGAGGCTCCGTAGGGGAATCCATTGGAAATTGCGAGGGAAGCGTTCGCGCTCTGCCCAAAGTCGCCGGAATTCTCGACGGGCCGAGCGATTACATCACCAAGCGCTCAACACGTTCGACGCGCCGGACGTGCCGATTCCAGCCGATATAACGACCAAAGTCAAAGGCGACCAGCATTGCGCCACCGTCGCCACCGCGGCGGTCATCGCCAAAGTGACCCGAGACCGGCTGATGGTCGACCTCGCGCAAAGCAACCCACGTTACGCCGCCTACGAATGGGCTCATAACAAGGGCTATGGTTCCGCCGCACACCGTGCCGCCATCGCCGAACACGGGCCGACTCCGCTCCATCGTGTCTCATGGCACCTGACCTGAGCCGCGTGCGACACGACAGTGTGAGCGCTAACGCAAAACTGTTGTGGACGCGCTAAAGTCAGTATTGATTAAGGTACAAGCCTGGCCGTGCACGGATGCCGGCCGCCAGCGGGGAGGTTAGGTAGCATGGTGACCAGCCGCAAGCCAAGCAAACGTCCGTCCATGTTCGAAGTGGCCAAGCTCGCCGGAGTCAGCCACCAAACCGTCTCCCGTGTGATCAATGACTCGCCGGACGTTTCCGACGCCACCCGTGCGCGAGTCCAGGCCGCCATTGACCAACTCGGCTACCGCCCCTCCAACTCCGCGCGCGCACTGGCTTCCCGCCGTTCGCGCACCATGGGCTGATCGCCGGAGGCCTCAAATTCTTCGGCCCGATTTCCTCCATCTCCTCCATCGAATCCATGGCCCGCGAGCACGGTCTGTTCATGAGCGTGATGATGGTCCACGAGGCCTTGTGCGCGCAGGCCGACTTCGACAACCTGTGCGACACCTTCAACGAGCAGAACGTCGACGCCTTCATCTTCCTGACTCCGACCGACGTGATGTTCGCCGCCGCCTGCCGTGCGCGAGTCACTCAGCCGCGCGTCATCGTCACCGCCACCCACGGCCAAATGACCGTGCGTGAGGGATTGGGCCTTATCTCCACCGAAAACAAGCGTCGCACTGCGCTGGTCGGTATCGACCAGTGGGGTGCAATGGCCAAAGTGGTGGCCTTGCTGGGCGAATACGGGCACAAATCGGCTCTGTATTTTGCCGGTCCCAACGAATGGCGCGACGCCCACACCCGACTGGATGCGTGGCGCAAGCTCGCCGCCTCCCGATCCATCGATTCACAGATCGTGCGCTGCCATACGTGGGATGCCTCTGAGGCGTATGCGCACATGAATCATCTCATTGATGAGTATGGGCGTCGAGGCGCGGCGTTGCCCACCGCGGTCGTCGCCGCGAACGACAATCAGGCCGTTGGCATCATGCGCGCGTTGCATGAGCATGGGCTTCGGATTCCGCAAGACATCAGCGTGGTCGGATTCGACGACATGTCTGGCGTGGATAACATGTACCCACCGCTGACCACCGTGCATCCCGATTTCGAGGGGCTCGGCGTGGCCGCCATGCGAGAGACGCTGCGCTTGCTGGGGGAGGGCGGCGAGCCGACCTTCCTGACCACCCAGCACGGCATGGGGCTGATTCCCGCCGAGGTGCGTGCCCGGCGGTCCTTGGGGCCGGCTCCTCGGCGGTAAATTGGCGCTGTTATCAAACCGTTATGATGCGTGACACGGCATAAGTTGTGTCGAATGCGGGTTGTCGGTACAATGTTTTTTTGGAAATTGTGAGCGCTAACACCCTCCCCAAGGAAGGGGATAACAACGCCGGCGCTCCAAGGCAAAGGAAAGATATGGCAGCAACCGACAACGCGGCCGAGCAGGCCGCCCACATCGCCGAGAAGATTCGCGCTGGCAAGACCACGCTGGGCATCGAATTCGGCTCCACCCGCATCAAGGCCGTCCTCATCGACGACAACTTCCAGACCATCGCCTCCGGCGACTACAGCTGGGCCTCCCACTTGGAGGATGGTCTGTGGAGCTACACCACCGAGGAGATCTGGGGCGGTTTGCAGTCCGCTTACGCCTCCATGGCCAACGACGTCGAGACCGCCTATGGCGAGAAGCTCACGCACGTCGGCCACATCGGCTTCTCCGCCATGATGCACGGTTACCTCGCATTCGACGAGGCCGGCGAACTGCTGGTGCCGTTCCGCACCTGGCAGAACACCAACACCTCCGAAGCTCACAAGAAGCTCTCCGAGCTGTTCCAGTACAACATCCCCGAGCGTTGGTCCATCGCTCACCTGTACCAGGCCGTGCTCAACAAGGAAGAGCACGTCTCCAAGGTGGCTTACTTCACCACACTCGCCGGTTACGTGCACTGGAAGCTCACCGGTAAGAAGGTCCTCGGCGTGGGCGATGCCTCCGGCATGTTCCCGATTGACCCGACCACTCACACTTACGAAACCGCATTCATTGAGAAGTTCGACGCTCTGCCTGAGGTCGCAGCCCAGCCGTGGAAGCTGGAGAACCTGCTTCCTGAGCCGCTCGTGGCCGGCACTCCGGCTGGCGAGCTGACCGAGGAAGGTGCCAAGCTGCTCGATCCGTCCGGTGCCCTGAAGCCCGGCATCGTGCTCGCCCCGCCTGAGGGCGACGCCGGTACTGGCATGGTAGCCACCAACTCCGTGCGCGTACGCACTGGTAACGTCTCCGCCGGCACCTCCATCTTCGCCATGGTGGTTCTGGAGCACAAGCTCAAGGCCCTCCACCCTGAGGTTGACTTGGTCACCACCCCGGCCGGCGATCTGGCCGGTATGAGCCACGCCAACAACTTCACCTCCGACCTCAACGCTTGGGTCGGCCTGTTCGGCCAGTTCGCCAAGGCTATCGGCCAGCCGGTTGACGCCGGTATGCTGTACGGCACCCTGTTCCGCGCGGCCATCGCCGACGACGTGGACGCCAACTGCGGCGGCCTGCTGAACTACCCGTTCCGTTCCGGCGAATTCCTGGCCGGTCTGCCTGAAGGTCGCCCGCTGTTCGCCCGCAGCCCCGAAGCCAACATGACCCTCGGCAACTTCATGCGCGCCCAGCTGTTCTCCGCGTTCTCCCCGGTCAAGATCGGCATGGACGTGATGACCAAGCAGGAGCGCGTGCAGGTCGACTCTCTCGTGGGCCACGGCGGCATCTTCGCCACTCCGAAGGTGGCTCAGAAGATTCTCGCTGCTGCCTTCAACACCCCGATCAAGGTCATGTCCACCGCCGCCGAAGGTGGCGCCTGGGGCATGGCCGTGCTCGCCAACTACCTGTGGAACACCAACGAGGATCACAGCAACCTCGCTGACTTCCTTGACGGTTGCGTGTTCAAGGACGCCCAGTCCACCACTGAGAAGCCGGTGGCTTCCGATGTGGTTGGTTTCGAGGACTTCTTCGCCCGCTTCACCAAGGGCCTGCCCATCGAGCACGCCGCCATCGAAACCATCAACCTCGAAGATAAGTAAGCCTTTCTGACCTCCCTCTATTGAGGGAGGTCCTTGAGATTTTGAAAAAACGTCCATCCATCACAGTGGAAAGGAAAACCAATAATGGCAACTTTGGCTGATTACGGCCCCGAGGTTCGCGCCGAGGTCAAGCAGGTTCGTGAGGTCGTCTCCAACCTGCACCAGCAGCTGATCAAGTGGAACCTGGTCGTGTGGACCGCGGGCAACGTTTCCCAGCGTCTGCACACCGCCGACCTGTTCGTCATCAAGCCCTCCGGCCTGCGCTACGAGTACCTGACCCCGTCCTCCATGGTCGTGTGCGACCTTGACGGCAACGTGGTCGACGGCACCGAAGCCCCGTCCTCGGACACCGCTTCCCACGCCTACATCTACCGCAACATGCCCGACGTCTACGGTGTCGTGCACACCCACTCCACCTACGCCACCGCTTGGGCTGCCACTGGTCAGAACATCCCGTGCGGCCTGACGATGATGGGTGACGAGTTCGGCGGCCCGGTGCCGGTCGGCCCGTTCCGTCTGATCGGCTCCGAGGCGATCGGCAAGGGTGTCGTCGAGACCCTCAAGAAGTACCCGAAGTCCCCGGCCGTCCTCATGCAGAACCATGGCCCCTTCACCATCGGCAAGGATGCTGAAGGCGCCGTCAAGGCCGCTGCCATGACCGAGGAAGTCGCTCACACCATGTGGGCCGCCCGTCAGCTCGGTGACATCATCGAGATCGACCAGGCCGACATCGATAAGCTCAACGACCGCTACCAGAACGTCTACGGTCAGCACTGATTTGATGGAGTGTCCGCCGCGTTACGGAAGGCCCGACGTACCTTCGTACGCCTTCGCCTTCCGCGCCTTGCGGACACACACATCAAATCAGCGCTGACTCCGCCAGCACGGTGGTGTCTTGGCTCCCCTCTCTGAGGGGAGCTGTCAGCGATAGCTGACTGAGGGGAGCCTCGGTCGGCGAATGAAACTTAAACAAACCCCCATAAACAAAGAAGTAAAGGAAGTAACCCTATGGTTATGGAAAATCCCTTCGAGGGCAAGGAAATCTGGTTCGGCGTTGGTTCGCAGGACCTGTACGGCGAAGAAGCCCTGCGCCAGGTCGCCATTCACTCCGCTGAAATGGTCGACTACCTGAACAACACCGGCAAGATTCCGGCCAAGATCGTCCTCAAGCCCACCCTGAAGTCCTCCGACGGTGTCAAGGAGTTCATGGTCGAGGCTTCCGCCAACCCGAACGTCATCGGCGTCATCACCTGGTGCCACACCTTCTCCCCGGCCAAGATGTGGATTCGCGGCCTCGAAGTGCTGACCAAGCCGCTGCTGCAGCTGGCCACCCAGCACCACAAGGAAATCCCGTGGGAGACCATCGACATGGACTTCATGAACCTGAACCAGGCCGCCCACGGCGACCGTGAGTTCGGTTACATCGTCTCCCGCCTCGGCATCAAGCGCAAGGTTGTCGTCGGCCACTACACCGATCCCGAGGTCGCCGAGAAGCTCGGCACCTGGGCCCGCGCCTGCGCCGGCTGGGATGCCTCCAACAACATGAAGGTCATGCGCTGGGGCGACAACATGCGTAACGTCGCCGTCACCGAGGGCGACAAGACCGAGGCCGAGCGCGTGTTCGGCGCCTCCATCAACACTTGGGCCGTCAACGAGCTCGTCGCTGCGTACGACGCCGTCAAGGACGACCAGGTCAAGGAGATCATCGAGGACTACAAGGCCAAGTACGACGTCGACCCGGCTCTGCTGGACGCCAAGTACGACTCCCTGTTCATCGCCGCCAAGGAAGAGGCCGCGATGGTCAACATGATGCGCGCCAACGGCTGCACCGCCGGCGTCGACAACTTCGAGGACCTCGGCGCTCTGCCGCAGCTGCCGGGCGTTGGCCCGCAGCGCTTCCCGTCCGAGTACGGCTGGGGCTTCTCCGCTGAAGGCGACTGGAAGACCGCCGTCCTCGTGCGCATCGGCGCCGTCATGGGCTACGGCCTTGAGGGTGGCGCCTCCCTCATGGAGGACTACTCCTACAACTTCACCGAGGGCGACGAGCTCGACATGGGCTCCCACATGCTCGAGGTTTCCCCGTCCATCGGCACCATCGCCAAGCCGAAGCTGGAGATCCACCCGCTGGGCATCGGCGGCAAGGCCGACCCGGTCCGCCTGGTCTTCTCCGGCAAGCCCGCCAAGGACGCCGTCGTGGTCTCCATGTCCGACGTTCGCGAACGCTTCCGCCTGCTCATGGACGTCGTCGACGTCGTTGAGCCGCAGGGCTCCCTCAAGGAGCTTCCGTGCGCCCGCGCCGTCTGGGAGCCGAAGCCGAGCCTGAAGACCGCTGTTGAGTGCTGGATCACCGCCGGTGGTTCTCACCACACCTGCATGACCACCTCCGTTGGTCGTGAGGCTTGGGAAGACTTCGCCCGCATCGCCGGTGTTGAGCTCGCCGTCATCGACGAGAACACCACCGCTCGCCAGTTCGAGAAGGAACTGGAGCTGTCCGAGATGTACCACCGTCTCAACAACCAGCACTGATTGGCGGAGCGTATACCGCCTTTCCTCAGGTTCGACGTACCTTCGTACGCCTTCGCCTTCGGACGGCGGTCTCCGCACGCGCCAATCAGCGCTGGCAAGCCAGCACTGATGACTAAATCAGTCTGCTGACTGCTACCGCTGAAAAGGGGCTGTTCCGGGAAACCGGAGCAGCCCCTTTTGCTGTTATCGGCAACTCCCCACAAACGCATCAAAAATCGCCTGCGAGCGTGGATCTACCTTGTAGAGAAACTCGGGATGCCACTGCACGGCCCACAGGAAGTGGCTTGCCGGCCGGTACAGGGCCTCGATCACGCCGTCGGGCGCGACGGCCATGACCTCGAGTCCAGCAGCAGGCTCACGAACCGCCTGATGGTGATAGCTATTCACCGCAATCTCAGTCTGCCCTGCGAACAATGAAGCCAGGGGAGTGCCGGGCACCAAGGAAACGTTATGTCCGAACGCATCGTACGGCGGATTCATATGGTGTTCGATATCGCTCGGATGCTGGCTTGGCAGATCCTGCCACAACGTGCCGCGCAGCGCTGCGTTGATGAACTGAATGCCACGGCAGATGCCCAGAATCGGCTTGTCCCAAGCCATTACAGCTGGCAGCAGAATCGATTCCATTCGGTCGCGCTCAGGAGAGAGCACCTCGCTACGGCCGGTGGCGGAGGCCGCTGCACCAACCATCGGTCCCACATCCGGCCCGCCCGTAAACAGAAACGCGTCAAACCGTTCGGCGCATTGCGCAAGAATGTCGGTGTCATCGGTCAGCGGCAACATGACGGGCGTACCGCCGGCCCGCATTATCGCCTCCATATATCCGGGCAGCATCCACAGACTATCGCGCCCGTAATCCATCAGCGGAGTCACCGCAATGAGCGGTCGATTCGTAGTCATGCCTGCCTCTTTTCGCCCAGGTGTTGTTTTCGTCGTTCTGCCGCGAATCGCTTGATTCAGTGGCCGATAATGCCGCCACTGTACCGAACCAATGTAACCGGTCGGCCAACATTATTTCGTTAGCCAGCCGCGACGAGATCGCACAATGTGCCAATGATGGGGGCATTCGGTGTGACCTTGTCAATGTTCGGGCCATTGCACTTTCAGCGGGGAAAGCATGCCCCGTCCGCGCATCATGATGAACGAGTAAGGTTGACGGGGAGGGAGAATCACATGAACCAGGCATGCGTACGCAACGACACCATCGACGCGGGCAACCATCATGGCCGACCGCAATACCGGTCGTTCCTGCGATTTCTGACATCGCAGGAACGCAACGTCATTTGGCTGTTGCTGGCCATTGCTTTTCTTCCGGTGGACGGCACCACGCTTGGCCTGTACGCGCCGTTCTGGTCGCCAATCAGTCCGGCGCTGTTCGCCGTGTACTGCCTATGCAATTGGCGGCAACTGCGCATCGCAGCCAACCGGTACCTGCCAATGTTCCTCCTACCGGTGGCCTGCATAATCCTGTCCATCCCGGGATGGCTGAAGTTCGGCATCCACCTCAACGCCGCGTTCATGAGCATCACCGGATTGCTGGGCGTGCTCGCCACTTTGGGTGCGATCGCCCTTGCGTTCGACATCAAACGCATTCCGTGGCGTACGCCATTGCGGATTCTCATCGCATCATACTGGGTTTCCTTCGGAGTGGGCGTCGTGCAATGGCTGTCCATCCGTCTGCACGCCAAACCGTTGACCGACTATTTCTCGCACCTCATGTACCGGCAATACATCAGCGACAACTCGGTGTGGGGCGGCGGCCGTCCGCAGTTCCTGTTCGCCGAGCCCAGCTATATCGGCATGCACCTGTTCGGCATACTGCTTCCGCTCATGTGGCTCATGCGCGGGCGCGACCGCATCTACGCCAAACGGCTGCGTGACCTCATCGTCACGTATGCCGTCGGCGCGGTGCTCATGCAAGCCGGCACCAGAATCGTCATCGATTCCGTCGTGGCGTTGCTGATCGCCCTTGTGGCGTGCACCGATTGGCATGACGGCGCACGCCGCGTCCGGGGCATGCTGCAGATTCTCGGCGCATGCGCACTGGGCCTGCTGGGTGTGCTGGCGGATTCCAGACTCTCCGCCATCGCGGAAAACGGGGCCGAGGGAGACGGATCGTTCTTCGCGCGGATCTACCAAAGCCTCGATCCGATATGCGGATTGCTCACCCATCCGTGGACGCTGCTCACCGGTTATGGCGCGGGCAACATCATCAATGCGGTGTGGGCCGGCGCGGCCAAAGCCGGACGGCTGCTGGACGGTCTTGGCATGAACGGCGGCGCGGCCACGGGATTCGCGGCCGGCGTGAACGCGGACACGGTGTGGACGATGTGCGCGTATACCAGCGTCATCGCCGAATACGGGCTGATCGGGCTGGCCATGCTGGTCGGAGCCTCGATGGTCTGCATGACGCGCGGGAGGACGGTATGCCGTGGCGGTGCGGATGGCGCATCGTCCGACGGGCTGGCGCACGGTGTTTGTGTCACCGACGTTGCCGACGTTGCTGATGTTGCCGGGGGCAATAGTGGTGATGGCGTTGCCGGCGCGGGTTCGGGCGAATCCGGCGTCTGGCACAAGACCGTCATCTGCTGGCTCGTCCTGGTCGCATACCTGTACATCCAATGCGAGAACTATGCGTTCGCCGCTCTGCCGCTCCTCGTGTTCGCCGCCTCGAAGGTGAGGCGCGAGCGCTGATTCCTCTCGGGCCGACGCATCGACGCGGCCCGAGATGGACCAAAATCCAGAATAAACGACATTTGCCGCTGTTCCGTTTTTCGCCCAAGGCGTATCTCTTCCCGTATCTTGAGGTGCGTCATGTATTGTCGCGGCTAACTAACCGGCGAAACGCGGCATGTTTCGCATTTTGGGCGAAAAGCCCAAGGCCCACAGGAGGTATTGATGACGTTCGTTGCACGGTCGGTGCGCTATGTGCTCAGAAAACGAGTGCGAACCATAGTGCTCCTCATAATACTGACCATCATAACGGCGAGCATGCTATCCACGATCGCGGTTTCTCGGGCGGCTCAACAGGCCGCCGGACGAATCGAGAAGGAAGCGGTCGGTGGATTCGTGCTGTCCAGCAACCTGCAGGGCAGCATGCTCACGCCTCGCGGAGGCGGCATGGTGCGTCCCGCCGACGTGCGCAGGATCGCCCAACTGCCCGGGGTCGATTCGTATATGGTCCGTCAGAACGCCACCGCCGATCTCGTGGGGGCGAATGTGGCGAAGGTCCCCGGCGGCGATGATTACGATGCGACCAAGGAGCAGCAATTCGGCAACGCCGCCAACGTCATAGGCACGAATGATTCGTCGAAACTCAACGTGTTCACGTCGCGCACGCTCGGCATGGCCGAAGGACGGCATCTGAAGGCCTCCGACAAGTACACGTCGATGATCCATGAGGATCTCGCCAAAGCCAACGGGCTCAAAGTCGGAGACACGCTCACGCTCAAGGCCAACGCCTACGACGCCGACAACGAATCACATTCGACGGCGACCGTCAAGACCACCATCGTGGGCATATTCAAGGGCGACAGCGCCAGAAAGGTATCCAGCCGAGCGGAACTCACCGCCAACACCATCTACACCGATCTGGATACCACACGCGACCTGTACCAGTACAAGGACGGCAAGGAAATATACCAGGACGCCACCTTCGTGCTGTCCAAGGGCGTTGACGTGGAGAAGACCATGGATGCCGCGAAGAAACTCCCGGTGGATTGGAACAACTATCAGATCACACGCAACGACCAGTATTCATCGAGCATGCTGCATGCCGCCCGCGGCGTGCGCTCCATGATGCGCGGCGCCCTGATCGGCGTGACCGTCTCGGCGGTGCTCGTGCTCAGTCTCATGCTGCTGCTGTGGATGAACGACCGCCGTCAGGAGATGGGCATACTGGTGTCCCTTGGCGTCGGCAAGCCTCCCTGGTCGCCCAATACCTCACCGAGATGGTGCTGATCGGTCTGCCGTCCCTTGCCCTCGGCTGGCTGTGCGCGCAGGGAATGGCCCAATGGCTCGGCACCACGGCGCTCCATTCCGTGAACGCCTCCGCGGCGAAGGAGCTGAGCAGCATGGGGCAGGTCGGCGGCGACCTTGAATCCAGCATGTCGGTGCGCACCCTGGATTCGCTCACGGTGTCGGTCGACGGGACCGCCATGCTGTACGTGGCGCTCGGCCTGTTGGCGGTGATGCTGGTGTGCGTCGCGGTGGCGTGCATGCCGATGCTGCGCAAATCGCCGCGAGACCTGTCGGAGATTCGATGATGAGCATGAATGTGTGGAAGCGTGCCACGTTGGCGATCGTACGCAAGCCGGTACGCAGCGGCATCATCGGTCTGCTGATGCTGATGGTCTTCACGAGCCTGGTGGCGCAGGTCGGAGTCTCGACGGCCCTGCGTACCATGTCCGACGGCATCGGCGCGGGCATGGGCATAGGGTTTACCGTCAGCGCCGGCGAGAATCCCATCAGCGCCGAGGAGGCGAGCCGGTTCTCGCGTATCCCCGGTGTGACGAGACCGCCTATGCGACGAAGACCTTGGCGCAGGTGGATGGCGCGCGCCCGGTCATGCCTCGGCAGGGCCCCCGATTGGACTCCGATCTGGCCATGCAGGTCAGCGTGCTGGGCACCACCGATTCCTCATTGTCCGAGGAATTCCAGAGCGGCCTGTACCGCCTGGAGCAGGGCCGCCATATCTCGGGCGACGGCGACGATGTGCTGGTCCACCGCGACTTCGCGCTGCAGAACGGCCTATCGGTCGGCTCGACATTCCGTCTCCGGCAGGAGGGGCGCAACGCCACGGTGCGTGTGGCCGGGATCTTCTCCGGCAACGTGCAGGCCCAAAGCCCCCTGCCCTCGGACACTTCCGAGAACCTCATCTATTCGGGCAGGCGAGTGACCTCCGCTCTGACCGGAAACGACCGGATCGGCATGATCCGATGCCTGTCGGATAATCCGCAGGACCTGTCCGCGGCGGTCAGTCAGGCCAAGACCATGGCCGGTGGCAAGTACGACGTCACCGACGATTCGGCCCGGCTCTCCGGCGTCCTGCAATCCGTGCAGACGGTGCGTGATCTGGTGCGCATGGTGCTGCTGTCCGTCTGCCTCGCGGACGTACTGGTGCTGGCGATGGCGCTGGTCTTCTGGATTCGCTCACGCATCCATGAGATAGGCACGCTTCTGGCCCTCGGCATCGACAAGATGCGGATCGTCGCACAACTCGCCATCGAAACCGGACTCATGGCGGCGGTCGCCGCCCTGTGTTCGCTGGGCACCGGCGCCATGCTGTCGGGATACGTGTCTTCCCGACTGTTGCGCGATTCGGGCGTCGCGCCGTTGGAATCGTTGCACGTGGAGGCCTTGCCGCCTGAGCAGACGATGCTCATCCTGCTGCTCGGATGCGCGGTCATCGCCGTGGCTCTTGCCGTGTCATGCGCCGCCGTGCTGTCCAAATCCCCGAAATCCATTCTTTCCTCTATGCGTTAGGAGTCACCAATCATGTCTAACTGTCTGCAACTGGACCATGTCGATTACGCCTACGGCGCGGCGAAGATCCGTGTTCTCTCGGATGTCAGCGCGGATTTCGAATCCGGGAAGATGTATGCGATCACCGGCCCGTCCGGCGCCGGCAAGAGCACGCTGCTGTCGCTGCTGGCCGGCCTGGACGCCCCCTCCCGGGGAGTGGTCCGCTTCGAAGGGGAGGACATCGCCGCATCGGGCTATGCGAAGCACCGCCGGGAGCACGTGTCCCTGGTGTTCCAGGACCATAACCTGATCGACTACCTCACCCCCGAAGAGAACCTGCGGCTGGTCAGCGCCAAGGCCGATATGAAGATCCTCGAGGAACTGGGTTTGAGCCGTGAGGAATCCAAGCGCAACATCATGCACCTGTCGGGCGGCCAGCGTCAACGGGTGGCGGTCGGCCGCGCGCTGGTCGCCCCGGGCCGCGCGATCCTCGCGGACGAGCCGACGGGCAGCCTCGACCCGGAGATGACCGACGAGGTGATTCATCTGCTGCAGCACGCCGCCCATCAGCTCGGCAAATGCGTGATCGTGGTGACGCATTCCAAGCGCGTCGCCAACTCCGCCGATGTCGTGCTGCGTCTCAGGAGCAAGAAACTGACCCGGGCATGACCCACCTGGGCCGGGCGGCACCCCGGCGACGACCCGCATGGAATCATCGTCATAATGACGCCTGCGATCCCTGGACATGAGAAACCGCACCTCCGATCATCGAATCTGGATTACTCCAGTCCAACAATCGGGGTGCGGTTCAAAAGGCCCTTTTTTTGTGTCGGATTACGAACCGCGCGTCTCACCGCTTGCCGTTGTAGATCTCGTTGTCGATCACATCGGCGAACACGCGATTGACGGCCGGGCGCACCACTTTCAGCGACGGTGTCAGGCACTTGTTCTCCTGCGTGAACTGCGTGTCCAGCACGGCGAACTTGCGTACGGATTCGGCGCGCGAGACCGTCGCATTCGCCTTGTCCACGTACTGCTGAATCTCCTCGCGCACCGCGGCGTTCGTGGCGAGCCGGTCGACCGGCGTCTCCGTGGACAGGCCGTGCGCGGGCAGCCACAATGCCAGCGACTCCGGATCGAGCGTCACCAACGCGCCGATGAACGGGCGCTGGTCGCCCACCACCACGCAGTGCTCCACGATCGGGCACTTGGCGATCTCTTCCTCCAGCGGAATGGGGGAGACGTTCTTGCCGCCGGCAGTAATAATAATGTCCTTGATGCGGCCGGTGATGACGATGTGGCCCTCATCATCGATCTCGGCCAAGTCGCCGGTCCTGAGCCAGCCGTCGGCGGTGAACGCCTCGGCCGTCTTCTCCGGCAGATTGTGGTAGCCGCGGAACACGTTCGGGCCCTTGACCTGCAGTTCGCCTTCGTCGGAAATGCGAATCGAGGAGCCGGGCGCGGGCTGGCCTACGGTGCCGATCACATTGTCGGTCACGCGCGTGGCGGCGAACGGGGCGGCGGTTTCGGTCATGCCGTAACCCTGAATCATCGGCAGACCGATGCCGTTGTAGAAATGCGCTAGATCGAGCGACAGCGGTGCGCCGCCGCAGGCCACGTACTTGATCTTCGGGCCCAGAGCGCCGCGCACCGTGCGGTAGACGAGCGTTTCGTACTTGGCGCGCTCGGCGATTTCGGCAAATGTGTGCTGCTCGCCGGCCTGCTCCTTGCGGCTCCAGACGCGCGCGGCCTCGGCGGCTTTGACAAACAGGCGGCCCTTCCAGCCGGCACCGGCCTTATGCGAGGCGGCGTTGTACACCTTCTCGAACACGCGTGGCACGCCAAGCAGGTAGGTCGGTTCAAACGAACGCAGGTCCGGCAGCAGGGTTTTGGTGTCCGGCAGATAGCCGACCACGCCGTCATCGGAGGCGATGGAGGCGTACTGGATGAATCGTGCGAAGCAGTGGGCCAGCGGCAGGAAGAGCAGCAGGCGCGGATGGTCGTCAAGCACCACTTCATGCAACGCCTGCGAGGCGGAGATGGTGATGGACACGAAGTTCTTGTGGGTCAGTTCGGCACCCTTCGGGTTGCCGGTGGAGCCCGAAGTGTAGACGATGGTGGCCAGATCGTCGGCGCGCACGGTGGCCACGCGCTCGTTCAGTTCCTCGTCCGAAACAGCCACGCCCAGACCTTCGAGCGCGCCCAGCGCGTTGCCCTCGATCATGAGAATCTGCTTCAAGGCAGGACAGTGTCCTTGACCGAGTCGAGCCGGTCGAAGCGCTCGCGGTTGTCGGCAAAGGCCAGCTTGACCGCCGAATCGTTCATGATGCGCTGGGCTTGCGGGGCGGAGTCGGTGTCGTAGATCGGCACGCTTACCGCGCCCACTGCGGCCAGTGCGAAATCGAGAATGCCCCATTCGAGACGGGTGGAGGAAAAGATGGTCACCGCGTCGCCCTTGGCGATGCCGAGCGCGATCAGGCCCTTGGCGGCCGAGACCACGCGCTCGTGGAATTCGCCGGTGGTGACGTTCTGCCAGCGGCCGGGGCCGATTTTCTTGGCGGCGATTACCGTGTCCGCGCCGGTGCGGGCAAGGCGATCGGTAAGTAGGGAGTAGATGGTCTGGTTGTCGCGGATTTCGATGGATTCGCCAGGCGTGGTGTAGTGGTCAAGCATAAGCGGGCCGTGTCCTTACGTGCGTTGCGTGATGGCTGTTGACAAAATCGAGCCATTCTGACAAGTTAGGTTACGCTGGCGTAAGGTTGCGCGCGTTGTGGGCAATGGAGAAGTTGTCTGTCTGGTTTTGTGGATTGTATACAACGCCGTGTCTAACCGGTTTGCTCTACGGTTATGACACCGTGTCCATTTCGGGAGCCATCGACTTCCTGCAGGACAAGTACGCGCTGAGCCCGGCCCTGCAGGGTCTGGTCATCAGCTCCATCATGATCGGCGGCGTGATCGGCGCCGGCTTCTCCGGCTTCCTGTCCGATAAGTACGGCCGCCGCCGAAGCACTGGTCGCCGCGCAAAAAGCAGCACTAGGCCGCGTTTGCTGCGTCTATTGGCGAATTGATCATATGGGTCGTCTGCGTGCAGACGACCCTTTTGCGTTCCGTCGGCTTCTGACACCGTAGAAACGTGCTTTCTCGGCTTCGAGGGGCTGATTTTGCCTTATCTGGAAGTCTACTTCCACTTCGAGGGGCTGATGCCCAAGTAGACACGGCCCTAAAACGGCGGAATGACGTTGACGTGTAGCCGTTTATACTTCCGATTACATGGATGAGGAGCCCCTCGAAGCGGAGATAGACTTCCGGCAAATGCGAAATCAGCCCCTTGAAACGGAAGTAGGCCTCCGGCAAACGCAAAAATTAGCCTCCTCGAAACGGATAAATGCACGTATTGGGTGTAGTGGATGCTTCAGCCCCTGATATCGAAGCATATTTTTTCTGGTTGGCGCGTCTAGCATGCGCACTCCGCAATCGATAATTCTGTGGCCTCTCTCACTTTAAAAGTCTGGCGTGTGCGAGGGCGTTCGCTTAAGGTGAATGGGATTGCGCGGAATGTGGGGCGCAGGTACACATGACGAGGGCACACCGCAACAACACGGCAAGGGGAAGCGGACCATGTTCGACAAACGACTGTTCCAATTGGCGCCTGGCTTGAAAAAACTCATAGCTGGCAAAGTGGCCCTGATGTGGGTAGGTCTGCTTGCCAACATTGGTTTTATGCTGTCGCTGGTAATGCTGCTGAACAGCTTACTGACCGCTGTGGCACCGCCGCTGCTCCAATGCGGCGGCACTTCGCAAGGCGCGGCCTGCCCCGTGCCGTTGTCTGATCGGCACGGCGCGGATGTGCTGCCCATGGCTGGCGACGTCATGATTTACGTGCTGCTTGCGCTGGTCTGTATAGCGGTCCGTTACACGGCCACCACGCACGCCACCCGTCTCGGCACCGAAGCCGCCGAACGAGTCAAGCTCGCTTTGCGCTCCAAGCTGTACCGCAAAATGGTGGCACTCGGCCCGTCCTACAAAACCCGCATCAAGACCTCGGATGTGGTGCAATCCGCCGGCGAAGGTGTTGAACAGATTCAAAGCTTCTTTGAACTGTTCCTGCCGCAGCTCTTCTATGCGATTCTTGCGCCAATCACCTTGTTCGTGGCCATTGCGCCGATTAACGTGCCCGCCGCTGCCGTCATGCTGGTCTGCGCGCCGTTCATCATCATCGTGACCGGCATCGTCTCCATGACCGCCGCCCGCGCCTTCAAGAAGTACTGGGTGCGCTACACCGATATGGGCGCCGCGTTCCTCGACAATCTCCAAGGCCTTGAGACCCTGAAAAACTTCGACGCCGACGAGCGCGCCGCCATCGAGATGGACAAGAAAGCCGAGCTTCCGCGTCATGACCATGCGCGTGCTGCAGATCCAGCTGCGCTCGCTGACCGCCATGGACATAGTGGCCTACGGCGGTGCTGCGGCCGGCATCGGTGTGGCGTTATGGCAATACGCGCATATTGGCGATGCTTTTGCCAATGGTGCGTCCGGCTGGTCGCCAATCGCACTGGCCTCACATCTGCCTGGTGTGCTTGCCTACGCGGCATACGGCCTGCACTATCTCATCCCGTTCGGGGTGGGCTACCCGCTGTCTCTTACCGGTCTGCTGTTCATTGTGCTGCTGTCCGCCGAATTCTTTATTCCCATGCGTCAGCTTGGCTCGTTCTTCCACGTGGCGATGAACGGCATGACCTCCACCAAGCGCATCTTCGCTCTGCTGGACACCCCGGAGCCCGAGCATGGCACGGCGACCCTGCCGGCCAACGATTCCGATTCCGCTGACGACGGTCTGACGGTCCGCTTCGACCACGTCGGCTATTCCTATGATGATGCCGGGCACGGCGACTCCAAGTCCGCATCCGCAAAGACCGATAAGCAAGGTGAAACCAGCCCCAATTCCGCCGTCGCTCCTGCGCTCACCAACATCACCTTCGCCGCACGGCCCGGTCAGTTCACCGCCATTGTTGGCATCTCCGGTTCCGGCAAGTCCACGGCCGCCTCGCTGCTCGCCGGTACACTGGCCGGTTACCGAGGTTCGCTCACGCTGAACGGTGTCGAGGTATCCGATTTGTCAGGCGAAACACTGGCCGGAGCCGTCACTGTGATTGGTGCCAGCAGTCATCTGTTTGCGGGCGCATTGCGCGAGAATCTTCTGATGGCCTTGCCCGATGACGAGATTCCTGATTCGCCGGATTCCGTGGACTCCCGTCTGTGGTCCGCGCTCGAGCAGGCGCGCATTGCCGACTTCGTGCACGCACAGCCGAACGGACTGGGCATGCCGATTGAGTCCGATGCCGCCAACCTGTCCGGCGGCCAACGCCAGCGCATCGCCATCGCCCGCGCGCTCCTGCATGATTCGCCGGTATTTGTGTTCGATGAGGCGACCAGCAGCGTTGACATGGAATCCGAAGAGCTGATCCTGGATACAATTCGCGAATTGGCGCAATCCCGCGGCAAGACGGTTATTATGATCACCCATCGCATGGCCAACGCCGAACACGCTGATCAAGTGGTGGTGCTCGAACACGGCAAGTCGGTTGAGAGGGGCACCCATACCGAGCTGATGACGGCGGACGGCGTCTACGCCAAGCTGTTTACCACGCAGGCAGATATTGAGAACTTCGGAGAAGGCCATGCTCGGCGTGTGCTGCAGGTTGGTTCCCGCAAGCAGGAGCTGTCCGACGACAGTCGGACTGAGGGTGGCGCAGCGCGCGTAAGCGCAGAGGCGGGTATGACGGTTGACCGCCTGCAGTCAGCTTTGCCGACGGCTTCCGTTGGCGGGAGTGAGCAGGCCTCGGCTGAGACTCCGGCTGGTGTTGCAAATAGCGATTCGTCTTCCAAAATGAGCACATTCCAAGTGATCAGGCGACTGCTTAAGGAAGCCCGACCTCTGGCAGGACTGATGGCAGCGGCCTCCACCGCCGGCACCATCGGCCATCTTTCGGCCACTTTCCTGCCCGTGTTCGGCATTATCGCGGCATTTGCACTTACCGGTAATCCGGTGTGGGGCATGGGTGTTGCGCCCGCCGTCATCATGATGATTATCTGTGCTCTTCTGCGTGGCATCACCCGATACATTGAACAATATCTGAACCACAATGTGGCATTCCATCTGCTCGCACTCTTCCGTTCCAAGGCGTTCGCCGCGTTGCGCAGACTGGCGCCGGCCAAGCTCGCGGGCAAAGGTAAGGGCAACCTTATCGCCATGCTGACCACCGATGTGGAACTGCTTGAGATCTTCTTTGCCCACACCATCAGTCCGGTGGCCATCGCGGTAACCTCCACCATCATCTACACGATTGTGGCCGCCACCCTAAGCCCATGGATGGCGCTGGCGTTGATTGCCGCCCACCTGGTTATCGGCATCCTTGTGCCGCGATTCTTTGCCACCGGCGTACGTAACCTTGGCCCTGCCATCCGTGGCGCTGCCGGAGAACTCGACGATGTGATACTCGATGACATGCGCGGCCTGGACGAAATCATCCGATTTGGCCGCGGCGAGGAACGTGCGCAGGCCATCGAGGACCGTACCCATGCGTTGTGGAAGGATCACGCCAAACTCAGCAAGGTCAACGGCCGTTTCACCGGAATCAGCGGACTCTTGGTGGCTGTGCTCACAGCGGCTTCGGTCGCCGTGGCTATTGCCTGTGCCGGCGCGAACCCGCAGAGCATTCCGGCTCTGATTGCCGCTTTCGTGCTGTTCGCCGGCTCGTTCGGACCGACTTTGGCGCTCGCCGCCTTGCCCGCTAACCTGACTCAGACCTTCGCGTCCGCTAGCCGACTGTTCGGACTGATGGACGAGGTGCCCGCTGTGACCGAGAACGGCACTGTTGTGCCGCAGGAGTATATGGGCATGCGTCTTGATGACGTCACCTTTGCATATGCGGGGGAGCATGAAGTCCTGTCCGACTTCTCGCTTGACGTGCCGCAGCATGGCGTGCTGGGTATCCAGGGGCCGTCCGGCCGAGGCAAGTCCACCATGCTCAAGCTGCTGCTGCGCTACTGGGATCCGCAGCGCGGTCAGGTGACGTTGTCCGGCACGCCGTTGCCCGAGGTCGATGTGCATGCTCGCCGACGTATTCAGGCCATGATGAGCCAGGAAACCCACCTGTTTGATGGCTCTATCCGAGACAATCTGCTGATTGCTTTGCCTGAGTCCGAGGTTGAAGCTGCAAATGTTGCAGGCAATGGGGAAGTGGGTGCCAAGACCGTTGATTCCCGACAGCAGCAGTTGGCGGCGCAATCGGCAGAGGGCGATGCCGTTCAGGTGGCAGCAGCTGACGGTCTCGATGCTCGTTTGCGTCAGGCTCTCGCCAAGGCCTCCGTGCTTGATCTCATTGATTCCTTGCCCGATGGCCTTGATACTCAGGTAGGCGAGTTGGGCGACCGTCTATCCGAAGGTGAACGCCAGCGTATCGGTTTGGCTCGTGTGTTCCTGCGCAATGCTGATCTGGTGCTTTTCGACGAGCCGACCAGCCGTTTGGATGCTTTGAACGAGGCTATTATTCTACGTTCCATTCACGCTATGGCCGTGGGTGAGCAGCATGCAGACAAGGAGCGCGGCGCGGCTGTGGTGCTGGTCTCCCACCGCGAATCCGCCATGCGCATTGCTGATGCGGTACTCAATCTGTAACTGCCTGTAACTACGCGGGAATCACATCGCATTGCGTTACGTTACCGCGTTGCACTGCGGTTCCTCGCGGGTGGCGGCGATGCCATCTCCGGTCGTCATTGCGTTGCTGCGTTTGTGTTGCGATATGTGATGCGGCAACGCAGCAATGCGGCAATGCAATGTGATGTGGCAACGTGGCAACGTAGCGATGCAATAACGCGGCAACGTGACAACGTAGCGATGCAATAACGCGGCAACATGGCAACATGGCAATGCAGTAACGCAACGCAGCATTCACGCCTTGATCAAAGTGCCGATGATGAGCGCCTTCTGCAGCCCTGGGCGGAACAGGTCGTGAAATTCATGCGACATTTCGGTTTCGAGTTTGACCGATGCATGGATGTCGTTAGTGCGAAGGCGTGCCTGTTCGGTGCCGATGATGTGCTCGAGCACCGCGAATCCCTCTTCGGTTTTGCCGGCTTGAATGAGGAATCGTGGGCTTTCCGGTGCTCGCACCATGGAGAGCAGGAACGCGGCGGCCGGAATCGCACCCAGCCTCAGCATCCAACGCCAACCGGCGTTGACATCCCAGCTTCTGGAACCGTAGGAGGCGATGATGTAGTTGATGACATTGGTCAGGAAGATGCCGCATACCGCGAGGAGCTGATAGGAAAAGGCAAGCAGACCGCGGATATTGACCGGCGCTTAAGGCCAGACCGAACGTATATTTGCCCGATCCGTGAGTACGTATGGTTGGTCCCAAGGGATTGCGCTGCTTGGAAGTAGCTTGAAACAGGCCCGCCATGTGCTTTTTCCTCTCAATACAGCTATGGGGGGCTGTTCATACTAGTCAGATTCTTGTCATATGGCGTTGAATATCTACAAATGTGGGCACTGGTGAGGCGGCTGAGTGGTGGAATCGCGCCGTGGTGTGTGGGTGTTGGGGACTCACGAGCATGCTGCGCGTTATTTGGTGGTGTGCTGAGAGTCGGGACCTACTCACGTTGGGGGAGGGGATGAAGAGCCTCTGAGACAAGTCGCTGTTCGACTGGAGATTTGCTCACGTGGAAAGCATGGAAAAGGCGAAAAAAATCAGGCGTGTCGGGTGATTTGACAAATTGGTACACAGGTGTATCATCTTAGGTATTGGTACACGGGTGTACCAAAGAAAACACCCCAAGGAAAGGTGGCCAGAGGAGACTTCGCAAGCGGCCAAACGAATTGAAATCCAACGCAGCAGTCGATTCGTTTTTGGCAATCGGAAGGCAGTCGTCAACAATCGGAAGGCAGCCAAAGACAGCCGGAAGATAACCGAGAAGTAACCGGACGAAAACCGGAAGCCAGTCGGAAGAAAGCCAACCACCCGCAAGTCAACTCCAATGGTCCAGAAGGAGATAACATGCGCAACACCAAGAAGGTCATCGCGGCAACGGCAGCCGTGGCCACGCTCGTCGGTCTCGCCGCCTGCGGCAGCAGCAACGACAACGGCGCCAACAAGGGTGACGCTGACAAGGCCGAACTCGTGTTCTGGGGCTGGGATTCCGGCAACTCGATGAAGGAAATCCTCGCTGACTTCGAGAAGGCCAACCCCGGCATCACCGTCAAGTTCAACAACACCGGCACCGCCGAGAAGACCTCCACCGCGCTCTCCAACGCCATCGCCGCAGGCAACGGCGCCCCTGACGTCGTGATGCTCGAAGATCCGACCGTCACCCAGTTCGCCGTCACCGATGGCCTCGTGGACCTGAGCGAATTCGGCGCCGACAAACTCGCCGACGACTTCGCCGCCGGCCCGTGGAACAAGCTCCAGTACAACAACAAGCCGTACGCTCTGCCGATTGATTCCGGCCCCGAAATGTTCTTCTACAACAAGGCAGTGTTCGACAAGGCCGGCGTGGACGGCGAGTCCATCAAGACCTGGAACGACTACTACGAGGCCGCCAAGAAGATCCGTGCCACCGGCTCCTACATCACCAATCTGGCCGGTACCTCCAACGACTATCAGCCGTTCACCGCCCAGATCTGGCAGGCCGGTGCCCAGCCGTGGAAGGTCGATGGCGAGAACATCACCATCAACATGACCAAGGACGAGGGCATGCAGCGCTATATCCAATTCGTCCAGAAGCTCATCGACGAAGACCTCGTGGACGCCAAGACCCCGAACTGGTCCGACGATTGGAACCGCGAGCTCAACGATGGCACCCTCGCCTCCCTGACCATCGGCGCTTGGATGCCGATCAACCTCATGACCGGCGCCCCCGATCAGGCCGGCAACTGGCGCGTCGCCCAGCTGCCGCAGTGGGAGGAAGGCAAGGAAGTCTCCGCCGAAGACGGTGGCTCTGCACTTGCCGTCACCTCGCAGTCCAAGAACCAGGCCGCTGCCTACAAGCTCGTTGAGTACATGACTCATGGCGAGGGCGCTCAGACCATGGCCGACACCGGTACCTTCCCGTCCCTGAAGAAGATCCTCCGGTCCGACTCCTTCACCGACCCGACCACCGAGTCCAACAAGAAGACCAACGACTACTTCGGCGGTCAGAACGTCAACGAAGTCCTTTCCGCCGCGGCTCAGCGCCCGACCGAGAAGTTCCAGTACCTGCCGTACAACCCGTACGCCCAGACCGCTTACGGCGACGAAGTCTCCAAGGCCTACTCCGGCGACATCACCCTGGAGAAGGCGCTTGAAAACTATGCCAACAAGCTCGCCGAGCAAGGCAAGCAGCAGGGCTACAACGTCACCGTCAAGTGACGCAACCGATCTATTGCCGGTACATCCGGCACTGACCAACAATCAAAACCTGCGGCTAGGCCACTCTCCTTCCGCCTAGCCGCCCGATCTCCCAAAGCGGGGATGCTCCCCAGTGTCCCCGCTTTCCCGTGCCCTCGCCTGACGTGACCGCTCCAATCGAGCGACCCCCTGGTAGCGGGCGCAGCACAGCAATCCGTATTCCAAGAAAGCAATCGATTATGTCCGATCAAACAATGGCCGCAGCCCCGCAGCCAACGGTGGGAATCCTGCCTGAGGAGGCGGATCTGCACACGGCCGAGGCCCGCGTCAACAAGCACAAGGCCGACTGGCGCGGCTGGAAGTTCATGTGGCCGTTCGCCGTGGTGTTCGTCTTCGTGTTCATCATCCAATTGTGTACGCCATTTACATCTCCTTCTTCAAGAAGCAGATGGTCGGCGGCACCAAGTTCGTCGGCTTCGAGAACTACGCCCGACTGATTCAGGATCCGCAGTTCTGGAGCTCGGTGGGCCGCGTCACTATCTTCACCGTATTCCAGGTGCCGATCATGCTGTTTCTGGCTGCAGCCATGGCCCTCGCTTTGGATTCGATGAAGCTGCATGGCACCAAGTTCTTCCGCATCTCCACATTCCTGCCCTATGCGGTGCCCGCAGTGGTCTCCACCATGATTTGGGGTTTCGTGTATGGCGCCAAATACGGTCTGGTCGGCTCCCTCAACGACTTCCTCGGCACCAACATCGATGTGCTCAACCCCGACGTGCTGCTTGCATCCATCGCGAACATCAACACGTGGGAATATGCCGGCTACAACATGCTGATTTTACAGCTCCCTAAGCACCATTCCACACAGCTTGTATGAGGCCGCCTCCATCGACGGCGCTTCGGAGTGGCAGATTGTTAAGAAGATCAAGCTGCCGGAGCTGAAGGGCTCGCTGGCCATCACGGTGATCTTCTCGATCATCGGCAGCTTCCAGCTGTTCAACGAGCCGAGCATTTTGCAGAACATGGTTCCGGGCAACGCGATCACCACGTACTACACGCCGAACATGTACGCCTACAACCTGAGCTTCACCGGCAATCAGAGCAACTATGCCGCAGCTCTGGCCATCGTGATGGCCATCATCACCATGGCCATTGCGTATGTCGTCCAGCTTAAGAGTATGAAGGAGCAGATGAAGTAATTATGAGCACTGCAACCATGACTTCAACAACAACCATGACCCTGGCCGATCTCAAGGCTCAGGAAAAGGCCGCCAAGAAGGCCGAGAAGGAGCGTCAGAAGCGCATCGACGCCGACGAGAAGGCCGAGCGCAAGCGCGCCGCCAAAACCGGTTTCTCCAACCCGGCGAACCCGACCCGCTCGATGGCCCTGACCATCGTGTGCGCGATTTTCGCGGTCTACTGCCTCTTCCCGTTTGTCTACCTGATGATTAACGCCACCAAGACCCAGTCCGACTTCACTTCGACGTTCGGCCTCGGTTTCGGCAAAACGTTCGCCCTGTTCGACAACATCGCCACGGTGTTCACCTATCAGGACGGTATCTTCGGCCGCTGGTTCGTCAACACGATTCTGTATGTGGTGGTCGGCGCCGGCGGTGCCACCTTGCTGGCCATCATGGGCGGCTATGCGCTGGCCAAGTTCCGCTTCCCCGGCCGTAAGCTGTGCTTCGTGATCATCATCGGCGCCATTTCGGTGCCGGGTATCGCGCTGGCCGTGCCGCAGTTCCTGCTGTTCGCCAAGATGGGCCTCACGAACACCCCGTGGTCGATGATTATCCCGAGTTTGGTATCCACGTTCGGTCTGTATCTGATGTGGATCTTCTCCGATCAGGCCGTGCCGGATGAGCTGCTTGAAGCCGCGCGCGTGGATGGTGCCGGCGAGTTCCGCACCTTCTTCCAGATTTCCCTGCCGCTGTTGGCACCCGGCATCGTGACCACTGCATTGTTCGCCATTGTAGCGACGTGGAACAACTACTTCCTGCCGTTGATCATGTTGAAGGATTCCAACTGGTACCCGTTGACGATCGGTCTGAACCAGTGGAAGGACCAGGCTTCAACCGCAGGCGGTCAAGCTATCCAAAACCTCGTGATTACCGGTTCGCTGATCACGATCATCCCTCTGGTGATTGCGTTCCTGTGCCTGCAGAAGTACTGGCAGTCAGGCCTCGCCGCAGGCGCCGTCAAGGAGTAACCTCTGGCTCCCTCTGACGGGAGCTGGCCGCGGAGCGGACTGAGGGTGGTCATATGGGGATTCGACTGGCGACCACCCCCAGTCAGCTTCGCTGACAGCCCCGCCAGCGGGGGCGGCCTCTCTGGTGTTCACAACCTGCAAGCACAGCACTTCCCGCAAACCGATACAATAAAGGATTTGATTAATATGACTACTCATAGAGCATTTAGGTGGCCGTCCCTGCTGACGGAATCCGGCCGCGGCATCGCGTTCGGCGGCGACTACAACCCGGACCAGTGGCCCGAGGAGACGCTGGACGAGGATATCCGTCTCATGGGTGAGGCCGGCGTGAACGTCGTATCGCTGGCAATTTTCAGCTGGGACAAGATCGAGCCGGTCGAGGGCGCGTTCACGTTCGAGTGGCTCGACCATGTGATCGACAGGCTCGGCAGAGCCGGCATCGCCGTGGACTTGGCCTCCGCCACAGCCGCCGCGCCGCTGTGGCTGTACGAATCCCATCCAGAGGTGCTGCCGGTAGACCGGTATGGTCATACCGTCAACGCGGGCTCACGCCAGTCGTGGCAGCCCACAAGCCCGGTGTTCAAGGAATACGCGCTGCGCCTGTGCCGCAAACTTGCCGAACACTACAAGGACAACCCGTATGTGACCGCCTGGCACATGGGCAACGAATACGGCTGGAACAACCGCTACGACTACTCCGACAACGCCTTGGCCGCGTTCCGCACGTGGTGCGAGGCCAAGTACGGTACCATCGACGCGTTGAACGAGGCGTGGGGCACGGCCTTCTGGTCGCAGCACGTGAACAGTTTCGACGAGGTGCTGCTGCCACGTCACATGGGCGGCGACGCCATGGTCAACCCGTCGCAGCAGTTGGATTACGAGCGGTTCGGCAACGACATGCTGCTCGACTTCTACAAAGCCGAACGCGACGCCATCGAGCAGATCTGCCCCGACAAGCCGTTCACCACGAACTTCATGGTCTCCACCGACCAGTGCGTCATGAACTACGCCAAATGGGCGGATGAGGTGGACTTCGTGTCCAACGATCACTACTTCCATGAGGGCGAATCCCACCTGGACGAACTCGCCTGCTCGGACGCGCTCATGGACTCCCTCGCGCTGGGCAAGCCGTGGTACGTGATGGAGCACTCCACCTCAGCCGTGCAGTGGAAGCCGCTGAACACACGCAAACGGGCCGGTGAACTCATGCGCGACTCCCTGGCCCACGTGGCCATGGGCGCCGACGCCATCTGCTTTTTCCAATGGCGGCAATCCAAGTCGGGCGCCGAGGCGTTCCACTCCGCCATGCTGCCCCACGCGGGCGCCGATTCCAAGGTCTTCCGCGGCGTATGCGAGCTCGGTAAGGCGCTGAAGACCCTCTCCGACGCCGGGCTGCAGGGCACTGAGCTCGAGCGTGCCGGCACGGCGATCCTGTTCAGCGCGGAATCCGAATGGGCCACACGCTCCGAAACCCTGCCCAGCATGAAACTCAACCACTGGCACGACGTGCGCGACTGGTACCGCGGCTTCCTGGATGCCGGGCTGCGCGCGGACGTGGTGCCGCTCGCCTACGACTGGACCGGCTACAAAACCATCGTGCTGCCCACCGTGCTCAGCCTGTCCGACGAAGACGTTCTCCGTATCGCCGACTTCGCGAAGGCCGGCGGAACCGTCATCGTCGGCTATGCCGCCGGCCTGATCGACGAGCACTTCCACATCGGCCTCGGCGGCTACCCCGGCGCCGGCAACGGGCTCCTACGCGACATGCTCGGCATCCGCTCCGAAGAATTCAACATCCTCGGTGAAGAAGCCGAAGGCGAGCCCAGCGAAATCAGCCTGTCCAATGGTCTGACGACCCGCCTGTGGCAGAACGACGTGACTTCCGTAGCCGCGGACACCACAGTGCTTGCCTCTTACGCAGGTAAGTCCGCCGCCGACTGGGAGCTGGAGCGCACCCCCGCCATCACCAGCCGCCCCTATGGCAACGGTACCGCCATCTACGTGGGCTGCGACCTCAACCGTCACGACATTGCCCAGTTGCTCAAAGCACTTGGCTCCCGATGGCAGGAGTTGTCGGCGCAGCGACTGAGAGTGGTCAAACTCCAACCTATCCCACCACAGATCCCCGCATCCTGCACACCATCCGCCGATCCGCAGACGGCTCCACCCGCTTCGATTTCTACCTCAACCGCTCAAACCAGCCCGTCGCCATCAACGGTGTGGAAGGTGATCCCATCATCGCCCACCGTTGCGAGACTGACGCCGTTGGATATACGCTGAACCGCAACGCCATTCTTATCGCTAAAACGTCCTGCTAAACCGCGCTAGAATGGCAATGTTGTCCGGATAGAGGAGTGCGGCATGAGCGACGAGAAAACAGCCAAGCGTCGAGTGACGCTACGCGATGTCGCTCAGGCCGCCGGTGTATCGCTCAAAACTGCGTCGAACGTGATCAATGGCTCCGGGCGTATGACAGATGAGACCCGTGCCAAGGTCGAGTCGGTCATTAAGGACCTCGACTACCGAGTCAACGTGGCCGCCCGCAACCTCAACCGCGATCACACCGGCTTCATCACCCTCGCCGTGCCTTCGCTGATTCCGCCATATCTGGCCGAGCTCGCCAACCGCACCATCGAGGCCGCCCGTCAGCGCGACTATTCCGTATACGTCACCACGTATGCGGAAGGCTCCGCGAAAGGCGCGCGCGATCTGCTGAAGAAGTTCAACTCCACGGTGTCCGATGGCATGATCCTTTCCATGAGCGAGGTGGAAAACATTTCGCCCGATGATCTGAGGTTGATTTTCCGCTGGTCATCGTTGGCGCGCGTACCACGTGGGGCATTGTGGATCACGTGACCCCAGACGATGTATCCGCAGCCGCCATGGCCGCAGGCTACCTGTATGACCGCGGTTCCACCAGACTTGCAGTGATCGGTGCCCGTGACGTTTACGACGAAGATGCATTGCTGAATGCCGTAGAAGGCAACGCGCAGCTGCGTCTGCGCGGCATCATCGAAGAGACCCGTAGGCGTGGGCTCTCCTTGGATCCGCAGCTGATTGGCAACACCGATCAGGATTGGACCATCGGAGCCGGTGCCCGTGTGACCCAGCGGCTCATTGATTCCGGCGTGCCATTCGACGGTGTGATTGCCTTGAACGATCAGTTGGCCATCGGCGCATTGACCGCTCTGCGCACCGCTGGTTATGAGGTGCCCGTGCAGGTGCAGGTCATCGGCTTCGATAACAACGAGGAAGCCCCCTACCTGCAGATTCCGCTGACCACCATGGATTCCCGCCTTGACTGGACGGCTCCCACGGCAGTGGATCGCATCCTCGGACGCATCGACGGCAGCATCACCAAGTCCGAACTGCTCACCACCGAATCCCAGGTCATCGCCCGCGCCTCCACACGCTGAACGACATTGCTGTAATGCTGGTGTTGCTGTACTGGGCCGTACGAGGCGTTGATACACCGGTTGACCAACACGGCATAAAGTGCTAAGGTGACGATTGCGTGGTACACAGCTGTACCGCGTGGCGCATAAGGAAAGGAAGCGCCAAGCATCACTGGGCGTTCGTTCTGAGCGTTCACCATTCAAAGGAGAAAAAGCATGCGCCGAAATACCGCGCTTACTCGCATTATGGCATCCGGCGTGGCCGCCATAATGCTCTGCGCAGGAGGCACGTTCACTGTAAACGCCGCCGAAGAAGAACCAGTTAAAGCCGACGTCTCGGTCAAGGCCATCCAAGGCTTAAGCGATGATTTCATCGGCGGTATGGACGTCTCATCCATGCTCTCGCTGGAAGAAAGCGGCGTCACGTTCAAGAACGCCAATGGCGAGGTCGAGGATTTGTTCACGTTGCTCAAGGAATCCGGCGTGAACTATGTGCGTCTGCGTGTGTGGAACGATCCGTTCACCGCAGACGGCCAAGGATATGGCGGCGGCAACGTCAACGCCGATCGCGCACTGACCATGGCCAAGCGAGCCACGGCAGCAGGGCTGAAAGTGCTGGTCGACTTCCATTACTCCGATTTCTGGGCCGACCCCAGCAAGCAGCAGGTGCCCAAGGCGTGGAAATCCTTTGAAGGCGACGCGGACAAAACCGCCGACACCGTATACGACTACACCAAGCAGACTCTGACCACGTTCAAACAAGCCGGCGTGGACGTCGGCATGGTGCAGGTCGGCAACGAAACCACTGCGAAAATCGCCGGCATCTCCGGCTGGGACGGCATGTCCAAAGTATTCTCCGCAGGTTCCAAAGCCATACGCGAAGTGCTCCCCGAAGCCAAGGTCGTCATTCATTTCACCAACCCGGAGAAAGCCGGCACCTACGCCACTTACGCCAAACAGTTGAGCAACCACAATGTGGATTACGATGTGTTCGCCAGCTCCTACTACCCGTTCTGGCATGGCACCACCGAAAACCTCACCAGCGTGCTCAAGAACGTGGCCTCCACTTATAAGAAAGATGTGATGGTGGCGGAAACGTCGTGGGCATACACCTTGGATGATGGCGACGACGATTCCAACACAGTGCCCAGTAAAGTAACCGCCGATAACCTCAAGAAATACGACATCAGCCCGCAAGGCCAGGCCGATGAGATTCGCGCGGTCGCCGAGGCCGTGAACAATATCGGCGACAATGATGGCGATGGCGAAAACGACGGCCTGGGTGTGTTCTACTGGGAGCCCGCATGGGTGCCCGTGGCACCGGCGGCAAGGATAACGCCGAACTGGTGGATACGTGGAACAAGTACGGTGGCGGCTGGGCCACTGAAGCGGCCGGCGAATACGATCCCAATGACGCCGGCCTGTACTGGGGCGGCTCAGGTGTCGATAACCAAGCTTTGTTCGATTTCGATGGCAAGGCGCTCGCCTCTCTGCCGACGTTCAAGTACATTCACACCGGTGCCGTCACCGATCATGTGTTCACCAAGATAGATCCAGTGGAGATTACCGCGACTGACTCGGATTCCATCGACGCGATCAAAGCGCAATTGCCGAGTGAGGTGGCCGCACACTATCAGGATGGGGTGGACGAGACCGAAACCGTGACCTGGCAATCCGCTGCGCTTGACTGGATTCGTGGCGCAGGCACATACACCATCACCGGCACCACCAACGCTGGCCACGACGTGACCGTCGCCGTCACCGTCACCGCCACTCCCGCCAAGGATTACGTAACGGACGGCAGCTTCGAGAACGCTGAGAACGATAAGAACTGGACCATTGCCGGCACCGGTGCGTCCATCACCGAAGACAGTGGCAACGCCGCCGACGGCAAGCGCGCGCTGAAGTTTGGGCATCCGATGCCTACAGTTTCTCCGCCACGCAGACCATCACCGGACTCGAGCCTGGCGAATACGTGCTGACCGCCATGAGCCAAGGCGCGGCAGCGGACAACGCCGCTATTACCGATGGTGTGGCCCTCTCCGCCACAACGGGTGGCAAGACCACGTCCGATGCGCTGGAACTCAACGGTTGGGTTAAGTTCGATACCGCCACCGTGCCTGTCACCGTGGGTGCTGATGGCACGGCGACCATCACCATCACGGGCAACCTGCCTGCCGACGCATGGGGCAATGTGGACAAGGTCTCACTCGTCAAAAAGACCGAAACTCCGGTGAAGCCATCCACGGAGAACCTGGACAAGGCCGTGGCCGAAGCCGGGAAAATCAATCGCGATGAGTACACCAACGAGTCGCTCGCCAAACTCGATCAGGCGCTTGCCGCCGCTGACGTGCTGCTTGCCGGCAGCACCTACACCGAGCAGGACGTGAACGATGTGATCAAGCTTGTTGCCGATGCCATTGCCGGCCTCGCCCAAAAGGAGGTCTCCAGCCTGACCGTCACGCCAAGCAAAACCACCTATCAGGTGGGCGATGCCATCGATGCCGACCATGATCTCAAGGTCGTGGGCAACTATTCCGCAGGCATGGGCAACGTGACGCTTTCCGCCGACCAGTTCACGCTCGATTACGATTTCTCCGCTCCCGCTGATGCGGCGAAGGTTACCGTAACGCTCAAGTCGAATCCGAATGTCACCGAAACCTATACGGTTGCGGTTACCGCTCGGGCCGAAGGTGGTTCCGGCAACGGCTCGGACGGTGCGGGTAATGGCGGGGCTACTATCAATCCCGATACGGGCGAGGGCGATAAGACCAACGGTGCGAATGGCGACAAGATCACTGGTGTGCTGAGCAATACCGGTAGCGCGGTGACTGCCGTGGGTCTTGCGGTTGTCGTTCTCGGCGTGGCCGGCGGGGTCTCGCTTGCTTTGCGTCGTAAGCGCTCCTGATAGAGACTGATGCGGCATTATGATGCGGTTGCCGGCAGCCGGCAACCGGCTGCCAGATGCCATCTGTCGGCTGTCGTTTATCGGTTGTCGGCTGTCAGATGCGTCTGTCTCGGCGCAGCGATGCGATTCTGTCCCGGTTCGTGCATCAATCGTTTGATGTGGGTACCAGGACAGAAATCACTGTCCTGGTTTGCGAAAACGGGTGTTTTTCGCGTACCGGGACAATTCCCGTTGCCCCGGTTTGCACGTCAATCGTTCTACGTGAGAACCGGGACAGTATGTTGATTTCGGGATTGGCTGTATTCCGCCGATTCTGTTTGTCGGGGTATGTGGACTTTGGGGATTGTCTTGTCCTGGTTCTCGAAAAATGGCCCGAAATTGCGTACCGGGACAACGATTTCTGCCCCGGTGCAAACGTCAATCGATTGACGCCTGTACCGGGGCAAATTCGCGCCCGGGAACAATAGGGCGAGGGCCGGTCGCAGGAGTAGAGCGTGATGTTGTCATGATTGCGCCCGGCTCTCCCACACGGAAGGCCGGGCGCAATCATGCCGTTTGGTTGCAGCACCCGCACATCGCCTGCATAACCGTGTACAGTGGCGTGTAGTTGCAGTACATGAAGGAGCATCACAAGCCATGACCAACGGACACATCAATCCCGCCAACGTGCCGGACATCGCCTTGAAAGACGGTCATTCCATTCCGCAAGTCGGTCTCGGCGTGCTACGTATCGACGATGAGGGTGTGGTCCCCGTCGTCGAATCCGCGTTGGAAGCCGGCTACCGCCATATCGATGGTGCGGCCGGCTACAACAACGAGGCCGGCGTGGGCCGCGCGCTCGCCGCTTCCGGATACAACAAGGGCACCAAGCGCGAGACCCTGTGGGTTACCACCAAGCTGCGCGACTCCCAGCAGGGCTACGATTCCGCGCTCAAAGCTTTCGACAACTCGCTGAAACTCCTCCAGCTCGATTACGTGGACATGTACATGATCCATTGGCCCACGCCGTTCGACTGGCGCAGCACCGACACCTGGAAGGCGTTCGTCAAGCTGCGCGACGAAGGCATGGCACGCACACTCGGCGTATGCAACTTCATGCCCGCCGATCTGAAGCGTCTGCACGAGGAGACCGGCGCATGGCCGGCCGTCAATCAGATTGAGCTGCACCCCACGTGGCAGCAGCGCGAAGTGGTGGCGTTCTGCAAGGAGCACGGCATCGCCGTGGAGGCCTACTCGCCGATGGCGCGTGGCGCCGACCTCAACGCCGGCGACGGCACCATCGAGAAGATCGCCGCCGCCCATGAGGTCAGCCCGGCCCAGGTGATTCTGCGTTGGCACATCGAAAACGGCACGATCATCATCCCCAAGTCCGTGCATGCTGACCGTCAGAAGGAGAATCTCAACCTGTTCGGCTTCGCCCTGACCGCCGACGAACACGCTGCCATCGACGCCCTCGACGGCCCCACCCGCGCCGGCCACGACCCCCTCACCTTCACCTATGCGTGATTGATGGCACGTCGTAACGCCCACTTCCGCCGTCGTTTCAACGCCTCTGGACCGCTGGAGCGCGTGTTGATTCTCATCGTTCTCGCCGTAGCAATCGGCGTGACCATCGGCCTGTTACTGCCGCAGGTCAGCTCCGACGCGGCCAAAATCACCGGTGGCTACACTGCCACCGGTTCAGCCGCCGACACTTTGAACGCGCTCGCCGTAGACGACAACCAAAGCTCCTCCGGCTACGACCGCGATTCCTTCGGTTTCCGCACCACCGACGTCGACGGCAATGGCTGCGACGTACGCGACGACGTGCTCGCCCGTGATCTCACGGACATCACCTACAAATACGCCGGTTCCTGTGTGGTCGAGTCCGGCACACTGGCCGATCCGTACACCGCTCAGACCATCCATTTTGTACGTGGCCGCGCCACCAGCGCCAAAGTGCAGATCGACCATGTGGTGGCCCTTGAAAACGCTTGGCAATCCGGTGCGCGCGACTGGTCCACTGCCAAACGCCATGAATTCGGCAATGACCCCTACAACCTGCTGGCCGTCGACGGCCCGGCCAATCAGGAGAAGGGTTCGGCTTCCGCCGCCTACTGGCTACCCACCAACGCCGACTACCGTTGCGACTACGTGGCCCGCCAGATTGGCGTCAAAGACAAGTACCAGCTCACCGTCACCTCCCAAGAAAAGGACGCCATGCTCGCCGTCCTCCACACCTGCCCGGGCCAGGCCGTGCCCGCAGACGAATAGGGGCTACCGCTCAGGATTGTTGAGCATAGGTGCCTGCCCCTCGTCATAAGCGCGCAGGAGCCGTCGGAGCAAAAATGTGGTGAAGTATGGTGCGGTGAACACGTGTTCGCTGCTACCGATATTGCCGGCGGATAGTTTCACGCCGAACTGAATTTCCGGATAAGAATCCGAAGCGATTAGCGTCCGCATGGATTTGGCGGTGCCTTTTTTCGATTTCACCTCCACCGGCACCAGCCATTCGCGCGTGCGGACGAAGAAATCCTGTTCCAGTGTGGAATCCTCTTTTTTGTAGTAGTACAGGTCATAGCCGGATTTCCGTAGCGCTTCAGAGACGATGCTCTCGTTCATGGCACCCTTATAGACACCAAGATTACGATTGGCCCGCAGATCATCACTGGCCTCGTCGTCAAGCATCGCTACGAACAGACCGGTATCGCCGAAATATATCTTGAACTTGTTTTCGTCGTAATTGCCTTTCAACGGCAGTTCAGGATAGGACATACATCGGCAGATATTCACCATTCCCGAGGTTTCAAGCCATTCCACGCATCCTCGATAGTCTTTGAAACGCGCTCCGCTGGCAACCTTGCTGATTTGGAACTTCTTGTTTTCCTTGGCAAGTTGCACGGGAATATGGTTGAACACGTTGAGAATTCGTGCCTGATCGAGTCCTTGCGCGTATTTGCGGATATCCTCCTGGTAGTCCAAAATAAGCTGGCGCTGCAATTGCAGTGTTCCTTCGAACGTGCCAGTGCGTATATGGGAGGCGACAACCGCAGGCATGCCGCCAAGCACGCAGTAATCCATAAATGCCGTGGAGAAGACGTTCATTTCCACTTCAGAGAATGGCGTAGCATCACACAGGTGGGTGAACATGCTTTCGATGACGGCCTCATCGTATCCGCGAGCCCACAGAAATTCCTCGAAGTCCAACGATCGCATTTCGTAGTCGGTCTTATATCCCACGCTATTGCTTTCGATTTGCTTATAGCTGATGCCCAACATTGAACCGCTGCAAATCACATCATATTTGCCGTCGATTTTAAAGAACTTCAGTGCAGTGGCGATATCAGGATGGGCCTGGATTTCGTCGAAAAAGATGAGCGTATCGCCCGGAATGAACTTTTTGGCTGGGTCGATCAGGGAAATATTGCGGACGATGGTATCCGCGCCGTAACCGTCCGCAGTGATTGCACGATATTTCGGTTCCTCAACGAAGTTGATTTCCACTACCGAACGGTAGTTGTGTGCGGCAAAGTAATCGATAGTCTCTGTCTTGCCTACTTGACGAGGGCCCTTGATGATTAGCGGGGAGCGATTCGGGGCGGATTTCCATGCATTGAGATAGGCATCGGCTTTGCGTTTGAGATACATGAGGAGCCCCTTTCCGAATTACTGCTATAGCAATGATTTTACACTTTCATGAGCGAGTTTTCTGCCGTCTGGCACATTTCATGAGCGAGTTTTCTAGTAATTTCCTCATTTCATGAGCGAGTTTTCGGCGGTTTGTCACATTTCATGAGCGAGATGGCGGGAAATGCCAGCTGCCAGTCCGCCAGTCATCCATCAATCGTCCGCAGATTGTCCGTCTGTTGACGTGGGAAACATGCCCGCGCTATAACTGAGCCCGGTATGAAGGGAGAAGGGAATAGGAACAGACGATATGGCAGTAACACACACCGCAGCAGATGCCATTGCGGCAACCACTATGACGAACGCCGTGGCAGACATCGAACAGGAAACACCGGAAATCGAGAAGGAACGCCAGCTTGCCGGAGTCGGAGCCGGAGCTGGAACCGTGGCAAACGGCAAGAAAAAGCCGCATGACCATGCGCTGGCCAGCATCCTCGGCCCCGCGTTCGTGGCGGCCGTGGCCTACGTCGATCCTGGCAACGTGGCGGCCAACATCACCTCCGGCGCGCGATACGGCTACCTGTTGGTGTGGGTGCTGGTGCTCGCCAACGCCATGAGCGTGCTCATCCAGTATCAGTCCGCAAAACTCGGCATCGTGACCAACAAATCCCTGCCGGAACTGCTGGGTGAACGTATGAGCGATGCCGGCCGCTTCATGTTCTTTATGCAGGCCGAGGTCATCGCCATCGCCACCGATCTGGCCGAGGTGATCGGCGGCGCCATCGCCCTGAACCTGCTGTTCGGATTTCCACTGTTCATCGGCGGTTTGGCGATTGGCGTAATCTCCACGGTGATGCTGTGGTTCCAAGGCGGCAAGACACAGACCACATTCGAGCGCATCATCATCGTGATGCTGCTGATTATCACATTCGGCTTCATCGCAGGCCTGTTCGTAGCCCCGCCGAACCCCGGCGAAGTGGTCAAGGGCATGATTCCACGCTTCCAAGGCGCCGACTCGGTGTTGATGGCCGCCTCGATTCTGGGCGCCACCGTGATGCCGCACGCCATCTACCTGCACTCCACGCTGGTGAACGACCATTACGCAGGCGGCGAAAAGCCGTCGATCAAAACGCAGCTGAGAGGCTCGAAAATCGATGTGGCCTGGGCGCTGTTGCTGGCCGGCACCGTGAATCTGGCGATGCTGGTGCTCGCCGCCAACTCGCTGCATGGCATGTCTGGCACGGACTCCATCGACGGCGCACAGCGGGCGATCACGCAGGTGCTTGGCCCGGTGATCGGCACGATCTTTTCCATCGGCCTGCTGGCTTCGTCGCTGAGCTCCACATCGGTTGGCACGTACGCCGGCTCGGAAATCATGCACGGTCTGCTGCACGTCAACGCCCCGATGTGGGCCTGCCGCGTGGTCACGCTGGTGCCGGCACTGATTGTGCTGTGGTTCGCCAAGGACCCGACTCAGGCGCTGGTCATCGGCCAGGTGGTGCTTTCCATCGGCATCCCGTTCGCCGTGATTCCGCTCATGCGCTATACGCACAGCAAAGAACTCATGGGCAAATGGGCTGATGGCACGATCAAGCACATCATCTTCCTGATTGTGGTGGCACTGATTGTGACCCTCAACGTGCTGCTCATCGTCCTGACATTGATGGGACGGGCGTAAGAAGCTGATGAGCCGGCTCCCGCCAGCGGGAGCCAGCAGCTTACCGAGCCATACGCCGTGCGCGGCGTTCGCGCAGCGCACGCAAGGAAATAATGTCACGCGTACGCCCAGCGCCGTCACCCTTGACGCCGAAGAGCACCATCAGCACCATCACAAAGCACAGCAGTGCAGAGAAGCGAAGCACCCACTGGATGCCAAAGATGGAAGCCGCAACGGCTGAGACTCCCGCCTGATGCCTCCATGCGGCGAACGTTTCCATAAGAATCACCAACACAGGTGCACCCACGGCACCTGCGATTTGCCGCGCGGTGTTCGTGACCGACGATCCGGCAGACACCTCATCCGGCCCGTTCAGGCAGTTCAGCGACCATGTGGTAATCGGCATAAGCAGGAATCCCATGCCGATCTGACGCGTGAACTGGCAGATCGACACCCACCAAATCCATGTATCCATAGACACCAAAGACATGCCGATCGTACCGACGGTCAGCACAATCGAGCCGCACAACGCCACGGGCCGCGCGCCGAAACGATCCATCGCACGACCGCCAAAGAATTGGGAAACACACTGGCCTATGGCGCCCGGCAGCATGATCAGGCCGCTCATGGTGGCCGAGTAACCACGGTCGGTCTGGATGTACAGCGGCATGATGACCAGAATCGAGCTGAACGCAAAGAACGCCAAAGACGCCGTGATGGTGCCGACGGTAAAGGACCGATTCTTCAACACCTCAAGGTCCAGCAGCGGAGGCTGGGGGAGTGCGGCCGGCTCCGCTCCCGACTGCGCCGCCTTGGCTTCGCGATACCGCCGACCGTGACGCAGGTTGCGCATCACAAACCACACGATGCCGACCAGTCCCACAACCATCGGCCCCCACGTGACCGGTGCCGCAAATCCATAGGTCTCCGAATTGGTGAAGCCGAACATCAGCCCACCAAAGCCAATCACCGACAGGCTCACCGAGAAAAAGTCCGTGCGGGCAGACGGGTCATGCGAGCCGAAATTATGTAGTCCGAACATGGCCGCCACGAGCGAGATTACGCCGATCACGGTCATAGTCAGAAAGATGGAACGCCAGCCGTTCGCATCGGTTTGCCAGCCGCCCAGCGTGGGTCCAATGGCCGGCGCCACGCTCATGGCCATGCCCACCGTGCCCATGGCGAACCCGCGGCGAGACAGGGGATAAATGGAGAATACGGTGATCTGCAGCACCGGCCACATCACACCCGTGCCCGCAGCCTCAAGCACGCGCCCGAGCAGCACCCAGATGAAGCTCGGCCCGACCCAAGCCATCAGCGATCCGACCGTGAACACCGCCATTGAGCAGAACACGATTTGGCGGGTGGAGAAGCGCCGGGTCAGAAACGCGGTCAACGGCACCATCACGCCCATGACCAGCTGGAATACGGAGGTGAGCCACTGCCCGGTGGTCACGGAGATATGAAACTCGGAAACGATGATCGGCAGCGCCGAGCTCAGCTGCAGCTGCGTGAAGTTACCCACGAAGGTAATAAAGGTCAGGATTGCGATGGAGATAAATGCCGCGCGGCTCAGTTTGCCATCCACATACGATTCTTCGCGACTGAGCACCCGCTGCAATTCGCCGCGACGATTCTTGATTCCCTGAGCTCCGTTCACGCACTCCCCCACTTCTGTTGCCCGGCCTGTTGCTTGGCGGTGTCGGTGGCGTATCTGTTCAGTGATATATGCGCCTCGCATATCAATGCGTATTCGATGTATTCGGCGACCGTCGTCTTCGCGTGCTTGGCCGAGCAGCCTCTCAAAGCACCCCAATACGCTATACCCAGGGGTGGTCCAGTCGGTTCGGAATATGTGCAGAAGCGGGGGACGAACACGCTTTGTGCACAAGACCGGGGCATAATAGGCGGTTGGTTATTGCAAGAGGTTACAAGTCAATAAGACCAGTTTGGAAGTTAGTATGAGCGTTCATAGGGCAAGTCACGCAACAAGTATTCCACGCAGAAGGCACCGCATCTGGCCGTGAGTGGTGTTGATTCTGGCGCTACTTGTGGTGCTGCTAGGCGTGAGCGGATTCTTCGGTTTGAAGCTGTATTCCGAAGCCAAGCAGGTAAAGGCGCATGAGGAACAGGCGATACAGCTGCTGGGCGGTGTAACCGACCTCAGTAACCTCGACAACCTCGATACGGTGAGCCAGCAGATCAGCCAGGCAAAGACCGAGACCGCGGCTGCGAACGAGATTGCGCACGACACGCTGTGGAACATCGCCTCGAAGGCGCCGGTGTACGGCGGTGACATCACCACAGTGCAGGGTATGACTTCGGTGGTGGATTCGCTGGTCAGTGATTCGGTGCCGCAGTTCATGGACGTGCTTTCCACGCTGAAGAGCGCACAGCTCAGCTCAGGCGACGGTCAGCTGAATCTGTAGCCGATTCTGGAAGCCCAGAAGAATATTGCCACCGCGAACCAGTCACTGCAGCAGCAGGTGCAGAAGTATCAGCAGCTGCCGAAGGCCCATATCGGCATGGTGAAGAACGCCTATGCCGCCGGCAATACGCAGCTGACCAAGATGGCGGACAAAGTCAATCAGCTGTCCGGCACGTTCCAGATTCTACCGGACTTCCTTGGCTCCGATCAGCCGCGCACGTATGCGTTGATGGCTATGACCACTTCGGAGGAGCGTTCGTCCGGCGGTCTGATCGGTTCCGTAGGTGTGGTAACTACTGATAACGGCAAAATCAATATTGGCGATTTCCGTTCGAATGGTGAATATATCCCATATGGTGCTGGTGATCCTACGGAAGACGAGCAGCGCATCTTCCAGCAGTGGGGACCATTGAACATGTCATTCGATGTGCGAGATTTGGCCGTTTACCCTGATACTTCACGCAGTGCCGAAGGCATGCGCGCGATTTGGCAGCGCACGCCGTGGGGGAGCAATACTCAGCTGGACGGCGTGCTCATGGTTGATCCTGTATTTTTGCAGGAACTTACGAAAATCAGTGGTAATGTCACTATTCCTGATGGAACGGTGCTTACGGGAGATAACACTGCTGAGTTTTTGTTGAACAAGGTGTATGTCGATTACCCAGTCTCCATGCAGGACGCCCTATTTGCTCAAGTTGCAGAACAAGCAGTCGGTAGTATGTTCAGCAATGTTGATTTGGCTAAACTCACCAAGGTCGCACAGCTTATGGGTAGCATGGCCGAAGGCCGCCACTTCTCCATGTACGCATTCGACGAAACTGCTGAAAAACCATTAGTGATGCAGGTTTTACTGCACAGACTCCGAGCAGTGAAGAGCATCCGCAGGTGGGAGTGTATGTGACTGAGCAGAATCCGTCAAAGATGGGATGGTATATTCATCGTACTTCGAAGGTGACTCGTTCCACCTGTGGTAATGATGGTTCCCAGACCTATCATGTGGAATATAAGATGACAAATACACTTGAGAACAGCCAGATTGGTGCTCTAACGAGCTATATTCTTGGATCCGGCGGACAAGGAGTAGAAAAAACTTTGATTTATGCGCCCGCCGGGGGCTCTATCTCAAATCTTAAGACCAGTGGTGGTTCAGTGACGGGGAGTCGTCAAGAAACACTGAATGGTAAAACCGTGTATGCGAGCAATGCCACGATAGCTCCTGGAGAGTCCGTCACCTATTCCTTCGACGTGACCACGTCCACCAAGGCTGCCTCCGACCTCACTATCGACCAAACTCCAATGGGCTGGATTGATTCCGGTGTTACCACCGGCACTGCTGCCTGCTCCATCAACAAGCAGTAAAAGTTCCCTCTGACGAGGACGTCAGCCACAGGCTCTGAGGGAGAGACAAAAGAAGGGCGTCAAAGCTGACGCCCTTCTTCGCATTGCGAAAACTACATACCAGTTCCATTAAATACCGCGCCCACTGTCTTCAGCAGAATCGCGATATCCCCCGTGATAGACCAATTCTGAATATATGACACATCTGCATATTCAGACTGTTCCTGAGACAAATCATTACGCCCGGAAATCTGCCAAGGGCCGGTGATACCCGGCTTGACCAGTAGGCGAGTGGAATACAGTGGCGAGTACTGGTCAACCTCATATTGACGTTGCGGACGCGGCCCCACCATAGACATATCGCCCTTCAGCACATTGAAGAACTGAGGAACCTCGTCAATGGAAGTCTTGCGGATGAACTTACCAATTTTAGTAACACGAGGATCGTCCTTGACCTTGAATGTTGTTCCCAGTTCCACGCCAGCTGCGGCAGCCACTTCGGCATCCATCTTATCGGCGTTCAGCCGCATGGAACGGAATTTGTACATAGTGAAAGGCTTGCCGTAGATGCCGATACGAGTCTGTGAGTAGAACACGGGGCCACCGTCTTCTCGCTTAACCTTATATGCAGCCCATAGCATGATGGGCGAACTCAGAATGATTGCCACCAGGGAGAGAACGATATCGCACACACGCTTAAAGATGCGAGTCGGCAGAGAATACTGTGCAAGTCGGGCTGTCAAAATCGGCATAGAGGGGTCATTGTGTAGCTGCAGGTTTGCGCCGCTCAGATCTGCAACGGATGCAGTAAGAGCCAGCTCGATGCCCATAGATTCAACAGCGAGCGAAAGAGTACGCATGGTTTCAGAATCATGCGTCAGCACATCAGCGATCAGAATAGTGCGAACCTTCATCCGCTTGGCGGTCTGAGGCAAATGGGAGTTCAACGCCATCACCTTGAGCCGCGCTTCTTCATCATTGGCAGGAATAAACGGAACCGATATAAGATGTTGAGCAGCATTCGGGTCATCCGAATCACACACAGAGGCAACAGGGCAGACCGCGATGGGTGCATACCCCAGGCTGAGGCATGCCTTGAGCTGCTTCAGCGTTTTACTGATGCCCTCCGGAGAGCCAATGATAATAGTGGGGTAGTTGAACTCGCCTTTTGCTCGATTGCGGTGAAGCGCACGACGCATCAGCCACCGTTCAACGATAACGAGGATGAGAGAAAGGATAGGAATAAATACATTCAGGGAACGCGGCACATTCAGATGGAACAAGTAGCCCAATGTACAGAGCATAATGAAGTCGATAAAGGCCGCATTAAGCAGTTTGGCATATAGTCCGTATCCCTCGCCCATAGTGTGGCGTTCGTAGCTTCGAGCTGCGTAGAGGCTGATGAGCCAGGAGATGCAGGCCAAGCTCAGGAAACTGAATACACCATAATCGGATGGTCCCATGTTCTGCACATTGGTATATGCTCCTGGATTGCACGCGAATACGATGCAGGTGGCGATGATGGTCATCAGCAGATCCAGAATCACCATGGTCGTATTGTACAGGTAACGCCATTTGGGCACTGAATATTCGGTGAGATGAGGCCTATCGCCAGCATCGTTATGAGTAACGGTGCCATCCGGAGAAGATGAGAAGTAAGTGCCGTCAAAAAATGTTGGTGCAGCCGTATCAGGAGTTGCGTCCGCAATGTGAGAATCCGTATGTGCTGCCTGAGCACGGCTGATTTGCACTCGGTGCAGTGTCTCAGTCTCTGCTGTGGTGTTGCTCATATGTTGAGCCGTTGCTGATGCCGTGGTGCTGATTCTTGACATGGTACGTGAACTTCGTCCCCTTAAGGTATTTCCTGAAACTGCAAGGAAATCATGTTAATTTCATCTCTGTTGCACACCCTACCATGAGTCCGCCCCCCCCCCTATAGCAAAATCGCTCAAAAAAACGAATTTCCCATTAGCGTTCTGTGAAGATAAAGTGATGGTGGGCGGACGCGGATTGGTCACAGTCCGACGTATCGGACTAAAATGGTGCGCTAGTGGTTTGTACGCAGGCCCGCAAGGTAGCGTTGTAAGTATGAAGAAGGACTGAGCCCATGCACATTATGTTCGTCTGCACCGGCAATATTTGTCGTTCTCCCATGGGCGAGTTGCTGCTCACCCGCTACCTTTCCGGTACCACAGTGCAGGTTTCCAGTGCGGGTACGCATGGTTTGCCCATGCATCAGATTGATCCCAACAGCGCCCTGCTCATGGAGAGCGTGGGCATCGAACCGGGTGGGTTCCGTTCTCGGCGCCTGACGCAGCCGATGGCAAAGTCCGCTGATCTGATCCTGTGCTTTGAAAAGGATCAGCGTAAGGACATCGTCACGTTGGCTCCCACTGCTGTGAAATACACGTTCCTGCTGGGCGACTTCGCAAACATGTGTGAGTACTGCGCGCGCAACGGGCTGGTCAAGGGCTTGACCATTCAGGAACGCTTGCAGTCAGTGATCAACTCCGCGTCCATTATTCGGCCAATGCTTCCCGAACCCGAGGATATTGAGGATCCGCACGGTAAGGAATATGCAAAGTTCCGTACTGCCGCAGAGCAGACGAACAAGGCGCTGCGCACCATCCTGACCAGCATGCGCAAGCACTACCGCGTTGAGGAAGCCCCGGTACGGCCTCAAATTACGCGTCAGTATGCTTATACGGTATGAGTGTTTATTGTGATACGGGTATCTATACTTCATACTTCCAGATGCGGAAGATAGTCTCGTTCAAATATATCGACAATGACGACCTTGACAGCAAGGTATAGTTCTTCTGCCAATCCGGCAGCGCTTCGTATATTGAATTCGTCGGCAGTTCTCATGAGCTGCGGAAATACAGGGTTTGCGGTGGGTTGCAAGGAATCTGCTTCTGCTTCGCTTCGTGGGACAGCATCATTGCGAACAACAACAAGAGCAATACATTGATTGCGGCTCACGGCGAGATTAATAAGTCCTTCATATTCCAACATGAGTACTGAGTCGTAGAGCTTTTTCTCAATATTCGTGGCCGGTTTTGACTTGAGTGTTATCTCGTTGGTCTGCCCGTTTTTAGCTACGACATTGCCGTTTTTATACTCCACAAAGAATAAACGCTCACAATGCTTGATTGCATTGAGTCCATCGCACGAAGCCGGCCGAATCATGTCTGGGTGCCGTGTCTGGAATCCCGGATTCAACTTGTAAGTGCAACGGCTGGTTTCGGGTCGGCTTGTTTTGATTGTAGCTTGGCGATCTCCTCGTCCCATACCTCGTTGGGCGTTTTGTATCCGAGGAGTTTCATGGGGGTGTCGTTGATCTCCCCGACGATCGCGTCGAGCTCGTCCTGCGTGAGATCCTCGAAACTGGTTCCCTTGGGCA
>ENA-OQCO01000110-OQCO01000110.1-human-gut-metagenome-genome-assembly--contig:-NODE-110-length-45897-cov-2.168626_pt1 | contig 45897 bp, 51 predicted proteins | sample MGYA00242500_ERZ504582 | MGnify/ENA primary metagenome ERZ504582 (study PRJEB26092, sample SAMD00036346) | human gut metagenome | host: Homo sapiens | study: EMG produced TPA metagenomics assembly of... | reverse complement strand
CTGTCCTTCATCAATCTGACGAACCAGAGAAAACGGAAACACAAAGGCAAATGCTGCCACAAAAGTACGCATCAGATTATAGGTAACTTCCACTCTGCTGCCTGTAAGTTTCGTAAGAAATACTGCAAAATACTGTCCACCGTAATAATAGTTGATCGTTCCTTCAGAATACCAGAGATCACGGGCAGGAAGTGTTGTGCTGCGCATCATGGCTTCCATAAATCCGTAATCCATAAACTTCTCCGTTCCATATGCCTGCGGACGAAATCCTGCCAGATATGTCCACATAAGAAAGATCCCGAAAAACAGCAGTTCTTCACGGATAATAAGTTTTGTTTTCCCCGTCGGATAACACTCGATATCTTTTTTTAACTGGATATGGAAAATTACCGCACAGAACACCGCGCATACAACAGAAACGCCGATGCACACAGCTGATGTAAAAGGAAGAATCTCTACAGCAACCAGAAACCATGTGAGAAATCCGGTCACAGCAATAGCCAGCACTTTTGAAAAAAGCCAGCCTTTATCTTCAAATCCTTCAAATAATCTTCCAGTCAAAGGCATGGCCACCATCCCCATAAATAATGCCAGAAGCCACCATGTCCAGAATGTCCACACATCTCCCTGCAGAAGATATGCAGAAAGCACAGCCAGAATTACCGCCGCTACACTCTCCGGAAGTATTTCCCTGATTTTTGTTTTCATCGGTTCATTCCTCCCTGTATCAGATCCTGTGGCGCAGACGGATAAAATCTCCAAATGCCTGTCTGCCTATGACTGCGATCCGCTTCATATTAATAGAATTCTTTCCTGCCTGACGAGGACGGAAAGTAATCGGAATATACTCTACATGCAGATGATGTTTCTCATAGATCACTGTCATCAGCACATTGGAGAGAAAGAATCCGTCAGGGATCCTTTTGAGAACTTTCTCCAGCTGTTTTCCACGCATCAGACGATATGGAGTATTAGCATCTTTTACCCATGTTCCAAAGATCAGAAACAGTACAAGACGCAGAACTTTCGTCACAAAAAGTCTGGATAGACCATCTTCTCGTTTTTTACGGTAGCCAATCAGAAGCCCGCATTTTTTTCGTTTTTCCCAGAACTGCCAGAACTCCTCGGGCAAAGTCTGTCCGTCTGAATCCGTCTGGAATATATAATCTGCACCTGCATCAACAGCGTAATGATAACCTTTCAGAATTGTTCCGCCGTGTCCCTCGTTTGGCTTGTCAATCCCTGTCAGTCGATCATATTTCTCCTGATACTTCTGAATTTTCTTGTAAGTTCCGTCTTTACTTCCATCATTAAGAATCACCAGCCGACTGTCTCCGCCGATCTTCTCCACTACCGGATACCACTGCTCGATCACAGAGCCGATATTTTTTTCTTCGTTGTATGCTGGCATAATAATATATAAACTATCTTGTTTCATAGATTCTGATTCTCCCATCCTCCGAGGTATAAACTAACGGATACGTCTCTCTGATAATGTCTTCACGACACTCCTGGCTTTCAAATGACATTCCATCTTCAAACAGAATATAGGTGATCTTCTCCTGCTCCACTGTCTCTCTTAAAATATCCTGATCATCTGTTGTATAAACAGTCACAGCCTGGTCTGCCCGGTAATAAGTATCATACCCTGCTGACCACGCATAATAAGGCCATCCGCAATAAAGCATCACACCAGACATAGTTACTTCATTCATGGTATACTCCGGCGTCAGGAGCAGATCATCTTTATGAAGATTCTCAGAAAGCCAGTCTGTGAGGTCACTGTTCATGTTTACAGTCATCCTGTGTCCGGAATCATTATCTCTCAGAATGATCACATAATCATAAATTCCTGTCAAAGTAAGACAGAGACAAAGAATCGCGCAGACACTTCTGCCTGCCCATTTCTTCCAGCCTGTTTTTCCCATAAGAAAACTCTCTCTCATAAACCAACCCCAGAAAATGGCTGTAAACGCATAGGAGATCATCACATACTTATGGTTTACATTGATGTCCGGTGTCAGTGATACCAGAAATGCAAATGCCAGCGGAAGCAGAAATCCAAACAGAATAGCCCTCTCTTTTCTTTTCAGGAATACAACTGTTACGGCCAGTCCCACAAAGAAAAATCCGCTGATTTCAGCCAGATATCCTATCACACCGATAAGACTTTTATTCCCGGCCAGAAATCCCCAGTAAAAAGAAGGACTCATCACACTTCCGGATACAAAGATCTTTGACTGAAGCTCTGAGAAAAATACTGCCAGTGCCGCACAGATGGCATAATCCAGCTTGCCATCTGAAAACACTGCCATTCCCGCCAGGATCAGAAGTCCTCCGATCAGGGCCGCACCATTCCAGAATGCAGTCAGCCCCAGAAATACTCCAAGTAAAACCGCAGCCTCAACATTCCTGCAAACCCACGCCTCTTTAGAAAAGATCCTTTTTCCAATCCACTCTATGCCTTTTTCACTGTGCCTGCATCCTGCTTCCAGCCATTCCATAAAAATCCACACAGCTGCCGCAACTATTAAAAGCCCGAATGCCAGATGTCTCTGATTCAGATACACGTTAAAATTCCAGAGTCCCCAGTTTTCATTGGTTGTATAGCCGATAAAAGAGGTATTCTCTCTCAACGTCTCCGCCAGATTTCCTGCACGGAAATGTTCCCACAGATACTGCCAGAACGCAGTACCGCTGCGGAAAAAGAAAAACACGATTGCCGCGGCTCCTGCCCAGAAGCTTCGGAACATCCGGTAACTGATCGCATAAAGGATCATAAGAAATCCCACCAGCGAGAAAATACTTACCAGATTATATCCAATATCAATTCTCATTCCCAGATATTCCAGATTTCCCACAAGAAACTGGAACATAAATGATATTTCACGTCCTGCCCGCCATAATGCGGATACTGGGTAGGAAAATTATTCTCCCTGGAAAAAGATCTCATCATTGCTGTATGCGGTGCATAATCCCCAAATACAGAAAAACCGGAATACAAAATTCCATCTTTCATATGAAAAACATAAAACATCATCCATGTAACAAATACAGTTACCACTGTAAACAGAATGATCTCTTTTCTGAGAATCCACTTTCTGGTGAGCATTCCCTCTGTCACCGGAAAAATAATCTTCTTTTTTTTCTTAAAAAGAACTGCCAGTACCAGTGTTGCCACAGTCATAACGATCAGATTTCCATAAAAAAGAGGATGTTCTGCCCCCGCACATACACTAAACATCCAGGAAATGATATAAACGGCCCATGTAAGCATCAGAACTCCGGTTCCAAAAGCTGCGGGCAGTATTACCCATATCCGATTTCCATTTTCAGCTGTCCTGTGCGGAAACAGACACCCCACTGCTTCCATTCCTGTTAATATACATAATATAAGATAAATGATTCCAAGCATAGGATTCTCCTTAATTCACGTAAAGTATAGCAGAATAACCATCCTATGAAAAGGCTATTCACATTTTTTTCAATTTTTTTCGTTCTTCTCTGATGCCAGATATTCATCGATCCCGTCAGCTATGGCTAAAGCCACTTTCTGCTGGTAATCATCTTTCTGCAGAAGTCCGGCTTCATCCGGATTTGTAAGAAAGCCGCATTCTACAATATTGATCACACCCTCGCTTCTCTTCAATAGATAGTACGTCCTGTTCCCTTTTGCTGCTCGGGGACGCTGGATTTCCAGCTGCTGGTTCATTTTTTCCTGGATAACAAGCGCTAGTCTCTTCCCCTTCTCAGAATCTTCGTAAAAAAAGACCTGGGGACCTTTTACAGCCGGATCACTGTAACTGTTCTGATGGATGCTGACAGCAAGCAGCGGCTTGTATTCTTTTATCATAGCAATACGGTTCTGAAGATCCTGGGCTTTCATATTCTTTGTATTTTCCTCATAAAGTCCTTTATCTTCTTCTCTTGTCATAAGGATTGTGTATCCTCTTTTTTCCAGTACTTTTTTCAATTTAACAGATATCTCAAGATTGATGCCTTTTTCCTTCAGGCCATCCACACCTATCATTCCGGAATCTGCACCACCGTGACCGGCATCCACCAGGATCACTTTTTCCTCCTTGATATTTCCGGACACATTTACAAGTTTTCCTGCTGTCTCAGCCGCCTCTCTTGACAATATGTAAAAGCAAAGCAGCATAAGAACTGCCATTCCCGTTTCAATCAGATGTTTTTTCACGCAAAACACCCCCGGCATATTTAGTTAAATATATGCTGTCGGGAGTGTTTTTATCATTGCCCTGCTGCAATGTTTCATCTTTGGTTTAAGTAATTTATAACTGTCAGGAAAGATTCTCTGTGATGGTCTGCCATATCCCACTGTTTTCAAATCCCAGTTTCCACTCAGCCACACCTGCAAGTTTATATTTTGAGATCAGCTTAACTTTCTCTGCAATGGACTTGGAATCCTCCAGCCAGATCTGGTATGTAGCTCCATCCCCTTCATAGGTTCCGTAATTCTGGCTTGTTGTCTTATCCCAGTAAGTCTCTGCTCCATTGTCTGCAATCACCTTCTGTGCCTGATCCATTCCGATTGCTTCACTTGTCAGGGCCCCTCCATCTGTTGTCTTCCAGAGCCTGGTATAAAACGGAACTGCAAGTATCGTCCTCTCTGCCGGAACCTCTGTAAGTGTATCTTTCACACCCTGCTCTACCCACGGAAGCGATGCCACGGAACCTGCCTCAGATCCCACATAATGTTCATCATACCCCATAATGATCACATAATCGGTAACTTTTCCCTGCTCAGCTCTGTCATAATGACTGGTAAAATTCTCCGGAACCGGGTTATCCACAGAAAGTACCAGATTGTTCTCATGACACTGAATGGAAAGTTCCCGAAGGAACTGCAGGAAATGGATTCCAACATCCTCGCTTAATGACTCAAAATCTATATTGATTCCGTCAAGTCCCACCTTCAATGCACTTGTGATCAGCTGATTCTCCAGATTCTGTCTCGCGCCGGTGCTTGAAAGAACTGTCATCGTGCTGATATTCTCACTGAAATTATCTACAAGCCCCCACACCTTCAATCCTTTCGCATGAGCCTGCATCACATAATCCCCAGATGCAATATTGGTTATATTTCCGGAATTATCCGCAACAGAAAACCAGGTAGGTGAGATCACATTCACACCAGTCATGTTCTGTGCTGCATCTGCGAAATAACTGTTGGCCTCCGTGCTTGTTGTCTGATGCCATACCAGATTCACCGGTTCATCCATAGTCAGATAGGTATATGTCTCTGACTGGAAATCCCTCTCATAAGTGGTCGTATCTGCCGCACTTACTCTCTTCTTCTGTATGTAGCCAATATATCCATCCTCCGTAGCAACCTGATTCCAGTCCTCTCCTTCATTGATCAGACGCAGAACTGTATTCTTCGGTATTTCTGTCAGAATTTCAGATTTAATTCCTCCCCGATATCGTATCACTGTATCCTTTTTCGTTGTAACAGTCTGCACATTCTTAAATTTATTCTGTATCGCGATTCTGTCAGGATCTTTATATATATATGCATCGATATCTGTATACTTTTTGACATAATCAAGCTTAAGATAAACACTATCATCTTTCAGCCATACCATTCCGCCTGCACTGTCTGAAGCTGCTTCTTCAGTAAGACTGGACGGAGTCGCATACAGGATCTTCTTATCTTCACTATCCCAATAATATCTCTGATTAAGATATCCATCTACCACATCAATAGGAAGATACACATCATCACCGGAAATCAGTGCTTTCTGCTCAAGCTTCTCAGTTCCCAGTATCAGAGCTGCCTCTCCCTCTTCATTCTGTCCATAATAATCAGACAGATTCATCTGTTTCCTGGTCGGAATAAGTTTATTGATTCCATAAGCAGCTCCTCCTATAAGAGCTACCAGAACGATCAACAGACCTACCACCAGGACAGGCATGTGTTTTTTTGTCATTTCTTCTTCCTTTCGGTATTAAATACTATAACAGCTTCTTCATTATATCATACTTTATCTGTGTTTCGTTACAAAAATCGACATTTTATATTTTGTTTAGATTTCCATTGATGCAGGCTGCAGACATTTTCTCACTGTGTAATGTATGAGCTCAGGGGAAACTTATCAGATTTACTTATAATAACAAAAATATCCACAGCCTGACTTTCATTTACGTGTTTCGTATAAAATCAAAGCTTACACAGGCGATATGGCCTTCCTCATCTTCTGTATAATCCCGCATATACACCCCATCTTCCGCAATCTGACAGGCTTTTGCGATTTTCTTCGGAGTACTGGGTGCTCCGTTCAGATAAAGTTCTATTCCTTTATCCCGGTAGCTTTCCAGTTCCCTTCGGAGAGGCTTTACGGATTTCTTTTTTACCTGTGATATATTTGACGTATCCTGACCTCCTTTCCTGGTTAGATTTTCAGAAAACACCAACATAGGTTCTCAGAAAAGCTGCACTGGCCCTGTTTATATTACTTAAAAAGGGGGAATTTTACTGATCTGTGCCCGGCAGAAACACCGATGATCTCAGCACAGAATTCTTGTCTTTAGAAAAAGCTTGAATTTAAGTTATCTTTACTGTCGTCCTGTTTGTTTAGGTCTGGCAGCTTTCCTGTTTTTCATTATACATTTTTTCTGATGAGATGCAAGCCTTTTATCTTATTTAAAAAAATTTCTTTTTTCCGGTGATTCAACATCTTTACATCTTGTATGCAGCTGTTATATAATACATTATGTAAAAGATTAATTTATCAACCATAGGATGTGATTATATGAAAATAGAAAAAATCAACGACAATCAGATCCGCTGTACATTGACGAAAAGAGGATCTGGACAGTCATCAGATTCGTATCAGCGAGCTTGCATACGGTACTGAGAAGGCCAAACGTCTCTTCCGTGATATGATGCAGCAGGCTCAGATACAGTTCGGTTTTGAGGCAGATAACATTCCGCTGATGATCGAAGCAATCCCCATAAATGCAGAGAGCATCATTCTCATCATCACCAAGGTAGAAGATCCGGAGGAACTGGACACCCGTTTTTCCAAATTTGCTCCATTTAAAGGCGGCAAGCCTTCAGATACCGTAGAGATCGATGGTGCAGATAATATCATTGATATTTTTCAGAAACTCTGCGAATCCAAGCTGAAGAATCTTCCACAGAAACCCGAAGAAAAGGAAACGTCCGCAGCTAATACACAGCCTGCAGAAAATCAGGATAATTCCCATATTTCCGAGAATTCAGTAAGACTTATCCGTCTGTATACATTCCCCGGACTGGATGATGTGATCGCTGCTGCTCATGGTATGAACGGGTTCTTTGACGGTGATAACATTCTCTACCGTGAGGGAGAAGATGACGTTTATCAGCTGGTTCTTCATCAGTCCGACTGCACACCGGAAGAATTCAACAAGGTCTGCAATATTCTTTCTGAATATGGAGTTGGCCGTGCATTCACTCCAGCAGGTGAGGCCTATCTCCGGGAACACGGAACTCTGATCGCACAGAATGCCCTTCAGAAACTCCTTGCACTCTAATACATGTATAATAAACCGCTGCCGGAACTGCGATCTTTCTGATCTGCATTTTCCAACAGCGGCTTTTTTGTTTCAGCAAAAAATTTCTGCTTACTCACCAAGAAAATCATTGATCTGTGCTACGAGAACGTCCGCATCCAGTCCATGAACCATAGCTGCCTCTTCCAGTGATTCCATCTGGGAAGACGGGCATCCAAGACAATGCATTCCTGCTCTCATAAGAATCGGTGCAATGTTCGGATCTACAGTGAGAAGTTCGCCGATCAGCATGCTCTTTGTAACCTTTGCCATGATTGTATTCTCCTTTGCTCATTTATCGAAATATTTTCATTTCGTGTCTGCTATTATAATACGAAATCTCCATATAATCAACGGGTTGCTGCGCATTCCGCAGTATGTCTCGGGTTTTCTGTGACCTTCGCTCACAAAAAACACCTCTCGTGATATTATCAGTAACAGTAACACAGACCGCTCTCTTTTTTAGGTCTTGTTTCTAAATTTATACTTGTATTCTTGGTACAGATATATTAGAATGGGAATAGAATCCCCGGTGGGGATACATACAACATATCATTGTAAAGGAGGATATCAATTATGGCATATGTAATTTCTGACGAGTGCGTTAGCTGTGGAACATGCGAGGGTGAGTGCCCGAACGAGGCTATTTCTCAGGGAGATGAGCATTATGTAATCGACGCAGATGCTTGCGTTGACTGCGGAACATGCGCTGAGGCCTGTCCAGTTGGTGCTATCTCTGCTGAGTAATGCACCATCAGCTATAAGCTGCTATAATAAAAGAGGCTGTCGGTTTACCGGCAGCCTTTTTTGTTTCTTTTGTTCTTTTTTCCTTCTGTGGCAGCTGCTGCCTCTCTTCTGGCCTGCTGCTGTCTCCGTATAGCCTCGTCCAGCGAACGACACCTGTATTCGCCTTCTTTTTTCCGCTGCATTTCTTCTTGGATCAGTCGTTCCAGGATTTCCTGAAATTCCACAATTTTATCATTATCTACAGATTCCTGCGACTTCATTTCTGCTTCAGGCAAAATATCTTCGATCTCCACTGCCTCTCCATCCTGTACACTGACAATCGCTTTATCGGAATCAGGTACATTTCGCGCCATCTGTGGAATAAGAGCCCGTATGGCCTTCAGCTGAAGCCCCCTGCTTTTCAATTCATTTATCTTAAGAAAAAGCTGGATATCATAGGGTGTATAATAGCGATGTCCCAGTTCATTTCGCCCGATATGAAGGTCAAGCTCCTCCTCCCAGTAGCGCATAACATAGGATTTCACGCCAGTCATCGTCACGGCCTGTCTTACTGTATATCTTTTTTCCATCGTGACAGCCCCCTTATGGTTGGATAGATGAATAAATGTGTAGCTGTATCGTATGTTCCAGATAATGGAAACATAGTTATAGTATATCGCATCGGAAGTAAAATTGGCAAGGAATTTCGGTTGACATAAATCGACCATATTAAAAAATAACACAAATACTGTCACACTACTGCTTCATCCTATAGACGAAGAACAAACGGGCTTCAGGATAAATACGAATGTTTATCCCAAAACCCGTTTATTTTCCGTCTGCACGGCTCTACTTTTTCATATTTACAAACTGTGTATATCTTGGAAGCCATACCAGCTCCACAGTTCCGATAGGGCCGTTTCTCTGCTTGGCTATGATAATCTCCGCAATATCCTTTTTCTCAGTATCCTTATGATAATAATCATCACGATATATGAACATTACCACATCAGCATCCTGCTCAATGGCTCCGGATTCTCGGAGGTCTGAAAGCATTGGTCTGTGGTCTGGTCTCTGCTCTACAGCTCGGCTGAGCTGTGAAAGAGCGATCACCGGCACATCGATTTCTCTTGCAAGCGCCTTGAGGGATCTTGATATATCAGAGATCTCCTGCTGACGGGAATCGGATTTACCGCTTCCGCTCATCAGCTGCAGGTAGTCGATCATAATGATTCCAAGATTATGTTCCAGTTTATACTTTCGGCATTTGGACCGGAGTTCCGCAATGGAAATTCCCGGTGTATCATCGATGATCAAATTAGAACCACCGATAATATCTGCTCCTTCTACCAGTTTCGTCCAGTCCTCATCCTTCAGATTTCCGGTACGCAGATTCTGGGAATCTACATGGGATTCCATGGCAAGAAGTCGGTTTACCAGCTGTTCTTTTGACATCTCCAGACTGAAGATGGCTACTGTTACATCTTTACGAAACGCCATGTACTGGGCAATATTCAGTACAAAAGCCGTTTTTCCCATAGAAGGACGCGCTGCTATCAGCACAAGATCGGAAGGATGCATACCCGATGTCTTATAATCCAGATCAACAAATCCGGTAGGAATTCCAGTAACAGAACCTTTCAGCTTAGAAGCCTTCTCAATATTGCTAACTGCATTTAAGACAACCTGCTGGATTGGAACATAATCGCTTCCATTGGTTCGCTGAAGAATGTTGAATAATTTTTTTTCTGATTCTTCAAGAATGGTCTCTGTGCTGTCCTTCTCCAGATAACAGGCATTGGCAACTTCCTCCGTGGTCCGTATCAGACGACGGAGAACAGCCTTCTCACTTACAATATTTGCATAATATTTCACATTGGCAGAAGTAGGAACTGCTGCAATAAGATCACGGACATATTCCATGCTGCTGATATCCGGTGGCAGCTCTTTCTCCTTCAGACGATTCTGCAGGGTGATCATATCTACCGGTTTTCCCTCATTGCAAAGTTCCACCATGGCATCAAAAATAATGCCATACTGTTTCTGATAAAAATCATCACTGGTCAGAATCTCGGAAGCTACCAGAATCGCATCACGATCCAGGATCATTGAACCGATCACTGACTGCTCTGCTTCAATACTATGAGGTAGAATCCTCTTGATCAATGCCTCTTCCATTTATTATGCCTCTTTTACCCAGACCTTAAGGCTTCCGGTTACTTTCGGATGAAGACGTACCGGAACATTGGTAACTCCAAGATTACGAATCGGGCTCTCCAGCTGAAGCTTCTTTTTGTCAATATCAAGGTTCAGCTGTTTCTTCGCCGCCTCAGAAATTTCCTTGGAGGACACGGAACCAAATGTTCTTCCACCCTCTCCTACTTTCAGAGTGAGGATGACTTCTTTTGTGGAAAGTTCCTCTGCAAAAGCCCTGGCTGCATCAAGATTCTCCTGTGCAACCTTCTCCTCATTCGCCTTACGGAGCTTAAGGTCATTGAGGTTCCTGGAAGTAGCCTCAACACCAAGTTTCTTAGGCAGGATCATATTTCTTGCATATCCATCACTTACATTTACAATCTGTCCCTTTTTTCCCAGGGATTTAACATCTTCCAGAAGAATTACTTTCATTTCTCCCGTTCTCCTTCCTGATTATAATTGGTCTATGATTTCTTTTCAGCATTCTCTCGGTCTCATCCATTGTGTCTTTTACCTGGCACCGGCGATATTTAAATGTCCGCCTCCTCCCATTCGCTCCATCATGACCTGTACATTGACTTCATCGATGGCTCTGGCACTGATATAACCTCGTTATTATAGCTGGTAAGAACAAAAGATGCTTTGACTCCTGCAATATTCAAAAGCTCATTGGCAGCCTGCGCGCCTACAACAGTAGGACTCTCCAGGCCTTCACTTGGGCATCTGGCAATGGCAAAATAATCTCTGTAGATCTCCGCTGTACGGACAGCCTCAGCTCTTGCCTTATAGGAGTCAATATTATCACGGAGCATCTTGCGTACACGTGTCACGTCTGCTCCGCATCTGCGCAGGAATGCAGCGGCCTCAAAGGTCCTCACACCTGCCCTTGTTGTAAAGTTATTAGTATCGATCATAATACCTGCATAAATACAGTCTGCCTCGATACTCCGAAGCTTCAGTCCGTCTGCAAAATACTGCAGGATCTCAGCGATCATCTCACAGCTTGAAGAAGCATACGGTTCCACATAGGAGAGCACTGCGTTCTGGATCACCTCACTGCCCCGGCGGTGATGATCCAGCACCACGATAGTCTTGGTCATATAAAGAAGATCCTGACACTCTGTATAGCTTGGCTTATTGGTATCAACTACGATCACTACCGTATTATTATCCACCAGTTCTTTTGCCTGATTGCTATCCACAAACATAGATGGTTCATAATCCGGATTCTCCATAAAGCCGCTCATCAGCGGACGGATGGATGTAGTCGGATCATTGATCACAATGTGTACCGGCTTACCAAGAGTCTTACCTGCCCGGTAAATACCGATTCCGGCTCCCAGTGCATCTACATCTGTGATCTTATGCCCCATAACGACCACACGATCTTTTGTGCTCATAAACTCTTTAAGGGCCTGAGCCTTAACACGTGCTTTAACGCGGGTAGACTTTTCCATCTGCTGAGCCTTGCCGCCAATATAGGTAATATTATTACCATTCTTGATCACGACCTGATCACCGCCGCGTCCCAGTGCCATCTCAATGGCAATCCGGGAATACTCATAATTCTGGATATAAGTTGATGCATTTAAACCCACACCAATACTTAAAGTCACAGCCATCTCATTACCGATATTAACAGTCTTGACTTCATCCAGGATATGGAATCTCTGCTCCTTCAGTGTCTCAAGAGAGCTCTGACGCATGATCAGAAGATATTTATCCTTCTCAAGTTTCTTTACAAGGCCATCGAAATTGGAAAAATATTTCGTGATCTTTCGATCGATCAGAGCAATCAGCAGAGATCTTCGCACATCTTCCACACTCTCAAGTGCTTCCTCATAATTATCCAGATAGGCCAGAGCCACAACCAGCTTGTTGTCCTCATTCTTCTGAATGTATTCCTTAAGCTCTGTCTCATCATAGAGATACATGGCGATCAGACTGACATTCTGAGACAAGTTCTCAAGAATATCCGCATGGCTCACTACCTCGCCCATTGTGACTCTCTGCATGGAAACCCGGTAGATACGTTCTCCGAAATGAGTGCTCATCTCGGAAATTTCCTGTTCCTCTGCCACCGGAAGCTTATCCGGCGTGATATCCGGAAAAACTGTGCTGATATTTTTTTTATAAAACTGATCCCTTCCCGTGATCTCCGAAAAAATACGGTTGGACCAGATCATGCGGCCTTCCATATCCATAATGGCATATGGCAGTGCCAGTTCCTCCAGCATCCTCTTCTCCACCACATCATACTGATTGGCAAACGCGATCATATCATTGATGATCAGCGGTTTGTGATATCGAAAAAGCTTTACTGCAATAAAAATATAGATCACAGTACCTACAGACACCAGAATTCCGGCCTCACACTTACAATAAACACCAGCAGATCCAGCAGCATCACCAGAGCTGAAAGATACAGTGGCCAGCGCATAAAGTGTTTCATAGGCCCTTTAAATTTGACATTGTTGTTCATCGCTTTTTCCTGTTCTCAACATAATTTAAACCATAAGTTATCTGTTATTATACCAGATTTCTTATTACAATTCCATAGTTATGATGAAATCTGTTGTATCTGACAAACCTTCAATCCTCTTATGATATTACAGAAAACAAAAGCAGGGCCGCTGCTGCCCAGATGACTGCTCACCTGTTTCACAACGACCCTGCGGATGATCTGAATTAGTCCTGAACGTATGGCATCAGGGACATATGACGTGCTCTCTTAACAGCAACTGTCAGTGCTCTCTGATGTTTCGCGCAGTTACCTGTAATTCTTCTCGGGAGAATTTTACCTCTCTCGGAAACATACTTTCTTAACTTTGCTACATCCTTGTAATCGATCTCGTTATTCTCTTTACCGCAGAATACACAAACTTTTTTTCTTCTGCGTCCGCCTCTTCTCTTCATCGGAGAATCTGGTCTCTCGCCTCTATTGTAAGCCATGATTGTTTCCTCCTATCTTATTCATACCATCTGTGTTTCAGATGTTCTAGTTGAACGGCAGCTCCTCGTCAATTCCGTCCGGAATGTTCATGAAGCCGTCGGCGCTTGCTGCGCTCGGACTTGGCATAGACGGTGCAGATGCTGCACTGGTCTGAGGATGGCTTGCTGCATAACTGTCACTGGATGACTTGCTCTCAGCAAATTCCTGTTCCTCGACAACAACCTCTGTCGTATAAACCTTCTGTCCCTCGCGGTTCGTATAGCTTCCTGTTTGGATACGTCCCGTAACTGCAATTTTCAGTCCCTGTCTGAAATACTTCTCCGCAAACTCTGCTGTACGTCCGAAAGAAACACAGCTGATAAAATCAGCACTTGCCTCTCCGTCACGTCGGAACCTGCGGTCAACTGCCAGCGTATATCTGGCGATTGCCAGGGCATTTTCTCCTGCGGAATATCTTACCTCAGGATCTCTTGTCAAGCGTCCCATTAATATTACTTTGTTCATCGTTCTACCTCTCTTATGATTTCACTTAACTGAACAGGTTCTTAATGGTGTTTTCGAAAATCCGCTGCAAAAATTATGCCTCTTTCTTGACAACCAGGTATCTTAATACATTGTCCATGATGCGGACATGTCTCTCGATCTCTGCCGGGCACTGAGAATCTGCTTCAAACTGAATAAAATAGTAGAAGCCTTCATGCATTTTCTGAATTTCGTAAGCTAATTTCTTCTTACCCCATTCTTCAACTTCTGTGATCACGCCGTTGTAACGTGTAATATAGCTTTTAGCTTTCTCAACTACAGCGTCACGTGCTTCGTCCTCAAGCTTAGCGCTCACAACTAATGCTAACTCGTACTTGTTCATGCTTGTCTTAACCTCCTTATGGTCTTTTGGCCCTTTGCCTGTCAAAGAGCAAGGATATGAAATATATCACGATTGTTGATTCTAGCATAACTTTCCCGGGATGTAAAGCATAAATTTAATTTTTTTCGAATTTTTTCAAGTTTCTTGTATTTTTCTCCACAAGCTTACGTGCCACCATGATCTGATGACCGCAGCCCGCACATTTCAGGCGGAAATCCGCACCTACCCGCAGGATCTCCCACTCCTTGCTGCCACAGGGATGTGCTTTCTTCAGTGTCACCACATCTCCCACTTCATAATTTAATCCCATAATATTACTCCTCGATGATAGATTTATACTTTCCGCACAGCCCACGGCTGCCCTGTCAGCTTTCGTCCTGGCAGATATCCCGGCTTCCTGTGCAATGTAAGATTCTACACATGTATCCGGCTGAATACCATTCCGATCGGCTCTTTAATAAGAAGATCCGCATACTTATCCCTTGGTGTCGGTGCCTTGTTGATCACAACCAGATGATCTCCTCTGAAATAGTCGATCAGTCCTGCTGCCGGATACACAGCCAGAGATGTACCGCCGATGATCAGCACCTGTGCCTCTGAGATAGCCCTCACGGATTCCTGGATTGTATAATCATCAAGACCTTCCTCATAGAGAACCACATCCGGCTTGATAATACCGCCACAGGTACATTTCGGAACGCCCTTCGCAGCTTTCATATACCTGAAGTCATATGATTTTCCGCATTTCATACAGTAATTCCGGTAAACACTTCCATGAAGTTCAAGAACATTTTTACTCCCTGCCATCTGATGCAGGTTGTCAATATTCTGGGTGATCACTGCCTTAAGCTTTCCGGCTGCTTCCATCTGTGCAAGCTTCAGATGCGCTGCATTTGGCTTTGCTGTATCACAGAGCATCTTATCCTGATAAAACTTAAAAAAACTCCTCAGGCCTGCGCATAAAGAATGTATGGCTTAAAATCGTCTCCGGCGGATAATCATACTTCTGATTATAGAGTCCGTCCTGGCTTCGGAAATCCGGGATTCCACTCTCTGTGGAAACTCCTGCGCCTCCGAAAAATACAATATTGTCACTCTCGTCTATGATCCTCTGTAATTTTTCAATCTCATTTTCCATATCTTTTCTTCCTCCCATTGTTCCGCCAGGCCCTGCCGGCTTCTCCATCCACACCGGATTTTCCTGCACAGCATCAGCCTTACTGCGGATCCACTGCATTCACCTGTTTTCCCTGCACTACAAAACGGGTTGCCTGATTTCCTGTACAGGTAGACAAGGTAACGATCTTGTCTTTCTTGTCAGCATCTTCCTCAGCAGCATCTGTCTTGATCTCGGAATTTTTGAACATTTTTTTCTCATATTCCAGAAATTCCTTTCCTGGACCTTTAAACAACGTATAGGTATCGCTGTCCACTGAGGTTGTGTACGCTGAAATAATCTCATAACGGTAATCTTTCTCCGGTGTAAGGATCCAGAAATACTTGCTGGTATTATAAAGTGTTTCATCTTCTCTGTATTTCTTCAGCATTCCAAACATGGAACCGTTCTTCATATTGTGCCCGTACACAAGCGTATTACAGTCGCTGAAATCTCTTTTGTTCTCATAATCAATAAAGATCGTTCCTGCGAAATTGTAGTTTTTCTCATATGTCTGGTGGAGATAAGTGCTGTTATCTTTTCCCTGTACTACCGGATAGCTAATCTGCGGCAAAGCTCCATATAGATCCAGCCAATCACATCGTCATTGATACTCTTCAGTGAAGAAAAATCAATACTTATCGGTGCTGTCGGCTGCTCATCCGGCTGTCCCAGCTCCTCCACCTCATCGGGATCGCGTTCTGTCACTGCCATTTCTGAAATACTGTTATACTCATCCGTTCCCTTCTTATATTCCGTATAAATATGATATAGATTAAACGCTGCATAACAGAATACGCAGATCGCCGCGATCAGTACCAGAGTCAGGATGTAATCTCCTGCTGTTTTTTTCTTTTTTGTATTGTCTTTCCTGCTCATAACCACGCTCCTTTGACCTGTCAGGATTTTCCGGTTTCTGTATTCATTATAAATATCCCTCTGTTTTCTTGCAACTGTTTTGTTTTTCACTATCTTTGCATCCAAAAGAAACAGCCCCGGAATAGGCGTCCGGAGCTGTCTGTCAGGTATGTTTATTTTTTAGAGCTATGCTCTTCTCAGGCCAGTTCTTTGCCTGTGAGCATCTTATATGCCTGGAGATATTTCTCAATGGTCTTGTCAACAATCTCCTGCGGCAGTGTCCAGTCATTATCCGGGTTGGCTTTCAGCCAGTCACGGGCAAACTGTTTGTCAAAAGATGGCTGGCCATGTCCTGGTTCATAGCCTTCTGCCGGCCAGAAGCGGGAGCTGTCCGGTGTCAGCATCTCATCACCGATCACCATGTTGCCGTCCTCATCAAGGCCAAACTCAAATTTCGTATCTGCAATGATGATACCCTTGCTAAGTGCATACTCTGCACATTTTTTATAAAGAGCGATGGTGTTGTCACGAAGCTTCTCTGCATACTCGCGGCCCTTTCCAGGGAAGTATTTCTCAAGATGATCAATGCTCTGTTCAAAAGAGATGTTCTCATCATGATCACCGATCTCAGCTTTGGTAGATGGTGTGTAGATCGGCTCAGGCAGCTTGTCGGATTCCCTGAGGCCTTCCGGAAGCTTGATGCCGCATACAGTACCATTCTCTTTATAGCTTGCCCAGCCACTTCCTGTGATGTATCCACGAACGATACACTCGATTGGCAGCATGTTTAGCTTACGGCACATCATGGATTTTCCCTCGAATTTCTCCTGCTGGAAAAACTCCGGCATATCCTTTGTATCTACAGAAATCATGTGGTTAGGAAGGATGTCCTCTGTCATGTCAAACCAGAATTTAGACATCTGGGTCAGTACTGCACCTTTCTTTGTGACTTCGTTATTTAAGATCACGTCAAAGCAGCTGATACGGTCTGTTGCAACCATGATCAGGCTGTCGCCGTTATCATAGATCTCACGTACTTTACCTTCTTTGATTGGTTTTAATTCCTGCATTTTTTTACACCTCATCATTCGGTTTTTTGGTTTATTGCTTTCAGCACAATTACCGTATCATTTTGGAAGCCCTTCTGTCAAGACGCCAGGCCCTTTTCAGTCATAAGTATTCGTTAATGGACATTCATTTTTTTAATAGTGCCTCACATTCTTCCTGAAGCTTCTTCTCCTGTTTCCTGTAAAGAAGCTTCTCACTGCAGACAAAATAAGGATTGCAGCCATATTCCCTGATAAAAGCTGCCGCATGACTGTTTCTGGTCAGCCCTGTAACAAAAAGAATCATCTCCTGTCCATCCCCGAAGCAATCCGTCATAAACGAAAAAGCCCGTTCCAGTTCCTGGCTGATCCGTCCTGCACAGTCTTTACGCTTCTCTGCCATTTCTGCAAACAGCTCTTTGATCCGGTCAAAACCAGCCTCCACATCTGTCATATGTTCTTTTCGCAAAATAAGGCTGAATTTTTCCAGTGTACGGATCACAAACGCTTCCTGGCTTTCCTGTTCTTCTGAAAGAAGTTCCGCCTCCAGACGTACTGCAAGGCTTTTTTTCTTCACATCTATGAATTCATCTAATGCAGATATATCCCTACTGTCACTGAGAAATGTTTTCAGATGCAGAAGCTCCTGATACACCATCTCAGTCTCTCTGTCAGTTTTTTCATAGATAAGAAGATTTCCGTTCAGCCCGTCAAGAAGAAGTCCTGTTACAAGAAAACGCTCCTCAAAGGAAGCTTCCTGAGCCATTTTTTCCCGCTGTATCCTCTCATCCTCCTGCATTGTCCCGGAAAGCATCCGATCCAGTCCATAGTCCGTTCCGTACTTACGATACAGCTGATAACCGGCAAAAAAGCTCCTCGCGATCTCATCTCTGCAAAGATATTCACTGATCAGATTCTCCGTGATCTCAACGCCCAGTTCCTCATAAGCTTTCAAAATCTCCGAAAGATCCTCCCAGCCTCGTGCTGTCACAAAAAACTTCCCGTCTGCTGTATTCTCCACTGAATAAAAATGCTCTTTCTTCATGCTGAGATAAGAAAGGATCGCACCATGTATCCCTTTTTTCCAGGCATATTCCATCCACACATCAAGATCAGCCTCTATATCCATCCTGCGAACACGGTCCAGTGTCACAATATCAAATTCCCGGACTGATTTATTATATTCCGGCGGATTTCCGGCTGCTGCGATCAGCCATCCTTCCGGTACGCTGTGGCTTCCAAATGTCTTATTCTGAAGAAACTGCAGCATCGTAGGTGCAAGAGTCTCTGATACACAGTTGATCTCATCAATAAACAGAATTCCTTCTTTTTTTCCTGTGCGCTCCATACAGTCGTATACAGAAGCAATGATCTCACTCAAAGTATATTCCGTAATCCCTGTTTCTTTTCCGTTATAGCAGCGGGTCACGATTCTTGGAAGTCCTACTGCACTCTGCCTTGTATGGTGGGTGATAGTGTAAGCCACAAGACCCACATTACATTCCTCTGCCACCTGCTCCATAATTGCTGTTTTTCCGATTCCAGGAGGCCCCATAAGCAGAACAGGACGCTGTCTCAGTTTTGGAAATGTATAATGTCCGCGGGAATCTTTTTTGTTGTATGCAAGTAAGGTGTGTTTGATCTCTTCTTTTGCTTCTTTTATATTCATGGTCTGTGGCGCACTCCTTCCTGCTCTGCCACAAGGCGGATCGCCCATGGCGGAACAAGTTCCATTTTTTCTGTTTTATGCAAAATACAAAAGCAGTCTCATAATCGGGCTTGCTGCCCGGATAGATTCCATCTCCGTCAGTGAAATAAATCAGTGCCTTGAGACGCCGGATTTCTTTTTTCTCCTGCTGCTCCTTCACATATCTAAACACAGGTCGAAAATCAGTTCCTCCACGCCCCTGGATCGTGATATCCCGGCTGTATTCCTTCCATTCATCCTCAGAGTGGATGACTTTTACATCCTGGATGCAGCAGTCGCACTGAATGAGATACACTTTCATCTTATGGAAAAAATTCTCTTTTTCACTGAGAATGGAATAGGTTTCTCCAAGGAATCTCCGCACAGTTTCCCCGTCACAGGAACCAGATGTATCAATGGCGATCACCAGCTCCTCAAGCCGGTTCACTTCCTTATATTCCAGTGGTTCGATCAGGGGAAGGTTCCCGTAATGTTCCATTCCGTAATTGTAAAAAATATAATCAAAGCTCTCTGTATCCAGTTCCACTTCCTCCCGCAGTACGGAAAACTGCCGGAGAAATTTTTTTATAATCATATTTTCCTGATTTTACAGAGCCTGCCTCCTCCTGCCGGTTCCCTTGCCGGGTTCCTCTTCGTTTCCTGTGATCCTGCCTGTTTGCAGCCGTGTAAGAAAGCAGCCTGTTCCATTTCTCTCTGGTCTTTTTCCCCTGTTCTCCTGTACAATGGTCCCATAGAGTATGATCGTCAAAATGAAAGGCTTCTTCCATTTCTTCTAACCGGAATGAAAAAGCTTCTTCTTTCAGTTTCCTGCAGATCTTCTCTGCTGAATCTGCCTGTCCACCCAGTCTCTGAAGAACCTTTCTCCTCACTTCATTCTCCGGAATTTTTAATGAATGGATCTTCTCCCTGGTGATAATCTGCTCTACTGCGATATCACAGGCCAGATTCCACATCCTTTTATCCTCCTGGTTTTCCCTGAAAATATGAAGATACAGACAGTGGAGCAGCATATGCAGGTATCCTCTTCGCACTGCTTCCGGATTTTTCACATAAAGCTCCAGAAGATATTCCGGCGAAAAAAGAAAGTCTTCTCCATTTGTACCGATAGTTCTCGTCTGGTCAGAAGCTTTCCCCGAAATGCAGGCAAAAGCCCCATCCAGATACGGAAAATGGTAGTACAGTTCGTTCCTGGTATTTTCCAGGATATGTATTCCTAATTCTTCCTGCTTCCGCTCCAAAGACGCCCCTTCCTTTCATTCCGATATCCGCATTTGCTAAGTAGTAACTCCACGCCGGATAACAGTTTCGCAGTTTACTTTTTTCTCTTACAATTCAAATTTCTTCTCTTTAAATCCGTATTTTTCTTTCTTCAAATGCAGCAATCCCATCAACGCTGCAGGTCGCCGCCATTCCTCCGCCAGCTGCAGAAACACTTCCAGTTCCCGTTCTCCGAACCATTCATTCTCATAAAGCTTCTCTATCTTTTCCCAGTCATCTTCCAGGATCAGGCGTTCCACAGCCGGACGTATCCGTTTCTTCAGATAGGCACCATATTCTTCACGTTCCTCATCTGTTACTTCTTCTGCCAAAAAATATCCCCGTAAAGCAACTGCCAGCCGCAGCGGCTCCTGTTTGGTGCTTCCGAACTTCCGGTAAAGATGAAATGCCTCTGTGACGGCATCCTCATTCTCTGCCCGCATCTCAAGAGCATTCGCAGCGACTTCCACATCTTTCTGAAAACGGCTGAGTTCTGTCATAGTAATCCCTCCTGTCCGATGTCTGTTTATACCATTCCGAAAAATATTTTTGTATGACATTATCATATCACGGACAGACTTGTTTGAAAATTATTTTTTTCAGATTCCCTTCTTATAAAGAATAAATGAATAGATCATCGGCATAAAAACTGCCATCAGGACAACCACCAGGACAACTTCTGTTTTCAGGAGCATCGAATTGATAAGAAAAAGTACGCCCGACACGATCAGTACCCATCCTGCCATGCGGTGGGTGCGGTTCCAGTTTTCCTCACTGTGTAAAGTCCAGGGAAGCTTTATTCCCACTGTATAATTCTGCTTTACCTTATGAGTATAATTTCCAAGTACGATAAACATAATGCCTACCATAATGTTCACGACCATCCCTATGTCAATATCCATTCCCAGAGCCAGTGCATAGATCGACATGCAGGTGATCACGGAAACCATCGGGACCAGCCACAGGATCATGTTGAAAATACGTCTGTTGATATTTTTTCTCTTGGGATCATTTGCTGTAGCAATCACACAAAGCAGATGCACCAGCAAAAGCAGAAACGGAATTCCAAAGACCGCCTCCGGCTTGCTGCTCCAGCCGTTTGCCAGGTTATGCTGGTCAAAATGCGTCGCGATCTTCTCAGGCAGCCGGTTCCACAGAACGATTCCGGCCAGAGACGGCGATATTGTGAGGATACTGCCTGCGATCAGAGACATTTTATACTCTTTCATAAATTCTCTTTTTTCTTCACCCTTCATCATTATTTCCTCCTTTCAGATCACTGAGCCACAGAAGCAGTTCCTCCACAACTGTAGTATTCAGTTCATAATACACAAAATTCTTCACCTTCGTCTCCCACACCAGATCAGCTTTCTTCAATATCTTTAAATGATAAGATATTGTCGCTCCTGTCATATCAAAATACCCGCCGATCTCCCCGGCCGACATTTTCCCCTTCTTCAAAAGCTGCAGGATCTCTCTCCGTACAGGGTCAGAAAGTGCCTTGAAGGTATCAGCAAACGCCATATGCTTTCCTCCTTCTTTATTGATATTTAGAAATATTTCTAAATAGAATATAGCATTCTTATATTTTATCGTCAATAGTTATTTAGATTTTTTTCTAAATAGTTGTATTTGTCATAACCCTGAATTTCCCCTGCCGAAAAAAATGAGGATACCGACCATCGCCCCTGCGACTTTACGATATCCTCATTCATGATTGAGCAACCATATTCTGTTTTCCCCTCTGTAAAACTACCTCATACAAAAATCAAGACTGGATGTAATCTCCGGCGCAAGCTCCGGCACATGTGCGCAGAAATCCATTTCTCTTCCAAGGCCAATAGATGCAACTCCAAGAATCGATTTTCCGTTTACTGTTCTGTATCCTCTTTTCAGATCCACTGCAAACGGAAAATGCTCCGTCACATCGAGAAAACGGTTCACTTCATCCATGGTCTCAAACTGTACTTTTCTTACTGTCATTGGTTTTTCACCCCTTTTCTCTATCTTTACTACTATTTTACTATGAAATCTCCGCTTGTATAGAGTAAATTTTTAAGAAAAAAGGTGTAAATTTTAGATGTTATCTTCTCCCATTTCTGTTACAATATAAAAAAACAACACCCAGGAGGTATCAAAATGTCAAAAAAGAACCTTATCGCAGGACAATCCGGCGGACCAACCGCAGCGATCAACAGCAGTCTTTACGGTGTGGTATCTGAAGCACTTAAACATACAGAAGAAATCGACCACGTTTACGGCATGGTCAACGGCATCGAGGGATTTTTAAACGGTACTGTCCTTGATTTCCAGGAAGCACTTCCAGGAGAAAAACTCCAGGCACTTACCTGGACACCAGGTGCATACCTTGGTTCCTGCCGCTACAAACTCCCTGAATCCCTGGAAGACCCGGTTTATCCTGAGCTCTTCCGTAAATTCGAAGAGATGAACATCGGCTGGTTCTTTTATATCGGAGGCAACGATTCCATGGATACTGTCAGCAAGCTTTCCCGCTATGCCCAAAAGATCGGCAGCGATATCCGTATCCTTGGCGAGCCTAAGACCATCGACAATGACCTTGTAAACACAGACCACACACCAGGTTTCGGAAGTGCCGCCCGCTACGTAGCCTCCACAGTTCGGGAGATCACCCTGGATGCCTGTGTCTATGAGAAAAAATCTGTCACCATCATCGAAATCATGGGACGTCACGCTGGCTGGCTCACCGGTGCAGCAGCTCTGGCCCGGAAATACGTTGGAGACAATCCGCTTCTCATTTATCTTCCGGAAACCGATTTCGATGTAGAAGAATTTCTCCAGAAAGTTCATGCTGCCTTCGAGAAAAACTGCAACGTCGTAGTCTGTGTATCTGAGGGAATCCATGATAAAGACGGCACTTTCATCTGCGAATACGACAGCGCTACCGGAACCGACGCCTTCGGTCACAAGATGCTTGCTGGCTGCGGTAAATATCTTGAGAATCTTGTACGCAGCCGTCTTGGTGTCAAAGCCCGCTCCGTAGAGCTCAATGTAAGCCAGCGCTGCTCTGCAGCCATGCTCGCCGGAACAGACCAGCAAGAAGGCATCCTCGCCGGTGAATTTGGTGTACAGGCTGCCCTGAACGGCGAAACCGGAAAGATGATCGCATTTAAACGTCAGAGTGATTCTCCGTACTCCATGAAATGTACACTGGAGGATGTCAACGTTATCTGCAACGAAGAAAAGACTGTTCCTGTGGAATGGATCACAGAAGACGGCTCCGATGTCACCGAAGACTTTATCCGCTATGCCCGCCCGCTGATCCAGGGAACTGTAAATGTTCCGGTTGGCGAGGATGGACTGCCGGCGTTCGTGTATCGGAAATAAGATTTGTGGTAATGCGGATAAAAATATCCACATTTGCTGCGTAACTCTGTCCTGAGTAACTGTTTATCCGTCATTCAATAAAAAATGCACCGGGAATTCCTGATAGTTCCCGATGCATTTTCTTTATTTCTCTATATATTTTCTTTTTTATTTCTTACTGCGGTATGCTTCTGCTTCCCAGTGTGTGATAAAATATGTGATCTCATCTGTCATCTGCAGCGGGCCGCCAAAACTTTCCGCATATACAGCAAGCTTAATCGCATCTTTTACCAGAAGCTGAGCTTTCTCTGCCTTTCCCTTATCATCTTCCATGATAAATGCGCCAACACCCTGTACCAGGATCAGTCTTGGCTCTTTATCATTCTCTGCCATAAATGCATCCAGAGCATTTTTTGCCTCATCAATATTTTCCACAAATAACGGATACGGTCCGCAATATACGATATGATCCGGTGTGAATGGTTTCAGAAGCGGTGCTGCCGCTGTTTTATCTTTTACAAAATTGTCAGCTTCTGCTGCCGGTACAACTTCTACAGTATGTCCAAGCAGCCGGGAAAGCTTCTGTGCTGCCTGCTCTTTCTCAGATGTAACCACATCACTTACATCCGCAGTTCTCTTTACCTGCTTTTCCAGCTTACTGATAACATCGTTAAATAACACACCGATTTCTTCTACTGTATTCGCAGCAACAAAAATTCCGTGATTCTGGAGCAGGAGAACCTGAACATCTTTTCCAGATTCTTCTTTATAAGCATTCATTTTTTCAAAACAGATCCGGGCAAGTGTATATCCAGGCTTGCAGATATCGATCCAGAGCACCTCTTTTCCAAGAAGCTCTTGGCAAAGTGCCTGCGCTCCCTTTCCGCATGTCAGTCCGTTAATAAGTGTCGGATGAACATGCAGTACATAAGTATATGCAAATAAATTGTGCAGCAGAGCTTCCACGCTGGGACGTTTTGTTTTATCATCATCTGTCACTGCTGCCATTACATCTGCGAGATACAAAGATTCACGCTCCACATCATTGTCCGGATATTCTGTCTTCATGATCTCATTCAGACGTGCTCTGTCCATCTTAACAAATTCTTCTGCCCTGATGGTTGCGAGCTGTGTACCGGAACCTTTTACATACAGTGTGGTATCATCTTTTACAGAAGTATTTCCTCCGCCCGCCAGCACATAAGCCGGATTACTTCCATAAGTATTTGACATTTTTACCAAAGTTGAAAGATCCATAAGTAAAATTCCTCCCTGTTGTATGATCATATAGTTTTTCTATATGTTTATAGTACACGATAAAAGGTAATTTATCTATATGAATATTTTTTCCAAAATTAGTACATTAGTATCCTTTTGTTATCTCATGTCAGCAGTTCAAACGTATGATACAGATCCACCCTTCCATACCCCCACTCCGGGTTTGGATACTGCATGTTTTCCTCTCTTCTTGCCCCTCTCTGCAGATAATATTTCACGCTGCTTCCTGTAAAAAACGGCTGGTTATTCCGTATGATGGCCCATTCAAACAGCAAAGCCGCAATACCGGCAGTCTGGGCGGCAGAGATGCTGGTTCCGGAGCGGATTCCGAAGCCACCTCGCACCAGAGGGACTTTCACGTTTACGCCCGGAGCAGCCAGGTGCGGCGTTACCATTCCGTTTGGTGTATATCCCCTCCCTGCTGCTATATAGATGCTCCCGTCCCTGTGCTGATATGCAGTAGCTGTAATGCTGTTTCTGGCATCGCCCGGTGCAGTTACTGTTGTATAAGGAGACGGTTCCAGGAAATAGGTATCCTGTGAAATCAGCCCCTCCACTGGAAGCCACATATGGAACTGTACGTTCTGTTTATTTTTCCCTGGGTAAAAATCTTCCAGATTCCGGAGGCCGGATGAAAAAAGCGGATATACACCAGCGAATATCCGGTCTGACGCTCGATCAGAATATAATTTACATATACCTTTGTCTCCACAAAAACAAAAGACAGTTCCTGGGTTCTGGAACCGATGGAACTGCTTACTTCCAGTATCTCTCCGGTAGGTGACTGAATGGAAAGTTCGTAGATTTCCGGCGGCTCGCCCCAGAATTCCATGGTAAATCCCTGCTCACGCTCTGCAACCCGTAATTCTGTCACAATCTTTTCCCTTCCTGCGAAAAAATCCCTGTGCTGTGGTTTCTGGTATTCCCTTCATTTCCTGCTGCCACAGACACTGAAACCTGAGAAAAGTTTGCCACATAATCCACATACTGGCTTAACGCATTAGTTCCCAGATGAGCACCCTGGCTGCTGCCGATACCTACGCAGATCGAAAGAGGCACTCCCAGTTCTTTTGCCAGGCGGATAGCAAATGCAATGGCCATCATTACATCATCTTCCTGAAAAACTTCCGCCTCCGGAGGATAAAGATAAAAATTTCGCAGATATTGTTTGGCTGGTTTTACTTTTATAATGATAAGGGTTGCCTCTGGCGCTGCTCCTGTGAAATTTTCTCCCTGAACCATATTTCCGGCAGCAATGCCTGCCAGCGCCGTACCGTGGCCGTTGGTATCCCGGGACGGCACGATGGAAAACGGATTCTCGGAATCCAGTGCCAGATCAATATCCCTTTTTCGGAACAACCTGCCATATGGAACTTTTGCAGCTCCCATATCAGATTCTTCTTCCAGCGACTGATCCCATAAATAAGCGATCCTGGAACCGCCCGCATTTCGAAACACTTCATTCTGATAATCAATCCCCGAATCGATCACAGCCACAGCAGTTCCTTTTCCTCTCAGCTTAAGATAAGGATGGTCATGCAGTCTGGTGATTCCCGATGCACCGGCCGCCTCCATATCCATATATGTATAGCATTTCGGAATGGAATTGTAGGATGTCCCGGTTATTTCCAGTTCGCCTGTATTTTCCAGCGGTACATAAAGAATTCCGAAAATTTCATTGACCGCCTGAAAAGTCGTTCCCGGAAAAAGCTCCATGGTATTTTCCACATTTTGCATATATTTGACGATAAAATCCCCGAAGTGCTCACTCTGTGCCGGATTTTCCGGCTGCACTCCGGGGATCTCATTCTCCTCGGTTTTCATATCAAATTCGAAATCTTCTCTTCCAAACATGGTAATCCTGCTTTCGCCTTTTTCATAGAGTATGCAAAAACAGGCTGTCCATATTCCTGACCTGAGTGTTTTTCCTTCAACCCCCTCAAAACTACCCTCGTATATTGTCCAGCTACACTCCTGCTTCGTTTCCTGCTGTTCTTCTGCTCACCAGTATCATCATCACAACACCCGCAATCCCGGTAAAAATACTGATAAACTGGGAAGTTGATAAAACTCCGACACTTCCCCTGATAATATCGCCCCTGAAAAATTCAATGATAAAACGTCCCACACTGTAAAATATCAGATAACAGGCAGTCACCTGACCGTCTGATTTTTTGTTCCGGGCAATCATCACAAGCAGAAAAAATGCAGAAAATCCAGCCCACTGGAATAAAGCTGTGCAGGGATCAGAGCCACATGATTCGGAGCATAAGCTGACTCCTGAAAAGTTACGGACAAAATCCCTTCCGTCTCCTTTCCATAGCAGCATCCGGCCAGAAAACAGCCGATACGTCCAAATCCCTGTGCCAGTGCTACAGACGGCAAAATCACATCTGCATACTTAAAAAAGGTCAGTTTTTTGATCCGGCAATACAACCATCCGGTAAAAATCCCTCCAATAATACCTCCAAATACCACAAATCCTGAACTCAATGTCTCCATCATAAATCCCGGATCTTCTGCAATTGATTTCCACTCGGTGATCCAGAACAGGATTTTTGCTGCAAAAAAAGCCTCCAAGCAGGCACCACAGGATCATTGGAAAAATCTGGTCACTGTCAAGGCTCTGTTTCCTGGCTCTGTACTCAGCTGTCAGACAACCTGCAACAATTCCAATAGCGATCATCAGACCATATCCATACACTGTAAATGGTCCGATGGTAAGAAGTTCATTTTTCATCTGTCTCCTCCTGAAGTCTCATTTTCAGCTGCATGCCGAAAAAATCCCCACAATCGTGCATTCGCATAATCATTTAATGCACTGTTTCCGGTCCCGGAAGCATCACACTCTCCGCAGATATCCACACCCAGAATTCCCGGAAATAAACACAAATCTGTCACCGTCAAATCACTGCACGCAGCTCCATCTTTCTGCGTATCCTCACGCACAGCATCCAGTTGCTCAATATCTGCATTTTCCGATCCCGTACTCAATATATCCCCTGCTTTACATCTGGAAACAGCACACTCCAGACACCGTACCATAGTCTCCAACCGCATATCCCCCTGACTCCAGTTGGTGTCCGCATCTTCCGGACAGAGCACATCCTTATCAATGGAAATATAAAGAGGTTTTTTCCCAGTCTGTTCTTTTACAAAATCCAGAATTTCCATAAGTTCCATCCCACGAAGTTTTTCCCTGCTTAAAAAACTCCACTTTTTTCTGGATTTCCGGTTCCACTCTGGAAAAAGCTTCCTCATCCGGCCCTATCAAAATTACTTTCTGAAGCAGCGGAAGTTCCATAACGGAATCATAGATCCATCCACCGCAGGAAAGCAGACCGCCAAAAGCAGGTGGCTGCATATCCGTGTGATTGTCAAAAACCAGCAGATCAAATGGCTCCGAGATCTTTTCCAGCCAGATCCTTGTCATATAATGATAATTGCCGGAATCAATAAAATGGATCTCTCCGTAAGAATAGGGTGCAATACGGCTGCGTATCTCATTCATCGCCTCCTCATCACAGTAACAGTTGGTTCCGGGAATGTCCCGGGCCTCCACCCAGGATGCTTCTTTTCCCTTCCAGAACTGCTGCTCCTCATATATTCCGGAAAAATCCATAATCAATGTCTTTAAATATTTATCTGTTTTTTCATGTGCACATCTTACCACGGAATATAAGATCATGCAAGCGAAGGATCAATCCTTCCACTCCTCCAGTTCTTCCTCATCTGAATTATCCAGAAACTCTTTCAGGCTGCCTGTTTCCACCTGATCCTTACCGACATCCCAGAGTTTCATCTCTGCACTCTGCGGTTCATTTTCCCATCGGGTGTTCTGAAATTTACCTGATGTTTCTGATGAAACAATTCCATCTGTTACTGCATCTTTCGAAGTCAGGGGCTCATCATCATATATATTTTCAGACTCATCTTCACTTTGTTCCTGAGAATCTGCTTTCTCAGCTGACACAACTGCTGCATTTTCTGCCACTTCGTCGCTCACATCATCTGCAGCATCCTTCTTTTTCCTTCCCAAAAACTTACGTCCGGATTTCTTTGTTTTCTCCGATCCGGCCGGTGTTTCCGCCCATTCAGCTATAGTCTCCTCATGAGTCTCCGCAGCATCCTGCGGTTCATTCTCCTTCCGGGAAAAAGTTTCTCCCGGTGCTGTACTGTCACCACTCTCCCCCTCAGGATCACCATTCTCCGCTGTGGCCTTCTTCGCAATTTTCCGAAGACCCAACTTCATAACAATAAACAATATAATATCCACAACTCCGTCACAGACCAGCACCCATCCGGAAAAGATCAGTAAAGTCATGATCTTCGGAAATCTTCCGAACAGGATCACGATTCCAAGCGCAATAAAGATCAGGCTTCCGATCAGCAGCGCACTCCAGGATTTCTGTCCGCCTTTTTTCAGAAGAAATGCTCCCTTGAATTTCCAGAGACTGTCCACAAGTACAAAAGCCCCCAGCATCCATGGAAGCAGTTTGATCACGATCGACGGTGTCATAAAAAGGAATACACCGAGTACAAAAACAACCACGCCACTTAAAAGATCCATGATCGTGGCAGAAGCTTTTCCCCGTATGTAAATATAGATATGATAAATACCAACCCCGATAAGGATCAGTCCGAATACAACCTTGCAGATCACATCTACAGTCTGCGTTGGGATCAGTATCAGGCAAAGTCCCAGCAGCACATAGAATACTGAGGAGATGATCTCGCCTTTCAGAATATTGTTGATTTTTTCTCCCATTTTTAAACCTCCTCGTCCGTTATTCAAACAGTATAGCTCTTTTCCATCGGTCAGTCCACCCTAAAGTCTGAAAATATCATTTTTCTGATAAAGTTTCCTTCACCTACTGTACAGAAAACATTGCGAAACAATTTCCATAATATAAAAAGCAGCCCGGAGATTTCTGCTCTGAAACAGCATTTCTCCGGGCTTGACTTTATTACTTATGTTTTTTCTTTTTTGTCATCAAACCGCCAATACGGCCTGTTTCTTTTGCCGAAAGACTTTTCCATCCATCCTTCAGCACCTTATCCAGTACGCCCATCTCATCGGCGATCTCATACTTCAGTTTCTCTGCCTTGGAAAGTGTTCCTTCCAGAAAAGCTTTCACTTCTTTCTCCTTGTTCATATCCACACTCCTCATCTTTTTTATGGAGTATGGACAGATTTCAGAAAAATTATGCAGTCATTAAAAAATCCTCATTATTATCTGCCATCCGGAATAATGATCGCAGCAATAATATAGGCCAGGATTCCTGCTCCGCCCATAAAAGTGATGATCACCCACACCAGACGCACCAGTGTCGGATCGATATCAAAATACTCTGCAATTCCGCCACAGACACCACATAACATACGGTTCACTGATGATTTGTAAAGTCTCTTATTGCTCATAATAAAATCCTCCTTTATAAAACTCATTTCCAATAGATCATTCACATTATGCTCTGCTGTCTATTCATGAACACAATTGTTTCCCGATCATTCATCTTCAAAATCAACGTTCACGTCACCCATTCCACACTCCAGTTTCACACTCTTTCCTGCACCTGGGTTGGAGATCGTCCTGCTGCCGGAAGTCAGTGCTGTTTCCTGCTCACCATCTACTTCCAGGTTTCCAAGTCCACATTTCAGCTCATAATTATAATCTGTATCTTTGCCAGTCAGCGAGATATCCATGTTTCCCATGCCGCAGTTACCATTTAACTTCTCCGTGGTAAGTTCCTCAATTTCCGCATTTCCCACACCAACGGAAATATCTGTCTGTTTCACCTCAAGACTTCCGTCATTGGAAAAAGTACCTGCCCCGATATCAACACTCAGCTGCTCTGTCTTAAAATCTCCATTGATCTCAACAGTTCCTGCACCTATTTTTAAAGTCACACTCTGAAATTCTTTTTTCGCCGGCAAAGAAATCTCAATGGAACTGCTTTTCAGCCTTCTGCTGCTCTCAATTTTCAGGCAGCCGTTATCATTACTGATCTGGACATGTTTCTGATCGCTTCCAGGCGCATCTACCTGTATCGTATCTTTACTCCAGGTTTTCACCACGATTTCCTCATACTTCAGATTACAGGAAAGATCTGTCACAGCAGAAGCTTCGTATGTTTTAACACAACCGGAACTGTCAAGATCATCCGATACCACGCCCTTCTCATTTACCGCATTTTCGGCAGCTGTAAGCATCGCTTCGTCATTGTCCCATGTATTATCATCTGTCACTGAATGATCCTGAAAAATCCCCAGGATCCGCTTCAGTCCGTTATCCAGGATACCGACATCTCCCATTGTCGCTCCCATGGCAGCACCGCCGGCCGTAAGTCCCAGTCCCAGCACACCAAAAACCACAACCATGATAAGGATTACTTTCAGAAAACGCTTCATGCCTTTCCCTCCTTCCCTTCCATTTATGATATTGCTGCAAAATCCTGTGAATTTTCTCAGAATAGCCGGAAGCATCTTACCTCCAAACCATACAGTCAGTGCCAGAAACAGAAGTCCCAGTGCCATCATCAGGCAGCCCACACCAATGGTAAGGATTCCTGCCGGCGGCATGGATACTGTAAGCGGAATTCCAATGATGACACACATAACAGCCACGATCACAAGTACCACTGATCCTGCGCCTACAAAAAATGTCAGAAGAAACGGAAGCAATGCCAGTGTCACGATCACACCAACTGCCCCGCCAAACACCCCTTTGATAAGAGGTGCCGCAAAAACAAGAACGATCAGTGCCAGGATGATCCCCGGCTTGTTCTGTTTCTTCTCCGCATGATAACCACGTTCCGCGCGGTTCTCCCTTCTGCCTCTGTTATAGCCGGAATTATTATTTCCAGAATCGCTGTTCCCAGAAATTTTTCCCTGAACAGTGATCTCTGTGTATTTATCAGGCATATCGCCTTCTTCGGAAACTCTGGTATCCTGATATCCATTCTCAGTATATTCTCCGTAATCGCTGCCATTCTCCTGAAGATCAGCCTTGATGATCGCGGCAACTTTCCCCGGATTTCCCAGTTCGCGTATCACCTCTCCTTCATTCTCCGGCCCTGCATCATCAAAATATCCTTCATAATATTCCAGTGCTTCCTGTCTCTCTGCCTCTGAAATATCGGAAAGCAGCCTCTCAAGCTGTTCCATAAACTGCTTCCTGTCCATAATCAAACTCCCTCCTCAAACATCCTGGTAATCTTGGACGAATAAATTTCCCATTCGGTTCTGTAAAGATTCAACTGCGCTGCTCCCTTGTCTGTCAGCTTATAATACTTCCGGTTCCTGCCTGCATATTCCATATTGTAGGCTTCCAGACATTCATCCTTCTGAAGTCTCCGAAGAACCGGATACAGCGTGGATTCTGAAACCTCCAGAACACTCCGCACATCCTGGGTGATCTTATACCCGTAAGTACCGTCCTTCTCTCTGGAAATAACGGCCAGGACAATTGCATCCAGAAGTGCTGCTCCTGTATTAAATACCATTTGCTCACCTCTCTATAACCACTAAAACGGACATTCACATTCCGCTCTATTACATGCCGATAAACGCGATCACCTTACAATTCTGCATTCACATAATGAGTCATGTAATATTGTTTTATGAATAATACTATATATTGTATAATATAGTTTTGTCAATAGTATTTAGAAAAATCCCATCATCCTTTATAATATTTGTTACTGATCACTCAGTTCTCAGCAACACGCTTCGCGATGCACAGAATTTATGCTTGCCGCATAAATTCGCGCGACATGTCTCGGGTTTTCTGTGACCTTCGTTCACAAAAAACACCTCGCGGGATATTACCAGTGAACAGTAACTAATATTTTCAGTTGCCTGATCACTTTTACACTCAAAAACTGTTCGCACATTTGATCAGATCAGTTAAGTCTACTTTCGGACTACCCAAAACTATGATTCGCATAAGACTTACTTACATAAGCCTGATATTGATATTATGGAGGAAAATATGACAGATTCAGATAAAATAAAGACATTACCGCTCCCATTTCTGGAGCGTATGAAAGAAATGCTTGGAGATGACTACAACACTTTTCTGCAAAGCTATGAGAATCCTCGTACTTACGGTCTCCGGATAAATACAGCCAAACTTTCCTGCCAGGATTTTGAAAAACTTTCCCCCTTTGAGATCCGACCTATCCCGTGGATCTCCAACGGATATTTCTATGATGAGGAAAGCCGTCCTGCACGCTGCGCCTACTATCAGGCCGGACTTTATTATCTCCAGGAACCAAGTGCCATGACCCCTGCATCCAGACTTCCCGTTGAACCGGGAGATTTCGTCCTGGATCTCTGTGCAGCTCCCGGAGGAAAAGCCACTGCACTTGGTGCAGCTTTAAATGATACAGGCTTTCTGCTTGCCAATGATATCAGCACTTCCAGAGCAAGAGCCCTTCTTAGAAATCTGGAGCTCTTTGGCATCAAAAACATGCTTGTTACTGATGAAAAACCTGCCAGGCTTGCACAGCGTTTTCCAGCCTTCTTCAATAAAATTCTTCTGGACGCCCCATGCTCCGGTGAAGGCATGTTCCGAAAAGAAGAAGCCCTTGCCCGTGACTGGACTCCTGAGAAATCTGCTGAACTTTCCGATATACAGAAAGACCTGATCCTGAAAGCTGCTGATATGCTCCGCCCAGGCGGAATGATGCTGTACTCCACCTGTACCTTCTCTCCGTGTGAGGATGAGGAAGTGGTCGCTCATCTTCTTCAGGAAAGACCAGATATGGAGCTAATGGAAATGCCCGGATATGAAGGATTCTCCGAAGGACGGCCGGAACTTATCAGCACACCGATTTCCCCTGAAGCTTTCGACCCGTCCTCTCTTCGAAAATGCGTCCGCATCTTTCCACATAAGATGGACGGTGAAGGTCACTTTCTCGCCCTTTTCCACAAAAAAGGCGACTCCCTTCCACCATTTTTCCGCCCTGACGGAAAAGGTCCTGACAAAAACACCCGGAAATGGCTGGAGGATTTTTTTGCAGAAATCGGTCTTCATACTCTTGGAGGACAGGAATTTGACTGGAACCGCGTGGAAATCCGCAAGGACAAGGTTTACTATCAGCTTCCATTCCCACTGGATCTCCGGGGTATCTCTTTTCTCAGAAACGGCCTCTACCTGGGCGATCTGAAAAAGAACCGTTTTGAGCCATCACAGCCCCTGGCACTGGCACTTCACAAAGAAGATATTGAGGCTACGATCTCCCTGTCTGTTTCTGATGAGCGCATCACCCGCTATCTCAAAGGTGAGACCCTTAACATCGAACCAGAAGAAGCAGCCCACAAAAAAGGCTGGCATCTTCTCTGCGCAGACGGCTATCCGATCGGTTTCGGCAAACTTGTAAACGGAATCCTGAAAAACAAATATCCTGCGGGCTGGAGAGTATAAGTGCTCCGCCGCAGGATATCTGCTCATATCAATATAGAATTTCATTTTCAGGTCAGAAGCTGAACATTTCCGTAAAGTCTCTGACCTTTTTTCCTGTAGCTGGATACTCTCAATTCGCAATCACTGTTCATCACTGCATAATTCTCAGCATAAGATTTCTTTTCCCAAAGCAAATGAATAAATATATCTTTCCTTCACCTTCCGTCCGGTCATCCTCTCAAGTGCCTCAGCATAGTCTTCCAGCTGCACATGATACCGTTCGATCAGCTTCTGTTCTTCACCACGGCGCACAAAGTCCGTTTTATAGTCCACCAGAACAATCTCCTCATCTTCAATGAAATATGCGTCAATAATTCCCTGTACCAGAACACTTTCCCCACACTGCCATTCCGGTTCCAGCTCTGAGGCTTTCCTTGCAATCACAAAAGGCTGTTCCCTGAAAAGCTGCCGGTTCAAAGCAGCCGCTTTCGTCCGCTGTCCCAAAGCCGTCTCCAGAAAATGCCAGATATCACGTATCCGTACAGATTCCGCTTCTTTCTCTTCCATCTTTTTCAGATCAAACCATTCTTTCAGCTGTTCCCGGATCATGTCCTGGTTCTCTGTCCTTCGATAATCCAGACATTCCATTACACGGTGATAAGCAGTTCCACGCAGCGCACCTGTATAAGCTTCCTCTTTTTTCTCCTCGATAAACCTTGGAACAAGCGGCGTGATTTCCTCTTCCTGCTCATAATCCACTGTCTCTTCCAGATCCTGTTCGCTGTGGTAGCTTCTCTTTTTCAGTTCAGACACACTGATCTTCACAGGCAGATCCTTCAGATAGTCATACTCATACTGAAAAGAAAAACGTCTCTCAATCTCCTCCCGAATCTCACTGTCATAGACAATTCCCGGATTCCAGTTCTCAAGAGCAGCTTTTTTCATCTCTCTTTCTGCCTGCTCCACAACCTCATCCTCTACAAGATCTGCTGCTGTGATCTTCTCCACAACAAACTCCGATTCATCTCCATAAAGAGGATTCATTCGGTTCATAAACAGTCCGTACTCCTGAAACAGACCGGACATGCAGCGGTGTCTTGCAAGTGCAGGAAGCACATAATTCCAGTAAGTTTTTCCGCGCATACGCATGCCAAGAGAAAGCAGTTCTTCTTTATTATCCCTTAAAACGGACAGTGATGTAATCTCATTTTCAAGATCACCGATGGTTCCACAGAGGATCAGCTTCTCCTTTGCTCTTGTCAATGCCACATAAAGCACCCGGAGTTCCTCCCCAAGGCTCTCCTTCAAAAGCTCCCTGCGGATGATCTGCTTGCAAAGTGAGGACGCAATGATCCTCTTATCCGGCAGAATGGCATCTGCACCAATTCCCAGATCCGGATGGATCAGAATACTTGCATTCATATCACGGAAATTAAATCTCTTGCCCATTCCTGCTGCAAACACTACCGGAAATTCCAGTCCTTTACTCTTATGGATTGTCATGATCTGCACTGCACTTTCCCCTGCGCCGGAAAGATTCACCTCACCATAATCCACCTGATACTGCTGCAGCTTCTCAATATATCTGACAAAATTGAAAAGTCCACGGTAGCTTGTCTTCTCATACTCCATTGCCTTTTCCACCAGCATGTTCAGGTTCGCGCTTCTCTGTACACCATCCGGCATAGCTTTTGCATAATTGCCATATCCGGTACGCTCAAGAGCTTCCAGAATCAGCTGATGCACCGGCGTATAAGCGGACATATCACGAAGCGCATTCATATTTTCCATAAAACGGGACAGTTTTTCTCCCAGGATTTTTTTCTTTTCTCCAACAATCTTATGCTCCCGGTAATCCTCCACAAAAGACTTTACACATTCATAGATCATTCCCTCCGGACAGGCAATGCGGATCTCCGCCAGCTCTTCCGTAGTGCATCCTGCCATCGGTGAACGAAGCACACCGGTAAACGGGATATCCTGCAGCGGATTATCCAGGATACGAAGATAATTCAGAAGCGTCACCACCTCAGTAGTAGAAAAATATCCTGTCCTGGATGCCGTGTAAGAAGGAATCCCCCTTGAAGACAGCACCTCCCCAAAAGTTTCAGCCCAGCCTGTGGCCGAACGAAGCAGTATCACAATATCTCCATACCGCAGAGGCCGGTACTCCCCTGTTTCCTTATCCAGCACCTTCTCTGCTCCCACCATGGAACGTATTTTCCCTGCAATTGCCAGAGCTTCCAGCTCCCGTTCATTCTCCGGACCTTCCTCATCTTCCAGTACCGGACTGTCCTTCTCCACAAGAAGCACCTCTGTCTTCACAAAGTCAGGATTCTGTCCTTCCGGAAAAGAAGCCCCCGGATAAAGAGCTGCCGCTTCATCGTAATCGATTCCTCCCAGATCCGATCCCATGATCTGCCGGAAAATAAAGTTTACACCGGAAAGTACTTCCGTACGGCTTCGGAAATTTTTATGAAGGTCGATCCTCTGCTCCCGGCTGTCTGCAAGAGAATAATTTTTATATTTCTCCATAAAAATCTCCGGCCGTGCCAGGCGGAAGCGGTAAATACTCTGCTTCACATCTCCTACCATAAAGATATTTTTTCTCTCATTGACCCAGCCGGAAACATTCTGCATCAGGATTTCCTGGACAAGGTTGCTGTCCTGATATTCATCCAGCAATACCTCATCATATTTCTCCGACAATTCCCTTGCAGCCTGGCTTGGTGTATAGGTATCTCCTTCTTTTTTCAAAAGGATCTCAAGGGCAAAATGCTCCATATCAGAAAAATCCAAGACATTTTTTTCCCGCTTCTTCTCACTGAACCGCCCTACAAAATCCTTCGTCAGCTGAACCAGCATCTCAAGAGGCTCTGCTGAGGCAAGTGTCAGTTCTGTCAGTTCGTCAAGTGTACACTGAAAATACCTGTCGCCCAGATCCTTCAAAATATCCTTTTCGTCCTCCCTGATATCCTTCACAAGACTTTTCAGCTGATCTGAAACTCCTTCCATCTTCTTCGTGGAAAGCCTGGCAAACTTAAGATTCTGAAGATACTGTGCCATTTCATCATAGTCCTGTTTAACGGACAGTTCCCGGAGCTGCCGGATCAGGATAAGATCATTTTTCAGTGCATCCAGATACAGTTCCGGACCTTCTGTTTCCCCGCAGATCTCCATGGCACTCTCCGTAAGCTCCTCTGCTTCTTTCAATGCGCTGTCCACGATCTCCCACAGATAATGAAACCATGGGGTCCCTGCAATTCCCTTCTCCGTATCCAGATGATAATTTTCCACGCAGCCATCCAGCCATTCTTCAGGCCATGGATTACTCATGGAAGCATTGTAAAGATCCAGTACGTGCTCCTTCAGCCCTTCGTCGGATTTCCCGGAAGCGTAACATTCCACAAAAGCTGTGAATTTCTCATCACCCTCTGCATAATAATCCTCAAAAAGTTCCTTCAGAACATCCTCCTGAAGAAGCTTCAGCTCTCCTTCATCTGCAGTCCGATATCCCGGATCCAGGCCGATGAGATGAAAATAATTCCGGATCACATAAGAACAGAACCCATCAATAGTAGTGATCTGCGCCGTGTGGATCAGCATCATCTGCCTTTGCAGATGTTCATTATCCGGATCTTCTGCCAGTGCCGTGTCCAGAGCCCTCTCAATACGCTCCCTCATCTCTCCTGCAGCAGCCCTTGTAAAAGTCATGATCAGAAGCCTGTCAATATCTACCGGCCTTAAAGGATCCATGATCTTACTTAAGATCCTCTGCACCAGAACTGCAGTCTTACCGGAACCGGCTGCTGCACTGACCAGAATGTTCCTGTCGCGAAGCGTGATGACCTTCTGCTGTTCTTCTGTCCATTTCATTGCCATTTATTCATCCTCCTTCACGATCTTTTTCCACAGGTCACTCTCTGAGAAAGACGGCAGTCTGTGGAACTCATATCCGGGTATCTTTCTGTCAAATCCGCATACTGTACTGTACGGACAGTAGGTGCAAGCATTCTTTTTTCCAAGTTCATAAGGTTCCACTGCCGCATTTCCATCCAGGATCGATTCCCGGATATCACAGATTTTCTGACGAACATATGCACCCAGCGCATCAAACTGCTTCCTGGATGCAACAGAAGAACGCCTGCTGAAGCTCCATCCTTATTAACGGACACCGGAATTGATGACAATGTATTATCAATACGGAAACTTACATCATCATCTGCCTGCACCAGACCATTCATCTTCAGCTTTTTCAGCATCTGATCACTGACACTTTCCACATCTGCATGGATCTTTTCCTGGATCATAGGATCTTTCACATTGTAGTAAAAGACACCGGCCGGAACGATCTCCTTATCCGGATATTTCTTCTGTTCCACCTGCAAGGCTCCGTCCAGATAGATCATCAGCTGCAGCTGAAGGCCATGATACAAAGCCAGGAGATCAAAGGATGTGTTTCCCGTCTTATAGTCGATCACCTTCACATATACACGGTTCTTTTCCGCATCTTCCATGATATCCACACGGTCGATCCTTCCTCCGCCGAAGATCACTTCAAATCCCTCCGGCCGGAATCCCCGTCGTTTCAGCTGTTCCTGCAAAGCCCACACAGTTCGCCGCAGTATTCGCCTTGTCCGCTCAATCATATATTCATTTCTTGCACTGCTTTTGAGAACTGTATTCCCATAATCTGCAGACACCTGATCCAGGCAGCTGTCAATCAGCTGATTACGTTCTTCTTCTGTAAGCTCTGCCCAGTCCAGTCCCTCTTTTCGTACTTCAACTGCAAACCGTTCCAGAGCCATGTGCATGACATTTCCCATATCCATAGCCCTGAATTCATACTCAGCACGCTCTGTCACCTTCAGTCCATACTGAAGAAAATGCGCAAAAGCACAGGCAGCATATCGTTCCAGCCGTGTGGCACTGTACGGTGAGATCTCCCCGTACAGAATCCCCTGCTACAGCTTTTCCGATCTGGTCAGAAGGTTTCTGTGTAAATGCGGCTTTTACAAGCTTCTCCACTACTGTCCGATATTGAGGACTCTCAATGTACCAGCTGTAAAGTTCCTGGAACACAGGATTCTCTCTGTAATCCTCACCTGCAAGTCCTCTTAACAAATAATCCAGACTGATTCCCGGAAGCTCCAGAAGCTCCATCGCCTCCTGTTCTTCGGAACACTGCTCCACTTCCATCTCAGGAAACATATCCCGTATATTGTTGATCAGAAAAGCCGGTCCCAGTGCTTTTCCCTGACTGTCAGACTGACAGAAGGACAGGCAGAGAAGTTCCCTGGGCTTGGTCATATTCAGATACAGATAAAAGCGCTGCATGTTCATCAGTTCTTTCGGCCCCGGTGCCAGCTGGATCCCCTGATCCTGAAAAAATTCCCTGTCAAGCTCTGTAAGTATTCCTCCACCTGCTGTATTCTTTGGAATATTTCCTTCATTTACCCCTACAAAAAACAAAGCCCGTATATCCTTCAGTCGTGTTCGCTCCATATCACCAACAAGAACCTGATCCATACTTGGCGGGATCAGAGCTACTTTTGCCTGGGTAAGACCTGTTTCCAGCAGCTGTCGGAAATCCTGCCTGCTTACCACCTCTTCCCCAAGAATCTCCACCATACTGTCCAGAAGCTCCATGACAATACCGTAGATCTGAGCATATTCCTTCTCCATGGCCTTATCTCCCTGGTCACGGAATTTCTTCTCCCTGGCTTTCAGCTTCTGCTGTACCTTACTTTTTACGGCAAACTCATAAAGGATCGTACAGTACTCCCTCACAGTCTTTCTGCCACCTTTGAAATTTAAGGCAAGCTCTCTTGTCTCCTCTGCAAACCGCTCCCGGATCTCATTCAGTTCCTGGATACTCTCTGCAGGCATTCCCCTGTAAATTCGCACCCATTTTTCATCCCATCTCTTAAATCCCCGGATACCAAGTGCCAGCACATAATTCTCCAGAAGATCAGCCTCTTCTCTTGTGACACAGGACATACCACATCTGAGATACCGGAACACACTCTCATAGGAAAAATCCTGGACAGCCATCTCAAGAGCCGCACGAAAATATTCCACAAAAGGATTCATCAGTACTGTATGTTTCTCATCTATGAAATACGGAATTCCGCCTCTCTGAACACCTGTCCGGCAAGGCTTCCGTACTCCTCCAGGTTTCCGGTGATCACTGCGATCTCACCATAGCGGCAACCCTTTTCCCGGACAAGCCTTGCGATCCTCCTTGCAGTCTCCTTCATCTCCGCAAGTGGACTCACTGCGGAAAATATGCAGATCTCATCCTGCTTCTGCTTATATACATTCTTTCTGTAACGGAAGATATTTTTTTCCAGAAATTTGAGGGCTGGAGCCTGGGCAAAACGCGATCTTTTTACGTTATTCAGCAGAACCGGATCCTCAATATCCCTGGTAAGCTCTGAGAGCCCGTGGATCATCTGCCGGCTCATATAAAAAAGCTGGTACGGCTTTCCCCTCAGGGCAAGATTCTCTGCTGCGTCCATGGTAACTGTCACCATCACTTTCTCACAGACAGAGAGCAGTTCTCCCACTACCCGCATCTGGATCGGCGTAAAACCGGTATAGCCATCCAGAAGCAGCACACTGTTCTTCATTTTCTTAGAAAAAGGCAGGGCCTTCTCAAGGGCATCCATCACCTCTTCCCCTGTCATATAATGATCCTTCAGATATCCGGTAAAAGCCTGATAAAGAACAGATACATCCTTAAGCTTCATCTGCAGCAATGTCCGGTCAGCAGAATCCTCTATCATCTCCTCAATGTCACTGTCCTTAATATCGTACTGCATAAACTCGGACAGAATGGATTTCACCTCATCCAGATATCCTGCCTTGCGCATCTGTCCGCCAAGATAAGAGAGATCTTTGCCATGCTGCTGGACCATTTTCTGAAGCACCATGCTCTTGCCTGTCTCTTCCAGCAGTGCACGGCTGTCGCCTCCAACCTCCTCCAGAACACGGTATGCCAGACGCTCAAAACTTAAAATATCAATATTCAGGATTCCTTTCCCCGGACTCATCTCCACCAGGGTCTTCTGAGTCTGCATGGTAAACTGCTCCGGTACGATCACATAATAAAGCCTGTCCGGATGCAGTCCGGCCTGTTCTATAATGTTCTGATATGCATAACAGGATTTTCCACTTCCTGAACTTCCTATAATAAACTGTAATGACATGTATCTCCTCCTGTTAAAGATTCCATTGTTGTCCCGACACTCTCTGATAAGTACTACTATACCACAAACCCGGTTCCTATAGAACGGGTCTTCTCCATCCTTCTGACACTTTTCCACTGCCATAAATATTACTGCCCACTCCATGACCGGCAGCACTCTTCACGCATAAATCTCTTCTCCCTCTAATAAACTATATAAAAAGCTTCGGGAGGCGTGCGCCATGAGTTCCAAAACCAGGATCATTGTCCTACATATGAAAGAAATCATTTACACAGCCGTTTTTCTGGCACTGGCTGTAATTCTGGCAGTTATCATCTTTTTTATGTTCGGTCCGGGAAAAACAGCCGACAATACTGCCGCCGAAAAATCCCGCTACAAGCCAGGTGTATACACTTCTTCCATTTCCCTGAACAACAACACCTTTGATGTGGAAGTCACCGTAAATGCCGACAGGATCAAATCCATCCGGCTGGTAAACTTAAGCGAATCCACCAAAGCCTCCTATCCTCTGATGGAGCCGGTTCTTGATTCCCTTGCAAGCCAGATCTACTCTACCCAGTCTCTGGATGATATTCAATATGCAGGGGACAGGAAATATACCTCGCAGGTGCTTCTGGCAGCCATCACAGATGCCGTAAAAAAAGCGGAGAACCCTTAAGCTCTCCGCCTTTTTTGCATCTAATGCTGCACCTGTTCCCTGTACACGGCCAGCATCTTTCGTATCCTTTCAAAGCTCTATTCTCAGATTTCTATCTTCTCCAGCACATCCTGCCAGATCCTTGCACTTGCATCACTTGGCATCCTTAAATCTCCTCTCGGGGAAAGTGCCACACTTCCTACCTTCGGGCCGTCCGGCAGACAGGAACGCTTGAACTGCTGGGCAAAAAATCTCCGGTAGAAAGTTTTCAGCCATTTCAGGATCGTCTCTTTATCATAGATTCCCTCAAATGTGAGGCATGCAAGCCTGTAGATCTTATCCGGTGTAAATCCTGCACGAAGCATATAATACAGATAAAAATCATGCAATTCATAGGGTCCCACCAGATCTTCTGTTTTCTGCGCGATCTTACCGTCCTTAGGCGGCAGAAGCTCCGGGCTTACCGGTGTATCCAGAATATCCATAAGAACCTCCTGAGCTCCGCATCACCACAGGTATCTGCATAATAGCGCACCAGATGGCGCACCAGGGTCTTCGGTACAGATGCATTCACGCCATACATGGACATATGATCGCCATTATAGGTTGCCCATCCAAGAGCCAGCTCTGAAAGATCGCCGGTTCCAACAAGAACGCCGCCTTCTTTGTTTGCAGTATCCATCAGAATCTGGGTACGCTCACGTGCCTGGCTGTTCTCATAAGTAACATCATGAATTTCCGGATCATGTCCGATATCACGGAAATGAATATTTACCGCTTCTTTAATATTCACCTCTGTAAGCTTTGCGCCAAGGCATCTGCTCAGTTTGCAGGCATTCTGATATGTTCTGTCTGTGGTTCCGAAACATGGCATGGTAACGCAGTGGATCTGCTCTCTTTGCATTCCCATTCGGTCAAAAGCCCGTGCCATAACAAGCAGTGCCAGTGTGGAATCCAGGCCTCCGGAAAGTCCTACAACCGCACTTTTGCTGTGGATATGCTCCATACGTTTTTTCAGACCCATGGCCTGGATATTCAGGATCTCCTCGCAGCGTTCATCACGTTCTTCCTTCACAGACGGGACGAATGGATACTGTGGATATTTTCTGGTAAGAACAGTCTCCTCTTCTTTCACGGAAAAATTAATTCTTGTATGGCTGCATGTGGAAACTGCCGGATAAGTAGACATTCTTCTTCTCTCATCAGCCAGTCTCTGAACATCGATCTCGCTGTAAATAATACCGTTCTCAAAGCGTTTGCTCTCAGCAAGGACATTTCCGTTCTCAGCGATCATATTCTGGCCGCCAAAAACAAGATCCTGTGTGGACTCGCCCTCACCGGCACTTGCATAGATATATCCGCAGATCAGTCTTGCAGACTGTCCGCTTACAAGAGTTCTTCTGTAGGAATCCTTTCCAACCATCTCATCACTTGCAGACAGATTGACAATAATATGCGCTCCGTTTACTGCATGGCGGATACTAGGCGGTGCCGGAACCCAGAGATCTTCGCAGAGCTCTGCTGCTACTGTAAATTCCGGATCTTCCTCACACTCAAAGATCATGTCTGTTCCAAACGGAATCTCATCCCAGAACTCATCCTCATCGTTTTTGTCATTTTTGAGGAAATCCACAAACTCCACGTCCTCTTCCTCTGCACCTGCAAACTGTCTCTGCTCATAAAACTCATTATAGTTGGGGATATGCGTTTTCGGAACAAATCCAACGATACGGCCATGATTCAGAGCTGCAGCCACATTATAGAGCTTTCCTCTGTGACGAAGGGGCATTCCCACAAAGATCAGTGCATCTGTCTCCTTTGTCTCTTCAGCGATATGAAGAAGCTCCTCCCACGCACTGTCCAGAAGACATCTCTGGAGAAAAAGATCATGGCAGGTGTATCCCGTAATACTGAATTCAGGAAATACCATCAGCTTTACATGCTCTTTTTCCATTTCGCGGATGGCCCGCAGGATCTCCTCTCCGTTTGCCTTGCAGTCTGCAACTGTGACCCTTGGTGTTGCTGCTGCTACCTTGATAAAACCATGCTTCATTTTTTCTTCCTCCTGCTGCTTATCGCTTGCATTCCCTTATGATTCTCTTCATATCTTCCACTGTGAAATTGTAATTCTTGTTGCAGAAATGGCAGTTCATCTCAATATCCTTGCCTTCCTGGATCATCTCATTAAGCTCTTTTCTGCCAATGCTGATGAGAGCTTTTTCTACTCTTTCTCTGCAGCAGTTGCAGTGGAATTGTGTTGGCATGGTGTCATTGATCTCTACGTCAAAGCCCTCCAGAACTTTCTCAAGAAGGCTCTCCGGTGTGTGTCCCTGCTCCAGAAGATCTGTAACGGAATCAATCTTTGATACGTTCTCCTCCAGCTTCGAGATCACTTCTTCCTCCGCAAAAGGCATCAGCTGTACAATAAATCCACCTGCCTGACGAACTGTATTATCCTTGTTCATCAGCACTCCAAGACCTACTGCTGACGGAACCTGCTCGCTGGTTGCAAAATAATAGGTAAGGTCTTCTGCGATCTCGCTTGTCTGAAGGGCAACCTGTCCAACATACGGCTCCTTTAAGCCATATCCTTGATCACATCCATGAAACCAACACCTACTGCACCTGCAACATCCAGCTTGCCTTTGCTGTTGGCCGGAATACATACGTCCGGATTTCCCACATAACCTTTTACATTTCCTTTGGAATCTGCTGTAACTGTGATTCCCTGGAGCGGGCCGCCTGCATGGATACGGAGTGTCAGGAGATCCTTTTCCCCTTTCATCATGGCTCCCATCATAGCTCCTCCTGTGAGAAGACGTCCCAGCGCAGCTGTTGCCACAGGGCTTGTATTATGGTCCTGTCTCGCTGTCTCCACCACATCAGTTGTCACAGCCGCAAATGCACGGATCTGGCTGTTGGCAGCTGTCGCTCTTACAATATAATCACTCATAAAAAAATCCTCCTTTATTTCTCATCCGGGGAAATTCCCTTTCCATGTTCTCTGGCAATAAATGTCAGTCTTCCGCTGTCCGGCTTCGGCGCGTCCTTGGTATAGGCATCGTAAACAGCCAGAGGGATCAGTCCTGCTTTCTTCATAAGTTCCTGGATTTTCTCCGGTTCATAGGCTTTCTGATAATGAACCTCCTCATCCTTCTCATAAAGCCCGTCTTCTCTTGGAAGAAACAGGGTAAGATCATAAACATTGATCCCGGTTTCCTCGTCGAATTCATTTTCCCAGATAAAGCTTCCTTCTTCCCGGTTCTCTGCTATGGTAGTATTTCCCAGCATCTCCCGGTATTTATACGGTGTATTCATATCAAAGATAAAAATGCCGTCCGGATCCAGATAATTGTTCACAAGTTTGAATACAGTAAGCAGATCATCTTCTTCTGTGATGTAATTCATGCAGTCACAGACGCTGACAACAGCACGTACTGTTCCGTAAAGTTCGAACTCTCTCATATCCTGTTCCAGATAAAGGATCTCATATCCGGACTCTGCTCTCTTTTCCATGCTTCGCCCAGCATTTCCTCAGAGTTGTCCACACCGATCATATCATAACCGGACTCTGCCAGAAGCTCCGTCATCACTCCGGTTCCACATCCAAGTTCCAGCACAATACCATCTTCGATCCCATATTCCTGAGTCTTCCGATCAGATATTCGCCCTTTTTCATATCAACATTGCC
>ENA-OQCO01000109-OQCO01000109.1-human-gut-metagenome-genome-assembly--contig:-NODE-109-length-46322-cov-4.208854_pt1 | contig 46322 bp, 35 predicted proteins | sample MGYA00242500_ERZ504582 | MGnify/ENA primary metagenome ERZ504582 (study PRJEB26092, sample SAMD00036346) | human gut metagenome | host: Homo sapiens | study: EMG produced TPA metagenomics assembly of... | reverse complement strand
CCGTGGCGCAAAAGAAGGCAGCAGCGCCTGGAGTTGGTAGGCGCTGGCCAGTTTTAAGTAACGATCGGCCACGCAGGTGGGCACGGTAAACACGCCGTCCGTCCACAGGGGGCCAAAGGGGGGAATGGTGTATTGCATAGGTGGAATTTTCCTCTTTTCTGCGCCGGTGGCGCTCTGCTTTTTATTGTAGCAAATCCGCGCTCCCTTGTAAAGCCGCAAGATATGGCGGTGCCGGTAAATTCGGCCACAAGCGGGGAAGGGCGTGATTTTGTGGTGGACAAATCGGATCTTGCGTGCTATAATTTTGCTGATTTTGAACGGTAGGAGGCGAAATATATGGACAGTTGTGATCACCGAAGTGGCTTGGACGATGGGCAGGTGCCGCCGGAGGGCGCAAGTGTCTATATCGGTTCGCTTTAATTTTTTCGGCCCGGTCCATCGTAGGCAAAGAGTATCACAACGCTTAACGGAATTGTGTATCTTTACACGATGGATTTTTTATGCCCTTTTTGGGCGGAATAGGAGGCTGAAATGGAAAACAAAGCACCAAAGATTGTAGAAGAAATTGTTGCCGTGATTCGGAGCGGGGCAGAAAAAAAGCAGCTGCTCCAGCGGTTGGATGATTACCACGCCAATGATATTGCGCAGAGCTTGTCCTATCTGTCTCAGACGGAGCGGCTGTCCCTGTATGCGGTTTTAGGGGTCGAATGGGTCTCTGAGATTCTGGCGTATGTAGAGGATCCGGAGCCGTACGCCCGCGAGCTGGGCACGGAAAAGCTGGCGGCCATTATCAACGAAATGGACGCCGATGACGCGGTGGACTTGCTTCAAAAATTAGACGAGGCTGACAAGGAGAAGCTGCGCCCTTATTTGGACGAGCATGTGCGGGCGGATTTGCAGTTGATTGCCTCCTACGATGAGGACCGAATCGGCAGCTTGATCACCACCAATTATATCTGTATTCCGAAAACGCTGGATATTCGTGCGGCCATGCATGAGCTGATCCGTCAGGCGGGGGAGCACGACAATATTTCCACCCTGTATGTGATGGACGAAAGCGGCAAATTCAGCGGCGCCATCGATCTGAAGGACCTGATCATCGCCAGGCAAAACGATTCGTTGGACGCTCTGATCATTTATTCTTATCCGTATCTTTTCGCGGATGAAAAAATATCCGATTGCATTGAGAAGATTAAGGACTATGCCGAGGATTCTTTGCCGGTTTTGAATCAAAGCCGGCAGATCATAGGGATTATTACCGCCCAGGATGTGGTGGAAGCGGTGGACGATGAAATGGGCGAGGATTATGCAAAGCTGGCCGGCTTGACTGCCCAAGAGGATCTGAATGAGACCACCGGGCAAAGCATAAAAAAGCGCTTGCCTTGGTTAATGATCTTGCTGGTTTTGGGTATGCTGGTTTCCAGCGTGGTGGGTGCCTTTGAGGGCGTGGTTGCCATTTTGCCCATTGTGATTTGTTTTCAGTCCCTGGTGCTGGATATGGCAGGCAATGTGGGCACCCAGTCCCTGGCCGTGACCATTCGTGTGCTGATGGACGAGGAGCTGGGCGCCAAGGAAAAAAGAAAGTTGGTGGCAAAGGAAAGCAAAGCGGGGATGTTCAACGGATTGCTTTTGGGCGCCTTGGCCGTGGCTTTTCTGGGGGTGTATGTGCGCTTGTTTAAGGGTTATGCGCCGGCACAGGCTTTTCTTATCTCTTTTTGCGTGGGCGTGGCTTTGCTGTTGTCCATGATCGTATCCAGCCTGGTGGGTACGCTGGTGCCCATGTTCTTTAAGAAGATCAAGGTGGATCCGGCCGTGGCCTCCGGTCCGCTGATCACAACGATCAACGATTTGGTGGCAGTAGTGATCTATTACGGCTTGGCGTGGGTGCTGCTTATCCATCTTGCGCATATTGCAGGGTAAACGGCGTGGCGATTTTGCAACCGATTTGCCTTCCCTGTTCGAGTCTCGCAATATTATAGAACAAAAAAAGCAAGGCAAAAAGCCTTGCTTTCTTTATTGGAGCGGATTACGAGACTCGCCCGGTGCGCTTTTGCGCGCACCGGCACGCACGCGGGCACCGCAACAGTCCCCCGGACTGTTGCTACCCTGACGGGTTGCCCTGTTCGAGTCTCGCAATATTGTAGAACAAAAAAAGCAAGGCAAAAAGCCTTGCTTTTTTTATTGGAGCGGATTACGAGACTCGAACTCGCTACCTCCACCTTGGCAAGGTGGCGCTCTACCAGATGAGCTAAATCCGCAAACGATAGTGTTATTATACCCAGCAGGGGCGGGTTTGTCAAGCCCTTTTTTTGCTGATGGGAATAAAAAGTGCCGCCCTCTTGTGGGCATAACGATCGGCACCACAACATATAGGTAAGAAGTGGGGTTTCTCTAAAGAATTTGCCGATATAGTTGCGTACCGGGGCGATCCGTGTTAAAATGAGGGAAGAACCGGGCAGCATTACCGAAGGGAGGTGGCGCCGTGAAGCCGTATAATTATTTTGACGACGAGGAAGAACAGCCGCAGCCGTCTGCGCAGGTGCGCTTGGCTCAACTGGTTGCTGCCTTGCAAGTGAACGGCGCCAAGCTGCGCCGCACGGTGCGCCGGGACGAAGAAATTGTAGAAGAACTGCGGGACTATCCCAACCTGCGCCGGGCTGCGCTGAAGTGGCTGGCGGTGGCGCTGTTTGTGCTGGCAGTGGTGATTGCCATTATCTCCTTTGCCGTGTCCCTGCACAACCAGAGCAAGTGGAACGAGCGCTTTTGCGATCAGGCGGGGCAGGTGTGCACCGATTATATCGCCAAGTACGGCGCTTGCCGCTGGGAGTCTATGGACGAGCGCTACGGCAAGAAAATGGCACGAATGACCGGCGTGTCTTATCTGCGGCGGATGGATTTTAACGGCGACGGTCGGGACGAACTGCTGATCTGCTATTTGGAAAAGGGCCTGTATTTTTTTGATATTTGGGGCTTTGACGGCAAGAACTTCAGCAAGTTCTACTCCGCGAACGCCTGCTATGCTACCGGCGATGGCAAGCTGGGCAGCTGGGTGGTACTGTACCACACCGGGCGTCGCTACCAGGTGGGGGTGTGCGACCCGCAAAAACCAACGGAAGTGACCCTGTATGCCATGCGGGGCAAGAAGTTCAAAAAGGCCGCCAGCTGCCAATATAATGTAGATACCGGCGTGTTTTCCCAAAACGACAAGCCCAATACCGAGGATTTTGAGCGGTTGCAGCTGTCCTGTATTCGGGAGACCCGGGCGGAGGTGCTGGTGGATACGGTGACCGCCGCCATGGAGGAATTCAACACCAAGACCACGGCGGAGATCGAGGCCAGCCTGCCGGACGCCACGCTGAAAAAGCAAGCCTACTATGATGTGGTAGACGATCTGAACCGTCAGTACGGCTCCGCCACCTACAAGACCGAGGGCGGTATCGGCTATGTGGACGGCCTGGCTGTGGTGGAAGAGATTGATTTTGACGGCGACGGCAACAAGGAGCTGCTCACCGTCTATCGCCGCCAGGTGAAAAAGACGGAGAAGAACGACTGGACCGGGGAGCAGACCTTGATCAATGTGCCGGTATACAGCCTGCGGGTGTACAACTGGAACGGCAGCATCGCCAAGTGCATTTTTACCCGGGATCAGATTTGCCAGCCCTTTACAGATGATGAGGAAACGGCCCAAAACACCCAATTTTATATTCTGCGCAAAAGCGGCAAAAAGACGGACTTGTGCTTCAATGCCTATCGGCGGGAGAGCCAGTCGGTGTATACGGCGGCCTCTCGGATCTTTCGGCTCAAGGGAGAGCAGTTCTCTGTGGTGTATGACGCGAAGATGGAGTACGAGTACGGCTACAAGACCTATTATCTGGACGGCGAAAGTGTGTACGAGTCCACCTTTAACACCAAGGGCTATACTGTGCCGTACTTTATGAACGACGCCGGGTACGATGCCGAGGTGTTTACCGTGGTGTACCTGTCCGGTGACAAGACCCACCAGGACGCCATCCGCAGCCGGGTGAGCACCGTGGAGCAGCATATCCAGTCGCTGAACGACGAGTATGTGCCGGAGCGGCTGCAAAATGTGAATTAACAGAGATTTTGTAGGGTGGGGGCTTGCTCCCACCCTGCGTTTTATGGCACCTCCGGTGCAATCCCTCAGTCACTTCGTGACAGCTCCCTTTGCAAGGGAGCCTTGGAGTTTGTAACCGATAAGCCTCCCTTAACAAGGGAGGTGGCAATGCCGTAGGCATTGACGGAGGGATTATAAGGCAAAATTTAAGCAAAATAAAAAGAAAGCACACGGCGAAAACCGTGTGCTCTTTCTATATACAATGTATAAATCACACATTCAGGTGCAATTCTTCAATTTTATCCCGCACTTTCAGCCAGTCACCAAAGGCGGCTTCTTTGTTATTGGGGTTGCGGAGAATGGCCGCCGGGTGGTAAGTGCCCATAAACAGGGTGCCGTTTTTGTCGATAAATTCGCCGTGCTGGCGGGTGACTCGGAAGTCCTTGTCAATCAGCCGCTGGGCGGCAATGCGCCCTACGCAGATCACCAGCCGTGGGCGAATGATCTTAAATTGCTCCCGCAGCCAATGCAGGCAGGCCTCCTGCTCCTCCGGCTTGGGGTCCCGGTTTTTAGGCGGGCGGCACTTGACCATATTGGCAATGTACACATTCTTCTCCCGGCTCAGGTCAATGCTCTCCAGAAATTGATCCAGCAGTTTGCCGGAGCGCCCCACAAAGGGCTGGCCTTGCAGGTCCTCGTTCTCTCCCGGTCCTTCGCCGATTAGGAGAATGTCTGCCGCCGGGTTGCCTACGCCAAAGACCACCTGGGTGCGGGCCTTGCACAGTTCGCATTCGGTGCAGTTGAGGCAGCGGGTTTTCAGTTCGTCTAATGTCATTTTTATCACCTTGCTCATTGTACCAAAATAATGGTTGAAAAACAATAAAAAAAGGTATAAAATATGTGCGTAAGCGAGAATTACAACTTTTTGGAGGTATTATCATGGACAATCAAGTGACTGTTGAGATTTCTGCCCGCCATGTACATCTGAGCCAGGCAGATCTGGAGACCCTGTTCGGTAAGGGCTATGAGCTGACGGTGAAGAAAATGCTGTCCCAGCCCGGCCAGTATGCCAGCAACGAGCGCGTGCGCGTGGTGGGTACCAAGAGCGAGTTCCCGGCTGTGTCTATCCTGGGCCCGGTGCGTAAGGCCACCCAGGTGGAGTTGAGCCTGACGGACGCCCGCTCCATCGGCGTGACCGCCCCGGTGCGGGAGAGCGGCGATATTGCCGGTTCCGGCGCCTGCAAGCTGGTGGGCCCCGCCGGTGAGGTGGAGCTGACCGAGGGCGTGATCGCTGCCAAGCGCCATATCCACGCCACTACGGCAGACGCAGAGCGTATGGGTCTGGAGAATGGCCAGATCGTTAGCGTAGAGATTCCCTCTGCCAACGGCCGTAACCTGACCTTTGGCGATGTGGTGGTGCGTGTGTCTGACAGCTATGCCCTGGCTATGCACATTGACACGGACGAGGCCAACGCCGCCGGTATGGCACCCAATACCCCCGGCACGATTATCAAATAAGTATAGGTATTCGGTAGTAAAAAAGAGCACCTGTGAGGGTGCTCTTTTTTATATGGAAAATGCAGGCGGCGGATCGGCTGCCTTTGTGCCGCCCCTACGATCGGCGGGAGCAAGCCCCCGCCCTACGAAAATCTTGCAACCGCTATGCCTCCCTTGAAAAGGGAGGGGGACCGCCGTTAGGCGGTGGAGGGATTGTGCGCCGTTAGGCGATGCGGGAATTATCACAGCGGCTGCCCTGTGGTTTGATTTCATTTTTTGAGTATTTTATTGGAATTTTTATTTGCTTTTGGTGTGCAAGGCTCCGGGCGTGGTTCGTCCAATTCCCAGGGAAGTTTTATGTCCTTTACGGAAATTGTAAAGTATCTCCCGGTTTGCTCGTTTGGGGAGGCAAAACCGTTGGTGATCACAACGCTTAAAGGAAAATGGTCATTAATTTCAAAATTATGTCCTGTTGATGCGATGCTTCCACAAACGGTATAATCAATGCTGATATAATCTATGGCATTGTCTGTCTCCACAGAAAGCGTTTCATCCGGTTTGGCGATATCTACCCCAAATTCACTTAAAAAAGCAGATAATTTTGGGAATTTATCTTTTGCTTGTGCGTAAAAATTGCGGCAATATGCGCAGTTGCAAAGCGTATGGATCTCATAATATTCTTTGGTTTTTTCGGTGTCGACAGAAAAAACATAGTCAGCCTTTTGAATGGTTGTCATAGGCACATCTCATTTTTTGCTATGCGTGCAGTTGGAAATATCGTGAGTGGCAAATTTATATCGGTACATCGTATGGGCGGATATTATCCGCCCGCTTTTTTTGTGCGTTTATCCCCGCAGTCACTTCGTGACAGCACCTAACCGGTGCCCGTCCCCTCTGTCGCTGCGCGACATCTCCCCACACTGTGGGGAGTCACCCCTTGATAAAAACAAGGGGAGCCAAATTTCGTCGGCGGTGGCGGGATTGCACCGATTGCCGTATTTATTTCACAAACCGGTCGATGGCGTCGGATAGTTCGGTGAGCATTTCCGTATCGCCGTCCTCCACGGCGTGAACGATACAGTGCTCCAGGTGGTCCTTGAGGATCACCTTGCCGGTGCTGTTTAAGGCGGACTTGACCGCCGCCAGCTGCACCAGCACCTGGGAGCAATCCTCGCCGTCCTCTACCATTTGCTTCACCTTTTGCAGGTGGCCGATGGCCCGGGCCAGTCGATTGACCACCTCCCGGGTATGGGTGTGGTCGTGATTGTGATTATGCGCCGAGGTGGGTGCGTGTTTTTCGTCCATAGGCGTCAGATCTTTGCCAGGGCCTGTTCCAGGTCTGCCAAAATGTCTTCAATATCCTCAATGCCTACGCTCAGGCGCACCAGATCCGGGCGCACGCCGCAGGCCTCCAACTGTTCGTCCGTCAGCTGGCGATGAGTGGTAGATGCCGGGTGCAGGCAGCAGGTGCGAGCGTCTGCCACATGGGTGACGATGGCTGCCAGCTCCAGGCTGTCCATAAAGGTGGTGGCGGCTGCACGGCCGCCCTTGACCCCAAAGCTCACCACGCCGCAGGTGCCGTGGGGCATATACTTCTGCGCCAGATCGTACTGGCGATCGCCCTCCAGCATGGCGCACTCCACCCAGGTCACCGCCGGGTGCTGCTTTAAGTAGGCCGCCACTTTCTTGGCGTTTTCGCAATGGCGGGGGATCCGCAGGTGCAGGCTCTCCAGTCCCACATTCAGCAGGAATGCCTCGTTGGGGCTTTGCACCGCGCCCAGGTCCCGCATCAGCTGCACCACCGCCTTGGTGATGTAGGCGCCCTTGCCGAATGCCTCGGTGTAGGTAATGCCGTGATAGCTGTCGTCCGGGGTGGTCAAGCCGGGGAACTTGTCATTTTGGGTCCAGTCAAAGTTGCCGCTGTCCACAATGGCGCCGCCAACGGTGGAGGCGTGGCCCTCCAGATACTTGGTGGTGGAGTGGGTTACAATGTCGCACCCAAAGTCAAAGGGACGGCAGTTGATGGGGGTGGCAAAGGTGTTGTCCACGATCAGCGGCACACCGGCCTTGTGGGCCACCCGGGCAAACTTTTCAATATCCAAAATCTCCAAGCTGGGGTTGGAGATGGTCTCACCAAAAATAGCCTTGGTGTTGGGGCGGATGGCTGCCGCCAGCTCCTCCTCCGTGGCGCTGGGCGACACAAAGGTAAAGTCAATGCCCAGCTTGCGCAGGGTCACGTTAAACAGATTGTAGGTGCCGCCGTAAATAGCGGTAGAGCTGACAATGTGGTCACCGGCGCCGGCAATGTTAAAGACGGCGTAAAAGTTGGCCGCCTGGCCGCTGCCGGTGAGCATACCGGCCACGCCCCCCTCCAGCATAGCGATCTTGGCCGCCACCGTGTCGCAGGTGGGGTTTTGCAGTCTGGAGTAGAAGTAGCCGCTTTTCTTTAGGTCAAACAGGTCGCCCATCTCCACGCTGGAGTCGTATTTGTATGTGGTGCTTTGCACAATAGGCACCACCCGGGGCTCGCCGTTTTTGGGGCGGTAAGCCCCCTGTACACAAATCGTTGACAGTTTCATATCTTTTCCATCTCCGTTAAATTCATATTTTTTTGCCTTAGGCGTCCTGCCCCAGGAAGTGGGGCATCATCGCCGGGCCGTTCTCCATATAAATGCCGGTGGCCTTAGCGGTCTCCTCATTGATAGTGTCTACCCCCGTCTTGGGTGCGGACTTTTGGTACAGCAGGTAGGGCACCGGGTCGCTGGCGTGGGTGCGGGTCACAATGGGGGTGGGGTGGTCCGGCAGCAGCAGGATCTTGTAATCCTCGTACTGTTCCAGTCCCTCTTCCAGAATGGGCAGTACCCGGCTGTCGATCATCTCAATGGCTTTTACTTTGTTTTCCGGTTCGTTGCGGTGGCCGCACTCGTCCGGCGCCTCAAAGTGCACATACACCAGATCGTTGCGCGTCAGCAGATCCAGCGCCGCCTTGGCTTTGCCCTCAAAGTCGGTGTCAATATAACCGGTGGCGCCGGGCACTTCTGCCACTTCCATGCCGGCGCAGTTGGCAATGCCCTTGAGCAGGTCTACGGCAGAGACCATACCGCCCTTGATGCCGTACAGCGCCTCAAAGGGCTGGAGCGCCGGGCGCTTGCCCTCGCCCCACAGCCAAATGCAGTTGGCCGGGCGACGACCGGCAGCCACGCGGGCTTTGTTCACCGGGTGGTCCTTTAGCAGGTCAAAGGACTTTTCCATCATCTCCAGCAGAGGGCGCGCCGTCTCTGCGGTGGAGAGATGGGGGCCGATTACCTTGCCGGTAATGTCATGGGGTGGGGTCATATTGCCCAGCTCTGTGGTGCCGCCGTGCCAGATCAAACAGTGGCGGTAAGATACGCCGGTGTAAAAATCATATTCTCCGCCGCCAAAGGCTGCCTGCACCGCTTCTATCAGCTGGCGAGCCTCCTCAGTGGAAATATCGTCGGCGCAGTAGTCCTCGATCACCTTATCGGCAAAGGGCTCACCCTTGTCACTGAGGGTCACCAGGTTGGTGCGCAGGGACACGTCGCTGTCTTTCATATCAATGCCGATGGAGGCGGCCTCCAGCGGGCTGCGCCCGGTGTAAAATCGGTGGGGGTCAAAGCCCAGCACGCTCATATTGGCTACATCGGAGCCGGGCTTCAGTCCCGGCGCTACGGTGCGCACCAGCCCTACCTCTGCCTTGGCGGCCAGGGCGTCGATATGGGGCTTCTTTGCCACCATCATGGGGGTTTTGCCGCCCAGGGCGGGCACCGGGTAGTCTGCCATGCCGTCGCACAGCACTACAACATATTTCATACGGATCCTCCTGAAAAGCCTATGCCGCCTGCGAGAGCAGACGGCGGCTGAAATTGCACTTATTTGAAGTATTTAACGCCGGACTCAAAGATCTGCATATCCTTGTTAAAGGGTACGTTCTTGTATAGATTTTCGCCCTTGCGTTCGCAGTGACCCATTTTGCCCAGCACGCGGCCGTCCGGGGAAGTAATGCCTTCCACCGCCCATACGGAGCCGTTGGGGTTAAAGGGCATATCCGTGGCCACATGGCCGTCCGGGTCCACATACTGGGTAGCGATCTGGCCGTTCTCCGCCAACCGGCGCAGGGTGGCCTCATCTGCTACGAACCGGCCCTCACCGTGAGAGATGGGTACGGCAAACATATCGCCTGCCTGGGTGCCTGCCAGCCACGGGGATTTGGTGCTGGTAACCCGGGTGTAAGCCATTTGGCTGATATGGCGGCCAATGGTATTAAAGGTCAGGGTGGGGTCGCTCTCCTGAATGTTCACAATCTTGCCGTAGGGCACCAGACCCAGCTTGATCAGCGCCTGGAACCCGTTGCAGATACCCAGCATTAAGCCGTCGCGGCAGTTGAGCAGCTGGGTGACCGCCTCGGCCACCGCCGGGTTGCGGAAGGTGGTGGCAATGAATTTGCCGGAGCCTTCCGGCTCGTCACCGCCGGAGAAGCCGCCGGGCAGCATCACGATCTGCGCCTGCTTAATTTCCTCCACCATCTTCTCAATGGTCTCGTTAATGGCGGCAGGGGTCAGGTTGCCTACGACTAAAATATGGGGGTCCGCACCGGCCTGTTCAAAGGCGCGGGCGGTGTCTACCTCGCAATTGGTGCCGGGGAACGCGGGAATGAATACCCGGGGCCGCGCCACCTTGTTTTGGCTGACGAAAATGGAGCGCTCTTTATAGAGCGGCACATCCTCCACTGCCGCGCTCTTGCCGCTGTCTGTGGGGAACACGCTCTCCAGCTTTCTGCTCCAGGCGGCGATCAGTTCGTCCGCGGTCAACACATCGCCGTCCAAAATAAAGATTCCGTTGCCGTTGACGGTGCCCAGGGCGGTGGCATAGGGCGCCAGGCTGTCGGCCAGGACGCCATCCTCGGGGATTTCTACCACAAAGCTGCCCTCATAGGGTGCAAACAGGGTGGCAGCGTCCAACCCTTGGGCAAAGGTAAAGCCCAGTTTGCTGCCGAAGGCCATCTTGCACACGGCGGCAGCGGCGCCGCCCTCTTTCACCACAGCGGCAGAGAGAACGGACTTGTCCTGCACGCCGGCGCAAACCGCCTGCATCAGGGCCATAGCGTTTTTGTAATCCGGCAGACCGGTGGCCTCATTTACCGGAATTTGCAGCAGATACACTTTGCTGCCCGGGTGCTGCAGCAGGGCGGTGCCGGTGTGAGACGCCTTGCTCATACCCACGGCGAAGCTCACCAAGGTAGGCGGTACATCCAGTTCGTTAAAGGAGCCGCTCATAGAGTCTTTACCGCCAATGGAGGGGGTGCCGTACCCGGCCTGTGCGGTCAGGGCACCCAGTAGGGCGGCAGCGGGCTTGCCCCAGCGCTCCGGCTTGTTGCCCAGGCGCTCAAAATATTCCTGGAAGGTGAGCCGTGCTTCTGCCGGGTCGCAGCCCACGGCAGCCAGTTTCGCAAGGCTCTCCGTTACCGCAAAGGCGGCGGAATGGAAGGGGCTCCAGCGAGATACGCCGGGGATAAAGCCGTAAGCCATCACCGTAGCGTCGTCCGTTTGGCCGTGCTCCAGGGGCAGCTTGGCCACCATGGCCTCCTCCGGGGTCAGCTGGTACACGCCGGCGTAAGGCATATTTACCGTGGCGGCGCCGATGGAGGAATCGAACCGCTCCACCAGTCCCTTTTGGGAGCAGACTTCCAGTCGGCACAGATTGGCTTTCAGCGCAGCGGACAGAGACAACCCTTGCAGCTCTGCCGGTACGGTATGTAAATAGTTTTTGCTCTCATCAATGGGGGCGATGGACGCGGTGGCGTGCTGGGTCACACCGTTGGTGTTCAGGAAATCCCTGCTGATGTCCACGATCTTGTCGCCCCGCCAGGTCATTTCCAGTCGATTGTTGTCCGTGACCACGGCCACCGGGGTGGCCTCTAAGTTCTCTTTATAAGCTGCGGCAATAAAGGCGTCCACATCCTTAGGATCCAGCACCACAGCCATGCGCTCCTGGCTCTCGGAGATGGCCAGCTCTGTGCCGTCCAGCCCCTCGTACTTCTTGGGTACCTTGTCCAGATCCACGGTCAGGCCGTCTGCCAGCTCGCCGATGGCTACGCACACACCGCCGGCGCCAAAGTCGTTGCAGCGCTTAATGCGGGTGGACACATCCTTGTTGCGGAACAACCGCTGAATTTTGCGCTCGGTGGGAGGATTACCCTTTTGCACCTCGGCGCCGCAGGTCTCGATAGATTCGGAATTGTGGGCCTTGGAGGAGCCGGTGGCGCCGCCGCAGCCGTCACGGCCGGTGCGCCCGCCCAGCAGCACAATGATATCGCCGGGAGTAGGACACGCCCGCACCACATTCTCTTTGGGAGAGGCGCCGATCACTGCGCCGATCTCCATACGCTTGGCCACATACCCGGCGTCGTACAGCTCAGTGACCTGGCCGGTGGCCAGTCCGATCTGGTTGCCGTAGCTGCTGTAACCTTGGGCAGCGCCGGTCGTGATCTTCCGCTGGGGCAGCTTGGCCTCCAGGGTGTCTGCAAAGGCGGTGGTGGGATCGCCGGAGCCGGTCACCCGCATGGCCTGGTACACATAGGCGCGCCCGCTCAGTGGGTCACGAATGGCGCCGCCCAGGCAAGTGGCCGCGCCGCCGAAGGGCTCAATCTCCGTGGGATGGTTGTGGGTTTCGTTCTTAAACTGCACCAGCCACTGCTCGGTCTTGCCGTCCACCGTTACCGGTACTTCAATAGAGCAGGCGTTGATCTCCTCGCTCTCGTCCAGATTGTTCGCCTTGCCTTGTGACTTCAGATATTTGGTGCCGATGCAGGCCATATCCATCAGGCAAATGTCTTTGTTTTTGCCGGCATACAGGGCGCCGCGCATATCCAGGTACAGACGCAGGGCGTCCTCCACTGCGGCGGCGTACTTGCTTTCCTCCACGGTGATCTTGTCCAGCTTGGTAGAAAAGGTGGTGTGGCGGCAGTGGTCGGACCAGTAGGTGTCAATCACTTTCAGCTCCGTTAAGCTGGGATCCCGGTGTTCTTCGTTCTTAAAGTAGTCCCGCACCCACTTTAGGTCCTCCACACTCATGGCAAAGCCCATTTGGCTGTGGTAAGCGGCGATTTCGTCATCGCTCTTGGCGATAAAGCCGGCAATGCGCGCAATGTCCGCCGGTACATCGGCAGTCAGATCCAGGCTCTCCGGTTTGGCCATGGTGGCCTCCCGGCTCTCCACCGGGTTGATCAGGTAGGATTTAATCTTATCAAACTCCGCGTCCGTAATGTCGCCGGCAAGGGCGATTACCTTGGCGCTGGCTACCCGGGGGCATTCTCCTGCGGTGAGCAGCTGAATACATTGGGCGGCGCTGTCTGCCCGCTGGTCATATTGGCCGGGCAGGAACTCCATGGCAAACACCCGCTCGCCGGGGGCGAAGGTTACTTCGTCTGCCGTATTGTCCAGATTGTCCTCGGCAAAGACCCCGTGCACGGCACGGCGGAACTCCGCCTCGCTGACGCCCTGCACATCGTAGCGGTTAATAAGCCGCAGGCCGGTGAGCGCTGTAATGCCCACATTTTGGCGCAGATCCGTTAAGATCTGCATGGCCTCAATGTCGTTGCCTTTCTTCTTTTCCACAAAAATCCGATAAACATTTGCCATGGGGGTTCTCCTAACTGAAAGTATTCACTCCGGGTGTATAGAATAAAGATATAATAGCACAAATCCGACCGATTGCCTACCGTTTTATGAAATTTTTACGGACTTTATGAAAATTTTACTAACTTGTAAAAAATCGTTCGCAAATGGGGAAGAAAGTATGCTATAATGGCTATGGCGCGCAGGCAGGTGGTCTGCCGCTGTTTCAGAAAGAATTTTGCAGAGATATACAGCGCAGAGAAGCAGAGAAAGAGAGGTGGGAGCCACGCAGCGGGAAAATATGGACCCAGCCCCCTATGAAGTTGAATTTATGAATGTGGTGGTGGATAAGGCCAACGATTTGCAGGTGACAGACGCAGACAGCCACTTTGCCCAGTTTGCCGGTGTGCACCCGTCTAAGATCAAACAGGGCAAGCTGTTCCTGTACGACAAATTAAAACCGGCGGACCGGGAGCGGGTGATGCAAAACATCTGCAAAAAGGGCGCCCGATTTACATATATGACCATGGATCTGCTGGACAAAAAGGGCACGCCGCTCTTTGTCCATTGTGTGGGTCAGAATTACGAGGACTCCACCCTGTGCCGCATGACCTTTGCGGATGTGTCCGAGAGCCGGCGGCGCCAGGAGCAGCTGCGGGCCCAGGCGGTGGAGATGAATGAGCTTATCGACCTGGTGTGCGGCGGCGTGTGTCTGTTTAAGGTCACGCCGGAAATGCACATTGAGTGTCTGTATCTGAACAAAGGCTGCTGTCGGTTGTTCGGCACCTCCCAGGAGAGCAGCCGCCTGCGGGCCTATCGACTGGACGAACTGCTTCACCCGGACGACCGCTCTGGGGTATTTCAGGCCATCGGTCGCGCTATGGCCGTAGGTGAGGAAGTGGATTGCGAGTGCCGGGTGCGGGTGCATGAGGGCGAATTTATTTGGTGCCAGCTGCGGGCGGGTATTCAGCGCTACGAGGGCGAGTGCCCGGTGTTTCACGCCGTATTTACGGATATTACCCGCATTAAGGCGGCGGAGGAAAAGGCGGACCGAGAGGCGCAGCGGATGGTGAGTCTGTTTAAGAACCTGCCCGGCGCCACTTTCTTTACAGACACGGCCGATCCTTTGCAGCTGGACTTGGTCAGCGAGGATTTTATCCAGTTTATCGGCTATTCCAGAACGGAGTTATTCCAGCTGTTCTCCGGCAATTTGGCGCGGCTGATGGATGAGAACGAGGCGGCGGCTGTGGCCGTGCAACTGCGCACCGGCGCAGCGGATCGGCGGCTCTTAACGGTGGAATACACCCTTTATATCGGTGACGCCTGCGCCCTGCGTGTGCGGGACAGCCGCAAAGTGATTGAGCATCCGGACGGTTCTAAAGCCTTTTTGGGTGTACTCAATGTAATATAAACATATACAAAAGTTAAAGGACGGATATTCGCATTCCGTCCTTTATTTATTTTTCGTTCATTTTTCTTTGTCGATAATCCACAAAAGCCGGTGCCAAAGTTTGGCATGTTTTCGGGGCAAAACCGCGGAAAGTGCGTTGCAATACCTTTATTTATGTTTTATAATTATTATGTATAAATGTTGTCGCGGTGCGCCGAAATACAGGTGCTAAGCGGGCAGTGCAAGGGGTGCTGTCGTTGCGGCAAAGCGGAAGGATGGTTCTATGAAGTTTATGTACAGCAAGAAGCGCGTGCTCAGCGTCTTTTTGTCCGTGCTCACGGTGATCACCATGCTGACCCCGGCGTTTTCTGCCTGGGCGGGCGACGTGATCGGCGTGTACAACATTCAGCTGTTTTATGAAGACGGCAATGCGGTACAAGATACGGACGCGGAGGGCAACGCCTACCATGAGACGATGAAGGAGGGCGACACGCTGCAACTGAGCTACAAGCTCATTGACTGCGAGATCCCGGACAACGGCTATGTCAAGTGGTACAGCGAGGCGCCCACTTTGGTGGATGTGGATCAAAATGGCTTGGTCAAGGCCTTTGACTCCTCTAAGGGTGCTGTGATCCACAACTGGATTGACAATGAGGTAAAGCCGGTGCCGCTGGTGGGCAAGATTGCTGGCGCCGCGCTGGAAAAAGCCCTGTTCAATGATAAGGTGAATGTGGACACCATGGACACGGACGAGATCATTGCCCTGATTGAAAAGACCATGGGTGCGGATTCTGCCTTGGGCAAGATTTTTGAATCCTATTCCGCCAAATGGATCGAGTCCCTGCGCAAATACCTGGACAATATCAATTCCGTTGTTCATGTTACCCTGTATGACGCCAACGGCGAAGTAAAGGCAGACGACAAGCTGGCTGTGACGGTCACGAAGAACGACGCGTTTTATGCCAACTTCCTGCCCAACGGTACCCATATCACCAATAAGTCCCAGATTGAGACTACGGTAGCCAAGGGCACCACCTGCCAGCTGAGCGCCGTGACCACCCCGGTGCGGCTGCACATGGGCGTGGTCTACTCGGTAAAGAGCTCTTCCGTCTTTACCCAGGGCAAGGTGATTGCCACGGTGGATGACAGCGGTTTGGTAACCTTTAAGAACACCGGTACGGTGACCATCGTTGTGTCGCCGGATACGGAAGGATTTATCAACAATTTGTTAAAGCTGGTCAACTATATTTACAAGTTGGACCATACCGGCACCATTGATACCAAAAAACTGGCGGATATTCTGATCAAGTATTTGGGTATCGACATTGACCGCAATGTGCTGGCGGCGCTGTTGGACGCTTGCTTTGCCATTAAGGATATTGTGGGCGATTCTGCCGATGCTATACAGCTGACGGCTACTGCGGTGAAGATCATCGCCAACATTCTGCTTAAATTGAAATATAATGATACCATCACGTTTAACGTTGTGGACGGTGTGCCTTGCACGGACTTTAACATTACCGGTCCGGATACGGTACAGGAGGCGCCCAGATCCAAATGGCCATTACGGATGCAAAACCCGTTGCGGCCGATGTTTCGGATATTACCTGGTCCTCCTCGGATGAAAGTGTGGCCTATGTAGATCCCAAAACCGGTATCATCACCGGTCGTGACGCCGGGGGCAACATGGGCACGGTTGCAAACAGTCAAAAGTGCACCATCACGGCGACTTCCGCTGCCAATCAGGTGGTGCGAACCAAAGAGCTTACCGTAACCGGCAAAACCGGGCGGGTGCTTAGCGACGCGGTGATTCACGCCCAGCGGGACTGCAATATCGGCGATCAGCAAACGCTGACCTACACGGTGTACCCGGTGCGTGTAAGCAAGGCCAATAATTTGAACATTACATGGGGCCTGCTGGACGGTACGGACGCAGACGGCAATCCCAAGTATCTGTGGGCGGGCGACGCCTATGATGAAACGGTGACCGACGAGACCACCGGCGAGACCACCACGGTCCACCACGACGGCTCGGTAGAGGACGGGATCGCCAGGCTGGACAAGGATGGTAACTACACGGCGCTGTCCGGCGGTACCGCCACGGTGGTACTGAAAGCCTCCACCGGCTACAAACTGCTGGATGGCAGCTATTACACCATCTCCCAGGTGCAGACCCAGACCACGATTTTCAACGGTCTGCCGGTGTCCGGCATTGATGTGACTGTTGAAAGTGCCGTAAAGAGTGCTGTTTTGGCCAATAGCGTGAAGTTGCAGCAGCAGCAGACGGAGGTGGCCGGTGAAACGCTGGATTTTGCCACCGTTACTGCCAGCACAGTGTATGATGGCTCCGGTGTGCTGGTTAAGGCCAATGTGGACCCGGCAGACGCCACCAATAAGAATGTAAAATGGTATATTGATAATAAGGATCAGTTTGAGCTGAAGGACGAGGATAAGACCGCCGGCACCGTAAAGGTGGTGGCCAAGGCTTCTTGCACCAGCGCCTCCAGCGTGCATATTTGGTGCGTGTCTGAGGACGGCGATATTCAGTCCGATGTGGTGACCCTTTGCGTGGTGCGTAACGCCGCAGAGACCAATACCATTAACGGTGACAATCTGTCCGTGATCAACGGCAAGACCCTGGATGTGTCTCACGCCATGACCTTTAGCGGCTCCACCTCCTCGGCACAGGCCTGCTACGGCGCCAACTGGTATTCCTCTGATGAGGGCGTGCTGACCGTAGCCCCCAAGGGCAACGACAACGGCGACGCGGTGGTTACCGGTGTGGATGTAGGCACCGCTACCCTGTACTGCGTGTCTGCTTCCGGCGGTATTGTGGCGGAGAAGCAGGTGACCGTGTATCCGGACAAGGATTACTTAAAGCAGGTGATTAACATCTGCGAGGACACGGTGATCGAGCGCACCAACGAAAATAAAACATTATATAAGGACTTCAGCCGAAAGCTGGACTATGCTTATTATGTTTATTATGATGAGCCTATGGCTGCCCAGGACAGCTGTAATACTTACGCCCGTGAACTGCTGTACGCTTTCTACAAGCTGGGCGGTTATATCGGCTTGACCGGTGTGACCCTTGTAAACAAGGACGGCTCGGACGCCGGCGCGTTCCGCAGCGTGAAGGTGTCTACCACTAAGCGGTATGACAGCTACTCTGTGGATTTGGACGCCCAGGTGGCACCCAAGACCGCTATGTATCGCACCATCAAGTGGAGCAGCGATAACGACAGCGTAAAGGTAGACGCCAACGGTATTGTGAAGCCCGCAGGCAACAAGGCCTGCCAGGCCAAGATTACCGTTACCGCCACCGACTATATGGATAATGTATACACCGATAGCATGTATGTGGCCTTTGCCAACGACCCGGTTACCGGCATTAAGCTGGACACCACGGAGATCGTCGGCGGCAAGGTAGGCGAAAGCCAAACCTTAAAGGCAACGGTGGAGCCCACCGGCTTTGGCATTGTGGGCAAGGCCTCTGTGGCAGATGTGATTTGGTCCACCTCTGACCCGGAGATTGCCACTGTGGATCAGAGCGGCGTGGTTTCCTTTAAGAGCGGTGGCGACTGCGTGGTGACTGTGACCACCTGTGACGGCGGCTATACCGCCCAGTGCAAGGTGAATGTGGTGACCAACTATGACGCCCTGCAAGCCCAGATCGATACCTATAAGTCGCTGGAGCTGACAGAAACCAACTATTACCCGGCCACCTGGCAGGCCTTCCAGGATGCCATTGCCGAGTCCCAGGCTTTGATCGACGCCAACGCATCCAGCCAAAAAGAAGTGGACGCCCAGTTGGAAAAGCTGATCGCCGCTTACAAGGGCCTGGAGAAATATACGCATATTAATAATGTAGAGATTTACTTGGACGGCGAGGAGGCCAGCAACTTCTATCAATATGATGTGTCGCTGCTTACCGACGGCGCATACAAGGACGCTAAGCTGGATCTGAATGTACGCCTGTACCCCAACAATGCCAACTATGCGTCCGTTACCTGGACCTCTTCTACCGACAAGATCGTGATTTCTGAAAACGGCGTGGCCTCTCCCGCCAAGAACACCTCCTTCAATGTGTTGAAGAACGAGGGCTACTACGGTAAGATCACCTGTACGGTTACGGATCACTTCGGCCAGACCTGGACGGACGATGTGTGGGTCTCCTTTGCGTACACACCTGCCACCGGCATTACCATTTCTGAGTCGGCTGTCAGCGGTTCCATTGGGGACACCCATCAGCTGACGGCGACGGTACAGCCATCAGGCACCTTGGGCGTGGGCAAGGCATCCATCTCTGACTTCTATTGGGAGAGCGATAACGAAAATATCGCCACCGTAGATGATAAAGGCTTGGTGACCTTTGTGTCCACCGGCGCCACCACCGTGCGTGCCATTGCCTATGACGGCGGCTACACCGCCACCTGCTCCGTATCCACCGGCGGTGATCGCAGCGCGCTGCAGGCCGCATTGGAGAAGTATAAAGATACGGATTATCAGGACTATGAGTACACCGTAGGCATTACCTTTAAGCAGGCCTATGAGGAAGCCCAGTCCGTGATGAACGACAACACCAAGACCCAGGACGAGATCAACCAGGCCGCACAGGCATTGATAGAGGCCGGCGCTGCGCTGGAAGGTCATCAGGTCATCAAAGCGCAGTCCGTTGATGTAAGCTATGTGGGTTACAGTCGCAACACCGCCATAGGCAGCTATAATCAGCGCACCAGCGGTACGATTGGCGACAACGACGCCTTGACCATCGACCTGAGCAAGAACGGCTACGCCAATACGCTGCATGAGAACAACAAGCTGGAGCTGAGCGCCGCCGTCGTGCCGGCGGGTGCAGACAGCAATGGCATCAGCTGGACGGTGGACGACAGCAAAAACATCAAAGCCACGCAGACCGATGGCAAGCTGGTGCTGAGTCCCTCCTCTGCTACTGCCAACGGCTGGGCGAAGGTGACGGTGACCACCACAGACCATTACAGCCGCACACTGAGCCGCAGCTTTACCGTTGTAATGAGCGGCAGCGTGATCAGCGGCGTCAGCCTGGATCAGACCCAGTTGAATTTGCTGGTGACCCAGAAGCCGGTACAGCTGAATGCAACGCTTGCCGGTTCCTCTAACAGAACCTTTAACGATGTAACCTGGACCTCCTCGAACCCGGCTGTGGCCACGGTAGAGAACGGACTGGTTACGCCGGTGGATGTGGGCGACTGCACCATTACCGTGAAAACCCTGGACGGCGGCTACACCGCCACTTGTGCCGTAACCGTGCGTGCGGACTACTCTGTGCTGGAAGCCAAGTACGCCGAATACCAAATCCTGGTCAATCAGTCAAAGGGCCAGTATATATACACGGAGGATTCCCTGGCTGTGCTGGAGACCGCCTGTGGTCAGGCCAAGGTGATGATTGACAGCGGTTTGTCCACCCAGGCTGAGATTGACGCCCAGGTGGAGCTGCTGGAGAGCGCCCACAACGGTTTGGTGAAGTACATTATCGCCGAGGGCGTGAGCCTGACGGCAGATACAGAGGCCCAGGCCAATGTGACCATTCCCAATCCGGGTCATATCCGCTACCTGCACAATGAACTGAGCTTGAAGAACAAGACCGTTCAGCTGTCTGCTGTAACGGCGCCTGCCGGCGGTCTGTACCAGAGCATTACCTGGTCCAGCTCCAACGACAAGGTCACCGTCAGCGACACCGGGTTGGTGACCAATACAGACAGCGGCAACCAGTGGGCAGAGATCACCTGTACCATCACCACCGTGAAGGGCGACAGCTTCACCGCCACCACCACGGTTTGCTTCACCCGCTATGCGGTGACCGGTGTAAGCATGGACACGGATATGGTCCACGGCTCACCGCAGGATACCGTGACGATTACGCCCACGGTAACCTCCTCTGCCACCATTGCTTCCTTGGCGCTGCGGGACTGCACCTTTACCAGTGATCACCCGGAGATCGCTACGGTAGATAACAGCGGCAAGATCACCTTTGTATCCCAGGGCAAGGCCACCATTACCGCCACCACGGTGGACGGCGGCTACACCGCCACGGTGATTGCCTATACGACTTATGATTTCTCCGCCTTGCAGCAGGCTATTGCGGATGCCGGTGCGGTGGATTACAAGGATTACGCTTACGATTACGGTATGGCGTTTAAGACCGCTTACGATAAGGCCGTGGCGGTCAATGCGGACTATGAGTCCTCACAGGATGTCATTGACGCTGCCACCTCTGCACTGAAACAGGCCCAGAATGCCCTGGTCGGCCACGAGTTCGTCGGCCCCGGTGAGATTGGCTTTACCAGCGGCGGCGCTGCGGTGACCGAGGGCAAGGCACTGGTTGTGGATGACAACCAGCAGGTGACCCTGTCTGCTGCCTATGCCGACGGCGCGATGGTGCAGGATCCGTCCTGGACCACGGCGGCAGAAAACAATGTAACCGCTGCTACGGATGCTGCCGGTAACTTGGTGCTTACCAAGACCAACGCAGATGCCTCCGGCAGCGTGAAGGTGACCTACACCTTGAAGGACGCTTACGATCGGACTTATACCAAGACCATCACCGTCAAGCTGGTGAACCAGAAGATCAACATTGACAGCTTCAAGTTCACTTACGACGGCAATGAGGTAGAATCTGTGTCTTACGGCTGCAGCGGTGTGTACACCAACAAGAGCATTCAGCTGGGCGTGAGCACTTATCCTGCAGACGCAGACGCCTATGTGTCCGCTTTGTGGACCTCCAACAATAAGAACCTGGTGGTGGACCAAACCGGTAAGGTTTCTGCCAGCGGCGTCATGCTGGGCACCAAATACACCGCCACCATCACCTGCACCTTGACCCTGGAGGACGGCTCCACTGTGACCAACTCCATTCAGGTGACCTTTAACAGAATTTAACCCGTCAACGAAAGGACTCTAAGTTATGCAACAAAAAACCAAAAAATGGCTCAGTCTGGTGCTGGCCGTCTTGCTGGTGTCCGCTTGTTTTACGGGTACACTCCTTGTACGGGCGGCGCAGGATGTGGCGATTGATGAGACCCATTTCCCGGACGCCGGCTTCCGTCAAATTGTGGCAGAGAAGTGCGATAAAAACGGCGACGGCATTCTCTCTGATTCTGAGCGCAGCAGCATCACCCGTATGATGCTGCCTGCGTGGCAGGAGGATGTGCTGGGGGAAGGTACCCCCATTGTCAGCCTGGAGGGCATACAGTATTTCTATAATCTGCAAAATCTCTATTGCGCAGACATTGGGCTGACCTCGCTGGATGTGAGTGCCCTGTCCAAGCTGACCCAGCTGACCTGTATGGACAATGCGTTGGGCACGCTGGATCTAAGCAAAAACACGGCGCTGACCCAGATCAACTGTGCTGCCGACCAGCTGACGGAGCTGAAATTACCTGCCGGTGTGCAGCGCCTGCTGTGCGAGAACAACGCGCTTACCGCCTTGGATTTGTCCGGCTGCACAGCGCTGACTTATCTAAAGTGTGCCAACAACCAGTTGGCTACACTGAACCTGGGTGCCAACACAGCGCTTTCCACCCTGATCGTGTCCAATAACCACCTGTCGTCGCTGGATCTGCGCGCCAATACGGCGCTGGCCGCCGTGACCCTGGGCCGGCAGACCATTACGGTGAACGCTACGCAACAGGATAATGTGTTTTGTGCCCCGGTGGACGGTTTGGCTGCGGACGGCGTGGTGTACCAGGATACGGAGAAGTATGAGAACGGCAATTTTGTCACCACGGATTATGCGCTGATGCAAAACGGCTTTACTTATGAGTACGCCACCGGTTCGGATCTGGCCGGCGCCATGACGGTAGATGTGACAGTTGTCAAAGACTTTTATCAGGTGCGCTTTTATGGGGACGAAACCAAGAATGTGCTGCTTTCTGCCGTAGCGGTGAACAGTGGCCAAACGGCGGTTGCACCTACTGACTTTGCTTTGCCCCAGTGTAAGGCGCTGGCCGGTTGGAGCGACACGCTGGAGAATATCACGGCGGATAAAGAGGTGTACGCCCTGTACACGGACGATCACCACTACGCAGTTACCGCCTTTAGAACCGATGGCGTGGCCACCATCTCCTGCACCGGCGGCTGTGGGGTAGACACGCGCACGGTCACCTTCCTGGACAGCCTGAATGCCAAGACCGGCAGCGACCGCTATGAGCGGCTGCTGGATGTGAACGGCGACGGGATCATCAACGCCCGGGATTACGTGCTGCTGGATCGCCAGTTCAACGCTGCTAAATAAAGACGGACAAAATAGCAAAAAGAAACGGACCACCCGTATAGGTGGTCCGTTTTTCGTTGTTATAAAATGGGGCAATGTATTTGCGTAAAATATACATTTGTAGGGTGCAATGAGTGAATTGCACGCAGTGCGGGCGGCAGGTTGCCGCCCCTACGGTCAATCGGTTACAAAAGTGCCCTCGTATGGGCGGATAGTATCCGCCCGCTGTAAGAACCGTCCGTCAATGCCCTTAAATAATATTCCGATAAAATCGAATGGTAAAGGTGGTACCGACGCCTACGGTGCTTTGCACCTCCACGGTGGCGTTCTCCCGGTTCAGCACGGATTTGCTCAGCGCCAGTCCAATGCCAACGCTGTCTGCCCCGGCGTTTTTGCCCTTGTAAAACCGCTCAAAGATATGGGGCAGGTCCTCTTTTTCGATTCCGCAGCCATCGTCGGCGATCACCAGCTGGCAATAGAGGGCGGTCTGGGTGCCGGTTAGGCGCAGGGTACCGCCGTTGTCCATGTGTTCCAGGCAGTTTTTGACAATATTCTGCACCGCTTCCACCGTCCACAGCCGGTCGCCCAAAAATTGCCCTTGCCGGCAGTCCACGGCCAGCGTCATTTGGCGCAGCTCCGCTTGAATGATAAAGGGCGCCAGCGCTTGCTCCACCACCGCGGCCAGCTCCACCGGCTCCTTGTGCAGCACTGCCGTGCCCGCGTCAAATTTGCTGATCTTCAGCAGAGTGGTGATCATCCACTGCATTTTTTCCAGCTGGGCGGAAATACCCTTTAGGAATTCCAGCCGCTTTTCGGCGGGTAGATCCTCTTCCAGCAGCAGATCCGTCATCACCGTCATGGAGGTGATGGGGGTCTTTAGCTGGTGCGAAACATCGGCCAGCGCGTCCGCCAGGTAGGTTTTGTCCTTTTGCATCAGCTCCGCCTGGGTTTGCAGCTTGCGGGCGGTTTTGTAAATGTTATTCTCCAGAAGGGACAGCTCGCCTTCCTGGTTGTTGGCGGGCACCAGCAGCGGCGCCGTGCCGTTGACCAGGGTGGTCAGGTAATCGGACAGCCGCCGAATTTCTCGGGTTTGATTGCGGGTGTGCTGGCAGAATATTGCCAGCAGCGCCCCGCAGCTCACCAGGCAGACGATGCCCATGGTGATGCTTTGCCAAAAGCCCACGCCGATAAGCAGGGCGCTGATCACCAGCCCCAGCACCAGCGCGCGGCGAAAATGTTTGTTCCCGCTCATTCGTCCACCTTGTAGCCCATGCCCCGCACGGTCTTAATGATCTGCGGCTCCACCGGGTCGTCCTCGATCTTCTCCCGCAGCCGCTTGATGTATACGCTCAGCGTGTTGTCGCTGACAAAGTCGCCGGCCACATCCCAAATGCTCTCCAGCAGCATATTGCGGCTGAGCACCCGGCCACGGTTTTGCAAAAAGGTCAGCAACAGCTTGTATTCCAGGGCGGTTAGAATCACTTCCTGCCCGTTTTTCAGCACTTTGCCCTCTTTCATCCCCACGGTCAGACTGCCTATACGGATTTCCTCGGTAGCAGCGCCCTTGCTGCGGCGCAGCACCGTCTTGATCCGCGCCATCAGTTCCCGCAGGCGAAAGGGCTTGCTGATGTAGTCGTCGGCGCCCAGCTCCAGGCCCATCACCACATTTACTTCATCGTCAAAGGCGGTGAGAAAGATCACCGGTGTGTCGTCCTTGGCTTTAATGGCCTTGCACACATCGTAGCCGCTGCCGTCCGGTAGGGTCAAATCCAGCAGGCACAGGTCGAATCGGCCGGTGCCCACCGCCTCCAGCGCCTGGGTCACCGTGGCACAGTGGGTTACCGTGTAGCCCTCACTCTCCAACGAATAACGCAGCCCCTGGGCAATGGCCGGGTCGTCCTCCAGCATTAGAATATTCATACCACACCTCCTCGGCGTTCTCTCTCCATAGTACCACATTCCGCCCCGCCGCGCAATAGGCATAGGTTGCCGTGTGTTCCCAGGCGGATGATATCTACGCCTACCGTTTGCGCCATACGCAAAATACGGTGTTGTTGGGATAGAATGATCATTGCACTTTGTGTGTTCATGTGTTAAAATCAGGATGGTATTGGCGAGTGTTGAACCGATTTGAGGTTGAATGGATGATCAGAGAAGCAAATGTAAACGACTATATTGATATTCACAAAATCTGCTGTCAGGATTTGGGTTATAACTGTAACGCCGATTTGGTTAAGGAAAGATTGAAGAATCTGGATGCAAGCAGAGAAAAGGTTTTTGTTGCCATAATAGATGGTAAGGTCGTCGGTTATGTTCATGCGGAGCAATACAACACGCTTTATTTTGAAAGTCTGGTCAACATTTTAGGTTTAGCCGTGTCAAAAGCATATCGCAGAAGGGGCTGCGGCAAAGCCTTATGCGCGCTGTGGAAAATTGGGCAAATGTATGCGGCATACACGCCGTTCGGCTGAATTCCGGGAAGGCCAGAACAGAGGCGCACAAATTCTATCGTTCCATCGGGTATGACAACGAGAAAGCGCAGATTCGGTTTTTTAAAAATTTAACAAAATAGATGATGGATCAAATGAAGAATAACCGTGTGAAAACGGATTTCATCGTCAAAAAGCAGTTGCTCGGAATTTTTCGGGCAGCTGCTTTTCCATTTGTCGATTTTATAGCGCTGAAACGGCACGCAATCGGATTATGCCGCAATGGGTAAAGAAAAACAGCACTTCCGTGTTGGAAGTGCTGTTGGGATAATCTGTATAAATTATCTCTTGGAGAACTGAGGAGCACGACGGGCTTTTTTCAGACCGGGCTTCTTTCTCTCCTTCATTCTGGGGTCACGGGTCAGGAAGCCGGCCTTCTTCAGTGCAGGACGCAGGCTCTCGTCATACTGCAGCAGGGCACGGGACAGACCGTGACGGATGGCACCGGCCTGGCCGGTTACGCCGCCGCCGCTTACACGGCAAACGATGTCAAACTTCTCGGTGGTGTCGGTGATGGCCAGAGGCTGACGCACGATCAGCTTCAAGGTCTCCAGACCAAAGTAATCATCAATATCTCTGTCGTTGATGGTGATCTTGCCGGTACCTGCATAAACGCGTACACGAGCAACAGATTCTTTTCTGCGGCCGGTGCCGTAGAAATACGGATTCGTTTCGTACATAATTCAGATACCTCCCTTACTTATTCCAAGCTTCCGGCTTCTGGGCCTCGTGCTTGTGGTCTGCGCCTTTGAAAATGCGGCATCTGGTCAGCTGCTTGCGACCCAGAGTGCTGTCCGGCAGCATACCCTTAATAGCCAGTTCCATGGCGAAGTCGCTCTTCTCGGCCATCAGGGTGCCATACTTGACTTCCTTCAGGTTGCCGATGTAGCCGGTGTGGTGCTGATACAGCTTCTTGTTCAGCTTGTCGCCGGTGAGAACGGCCTTATCAGTGTTGATGATGATGACAAAATCGCCGCAATCCACATGGGGGGCGAAGATCGGCTTATGCTTGCCTCTCAGCAGGGTGGCAGCCTCAGCGGCTACGCGGCCCAGGGGCTTGTCAGCAGCGTCGATCACATACCATTTGCGTTCGATCTCGTCCGCTTTAGGCATAAATGTTGACATAATCGCTAGTCCTCCGTTGTTCAAATTCTCCGCAGAGCGCTTGGCTCTTTCTGCGTGCCGGAATATAATAGCACAGGCGAGGGGCAAAGTCAACATTTTTGGCAAACAAATTTAATATATCCTGTTGTTGCTCTCTTATTCTCTTGTTATCTCGATTATGCTTATCAAATGCTCATTTTTAATTTATGGAAAAAGGAGCGAAATGGATTCTTGCGCGGTGCATTTGGCGGTGGGCGTTTTGGCAGCGTGCGCGCCATCGGTGCCAGTGACCCAGCCTATGGTGCTTATACCGATAATATATAGGAAAAACCGCCCGGTGCAGTTGAATTCCTACCTTTTTTGTGGTATTATTGCTGCGGTGATGTGAAATGATGATTTCAACAAAGGGTCGCTACGCCCTGCAAGTGATGCTGGATTTGGCCCAGCAAAGTCCGGACGCTTATATTTCGCTGCACGATATCAGCCAGCGGCAGGCAGTGAGTATGAAATATTTAGAGGCCATTGTGGCTATGCTGAATAAAGCCGGTATGGTAGAGAGCCGCCGGGGCAAAAGCGGCGGTTATCGCCTAACCCGGGCGCCGGAGGACTATACTGTGGGCGCCGTCTTAAAGTTGACGGAGGGCACGCTGGCGCCGGTGGCCTGTATGGACTGTGACAGCGGCTGCACCCGGGTGCACGCCTGTATGACCCGCCCCATGTGGCAGGAGCTGGACCGGTTGATTGACGATTTTTTAGAGAGCAGGACCCTTGCCGACCTGCTGACGGAGGATAAAAAGCATGAAGATTAAAGCGATTTTAGAGCAAAAGCCCACCGTATCCTTTGAGGTGTTCCCTCCCAAGCAGTGGGACAAGATTGAGGGCACCAAGGCAGTGGTCAAGGAGATGGTAAAGAGCCACCCGGCCTTTATGAGCGTTACTTACGGTGCTGCGGGTACCACCAGCGGCTTTACAACGGAGATTGCAAGAGAGATCTTGGACGACGGTGTGACCCCACTGGCCCATCTGACCTGCCTGACCTCTACCCGGGATAAAATTCATCAGGTGGTAGCGGAGCTGCAAGAGAACGGCATTGAGAATATTTTGGCCCTGCGGGGGGATATTCCCCGGGACTTTCAGTTCCCGGCAGAGCAGTATTTTGAACACGCTTACCAATTGGTAAATGAAATTCGCACGCTGGGCGATTTTTGCATAGGCGGTGCCTGCTATCCGGAGGTGCATCCGGAGAGCAAAAACCGGGTGGAAGATCTGGAGCACTTAAAGCAAAAGGTGGACTGCGGCGTGGACTTTCTGACCACCCAAATGTTTTTTGATAATACGGTGTTTTACAATTTTCGGGAGATGTGCGCCATTAAGGGCATTGATGTGCCGCTGATCGCCGGGATTATGCCCATTACCAAGGCCAGCCAGCTGGAGCGGACGGTGAAGCTGTCCGGCTGCTCTCTGCCTACCAAGTTTGTAAAGATCGTGGAGCGCTTCGGCGATCGGGACGACGCCATGCAGCAGGCAGGCATTGTGTACGCTGCCGAGCAGATTATCGACCTGATGGCCAACGGCGTGGATCATATTCATATTTACACCATGAACAAGCCGGATGTGGCCGGTGCCATTGTGCGAGAGTTGGGCAGCATTATTCATGAATAAGACAGAGATTTTACACTATCTGCGCACCGCCTCACGGGTGGATGATCCCCGGTTGCTGGCGCTGATCGATGACTGTATGGCGGAAGTGGACGCTACGGTGCAGCCCCGCACCCTGGAGCGGATCTTTCCCTGCCGGGTGACGGAGGACGCGCTGGAGGTGGAGGGCTTTACTCTAAAGAGCCGCCGCCTGGCGCAAACCATTGCCGGGTGCGATCGGGTGTGCATTTTCGGTGCCACTTTGGGCTTTGAGTGCGATCGGCTGCTGCGCACCTACTCGGTGGACGGTATTGCCCGAGGCGCGGTGATGCAGGCAGTGCTGGCCTCTAAGATCGAGGAGGTCTGCGACGGTATAGAGAACCGGCTGCGTGCCCAGGGGCTGACCCTGCGGCAGCGATATTCGCCGGGCTATTTTGATTTGGATATTACCGAGCAGCGCAAGATTTTTGCTCTGTTGGATCTGACCAAGCGCATTGGGCTGACCCTTAGTGACACCTGCCAAATGATCCCCACCAAGAGCGTAACGGCCATTATCGGTATTGAACCCCAGGACGGAGGACAAGCGCATGAATAAGATTCGCTTTTTTGACGGCGGCATGGGCACCATGCTCCAGGCAGCCGGTTTGCTTGGCCCCGGTGCGCTGCCGGAGCCGCTGAACCTGACCCACCCGGAGGAGATCGCCGCCATTCATCAGGCGTATGCGGACGCCGGAGCAGAGTTTATCAGCACCAATACCTTTGGCGCCAACGGCCTGAAGTTTGACAATGTAGAGGAACTGGTGCAGGCAGCCACTGCGCTGGTGCGCCGCACCGGAAAGAAAGTTGTGCTGGACATTGGCCCTTTGGGCAAGCTGCTTCAGCCCATGGGCGAGTTGGCGTTTGACGATGCCTACGACCTGTTTGCCCGCACCATTCGTGCCGGTGCCCCCGGTGCGGACTTGGTGCTTATTGAGACCATGAGCGACACGCTGGAGTTGAAGGCGGCGGTACTGGCGGCCAAGGAAAATTGTGACCTGCCGGTATTTACCACCATGATCATGGACGAAAAAGGGCGGCTGCTTACCGGCGCGGATATTGAAACGGCAGTGACCATGCTGGAGGGACTGGGGGTAGACGCCCTGGGCTTTAACTGCTCCATGGGACCGGACCAAATGCTGCCTTTGGTGGCGCAGCTGCGGGAGCTGACTTGCCTGCCCATCATCGTGAACCCCAACGCCGGGCTGCCGGAGTCTGTCAACGGCGAGACGGTGTATAATGTGGACCCGGAGGCCTTTGCGGAGAAGATGGAGGCCATTGCCAAGCTGGGGGTCAGCTATTTGGGCGGCTGCTGCGGCACCACCCCGGCGCATATTGCAAAGATGATCCAGCGGGTCAAGGACATTCCTGCAGTGGTGCACACCCCGGCGCCCCGCACCCTGGTGAGCAGCTATTCCCAAACGGTGGAGCTGGGCAAAAAGCCGGTCATTGTAGGCGAGCGGATCAACCCCACCGGCAAAAAGCTGATGAAAGCCGCCCTGCGGGAAAAGGATATTAACTATCTTATCAAAGAGGGTATTGCCCAAAAAGATAAGGGCGCCCATATTTTGGATGTGAATGTAGGCTTGCCGGAGATTGACGAGCCGGCTATGATGCAGCAGGCGCTGTTTGCCCTGCAAGGGGTGCTGGATCTACCGCTGCAAATCGACACCTCCGATGTGGAGGCTATGGAAGTGGGCCTGCGCCATTATAACGGCAAGGCTATGCTCAATTCTGTGAACGGCAAGCAGGAGAGTATGCACGCCGTCTTTCCGTTGGTGAAGAAGTACGGTGCTGTTGTGGTGTGCTTGTGCCTGGACGAGAGCGGTATTCCCCCTACGGCAGAAGGGCGCATTGCCATTGCCAAGAAGATTATTGCCACCGCTGCGGAATATGGTATCCCTAAGCACCAGCTGGTGTTTGATGCGCTGGTGATGACTGTCAGCACGGACAAACGCAACGCCATTGAGACGCTGAAGGCGGTGCGGATACTGCGCCACGAGCTGGGCGTTGCCACCACCCTGGGCGTCAGCAATATTTCCTTTGGACTGCCCAAGCGGGAGATGATCAATACCGCGTTCTTTACCCTGGCGCTGGAAGCGGGGCTGTCCGCCGGGATTATGAACCCCCTCAGCGACGCCATGATGAACGCCTATTACAGCTATAACGCCCTGGCGGGGCTGGACGACAACTGCCAGGACTATATCGCCTCGGTGACGGAGACGGCGGCAGCTACGCCTGCAGGCACCACGGTGGATTTGAAAACCGCCATTATCAAAGGTATGCGCAAGGAGGCGGGCCAGTGCGCTGCCGGGCTGCTGGAAGAGCAGGACAGCTTGCAAATCATCAACGAGCATATTATCCCGGCACTGGATGTGGTGGGCGACGGGTTTGAGAAGAATAAAGTGTTTCTGCCCCAGCTGCTGATGAGCGCAGACGCGGCCAAATCTGCTTTTGATGTGATCAAGGAAAAGCTGCGCACCACCGGCCAGCAAAAGAAAAGCCCCCACAAAATTGTGCTTGCCACCGTGCACGGCGATATTCACGATATTGGCAAAAATATTGTGAAGGTGCTGCTGGAGAACTACGGTTTTGATGTGCTGGACCTGGGCAAGGATGTGCCGGAGGAAACGGTGCTCCAGGCGGTGCAGGACAACAACGCCACGCTGGTGGGACTGTCTGCGCTGATGACCACCACCGTACCGGCCATGGAGCGTACCATTGAGCTGGTGCACAAGAACACCAATGCCAAGGTGATCGTTGGTGGTGCGGTGCTTACCCGCTCTTATGCGGAGATGATCCACGCGGATCATTACGCCAAGGACGCGATGGAGACCGTGCGCTTGGCAAAGGCGCATTTTGGGATTGAATAAAAGGTAAATCCCTCCGTCGGGCAGGGATTGGGGCACCTCCGGTGCAATCCCCCCTGCGGCTGCGCCGCTTCGCCTAACGGGCGCCCGTCCCCTCTGTCGCTGCGCGACATCTCCCCGCACTGCGGGGAGTCACCCTTTGCAAGGGGGGCAAACCGATCAGGCTCCCTTGTAAAGGGAGCTGTCAGCGTAGCTGACTGAGGGATTATTCTTTTATAACTCTCCCCTCAACAAAAAAGACCGATACCGTAAGTGGTATCGGTCTTTTGTTATGCGATTTTACGCCTTATCTGCGGGGACGGCGGTCGCGGCGGTCACGATCATGACCGCGGTGGTCGTCTCTGCGGGGGCGGCGGGGGGTATCGTCGATCTCGTTCTCCGGGGTCATACCCTCCAGCTCAATGAGTGCATCCCGACGGGACAGGTTAATGCGACCCTGATCGTCAATCTCAATGCACTTAACCACAACGGAGTCGCCAACATTAACGACATCCTCTACACGCTCGGTGCGTTTTACATCCAGGCGGCTGATGTGAACCAGACCCTCTTTGCCCGGTGCAATCTCTACGAATGCGCCGAAGCTCATCAGGCGGGTTACTACACCGTTGTAGAAGGCGCCCACTTCCGGGTCGGTGGCGATCAGCTTCACCACTTCCACAGCGCCGTTGCACTTGTCCATATCTATACCGCTGATGAACACGCGGCCGTCTTCTTCAATGTTGATCTTCACATCGTAGGTGTTCTGGATCTCCTGGATCACCTTGCCGCCCTTGCCGATTACATCGCCGATCTTGTCCGGGTCGATCTGCAGGGTGAGCATCTTGGGTGCGTAGGGAGACAGCTGCTTGCGAGGCTCGCTGATCACCGGCAGCATGATCTCGTCCAGAATATAGTTGCGGGCCTTATGGGTCTTGGCAAAGGCCTCTTTGATGATCTCCGGGGTCAGGCCGTGCACCTTCAGGTCCATCTGAATGGCGGTGATGCCCTTCTTTGTACCGGCAACCTTAAAGTCCATGTCGCCGTAGAAATCTTCCAGACCCTGAATGTCGATCATGGTCATAAAGTCGCCGTACACGCCGTCGTCACCGGTGATCAGACCGCAGCTGATACCGGCAACCGGTGCCTTAATGGGTACGCCGGCAGCCATCAGAGACAGGGTGGAGCCGCAGATGGAGCCCTGAGAGGTGGAGCCGTTGGAGCTGAGCACCTCAGACACTACGCGGATGGCGTAGGGGAATTCGTCCACAGAGGGCAGAACCGGCAGCAGTGCCTTCTCTGCCAGTGCGCCGTGGCCGATCTCGCGGCGGCCCGGGCCTCTGGAGGGCTTGGTTTCACCCACAGAGTAGCTGGGGAAGTTGTAGTGGTGCATATAGCGCTTTTCGGTCTGCTCGTCCAGACCGTCCAGCTGCTGGGCGTCGTTCATGGGGCCGAGGGTGGTCACAGACAGCACCTGGGTTTGGCCTCTGGTGAACATACCGGAGCCGTGGGCTCTGGCCAGCAGGTCAATCTCTGCGTTCAGGGGACGAATTTCGTCAATGCCGCGGCCGTCCACACGCTTGTGCTCGTCTTTCAGCCAAGCACGCACCACATGCTTCTGTACCAGGTACAGGATCTCCTCAATCTTGCCCTCTTCGCCCTCGAAGCGATCATCGAACTTCTCATGCACGGCGTCATAGATGGGGCGCAGGCGCTCGTCGCGCACATTTTTGTCGTCGGTATCCAGAGCCTTCTTCACATCTTCAATGCAGAAGTCCTCGATCTCTTGCAGGATCGCCGGATCCGGGTCGGAGGACTGGAAGCTCTTCTTGGGCTTGCCCACTTCCTCAACAATGCCGTTGATGAAGGCAACGATCTTCTTATTCTCCTCATGACCGGCCATAATGGCGTTGAACATGGTGTCGTCGTCGATCTCGTTACCGCCGGCCTCGATCATAGCCACCAGGTCGCCGGTGGAAGCCACGGTCAGGTTCAGATCGTTATGGGCGCGCTGCTCCAGAGTGGGGTTGATGACGATCTGGCCGTCTACCAGACCCACATTCACACCGCTGATGGGGCCGTCCCACGGAATGTCGGAGATGGCAATGGCAGCGGACACGCCGATCATGGCGGTGATCTCCGGAGAGCAGTCCGGGTCCACGCTCATTACGGTAGCCACAACGCTTACATCGTTGCGCATATCCTTGGGGAACAGGGGACGAATGGGGCGGTCAATGCAGCGGGAGGTGAGGATGGCCTTCTCAGAAGGACGAGCCTCACGGCGCTGGAAAGAACCGGGGATCCGACCCACGGAATACATCTTCTCTTCATAATCCACGCTCAGGGGGAAGAAATCCACGCCCTCGCGGGGTTTGGCGCTCATGGTCACGTTACACAGCACATTGGTGTCGCCGTAGCGGGCCATAATGGACGCACCGGCCAGACCGCACATTTTGCCGGTCTCCAGGGTCAGCTTTCTGCCGGCCAGTTCCGTTTCCCAAACTTTGTAGTTCTTGAAAAACATTTGGTTACCTCTTTCATAAATAATATTTATCATCAAGGAGGCACAATAGTAATAAATTCAAGCCGCCGCACCCGGTGACCTCAATTTACTACTATTAGTAGAACCTCCTTGGAAGATACGATTTTGCCTTGGACAAAAAAGGCAGACGACAGAAGTGCTCCGTCGTCTGCTTGCGCGTTCTTACTTGTCGATGGTATCGCGGATACCCAGCTTCTTCACCAGGCTACGGTATCTCTCTACATCCTTGTTGTAAAGATAAACCAGCAGGTTGCGTCTGTGACCAACCATTTTCAGCAGACCGCGGCGGGAGTGATGATCCTTCTTGTGGGTCTTCAGGTGCTCGGTCAGCTCGTTAATGCGAGTGGTCAGCACAGCTACCTGTACCTCGGGAGAACCGGTGTCGCCCTCGTGGGTTGCGTAAGCCTTGATGATTTCTTGCTTCTCAGCTTGTGTCATAATCTTTCACCTCATTACAGTATTTGCCGATTGGCGGAGGACACAGTTACGGGATCGGTGACTCTCCGTAGGAGCTTGCACCCGATACCGTGTGATCCGTACACAGCGAGCCAATTATAGCACAAACCCCCGCCGTTGTAAAGAGATTTTGCAAAATAGTGGGTGCTTGCCAGGGGCATACAAGATATGGTATAAAAGAAACGGAGCAAAGCCGGATCTTATCTTCCGCAGGGGGAAAGATGACAAAATTGTCACCAAAACTGTCACCGAGCTGACACTTTGGCCGGGTATAATGAGGGCAACAAAGCGAAAAGGAGAGCTATTATGGACATTTTGAGAATTGAGCACTTATCTAAAATTTACGGTAAGGGCGATACGGAGGTACGGGCGCTGGACGATGTGTCCTTTACCGTGCCGAAAGGACAGTTTGTTGCCATCATCGGGCCGTCCGGCTCCGGCAAAAGCACCCTGCTGCATATTCTGGGCGGTGTGGATACGCCTACGGACGGGCATGTGTATGTGGACGGAACGGATATTACCACTTTGGACGAGACGGCGCTGGCCATCTTCCGCCGCCGCCAAATCGGTCTGATTTATCAGTTTTACAATTTGATTCCCATTTTGACCGTAGAGGAAAATATGACGCTGCCCTTGCTGCTGGATGACAAAAAGGTAGACCGGGCGCACTTTGATTCTTTGGTGCAGGTGCTGGGCTTGCAGCACAGACTGGGGCACCTGCCCTCAGAGCTGTCCGGCGGTCAGCAGCAGCGGGTGTCTATCGGCCGTGCGCTGATGAACAATCCTGCCATTTTGCTGGCGGATGAGCCTACCGGTAATCTGGACAGCAAAAACTCAAAAGAAATTGTGGAGCTGCTGCGTCAGTTCAACAAGGCACTGAACCAAACGGTTATTATTATTACCCATGACGAGCGCATTGCGCTGGACGCAGACCGGGTGATTGCCGTTGAGGACGGCAAAATTGTGAAGGATGAGGTGATCCGCCAGTGAAGATCATCAATAAGTTAACTTGGCGCCACTTATGGGCGAACAAAAAGCGCACCGTCATCACCCTGTTTGGCATTATCATCAGTGTGGCGATGGTGACGGCGGTGTTTACCAGCGTGGAGTCACTGATGAACACCATGGGTGAGATCACCGCCTCTTATGACGGCGCCTGGCATGCCAAGTATAACGAGCTGAAAAGCAAGGATGTGCAGACCCTGGCAAAGCAAAAGAATGTAAAGGCCATCGGTTTGTCTATGGATCTGGGCGAGATCAGCAGTAAGGCAGATTCAAACAGCAGCAAAAGCCGCACCGATGTGCTGGCTTGCAACCAAAATCTTTTTACGATATACAGTATGAAGCCCGCCACCGGCCGCCTGCCGGTAACCGCCCGGGAGCTGCTGGTGACCAAGAGCTTTATCACCCGCAATGACTTAAAGTGGAAAGTGGGCGACACGGTCACTTTGCCCTTTACCACCTATTCCGCCGATCCGCAGGTTGAGCCGGAGACGGCACAGCGCACCTATACCATCTGCGGGATTTTGGAGAATGACAACCAGCTCACCGGCTTTTACAGCGCCTTTTGCGGGCTGGATGATACGGTAACGGACGCCATGGGCACTTACATTGCCCAGGTGCAGTTTGCCCCTTTGGGCAGCAACACGCCAACGGACATAAAGGCTGCCGCCAAAGCCCTGTACGGTGCTGAGGCGGTAAAGGCGAATGACGGCACCCGGTTCTCTACCCACACGGACTACCTGATGTACAGCGGGGTGCAGATGAACAGTGAGATCACCCGGGCGCTGTACGGCTTTGTAGCCATTATTCTTTTGATTATCATTTTGGCGTCCGTGTTTATGATTTATGACAGCTTTGCGGTGTCTTATCAGCAGCGGGCACGGTACTTGGGTATGCTGGCCAGCGTAGGCGCTACCCGGGTGCAAAAGCGGGGCAGCGTGTATTTTGAGGGCTTCATTTTAGGCTGTATCGGTATTCCCATCGGTATTCTTTGCGGTATCGGCGGCATTGCCGTTACCCTGCGTGCCCTTAGCGACAGCTTTGTGAAAACCGTTATGGTGGCCACCGGCGACAGTGTGCGGCTGCACGCCATTGTGAACTGGAAGATTTTAGTTGGCAGCGTGCTCATCAGCGCCCTAACCATCTTTATCTCCGCCTGGATCCCGGCGCACCGGGCGTCTAAGATAACGCCCATTGAGGCGCTGCGCCAAACCAACACCGTGAAGGTGAAAAAGGCAAAGAAGCTGAAAACCTCTCGCCTGCGCCAAAAGCTCTTTGGCTTTGAAGATGTGCTGGCGGTAAAGAACTACAAGCGCAACGCCAAGCGCTCCCGCACGGTGGTGTTTGCCCTGGCAGTCAGCGTCATTCTGTTTCTCAGCACCGCCAACTTTACCAGTATGCTCACCAACGCCCTTGACAATGAGTACGACGGTATGGGCTTTGATGTGTACGAGAGCATTTTTAATACCGACGGGCCGTTGACCGCCTCTCAGGTGGAGCAAGTTAATCGGAAGGTCAGCGATGTGCCCGGAATTGAAAGCATTCGTATTTGTGCCGACAATCAGATGATGGTGGACGGCTTGGATAAGCAGCTGACAGCGGAGGCAAAGAAAGCCAATATGGACCGCTCCGTGAATGTGCTGGGCGTGGACAACGACACCTTTGCCGCCTTGGCAAAGGAGGCAGGCATAGACCCGTCTGTTTGTCAGGATGACAAAATCCCCACGGGTATTTTAATCAACCGGGTGCAAGTGGCAACGGAGAAGAAGCAAAGACTGGTGTTAAACCCCTTGCAAGGCAGCTTGGTAGGTCAAACCTTTACCGGCTCTATGGAGGGCTATGACAGTGAGGGCAACGAGCTGTATGCCAAGTACACGGCAAAGGTGGCTGCCCAGATGAACAAGGAAGCAAGCAATCTTTTAGGCAGCTTTATGCGCCCCACTTTGGTGGTGCCCATGCACAGCTATCTGGTGCATTTTCCGTCTGTTTTGGCCAAGGGCAATACTGTCAGCTATGCACGGTACTATATCACTGCCCAGGACCATGACGATGTGTATAACCGGGTGTCCGATGTGCTGGATGAGGTACAAAACGGCATCAGCCATACCGGCTATGACGCGGCGGCACAGGCGCAGACCATGCAGGCGCTGAATGTGGTGGTGATGACCTTTGGCTATGGGTTTATTACCCTGATTACCCTGATTTCCGTTATGAACATTATCAATACCATTTCTTCCGGTATGGAGGAGCGGCGTCGAGAGTTCGCTATGATTAAGAGCGTGGGTATGACGCCCCGTTCCTTTAAGAAGTCCATTTATTTGGAGAATATTCGCTACGGCGTTATGGCGCTGGTATGGGGCTTGCCGGTTAGCTTGGGACTGGATTTCCTGATGTACAAGATATTGGGCAGCTCCTTTGACTACGGCTATACCTTCCGCTGGTATTATTATCTGGCGGCGGCGCTGGCGGTGTTTGCCGTGATCGGTGTGGCGCTGCTGTACGCGCTGGACAAAATCAAAAAGGACAATATTATTGAAACCCTGAAGCGGGACGATATTTAAGCAGGCGGTCGTCGAATGGCGGCGCACCTATTTCTCCGCTTTTGGCAGGCGCCCGGTTTTGCCGGGCGCTTTTTCTGCTCTGCGCTTTGCAGCGGGCATATTGGGGTTTTCCACACAGCAGCCGGCTTTATTTGGGGAAAACGCGGTGGAAAATGTGTAAAATTACAGGCGGCACAACACAATAGGTATAAAGGCGTTTGGTTGTGCAAAAAAAGGAAAGCAGGCAGACAGCGTGCTTTCCTTTTTGCTTCTTTTATGATTTCGGTTTTTGCTTGCGTTCGTTTTTTCGGCAATGGGCGCAGCGGTTACAGCTTTCGCAGCCGGTACAGCCGCAGCTTTTGTGCCGAATCAGGGCGCGGACAGCCAGGAACAGCGCCGTTCCAATGGCTGCCAGCAGCAGAATGTCCCAAATATTCACAGTAGCGCTCCGATCCCGTGGAACACAAAGGCAACCACCCACGCAATCAAACACTGCCACAGCGCCAGTCCGGCAGCCCACTTGCCGCCCAGTTCCCGCCGCACGGAGGCCACCGCCGCCACGCAGGGGGTGTACAGCAGGCTGAATACCAGCAGCGACCCGGCGGACAGCGGCGACAAAATGCTGCCGATGGTGCCGCCGAACAGGACCTCCAGGGTGGAGACGACGCTTTCCTTGGCCATAAAGCCGCTGATCAGGGCGGTGCAAATGCGCCAGTCGCCCAGACCCAGGGGCGCAAACAGCGGAACCAGAATGCCGGATATCCGGGCCAAAATGCTGTCGGCCGAGTCGGATACCATATTGAGCTGCAGGTCAAAGCTTTGTAGGAACCAAACCACCACCGTGGCAATGAGAATGACGGAGAATGCCCGCTGCAAAAAATCCTTGGCCTTTTCCCACAGCAGTTGACCCACATTTTTTACACTGGGCAGACGGTAGTTGGGCAGCTCCATGACAAAGGGGATGGGCTCGCCGCGAAACAGGGTGTCTTTATAGAGAAAGGCGGCCCCGATGCCTACCAGGATCCCCAGCAGGTACAGCCCGGACATGATCAGCCCGCCCTTGCCCGGGAAAAAGACGCTGACAAAGAAGGAATAGATGGGCAGTTTGGCGGTACAGCTCATAAAGGGCGTGAGCAGAATGGTCATCTTTCGATCCCGCTCGCTGGTTAAGGTGCGGGTGGCCATGACCGCCGGTACGGTGCAGCCAAAGCCGATGAGCATGGGCACGATGCTCTTGCCGGACAGGCCGATCCTGCGCAGCAGCTTGTCCATTACAAAGGCCACGCGGGCAATATAGCCGCTGTCTTCCATTAAAGACAGGAAGAAAAACAGAGTGACGATGATGGGCAGAAAGCTGAGCACACTGCCCACGCCGGTAAAGATACCGTCGATCACCAGACTGTGGATGACCGGGTTCACATGCAGCTGGGTCAGCGCCGTGTCCGTTAGGGCGGACAGACGGTCGATCCCCAGCTCCAGCAGTTTTTGCAGTCCGCCGCCGATCACATTGAATGTTAAGTAAAACACCAGCACCATAATGCCGATAAAGCAGGGAATGGCGGTATATCGCCCGGTGAGAATGCGGTCGATCTTTTCGCTTCGAATCCGCTCCTTGCTCTCCTGGGGGCGGATCACTGTCTGTGCACACAGCCGCTCGATAAAGTCAAAGCGCATATCTGCGATGGCGGCGCTGCGGTCCAGCCCGCGCTCCGTTTCCATTTGGCGGACAATGTGCTCCAGCATCTCCTGCTCGTTGCGATCCAGCTGCAACTGCTGCAGGATCAGCGCGTCCCCCTCAATGGCCTTGGTAGCGGCAAAGCGTACCGGCAGCCCGGCGAGCGCAGCGTGGTCTCAATCAGGTGGATTACGGCGTGAATACATCGGTGCACGGCACCGCCGTGGTCGTCTTTGTCGCAAAAGTCCTGCTTCAGCGGCGGCTCCTGCTGCTTGGCCACATGAACGGCGTGGCGAATCAGCTCGTCTACGCCTCATTCTTGGCGGCGGAGATGGGAATGACCGGCACCCCCAGCATGGCCTCCATGGTGTTTACGTCAATAGAGCCGCGGTTGCCCACCAGCTCATCCATCATATTCAGCGCAATGACCATGGGTATTCCCATTTCCAGCAGCTGCATGGACAGATACAGGTTGCGCTCAATGTTGGTGGCGTCAACAATGTTGATGATGGCCGTGGGCTTATCCTGCAGCACAAAGTTGCGGGAGACGATCTCCTCGCTGCTGAAGGGCGACATGGAATAGATGCCCGGCAGGTCCGTAACCTCTGTGTTTGGGTAGCCGCGAATGGCGCCGCTTTTGCGGTCCACGGTTACGCCGGGAAAGTTGCCCACATGCTGCTTGGCACCGGTCAGTTGGTTAAACAAGGTGGTCTTGCCGCAGTTTTGGTTGCCCACCAGTGCATAGGTCAGCACGGTACCATCCGGTAAGGGGTGCTCGTCCGCTTTGCTGTGGAATTTTCCGTTTTCGCCCAGCCCCGGGTGGTCCTGGTCCTTGGCTCGGTCTTTGAATGTGTGACTGCGGCTGCGGCGCCCAATGGGCTGAATGTCGATTTGCTGCGCTTCTGCCAGGCGCAGGGTCAGCTCATAACCGTGCACCTGTACTTCCATCGGGTCGCCCATGGGCGCCAGCTTGATGACCGTTACCTCTGCTCCGGGGATCATGCCCATATCCAAAAAATGTTGGCGCAGCGCGCCCTCGCCGCCCACTCGCAGGATTACGGCGCTTTTGCCAACTTCCAGTTCTTTCAGCGTCATCGGTCGGTCTCCTTTTCTCCATATATTTCTATCTCTTTACTGTACTGGATTGCCTGGCTGTTAGTCAAGACTTACCTGCCTGCGGCAGCCAAATTTCTGCCGTGGAAAAGCAAAGAAAAAGCCGCAGCGGGTGGCTTGCAGCTTTTGGCGTCCCGTAGAGGATTTGAACCTCCGGCCTACCGCTTAGGAGTAGACCCGATACGACATCGGGAAGTGGCATCTAATGCTTAAAAATGCTTGGAAATACAAGGTTTTTCAGCATTTCAAATCCCATCTGATACTACGCTGTGATAGCTAATTCAGAGGGATTTTACACCGTCCGATTGGCTCGAAATTAGCAAGTCTTTCGATTTTTGGTGGACGTTGCAAGTGCAAGTAAATGTCACTATGTAACTTCTCGTGATGCGAAATGATAGGAAATCCTATTCATTCTCGTGTGAGGGTGCGGGTGTCCTTAGACACAGATTTCAGTCTGTTTTATATATCATTTCAAAATGAATTTTTCAACCAGAATTATTAAGAATTTCAAAGGTTTTTCAGACTCAATGATTCTATGTAATTTAGACCCGCCGAAGCAGGTCTTTTTTTATTTCAGCATAATCTCTCTATCCTCAGCGCCGAGCATATAAGCACCCTTGGCAAAAGCATCCCTTGCAAGAAGCTCTGCTACATCAACCCTATCGAACAGCATCCATATTTCTTTCTCTTTCGGAGTCAGTTCATGGCTATGGTCAAACAAATGCTCAAGTCCCAATCCTTCAAGCAATGCCGACTTTGCTGCTTTGTATTCCTCAGCTCTGCCAACATATTCGTCGTTCCTTTCCTTGGAAAATGCCTCGATATTGTCAGCTCTCAGATGCTCGTAATACTCGTCCATAAAGATTCTATCCATACTCGTTGACCTCCATAACAAAAAAATAAGGGCAGACCCTTTTACAGCTATTGTAGCTATGTAAAAGGATCTGCCCTTGCAGTTACTATAATGTTTTTGCCAGCGACTTCAGGAGTGCTGCCATTTCCGGATTTTGCAGAAGCTTCAGAAGAAGTTCTTTATCATCAGCGGAGCTTTCCGTTGCGGCTGGTTGAACCGGCTCAGGCGTTGCCTGTCTGCCTGAGTAGAACGCAGCTTCCATTCTTTCAGCGTTCAGTCTGCGGTCATCGTCGATGATATGGGAGTAAACATCCGCTACCATCTTGACCTGTGCATGACCGGAATCGCCTTGAACGGATTTCATATCGCCGCCGTTCAGCTTCAGCTTGTAAGTGATACTGGAATGTCGGAGACTATGGAAAACCACTTTCGGCAGTCCCTTCTCCTCAATCAGCTTATTGAAAGCACGGTTGATAACCTGCCCCTCAATCGGCTTGCCATTGGAAGAACAGAAAACCAGATTGAAGTCTACGAACTCGTCACCGAAAAGGTCTTTCAGTTCTTCGATGTCAGCCTTTCGCTGTACCAACATTTCCGCTACGGTTTTCGGTAAGAACACCTTGCGGACACTTGTTTTGGTCTTAGGAGTTTTGAGAACCAATGCGGTATGCGTACTGGCGAAGGTCGGTGGGAACTTGAACATGATGTCCTTACCGTCCAGATCTGCCATCGCTTCACGATTTACTCTCTGCAACTCCTTTTCAACGAAGATGCTTGCCTGACCAAGTTCAATACTGGTGGGGGAAATGTCAATACAGTCCCAGGTAAGCCCCAGAAGCTCGCCCATTCGCAGGGAACAGGAGAAGGCAAGGTTAATAGCCAGACGAAGAATATCATCGTCACAGGCTTCCAGAGCCTTCTGGAGCACTTCTGCTGTCCAGATATCCCTGGTCTTGTGTTCTTCTTTCGGCAGCGTAGCGTGCTCCACAGGGTTTCTGGTCATCAATTCCCACTTGACCGCTTGATTGAAAGCATTTCGCAATGTCTTGTGAACCTCTCGGACAGTATGCGGAGTCAGATATTCTGTACGGGCTTTTACATACTTAGAAGAAACCGCTTTGACAGAAAGCAAATCTCGGTAATACTTGTCCATGATTCTCGGCGTGACATCCTCCAGCTTCATATCACCGATGAGGGGACGAATATAGTTTGCAATCAGGCTCTTTCTGCTTTCATAGGTAGACATCGCCCAGGTGTTCACACCATAGATTGACATATACTCATCCAAAAGATCATTGACGGTTTTAGCAGAAGGGGGAATAAAGGTTCCGGACTCCTGCTCATATTCAACCTGCAACTTCCTTTTCTTTGCTTCGGCATTCGTTTCAAAGGTTTCCCACTTCTGACGCTTGTTGCCGTTCTCATCGGTGTATGTATAAACCACAGAATACTTCTTTTTTCTCTTAACGATAGATGCCATGTAATCAGCTCCTTTCCTGTCTATCTTCCGCTAACTGGTAGCGGGTCTGATTGTGATACCATTTTTCAAAGCTCTCTTTGGTAGCTCGCTTATACCTGCCAACCTTGATAAGCTCAAAATCTTCATTGGCAACGATATAGTAAATGGTCTGACGATGTACCCCAAGCATTCTTGCCATTTCCGGCAGACCGTAGGTGGATGCCATAATATCTGCATCCAGTTCCTGATCCTCTACCGTGCGGTAATCGGTTTGAGAAGCATACCATCTTTCAAAGCTCTCCTTTGTCACTCTGCGCTTGCCCAGGACATCGACCACATCAAAATGCCCTTTGGCAACCAGTTCGTAAGCAGTCGCTTCTTTCAGCCCAAGGCGCTGTCCAAGCTCCTCCATTGAATATGTAGTTTTCTTCAATTCCTCGCCGGGAGGGGTTCCATCGACCTTCTGGTATTTGAACTGATTGGCATACCATTCTTCAAAGCTGTCGATCATCACCCTCATGGTGTTGCCGACAAGAATGGTTTTGAAGTAATTCTTCTTAATGAGCCAGTATGACTCCGTTTTACCAAGACCGAGCATCCTGCCCATTTCCAGAACAGACATACTCGTGCGTTTTCTCATTTCCGCCATCGTACAACCTCCTATGTAAAAAATGTAGCCATGTGTTTCTTGTCATGGCTACATTTTATCGAACTCTCAATATGTTTTGAAGTTTGTCGCCGGGTTGTACGACGCCCTTGACAAATCTTACATTTGATGATCCAACCACTCATCAAAACTCTTTTTGGAGATTCTGATACTGCCACCGATGCGGACGCTATGGAAAACTTTCTTTTTCACAAGGTTGTATGCGCTGGTTCTGCTGATGCCCAGAATATCCTGAATCTCATCAACCGTATAGGTTCTCTTATCAAACTGAACTGCGTTAGCAGCCATCGCTTCTTCGGTGCGCTGATTCATGGCAGCGATTCTTTCTTCAAACATTTATGTTCACTCCTTCGCTCTCTTTGCTTTATGTTTTGGGGAACGCTTTTTCAGCTGTTCCATTGCCAGGCTGACAGATAAGGCTTTCTCAATCGCTACCATTTCACGGGGCGTTACCTTACCTAAGTAATTATCAATCCTGCTTTTATCAATGGTACGAATCTGTTCCAGCTGAACAACGGACGCTTCTTTGAATGCAGGATTGTCGTAAATAACAAAGTGCGTCGGCATATTCGCTTTCTTATGGATTCTGGTGGTGACCGTTGCCACAATCAATGTGGGAGCGTGTTTATTACCGGTATCGTTCTGAATGACGATAACCGGACGGATGCCGCCTTGTTCCGACCCAACTACCGGGTCCAGCTTGGCGCAATAAATATCACCACGGCAATATACCCAATTTTCTTTCATCATGTGCCATGACCTCCTTTCGTTGGCTATGTAATAACTGACTGCCAGAAAGGAATCAGGCAGTCAGTCCAAAAGTCTATGTGTCCCATATTTGCCACGCACCCCTGGGAAAGAGGCTTACGCCCTCAGGGAATCACCGAACGACTGATTGCGAATCAGTTCCATAGGAATCTAACCTCTGCCGGGTTCTCCGCCAGCTCCGTAGAGAAGTATCTTTAATCCTGTTGCTTTCATGGCCGTATTGGGAGCAACCCAATATTTACAAGCCAGTATTGATCGCTGGCATCGGGAGAGAGACAAGCGCTTAATTTATAGAAGAAAGTCGTTCTGTTTCTCTATCCGATACGTCTCGGCGTACCGCTGATGTGGCTGATGCTCTCGCACCGGCAACAGGAACGTATTCGATGACTGTGTATTCAGTTTTCAAGGATCAAGCAGCCGATTTTCTTTGGCTGTATCTAAATTGTACCTGTTCCTCATGCAAGTTTTTATTGCCTCGTAGGTATAGTTTTGAGGTTATTCACGACCTAAAAATATGTAATCAAGGGTTGTCTCAAAGCGCACAACCAGTTCGATTGCCAAATCAATAGAGATACCTCTGTTGCCGGTTTCAATTCGTGCAATGGTGTTTGCGGCAACACCTAACTGCTCCGCAAGCTGTTCCTGTGTAAGCCCATGTTCCTTTCTCAAGGCTTTAATTCTTTTTCCGCTTTCAACCAAGTCGTAATACATTTTCGTTCCTCCGTGTTTTTGAATTTGTGAAGTTGCAAAATCAAAAACAGCGGGAGGAGATCGTGCCCGATTCTCAATACCCTTTGCCATCTGCCTGTCCTCCTTGCAGGCATAAAAAAAGAGCCGGAGTAAATTACTCCAAGCTCTCGTTCATGCCTTTGTGTTAATTATGGGGGAAAATAGGCAGGTATAAAAAAAGCCCCGTACCCATTACAGGCACGAGGCGTAACTCTCTCTATTCAATTTTATGCCGCTATCTCCCAGCATAGCCATTTTAACACTGGACAAGTCGGACTTTCAGTAGGGGAACCGTCGTATTTTCATCGGATTTTAGTCGGACTAAAATCCTGTCTTAGCATTCACAATAACACAATGCTTCTTCCTCCCGGGCACTTTCCAGGAAATCTTTCAATTTAGGAATGGCTGTTCCCCAAAGTGACAGACCAAATAACAGTATCGCTTCTTTCTTTCGGTCATAGTAGGTGCTGCGTTCCATATTCAAAACCTCCAGCATTTCTGATTCCCTGTACTTGAAGCGGTTGAGATATGCCTTTGAGATAATCTCACAGTACAGAGCGCCTTTATCTGGATATTCTCTGATTTTCAACATAGCCATATCTACCAGTTCAATGATCCACTTTGTCTCAAATAAGCTGCGAATGCGTTCTTCAAATCGTTCTCTCGCTTCATCCGGAGCAAAGTTCTCCAGATAAATCAATGCACCATCTAAGCTGTCACCGTAAGTACAAATAAGGGTATCACATACATCATTCGCACGATCAATGGTAGACCAGCACACCTCTCGATATATGGATAAAATCAGCTTTGCTCTTTCATACAGAACCTTCTCGTCAATGTTCTGCATCCGGCAAAGCATTCGAATACTGCTTAATACCTGTGTATTATATCTGCTCATTCAGAATCTCCTTTCAGCCTAATCCATAAAATAAGAATTCCTTTCTAACTCCTGTCACTTGGCTAAAGGGAAACAAATACCATGGGACAAGAATGACTATAACTTCCGATATTTGATTAAAATAACAGAAGTGAAATCGGAAGTTCTTGACTTTATAAAAGTTCCGATATATAATTAAGTGGAATTAAAACTTCTGTTATGATTCTTATTATAGCATTTTCCAGAAGTTTGTCAACAAATAATCGGAAGTTACGAATAAATATTTTTTGAAAGGAAGGATACTACCATGACATTTGGAGAAAAAATTAAAGAAGCTCGTTTGGCTATGAACCTATCTCAAACGGAGCTTGCCCAGATGACCGGCATTTCCGAAAGATCCCTTTACACCTATGAGCAGCTCGGAACACTCCCCAGAAAAAGCAACATCAGAAAACTTGCTGAAGCACTGCATATCTCTGTGTCCTATCTTTTGGACGAATCTGAAACGGATAGCCAGAGCCATATAGATCAGGATATGTTTATTTTAGAGGCAAAGGAAAACTTCGGTTCAAAAGGAGCAAAAGAAGCTCAGGAAGTGTTGGGTCGTGTAAATTCTCTGTTTGCCCGGTGGAGAATTGGACGAGGACGCAAAAGATGTATTCTTCCAGGCGATTATGTCAG
>ENA-OQCO01000108-OQCO01000108.1-human-gut-metagenome-genome-assembly--contig:-NODE-108-length-46760-cov-2.036155_pt1 | contig 46760 bp, 48 predicted proteins | sample MGYA00242500_ERZ504582 | MGnify/ENA primary metagenome ERZ504582 (study PRJEB26092, sample SAMD00036346) | human gut metagenome | host: Homo sapiens | study: EMG produced TPA metagenomics assembly of... | reverse complement strand
CGCAGCATGCGCCGATGCCGCCCCGCCCGCCGCCCAGCCGGGCCATCAGGGGAAAGACGGTGAAGAGGTACACGAAGCACAGGGGGTAATACACCGCCATGGCCCGGCCGTAGGCCCCGGCGATCTTGGGGCCGTAGTCCGCCACCAGCCCGGCGAAGATGGCGAAAAAGGCCACCGGGGGCATAGTAGGTCAGCAGGCGGATCAGCTGCATCATTACCTGCGTGACGGCGGTCAGGCCACGGGCCACCGGGCCGTCGGGGCCGCCGGCCAGATTGGCAGCGAAGCCCAGCAGCACGGAAAAGACGATGAGGGGCAGCATGGCCCGGCGGCTCAGCAGGCCCACGAAATCCTCGGCGGTGAAGAAATTTACCAGCAGCTGACCGGGGGCGGCATAGTCCCCTACGGCCTCGGTGGGCAGCGACTGCCACGGGGTCAGCACCGGGGGAAATGCCTTCATCAACAGGAACATCAGCACGGCGGCGAGGATGCCCGTCACCACGAAGGTCAGCACCGTGACGCCCATGATGCGCCCGGCCCGGCGGACGCTCCGCATCCCGGCGATGGCTCCTGCGATGGAGGAAAACACCAGCGGCACCACCACGCAGAACATGAGGTTGATGAAAATTTGCCCCAGCGGGCGGACGGTCCCGGCGGCGGCAGGCCACAGCCAGCCGGTGACGCCGCCGGTGAGCATGGCCGCCAGCATGGCCCCCAGAAGTCCGTAATTTTTCAGCACGGCTCGTTTTTCCATAGCACTCCTCCTGTCTGCCAGCCCATGGGGGCGTGGCCCTGTGGGGGAGTATATGCGGGGGAGAGCCTGCCCCATGCGTCAGTCTGCCAGATACTCCAGATAGTCGCTCTCCGTGGCGAACAGCTGATAGCTGCCGCCCACCAGTCCCATATATCCTCCGCTGACGAAATAACCCTTCATATCCGTGGCCTCCTTGCTTGATCTTGAGGCCATTATAAAAGAGAAACTATCCAATAAAACGGACAGTTAGGCTTTTCGTATGAGAAAAAGTGTGGTACACTGGAGAAAAAAGGAGGGCGGGAGACATGGCCAAGAGCGGGAATCAGAAGGGGAAGCTCCTCTATCTGGCGGAGATCTTTCACCGGGAGACGGACGAGGCGCACGGACTGACACTGGCGGAGCTGACGGAGCGTCTGGCGGCTTACGGCGCGCAGGCGGAGCGCAAGACCCTGTACGCCGACATGGAGGAGCTGCGGCGCTGCGGACTGGACATCGACAGCTGGAAGGAGGGGCGGGAGTACCGCTACCGGCTGGCGTCACGGGAGTTTGAGCTGCCGGAGCTGAAGCTGCTGGTGGATGCGGTGCAGGCCTCCCGGTTCATCACGGAGAGCAAGTCCCGCAGTCTCATCAAAAAGCTGGAGTCGCTGGTCAGCGTCCACGACGCCCGGCAGCTGCAGCGGCAGGTGCTCATCGCCGGGCGGGTCAAGACCATGAATGAGAGTATCTACTACAACATCGATAAACTCCATACTGCCATCGGGGAGGGAAAGCAGATCCGTTTCCAGTACTTTCAGTGGACGGTGGAGAAGAAGGAAGCGCTGCGCCGGGACGGCGGGTGGTACTGCGTCAGCCCATGGCATCTGCGGTGGGACGACGAGAACTACTACCTCATTGCCTACGACGCCGAGGCGGACCGGGTGAAGCACTATCGGGTGGACAAGATGAAGCGCATCACCCTGTTGGAGGCGCCCCGGTTGGGGCAGGAGCGGATGGCTCGGTTTGACCCGGCTGTATACACCCAGCGGCTGTTCGGAATGTACGGCGGTCAGCCGGTGCGGGTGACGCTGGAGGGGGAGAACGAGATGGTGGGCGTGCTCATCGACCGATTCGGCAAGGAGGTGCCGGTGCTGCCGGTGGACGGGGCGCACTTTCAGGCTTTCGTGGATGTGGCGGTGAGCCCCAGTTCCTGGGCTGGGTGGCGGGCCTTGGCGGCGGCCTGCGGATCGTGTCACCGGAGCCGGTGGTGCAGAAGATGCAGGCACTGGTGCAGCGTCTGGCGGAGCAGTACTGTGCGCCGGATGGGGACAAGACATCTGTATGACGGTTTTCTGACAAAAATAGGTGGAAATTTACTAAAAAGCAGCTCTCGATGTATCGAAGAGCTGCTTTTATGCAGTATATACAGAAAAAAGCGGCGGCGTGCCAATTTGATTGACGGGAGTGACAGCGAAATACACAAAATATATTACGCAAAATGTACGTATAGCGATATTGACAATACGTTAAGAACTTGTTACACTCAAGCTAACGGACGGAAAGGTCCGCCGGCAGAGGGCGGACAGGCATCCTGACGGTGGCAGTTGGCGGAAGGAGGCGCACAAGCCCACTGACGAAGGGCCGGACCGTTTGAAAAGCGTAGGACACAAGCAGAGACTCAAGACCCGAAGTAACACAATATGAGAAGAATGAGGAGGCAACTATGCAACACAGAAGACCCCGCCTGATGGCGAAGATCCTCGCGTTTGTTCTGGCAGTTTCCCTCGTATTCCCTGTGTCTGCCTTCGCCAGCGTGGCTGATCTGGCGGATGACACCCGTACTCCAGGCAAATCTCTGGCAAACACCTACCCCAACCTGCCGGTAGACTGGCAGGTATCTCTGGCTGAGGACACCAAGGACGTCACCGTAAAGGTTCCCGTATCCCTGACCGCTGACGAGCTGACCGCCGCCATCGAGGCGCAGTCCATCAGCTTCTCTCTGGTACGTGACGGCGAGCGTCAGTACCTGAACCCCGAGAAGTTCCCCAACCCCTGGGAGGGCGGCACACTGGATCAGTGGGTCACCCAGAACAACAAAGAGACCGTCCAGATGTTTGACATCAAGGAGATGGTCGTCGAGACCGACAACGACGGTAAGGTGTATCTGAAGGTCCTGATGGACATCAACTGCTACTTCTACACCACCCGTTTCGGCGCCGTTGACTACAGCGCTCCCCACAACAACGGCGGTGCGTATCTGGACATCTGCGGCTACTTCAACTTCAACGCCATCGTGGCGGAGAAGACCGTGGGCAGCGTGGCTGCGAAGGTCGTTCCCTATGACACCTTCCGCACCATCTATGAGCTGTACGACGATGTGGATGCTCTGGCCAACGCCGAGACCGATCTGTACGTCTCCCGTGAGTCCATGGGCCGTTCCACCACCGACGGCTACGACATCCCCTACGTGATCATTGCCGACCAGAAGGCGTCCGTGGACCGCTGGCTGGAGTACACCGAACTGGTGGAGCAGGATCCCGATCTGGTCCTGGCTCAGCTGAAGGAAGGCAAGTGGGATGACCTGCGTGTCCCCATGTTCGCCTCCAATGTCCACTCCAATGAGAATGCCGCCGTCAACGGTATTCTGGAGTTCGGCCATATGCTGCTGGAGAACGAGACCGTTGACGTCAAGACCCTGACGGGCTTCACGGATGCCGGTAAGGCGCTTCTGGCCGAGGAAATGGCAAGAAACAATGCCAAGACCCCCGACCTCATCAAGGATTACGCCTCCTATCTGGGCTACATCCGCGGCGAGAACGGCTACAACCACTGGACCACCAGCGGCTCCTCCAAGGGCCTGTACTCCGGCCAGCTGGATCTGGAGAAGTACTACAACGTTGAGAGCGAAACCGTGAATATTAAGGAACTGCTGACCGACGTGTTCGTCGTCATCGTTCCTGAGCAGAACGTGGAGGGTTATGAGCACATGACCCGTACCACCGGTCAGGGCTATGACCCCAACCGTGACGAGGCCAACCAGACCCTGTTCGAGGATGCCAACGCTATGGCTCTGGTGAACAAGTTCAACCCCATGGTCTTTACCGAGATCCATGGACGTGTGGACGCCGTCCTCATTGAGCCCTGCACGCCTCCCCACGAGCCCAACTACGAGTATGACCTGATCGCTGAGCAGTTCATTAAGCTGGGCGAGGCCGTCGGTGTCGGCGCCATCGCCAACAACCCCGATCACAACAGCTTCGAGATGCCCTTCCGTGATTTCCTGAGAGGCAACGAGACCTCCCCTACCGGCAAGGAGTGGACTTCTCCTTGGGATGATATGACCACGGCTTACGGTTCTCAGTATCCCGTGCTGATCGGCACCGCCGGCATCACTTGGGAGCTGCCCGTGTACAGCGATATCAGCGCCGAGTACATGGTTCCCTACGGCCTGATGACCCAGGCTATGTTCATCCGTGACAACAAGATCTCCATGCTGGAGAATCAGGCCAAGCTGTTCTCCCGTGGCGTGAACAACACCAACTCCAACGCCGATGTGGCTCCCTGGTACGTGAACCAGTACGACGAGACCGGCGCTCAGGCTGAGCTGATGCGTCCCGTGTACGACGGCGAGGGCCAGAACGGCAACTTCTACCCTGAGTGCTACATCATCCCCCTGGATCGTGACAACCAGAAGAACCTCTTCGACGCCGCTGCGGAGCTGAAGTATCTGACCCGCAACGATGTCAAGGTCAACGTGGCCACCGAGTCCTTCGTCTATGACGGCGTGACCTATCCCGAGGAACCACGGTCATCTCCATGTATCAGGCCAAGCGTTCTCTGGCTAACAGCCAGCTGTACGACGGCACCTTCATCAGCGTGTGGTCCGGCCTGTACTCCGAGAGCTTTGCCCAGCGCAGCCATGCCCGTGGCTATGACCGTATCATCGTGGCCGAGCCCGCCGCCTATGAGACCATCATGCAGTCCTGCCAGGCTACCATCGACTATGAGGGCACTCTGGCCGCTCTGGCTGAGTGCACCGCCGACTTCGACGGTGTCGAGAACGCCGATGTCATCATCGACAACGTCTCCAACGATTCCGCCAATGCCGTCAACGCTCTGCTGAACGCCGGCAAGACCGTGGCCATGATCACCGAGGGCGAGGAGAAGGGCAACTTCCTGTGCTCCTATGAGGACTTCCTGACCATCGCCAATGAGTATGTCGTGACCGCCACCGGCGTGTACGGCGCCAACTACACGGCTGCCGTCATCGACAACCCCACCGTGTATCTGCCCGGTAAGCCCGCCAACAACACCAGCGGCTACGTGGAGACCACTCTGCGCTCCGGCTCTTACAACTATCGTTTCGACTGGCTGGCTCTGACCAACATGGGCTTCACCGTCACCGACGACCTCTCCGCTGCCAACGTCATCGTGGGTTCCCGTGCTCTGAATGATGAGGCTCTGGGCGCTGTCAAGGCCGGTACTCCCTACATGGGCTATACCGCCGCCGCCGTTAACCGGGTCGAGGAGCTGGTGGATCTGGAGATTTCTTCCTGCGAGATGGGTACCGACTTCCTGGGCCGCGTGGTGTATCCCAACAACACTCTCATCAACGCCACCTACATCAACGAGGGTGACGACGTGATGTACGAGTATGGTACCTATTGGTTCTCCAAGATTCCCGACGGCGCTACCGTTCTGGTGCAGAACGCCGGGAAGGATCCCCTGCAGGGCTGCATCTGCCTGACCGACGACGGTCTGGTGAAGCAGTTCGAGACCTACAACACCGGTGTGGTGGGCTTCGAGTATCAGTCCGGCAACATGGACATCGCTCTGTTTGCCAATGTACTGAACCACAAGATCCATCAGACGGATGAATTCACCTTCATCAGCAACTTCATCTTCTCTCGCAGCCTGAGTGCCGTCGCTTACGAGGGTGTTCAGCAGCCTGAGAATCCTGAGCCCGGCAACCCCGACCCCAAGCCCGATCCTAAGCCCGGTGATTCCGGTACCACCGATCCCAAGCCCACTACGCCTCCCGAGACCGGCGACGCCAGCAACGTGATGCTGTGGGTGGCTGTGGCCGTTATCAGCTGCGGTATGACTCCCCGCCGCTGTGGTGGTCCTGAAGCGTAAGGCTCGCTGAATCACTCGCTGTGAGAGGTCTGCGTGACCGTCACATGAGAGGATAAGCACCAACTGCAAAAGCGTGCCCGCCGCAGGCTTCGGCCTGCGGCGGGCATTTCCTCATGGGAGAGTGTGCTTCCGAAGGGGGATTTTTCCCGAATGAGAGGTGTTTCCCGGCGTGAGGATACCCCTACGGGAACAGCACGGAAGAACATTGCGGAGAAACAGCGCCCCGGCCATGCGGCCGGGGCGCTGTTTGTGGGGGTAAGATGCCTGTACCATTTGCAAGGTTTGCGCTCTTTGCATGGTTGATACGGGACGGGGCGTTTGTGTGGCGCACTTCGTGGAACACTATGCAGGGGATCAGCGGCCGGACATGGCCCTCAGCTCCTGCGCCTTTTGCCGGATGGCCGCCAGTGCCTGCTGGGGGTCGGCGGCATTGGCGGTGGCCTCCTCCATGGGGCAGAGGCCCGTGCCGGTTCGATTCAGGATGGACTCCGCCACCTCATCGCAGGTATAGGGAACACCGTATTGGGTGAGGATGGCCGTGGCCCGGCGGCTCATCACCGGGGCATAGACCATCGCCGGGTGCAGCAGGGTATAGAGCCATGCGGCTCCGGCACCCACCACCCGATCGGCCACGCTCCAGCCGGAAAGGCCCTCCTCCAGCCAGCTAAGAAGGGGCGCTATCCCCCGAAGCTGGGTGGTGCGGATCTCCTCGTCCCGGCACAGGGCGCAGGTGCAGTCAATGGTTGTCAGGGCCTCCTTGGCCCGTTCCAGATCAGTCATGGTGCAGAACCTCCATTGCTATAATTCGTGAAATCAGATGCGGAGACGGAAGGTGCGGGGAGCCAGCCGGTAAACCAGCAGCAGGAACACGGCGTAGTATTTGTCCTGGTCGGAGGAGATCACGTCGTTGTTGGAGAGCCCCCCCGATGAGGGTCAGGAAAACCAGAAGGTGGAAGAAGCTGCCCGCAGGGAGGGTCAGGTGCAGCTTGTGACCGGTCAGCGTCAGGGGCAGCAGGAACATCAGACCGAAGTACAGCTTCAGATCGTTTACCAGAAGCTTCATGGTTCCCTCTCATGTGAGAGTGGATAGCATATATGGATGCTATCACACGCATGAGGCACCTGTCAAGGAAAGGCCTTGCCGGGGGCGGTGAGGTTTGCTATAATAAGACGAAAAGCAGCAAGGAGGGGGGAGAGAGGATGCGGACCTTGGCCACCATAGCGCTGTCCTTTGCGGCGGGCGTTTTTGCCGCCGTGCTGCTGGGCGTGGGCGTCTGGCAGCTGTGGGCGGCAGGGGCCTGCCTGCTGGCGGGACTGGTGCTGCTGGGGCTGAAGCGGACGATGCCCGCCCGGCTGCGGCTGCGGGGGATGCTGATCCTCTTTGCCCTGTGCGGGGCGCTGGTGTATACGGCGCTGTTTCAGGCACTGGTACAGGCTCCGGTGACAGCCCGCTGCGGGCAGATGGGGGAGTTCTCCGGCACGGTGCTCTCCCGCCCGGTGGAGACGGAGTGGGGCGTCCGTGTCACCATTCACCTCTCCGGCTCGGCGGCCAAGGCGGAGGTCTACGCCGATGCGGAATATGCCGGTTTAGAGCCGGGGCAGCAGCTCTCCGGCACGGCCCAATGGCAGGACGCTGCCCGCATCCGGGAAAACGATGTGACGGCCTTCACCTCACGGGGCGTGTTCGCTCTGCTGTATGCCCGTGGGCCGCTGACGGCGGAGGAGGGCAGCGCCGGAAGCATCCGGTGGCTGCCCCAGCGGGCGGTGTACGCCCTGCGGGAGAAGATCGCCGCCATATGGCCTGACGGCGACACGGCGGCCTTCGTCACGGCGGAGCTGACCGGCGATCGCAGCGGTATGGCGGAGGAGGACGCTGCCGTCATGACGCAGGCGGGGGTGGCCCATCTGTTGGCCGTATCGGGGCTGCACTGTGCTTTTCTGGTGTCCCTGCTGGGGCTGCTGCTTCCCGTCCGGCGACGGGCGCTGGGGGCGGGGCTCTCTATGGCGGTGCTGCTGTTTTATATGGTGATGGTGGGTCTGACACCCTCGGTGGTCCGGGCCTGCATCATGCAGATATTCCTGCTGGCGGCTCCGCTGCTGCGCCGGGAGAGCGACGGGCTTACCAGCCTGTCGGCGGCGCTGCTGGTGATCCTGCTGGCCGATCCCTTCGCTGCAGCGGGGGTGAGCCTGCAGCTGAGCTTTGCCGCCACGCTGGGGCTGGTGTGCTTCTCCCAAAGGCTGAGCGGCTTTTTCAAGGGGCTGTACCGGGGGAAGAAGCGGCCGGTGCGGGCGGTGGTGTCCTTCGTGGCCGCCAATCTCTCCGCTTCGCTGGCGGCCATGGTGTTCACCATCCCGCTGACGGCCTGTTACTTCAACACATTTTCCCTCATAGCGCCGCTGAGCAACCTGCTCATCGTTCCGGCGGCGGGATGGAGCTTCATGCTGGCCTCGTGGTGACGCTGGCGGGCTTTCTCTGGCTTCCGGCGGCGCAGGTGCTGGGCTGGGGCGTGTGGGCGCTGGTGCGGTATGTCCTGTGGATGGCATCGGCTCTGACCCGTCTGCCGGGCCATGCGCTGTATTTTTCCAACCGTTATCTCAAATACTGGCTGGTGTACGCCTACGCCCTCTTCACCGCCTGCGCCATCACCGGGGAGCGGCGGCGGAAATACGCCGTGGCGGCAGCGCTGGCGGCCATGACCCTGCTGCTGACGGTGGGACTCAATGTCCGGCTCAGCCGCTGCGGAGAGATGAACGCCATGGCGGTGAATGTGGGGCAGGGACAGTGTACCCTGCTGTATGCCGGGGATCAGGCGGTGGTGGTGGACTGCGGCTCCAGCAACAGCTATGTGGATGCCGGGAGCCGTGCGGCGGATCAGCTGGAGAGCATGGGCATCCACAGGCTGCGGGCTGTGGCGGTGACCCACTATCACGCCGACCACACCAACGGCCTGTATCAGCTGCTGGCCCGGTTGGAGGTGCAGACCCTGTATCTGCCGGATATCGAGGACGAATACGGCGTGAGGGAGCGGCTGCTGCGGCTGGCGGAGAAGAACGGCATCGAGGTGGTGTATGTCCGCCGGACGGTGGAGTGTCCGCTGGGCGGGGCGGTGCTGAGCTCTATCCCCCGGTGGGGGAGGGCGACCTCAATGAGCAGGGGCTGACGGCCCTGTGCAGCGCCGGGGATTTTGACGTGCTCATCACCGGCGACATGGCGGGCAGCACGGAGCGCAAGCTGGTAGGGCAGTACGATCTGCCGGATATCGAGGTGCTGATGGTGGGCCACCACGGCTCCCGATACAGCTCCTCGCAGGAGCTTTTGCAGGCCGTGCGGCCGGAGACGGCCATCATCAGCGTGGGCGACAACAGCTACGGCCACCCCACGCAGGAGGCCATGGACCGGCTGAGGCAGGCGGGAGCGGAGATCTACCGCACCGACCGGCAGGGAAATATTTTAGTGACCGTACACGGAGGAGACTGACCATGCCCCCTAAGGCTGAAAAAAAGAACAACGGCTTCGATCGCCTGCGGGCGGATCTGAAGGCACAGACCCCACAGAACGTATACCTGTTCTACGGAGAGGAGACGTATCTGCGGAGCTACTATCTGGAGGAGCTGCACAGGCTGCTGATCCCGGCGGGCTTCGAGGAGTTCAACTACCACCGGCTCTCCGGCAAGGGACTGACAGTGCAGGAGCTGACAGAGGTGACGGAGGCCATGCCCATGATGGCCCAGCACACCATGGTGGTGGTGACGGATCTGGACATCTTCCGGCTGGATGAGCAGCAGCGCACGGCGCTGATGGCCCTGCTGGCGGACTTTCCGGAGTACTGCACGCTGGTGCTGGTATACGATCTGCTGCCCTATAAGCGGGACGGCAAGATGAAAAAGCTGTGCGCTGCGCTGGACAAGTCCGTGTGCGAGGTGGAGTTCCGCCAGCAGGAGCGGGCGCAGCTGCTGCGATGGGTGAAGCGCCGCTTTGCCGCCGCCGGACACGACATCGACGATGCCACGGCGGATCATCTGCTGTTCACCTGCGGCTCCCTGATGACGGAGCTGGTTCCGGAGATCGGGAAGATCGCCGCCTATGCCAAGGGACGGGCGGTGACGGTGGAGGATATCAACGCCGTGGCGGACCCGGTGCTGGACGCACGGGTCTTTGACATGACCAACAGCATCACCGCCGGGAAGTACGATCAGGCGGCGCAGGTGCTGGGGGAGCTGCTGCGGATGCAGACAGAACCCATCGTCATACTGGCGGCGGTGGGCAAGGAGCTGAGGCGGCTGTATACGGCCCGGATGGCGCTGGATGCCGGGAAGGACCGGTTCTGGCTCAAGCAGCTGTGGAGCATGAGCTCCGATTATCCCGCCAAGCTGTTGATGCAGGCGGCAGGAAAGGTGGATCACGAATGGTGTCAAACGGCGGTCATCCGATGCCAGAGGCTGGATCGGCGGATGAAAAGCGAGAAGAATATGGACAGCGAGGCGGAGCTGAAGCTGTTCCTCATGGAGCTGGCCGGCAGCCGGTGAAGCCCCGTGTGCGGCAGGTCATCGTGGTGGAGGGGCGGTACGATAAGAATGCCCTTTCGCAGGTGGTGGACGCCGTGATCGTGGAGACGGGAGGCTTTTCCGTGTTCCACGACCGGGAGAAGCTGGCCTATCTCCGCCGTCTGGCGGCGGCCCGCGGCGTCATCCTCATGACGGACCCGGACGGGGCGGGCTTTGTGATCCGCAATCACCTGAAGGGTGTTCTGCCGCCGGAGCAGATCTTGCAGGCCTATGTGCCGGACGTGTACGGCAAGGAGCGCCGCAAACGCAAGGGCGGTAAGGAGGGCAAGCTGGGCGTGGAGGGGATGCCCCCCGCCGTGCTGCTGGAAGCCCTGCGCCGCTGCGGCGCCACATGGGAGGGAGAGGAGGCCCCGGCGGCCCCTTGCGGCTTACCAAGGCGGATCTGTTGGAAAAGGGACTGATCGGCCCCGACTCCGCCGCCCGGCGGCAGGCGCTGTGCAGGAAACTGAGTCTGCCGGAGCGCATGACCCCCAACGCCCTTTTGCAGGCGCTGAACACGCTGCTGACGGAGGAGGAGTGGGCGGCGCTGTAAGATAGGCGGCTCCGCAGAGACGGACGAAAGCTCTCTTGCTTCAGGCAGGAGGGCTTTTTTAGTATCCGGATAGGATTTTCTGCAAGTATTCGTACTACGGCCAGTATCAGGGAGAGAAATTTGTTGTCCCGGACACGATATCATAGACCAGAAGCTCCTACCCCTTCAACTGAGTGGGAGCGGCAGCGGGTCTGTTGCTGGGTCAATTCCCGTTACGACCTATAATAAACGAAGCTCTTGAGAGGAAAGAAAGTTTTGAAACCATCGGTTTCAAACGACTCTTTTGCCCACTTTTCCAGCTGCTGGGAAAAGTGGGCCGCCGGAGGCACAAAGGGAAAAGCTATCGGAAAAAGCATGCCGTCGGTACGCAAAAACCATCCAAAACAAAGGAGTGCTGCACAGCCGCAGCACTCCTTTGCTTTACTCATGATAGCTGGGTTCCTTGCCCTGATAGATGTCCTGCATCTCCCGGTCGATCTCGCTGATGGCCTCGCTGCATAGCCGCAGCCGTGCGGCGTCGGAATCGGAGAAATTGCGGTCGGATTTATACCGCAGCTCATGCTCCAGACTGGCCCACATATCCATGGCGATGGTACGCAGCTGGATCTCCACCGGCAGATGCAGCGTCCCCTCGGAGATGACGATGGGTACGTCGATGATGAGGTGCAGACTGCGATAGCCGGATTCCTTGGGCTGCTGGATGTAGTCCACCTCCCGCAGCACCTTGAAGGATTCGGACCGGGTCAGCAGGCTGCGGAGATAGTAGATGTCATCCAGATAGTTGCAGATGACCCGGATACCGGCTACGTCCTGTATGTAGGCATAGATATTGTCGATGGTGACGTCGTAGCCCCGGCGGCGCAGCTTATCGCTGATGCTCTCCAGCGTCTTGATGCGGTACTCGATGTGGTGAATGGGAGAATGGTCGTACAGACTGGCGAACTCCTCGTCCAGGATCTCCATCTGGGTCACGGCCACCTTCAGGGCGCTGCGGTACAGGTGATTCACCCGTACCATGCCCTGAGCCAGCTCCCGCTGCTCCGGCGTAGCGCCGGAGGGAATGGGGATATCCTTGAGACGGATGCTGCCGCTCTTTTCGATCATCATGGGACAGAAGCCTCCTTATGATACGTTCCGTTAATGAAGTTTATTTTAGCACATAGGTGTGAAAAAATTATGAACGAAGGGGAAAGTGTTGTATAAATTTCACAGAAAGAATCCCTGTGGACGGCCAACCCGTGGCCCATGCAGCAGCGCCCCCAAAAACCTCCCCCCATGCAGCGGACTGCATGGGGGAGGTGCAGAAAAATTCAAATCACTTCTTCCGGGCGTAGGGGGTATTCTCCAGCGGCAGGGTCAGGCGGCGCTGACCGTCCAGCCGGAAGTAGGCGTCAGCAATGGCGGGAGCGTGGGAATGGAGGTGATCTCTCCGATGCCGATGGCCCCTCCGGCCACCTTCAGGCCGGGCTTCTCCACCACAATGGCCTGAATTTCCGGGGGGATCTGGTTGGCACGGAACAGACCCAGCATACCGTATTTGGCGGTAGGCTTGCAGTTTGCGTCGATGGGATACTGCTCCGTGAGAGCGTAGCCCAGACTCATGACCACGCCGCCCTCGATCTGTCCCTCGCAGCTGAGGGGATTCACGGCCTTGCCCACATCGTGGGCGGCCACCATCTTCTTGACACGGCCCGTCTCCCGGTCCAGAATACACATCTGCGTGGCATAGCCGTAGGCCACATGGCTGACGGGGTTGGGCACATCGGCCCCCAGGGGGTCCGTTTTGGCCAGATACTCGCCGTAGAACTCCTGCCCCACCAGATCATGGAGGGCCTTGCCCGCCAGCGCCGCCGACAGCTTTTCGCAGGCCCGCCGGGTGGCCTCACCGGTGACCAGCGTCTGGCGGGAGCCGGAGGTGTCGCCGGAGTCCGGGGCGATCCATGTGTTGCTGCGCTCATAGACAATGTCGTCCCGGTGCAGCCCCGTGTTGGTGACCACCACCTGCACCAGCACGGTACCCAGCCCCTGCCCGATACAGGAGGCGCCGGAGTAGATATGCACCTTCTCGTCCGCCTCCACGATCAGCTTGCAGCGGCCCCAGTCGGGAATACCTACGCCCACACCGGCATTCTTCATGGCGCAGGCGATGCCCACCGGATCGCCGTTTTTGACGGCCTCGTCATAGGCGGGCTTGATGGCCTCCAGTGTCTCTACAAGGCCGGTGGAATCGTCCACGATCTGGCCGTTGGGCAGCACACCGCCGGGGCGGATGGCGTTGCGGTAGCGGATCTCCCACGGACTGATGCCCACCAGATCAGCCATCTCGTTGAGCAGCGTCTCCGTGCAGAAGCAGGTCTGGGTGACACCGAAGCCACGGAAAGCGCCGGCAGGGGGGTTGTTGGTATAGTAGGCGCGGCCCTCGATCTCGAAATTCTCATAGGCGTAGGGGCCGGCGGCGTGGGTGCAGGCCCGCTCCAGAACCGGCCCGCCCAGAGAGGCAAAGGCACCGGTATCGGATACCACGCTGGCCTTGACGCCCTGAATGATGCCGTTTTCGTCGCAGCCCATGGTGAAGTCCATGTCGAAGCTGTGGCGCTTGGGGTGAATGAGGATGGATTCCTGCCGGGTGAGCTTCACCTTCACCGGCACACGGGCCACATAGGCCAGCAGCGCCGCATGGTGCTGCACGGACATATCCTCCTTGCCGCCGAAGCCGCCGCCCACCAGCATATTCTGTACCTGACAGTGCTCATAGTCCACTCCCAGCATGGAGGCGCACTCGTGCATGGTGGTGTGGGAGCTCTGGTCGGTGGTCAACAGCTTCACGCCGCCGTTTTCCAGCGGCAGCGCCACGCAGCACTCCGGCTCCAGAAAGGCGTGCTCCGTCCACGGGGTGTGGAAATGCTGCGTAAGGACGTATTTGGAATGGCGGATGGCCTCCTCGGCGTTACCACGGGAGACGTGCTTGTACGCCTGCACGTTGCTCTCCTCCTCTTCAAAGACCAGCGGCGCATCCGGCGCAGCGGCCTCCTCCGGGTTGTGGACGGCAGGGAGGACCTCATACGCCACCTTCACCAGCTTCTTGGCCTCCTCCAGCGTCTCCCGGTCACGGGCGCACACCAGAGCCACGGCGTCGCCCAGATAGTGGGTGATCTCACCGATGCCGATCATGGTGGGCTGATCCTTTTTCAGGTGGCCCACATTCACCTTGCCGGGGATGTCCTTCTGGGTCAGAACGCACACCACACCGGGCAGTGCCTCCGCCTCGCTGGTATCGATGGACAGCACACGGGCACGGGCATACTGGCTGCGGACGGCACTGCCGTAGCACATCCCATCCATGTACACGTCGTCGGGGTACTGGCCGTAGCCAGTACCTTCTCCGCCACGTCCAGCCGGTGGACCCGGCTGCCCATCTGCCAGTCATCGGCGGCAGGCTGCGGCAGCTTCCCCTCCCGGAAAATTTTACCCGCCAGCAGGATGCCGTCGATGATCTTCACATAGCCGGTGCAGCGGCAGATGTTGTTGCGGATAGCGAAGGCCGCCTCCTCACGGGTGGGGTCGGGGTTTACATCCAGCAGCGCCTTAGCGGAGATAACCATGCCGGGGATGCAGAAGCCGCACTGCACGGCCCCCGTCTCACCAAAGGCAAAGACGTAGACCTGCTTCTCCCAGTCGGAGAGTCCCTCCACTGTGACGATGGTCTTGCCCTCCAGCTTGTCTGTTTGCGGTACGCAGGCCTTGGTGGGCTTGCCGTCAATGAGGACGTGGCAGGTGCCGCAGGCACCCTCGCTGCATCCGTCCTTCACAGAGGTCAGGTGCAGGGTATCCCGCAGATAGCGGATGAGTTTTTGATTTTTCTCCACGGTGACGGGGTGACCGTTGACGATAAAGCTGGCCATGACGTGTCTCCTTCTGCGAAATTGCGCTGATTTTATCGGAATTGCACATGATATCCGGAGATATTATACTATATTTTTGTTGCCTACGCAAGCTGGGACAGGGAAAAGCCTGATTCTATTTGGAGAATAACCCTTTCCCTTCCTAGAGCGGCAGGAGAGGGGCATACACACAAAACACCGCCCCATCCCGGCTTTGCCGGATGGGGCGGTGTTTTCTTACAGCTCCAGCTCGTAGTAGCCCGCCACGTCCATGCTCTGGGTCAGAGCCTCCAGCTGCGGCCGCAGGGACAGCTCCGCCCGCCATGCAAGGCCGCAGTCGGCGGTGATGGTGCGGGGGACGGGGATCAGACGCCCTGCAAGGCCCGCCTCCTGACACCGCTGCTCCATGGCCATGGCCTCGGAGGTGGTGTGGAAGGTGATAAGAAGCCAACGCTTTTTTTCGATCATTCTGCAACACTCCTGACTGCCGCAATGGCGGCCTGTGTTTCCTCCTCCGTGTTGAACCAGCCGAAGCTGAACCGCACGGCCCCCTGTGCCATCGTACCCAACGCCCGGTGCAGCCGGGGGGCGCAGTGTGCGCCGGGCCGGGTGGCGATGGAGAACTGCTCCGCCAGCACGTCACTGACCTGAGATGAGTCATAGTCCCGGATATTCAGAGACACCACCGGCGCCCGGTCCCATGTGGTGAAGTCGCCGTATACGGTGACGCCGGGGATGGCGGACACCCCCTCGTAAAACTGCCGGGCCAGCGCCTGCTCGTGGCTGCGGATGGCCTCCAGCCCCGTCTCCTCCAGATAGTCCAGCGCCGCCGACAGCCCGGCGATGCCGTGGCCGTTGAGGGTGCCGGCCTCCAGCCGGGTGGGGTACTGGGGCGGCTGCTGAGGCAGATACGTCTGCACACCGGTACCGCCCACCTTGAAGGGGCGGATGTCCACCCCCGGAGCGATGCACAGTCCGCCGGTACCCTGCGGCCCCAGCAGGCTTTTGTGACCGGTGAAGCACACCACGTCGATGCCCATGGCCTCCATGTCGATGTCGAACACCCCCGCCGTCTGGGAGGCGTCCACCACCAGCAGCAGGCCGTGCTCCTTGGCAAAGCGGCCGATGGTTCGGATGTCCAGCAGATTCCCCGTCAGGTTGGAGCCGTGGGTGCAGACGATGCCCCGTGTGTTGGGCCGCAGCAGGCGGCGGAAGTCGTCGTAGTCGATGCAGCCTTGCCGGTCCGCCGGCAGGAAGTCCACCTCCACCCCCTCCAGCCGGTACAGGGGCCGCAGCACGGAATTGTGCTCGCAGTCGGTGGACAGCACGTGGTCACCGGGGGCGAACAGACCGCCGATGGCGATGTTCAGGGCCTCGGTGGAGTTGCAGGTGAACACCACCCGCTCCGCAGCGGAGCAGCCCAGCAGCCTGGCCAGCTGCTCACGGGTGCGGTAGATGACCCGTGAAGCGTCCAGCGCCTCCTGATGGGCGCTGCGCCCGGAGTTGCCCATGGTGGCCAAAGCCCGCACCACCGCCTCCGCCACACAGGGGGGCTTTTTCAGGGTGGTGGCGGCATTATCCAGATAGATCACAGCAGGAACCGCCTTTCTGTCCCCGAAGGGACGCTTTTATCCGCAGAGTTTTTCCTCACAGGGGCCTTCTGCCCGCAGGGGGCAGTTTCATTCCATCTGATTGTATCACAGTTCAGGAAAAATACAATCTTTTCATACAATATTTGATGAAAATTTCTACGGACACGGAGACTGTTTGTACGCCAGAGCCGTCCACCGAGCGTGTGTTCCATGAACGGGTACGGATATCCCCCTGCCGGGAAGGACAGGGGGATACGGAACATACTCAGGCGAAGAACTGGCTCAGCAGGGACAGCACCTCCGTCTTGCCGTCGCCCTTCTCGGCGGAGAAGGGGACCAGCGGCGTGTCGGGGGGAAGCTCCAGCGTCTGGCGGATGATCTCCAGATTGGGCTCTACTTCCCGCTTTTTCAGCTTGTCCACCTTGTTGGCCACCACCAACATGGGGCAGCCTGCCTCTTTGAACCAGTCGCACATGGTTACGTCGTCCGCTGAGGGCTTGTGCCGGGCATCTACGATGAGGATTCCCAGCGAGATAAGCCCCGGCTCCTGAAAGTAGCTCTCCATCAGGCGGCCCCAGCGCTCCCGCTCCTCCTTGCTGACCTTGGCATAGCCGTAGCCGGGCAGGTCGGTAAAGTAGAGCTTGCCGTCGATGCGGAAGTAGTTCACCTGAGAGGTCTTGCCGGGGGTAGCGCCCACCCGTGCGAAGTTCTTCCGGTTCAGCAGCCGGTTGATGACGGAGGACTTGCCCACGTTGGAGCGCCCGGCAAAGGTCACCTGGGGCCGACCGTCCCGGATAAAGGCGTTTTGGGTGGTGGCGGACAGCACGAACTCCGCCTTGTTGAAGTTGATGGTCATGATGGCCTCCTTCTCTGACTGCCTCAGACCCGCAGGGCCGGGGCAGCCGGTTCCATGGGCAGGGCGGTCATATGCTCCACCGCCGACACGGCAGGGGAGGGGACCAACGCCGCCGCAAACACCTGATCCACGCTCTCCACCGGCACGAAGTGCAGGGCCGCCCGGACGGTCTGGTCGATCTCCTCCAGATCCTTGACGTTGTCCTTGGGGAGGATCACCGTGCGGATGCCGCTGCGGAGAGCGGCCATGGTCTTTTCCTTCAGTCCGCCGATGGGCAGCACCCGGCCTCGCAGTGTCACCTCACCGGTCATGGCCACATCGCCCCGAACCTTCCGTCCCGTCAGGGCGGAGAGCATGGCGGTGGTGATGGCGATGCCGGCGGAGGGGCCGTCCTTAGGTACCGCCCCCTCCGGGAAGTGGACGTGGATGTCACGGGTTTTGTAAAAGTCCTTCTCGATGCCCAGCTCGCCGCACCGGCTCCGCAAGCACGTCAGCGCCGCCCGGACGGACTCCTGCATGACGGTACCCAGATTGCCGGTGAGCTCCAGCTTGCCGGAGCCCTCCATGACGCCGGCCTCCACCTCCAGAATTTCGCCGCCTACCTCGGTCCAGGCCAGGCCGTTCACCACGCCCACCTGATTCCGTGTGCTATGTACGCCGTCCTGATAACGCACCACGCCCAACAGCTCCCGCAGGGAGTCGGGGGTCACATCCACCCGCTTCTCCCCACCGTCCACCAGACGCATGGCGGTCTTGCGGCACACCTTGCCCAGCTGCCGCTCCAACAGTCGAACGCCGGATTCTCTGGTATAGCCGGAGATGATCTGCCGGATGGCGTCGTCCGACAGGCGCAGCTGGGTCTTTTCAGCCCATGCTCCTTCATCTGCCGGGGCAGCAGATAGCGCTTGGCGATCTGCAGCTTCTCCTCGTCGGTGTAGCTGGTGAGCTCGATGACCTCCATCCGATCCAGCAGGGGCCGGGGAATGGTGGAGGTGGTGTTGGCGGTGGTGATGAACAGTACCTGACTCAGATCCACCGGGATCTCCAGATAGTGATCCCGGAAGGCGTAGTTCTGCTCGCTGTCCAGCACCTCCAGCAGGGCGGAGGCGGGGTCGCCCCGCATATCGCTGCCCAGCTTGTCGATCTCGTCCAGCACCAACAGGGGATTCATGGAGCCGCTGCGGGAGATGGCGTCGATGATGCGGCCCGGCATGGCGCCGATGTAGGTCTTGCGGTGGCCCCGGATGTCCGCCTCGTCCCGGACGCCGCCCAGACTCAGCCGGGCCATCTTCCGATGCAGGGCCTTGGATACCGACAGGGCGATGGAGGTCTTGCCCACGCCGGGAGGCCCCACCAGACAGAGAATTTTCCCCTTGGAGTCGGGACTCAGCTGCCGCACCGCCACGAACTCCAGAATACGCTCCTTCACCTGCTCCAGACCGAAGTGATCCCGGTCAAGGATGCGCCGGGCCTGCGCCACGTCCGCCCGGTCACGGGTGTACTTGCCCCACGGCAGCTCCAGACACACATCCAGATAGTTGCGGATGACGGAGCCCTCGGCGCTGCCGAAGGGCTGCTTGGCCAGCCGGTCTACCTCCTTCATGAGCTTGCGGTGCAGCTCCTCCGGCAGGTGCAGGGCGGTGATGCGGGCCTCATAATCCGACAGCTCCTCGTCGCCGTCCTCTCCCAGCTCGTGCTGCAGCACCTTCAGCTGCTCCCGGAGGATCATGTCCTTCTGGACCTGCGCCACCCGCTGGCGCACCTTCTGCTCCATCTCGAACTCCAGACCCATGACGTCCACCTCGTGGGTGAGGATGTCATTGACCAGCTGGAGCCGCTTCACCGGATGCAGTTGATCCAGTACCCGCTGCCGATCCTGATGGCGGAGGGTCAGGTTCTGGGCGATGAAATCCGCCAGACGGCCGGGATCACGCTGATCCAGCACCTGCGCCACCACCTCGTCGGACATCTGGGGAGACAGCTCCTTATAGGCGCCGAAGATGGCGTAGGTCTGCCGCAGCAGCGCCTCCGTGTGAGAGGTGCTTCGGTAGGGGGCATCCTCCAGCAGCTCCACATTGGCCTGCAAAAACGGGGAGGCCTGCCACAGACGATGCAGTCTCGCCCGCTGCTCACCCTCCACCAGCACCCGTACCGTAGTCTCGGAGGTCTTGATGATCTGGAGCACATGGCACACCGTGCCGATCTCGTAGAGATCCTGCTCCTCTGGCTCGGAGACGCCGATCTTCCGCTGCGTCACCAGAAACAGACGACGGTCGCCCTCCATAGCGTTGTCCAGCGCAAAAATGGAAATCTCCCGCTCCACGTCGAAGCTTACAGTTTCGCCGGGGAAGGCGGTCATGCCCCGCAGCGCCAGAACGGGGATATTGATGGTATTCATAACTGGTCTCCTTTGCTGTGGAAAAGAGGAGAGACGAACGGGTTCGCCTCTCCTCATGATTCGTTAGGATGCCGGGGCGGAGGGATCGTGCTCCGCCTTGCCGTCACGGGTGCGGCCGGGCCGCTCCGTGCGCTGGGGATCACGGGTGATCTCCGGCTCTCCGGTCTTTAGGACCGCCTCCGGTGTGATGGTCACACGGGTGATGGTGGGGTCAGAGGGGATCTCGTACATGATCTTGGTGAGAAGTCCCTCCATCACGGCCCGCAGACCACGTGCGCCGATGTTCCGCTGAATGGCCTGATCGGCCACGGCGTCCAGCGCCTCCGGCTGGAATACCAGCTCCACATCGTCGTATTCCAGCAGCTTCTGATACTGCTTCACCAGTGCGTTTTTCGGCTGGGTGAGGATCTGCACCAGATCGTCCCGGCCCAGACCGTTGAGGGTCACCATCACCGGCATACGGCCTACCAGCTCCGGGATGATGCCGAATTTCAGCAGATCGTGGGGCTGGACCTCCTTTAGCAGCTGGCCCGTCCGGCGCTCAGCCTTGCTCTCCACCACGGCGTCGAAGCCGATCCCCTTGCGATCGGTGCGCTGCTCGATGATCTTCTCCAGACCGTCGAAGGCGCCGCCGCAGATGAAGAGGATGTTGTGGGTGTCGATCTGGATGAACTCCTGATGGGGGTGCTTGCGCCCGCCCTGAGGCGGCACGTTGGCCACGGTACCCTCCAGAATTTTCAGCAGTGCCTGCTGCACGCCCTCGCCGGACACGTCACGGGTGATGGAGGTGTTCTCGCTCTTGCGGGCGATCTTGTCGATCTCATCCACATAGATGATGCCCCGCTCCGCCAGCTCCACATCGAAATCCGCCGCCTGCAAAAGCCGCAGCAGGATGTTCTCCACGTCGTCGCCCACATAGCCCGCCTCGGTGAGGGTGGTGGCGTCGGCAATGGCAAATGGCACCTTCAGCACACGGGCCAGTGTCTGGGCGAACAGCGTCTTGCCGGAGCCGGTGGGGCCGATCATGAGGATGTTGCTCTTCTGCAGCTCCACATCCTCGCCGCCGCCGAAGAAAATGCGCTTATAGTGGTTGTATACCGCCACCGACAAAGCCACCTTGGCATCCTCTTGCCCGATGACGTACTGATCCAGCACCTCCCGGATCTCACGGGGGGTGGGCAGCTGATCCATCGTCTGCACGTCCTCCCCCATGCCGGGGGTGTAGCCGTCGTCCAGAATGGACATACACAGCTGAACGCACTCGTCGCAGATGCGAACGCCGCCGGGGCCCTGGATCATGCGATGTACCTGCCCCTCCGGCTTGCCGCAGAAGGAGCAGCGCAGATTTTTCTTGTCTTCTGCCATGATTTACCTCTTGAAAATGACCTTGTCCACCAGACCGTAGTCACGGGCCTCCTCAGCGGTCATCCAGTTGTCCCGCTCGGAGTCCAGCTTCACCTGCTCCGGGGTCTTGCCGGTGTTTTCGGAGAGGATCTTGTTCATCCGCTGCTTGATCTTCAGAAAATGCTCCACGTCGATCTCCATATCCGTGACCTTACCCTGGGTCCCGGCGGAGGGCTGGTGGATCATCACCTCGGCATTGGGCAGGGCGATGCGCTTGCCCTTGGCCCCGGAGGACAGCAGGAAAGCACCCATGCTGGCCGCCATGCCGATGCAGATGGTGGACACGTCGCACTTGATATACTGCATGGTGTCGTAGATGGCCATACCCGCCGTCACAGAGCCGCCGGGGCTGTTGATGTACATCTGGATGTCCTTGTCGGGGTCCTGTGCCTCCAGATACAGCAGCTGTGCCACCACCAGACTGGCTGTGGTATCATTGACCTCTTCGCCCAGGAAGATGATGCGGTCATTGAGCAGCCGGGAGAAAATGTCGTAGGAACGCTCGCCCCGGTTGGTCTGCTCCACAACATAAGGAACTAAACTCATAAAATATGCCTCCTGTACAGATAGATGTTCAAAGTATACCCGCCCGTTTGTGATTTTAGCAGAATGCGCCGGTTTTATTCGGCAGTCTCCTCCGCCTTATCTTCTTTCTTCTCCTCCGCCTCGGGGGCCACGGCCACGGCGCTGTCCGCCACCAGCTTGACCACCTTCTCACGGATGACCTGCTCCCGCACCTGAGCGGCGGGCAGATACTTCTTCACGGACTCCAGATCCATGCCGTACTTGTCGGCCAGCTTCTGCATCTCGGCGTTCACCTCGTCGTCGGTGGCCTCCAGACCCTCGGCCTTGATGATGGCCTCCACGGCCAGATCCATGCGGACCTGCTCCTGAGCGGGGCCGTGGGCCTGAGACAGGAAGTCGGCCTCGGTGGTGCCGGTCATCTTCAGATACTGGTCAAAGGGGATGCCCTGAGAGGCCAGCTGCTGCTTGAAGTTGTTGGCCATCTGCTCAGCCTGCAGATTCACCATGGCATCGGGGATATCGCAGGTGATGCCCTCGGCCACCTTCTGCATCAGCACGTCCTCGAAGGCCCGCTGAGCGGACTCCTTGCGCTCCCCGGTGATCTTCTTCTTCAGATCAGCCTTCAGCTCCTTCAGGGTGTCGAACTCGGAGACGTCCTTGGCAAACTCGTCGTCCATGGCGGGGATCTCCTTGACCTTCACCTCGTTGACCTTCACATGGAACACAACGGGCTTGCCGGCCAGCTCGGGGGTGTAATTCTCAGGGAAGGTGATGTCGATATCCTTCTCCTCACCGGCCTTCATGCCGACGAGCTGATCCTCAAAGCCGGGGACAAAGCTGCCGGAGCCGATCTCCAGATCGAAGTTTTCGCCCTTGCCGCCGTCGAAAGCCACGCCGTTGTCGAAGCCCTCGAAGTCGATGGTGGCGGTGTCGCCCTTCTTCACGGCACGCTCCACGCTCACCAGACGGCTGTTGCGCTCGGCCATCTCCTTGAGACGGGCGTTGACGTCGGCGGCCATGACCTTCACCTCGGCACGGGGGGCCTCCAGACCCTTGTACTGGCCCAGCGTCACCTCGGGATACACCGCCACGGTGCACTGAAAGACCACGCCGTCCTTGCCGCAGGACTCCAGCTCCACCTGAGGATAGCCCACGACCTCCAGCTTCTGCTCCTGCACGGCGGCCTCATAGGCGTCGGGCAGCACGATATTCACAGCCTCCTCGTAAAAGACCTCAGCGCCGTACATCCCCTCGATGATCTTGCGGGGAGCCTTGCCGGGGCGGAAGCCGGGGACATTCATCTTGCCACGCATCTGCAGATAGGCCTTGTTGACAGCCTTCTCGAATTCTTCTGCGCCGACCTCGATGGTCAGCTTGACCTGGCTCTTTTCCAGATTTTCACAGGACTTTACACTCATTTTGACTTTTCCTCCGTTCAGCATTCATTTATAATCAATGCAATTTTATATAATACCAGAAAACAATTTCAATTTCCACACCTTTTTGCATCATTCGCAAATTTTTTTGGGAACAAATTTCAGATAGTCCGCCGACACCAGCGAAAACTCCGTTCCATCCCACATTCCCTCGATGGCCCGGCGGTGGGAAGCGCCGTGCAGATGGCCGTAGCAGCACAGCTTCACGCCGTACTCCTTCAGCAGCCGCAGGATCTCCGGGCAGCGGTAGCCCTGATACAGGGGCGGATAGTGGAGAAACACCAGCTTCTCGTGCTCCCCCGCCGCCTTCAGAGAGCTCTCCAGCCGCCCGATCTCCCGCAGCAGCACCTTTTCGTCGTGGGTCCCATGGTTGTCCAGCTCGTAAAACCACCCGCGGGTGCCGCACAGGGCCAGCTCCCCGTAGAACTTACAGTTGTTGTGGAGAATTTCCATGGTGGTCAGCTCGTGCTCCCGGAAGAACCGCTCCATCTTGGCGGCGGTGTTCCACCAGTAGTCGTGGTTGCCCTTGAGCAGATACTTCTTCCCCGGCAGGGCGTCGATGAACCGGAAGTCCTCCAGCGATTCCTCCAGACTCATGCCCCAGGACAGGTCGCCGCACAGCACGGTGACGTCCTCCGGCCCCAGAGCGGAGAAGGCCTCCTTCAGCCGGAGTACATAGTCCTGCCAGCCGTCTCCGAAGATCTCCATGGATTTGTTGGAATTGAGGGACAGATGCAGGTCCCCCAGAGCATACAGCGCCATGCGCCGCCTCCTCTCCCGATTTTATATCAGCCGCCGCAGATTGTTCCAGAACAGATCCTCCAGCAGCGACTGGGGATAGCCCCGGTCCGCCAGCGCCTGCCACAGCAGCGGCACATCCTCCAGACCCCGCATCCCGCCGGCCAGCAGCTCGCAGCCGTCCATGTCGCCGCCCAGACACAGGGACTTTTCCCCGTCCAGCTCCAGAAAATGCTCCACATGGCGCACCAGCCCTTCCATGGTGGGGTCATCGCCCACAAAGTCTGGTAGTAGTTGAGCCCCGCCACGCCGCCGCTGTCCCGGATGGCCCGGAACATATCGTCGGTGAGGTTGCGCCGGTGGGGGCAGACGGCCCGGCTGTTGGAGTGGAGGCCACCACAGGCCGCCGGGCCAGACGCACCACGTCCCAGAAGCCCGCATCCGACAGATGGGACACATCCACGTAGATGGACAGCTCCTCCATCCGCTGCAGGAAGTCCCGGCCATAGGCGGTCAGTCCCTGCTCCGGCTGCTGGGCATTGGAGCCGGAGAGCCGGTTGGCGTAGTTCCACACCGGGTTCAGCAGCCGCACGCCCCAGTCATAGGCAGTGTCCAGCCGCCGGATGTCGCAGTCCAGCAGCTCGGCGCCCTCGATGCTCAGCAGCGCCGCCGCCTTGCCCTGCCCCACAGCCTCGTCCACCTCCGCCCCGGTGCGGCAGGGGAGGATGCGCTCCCGGTTCTCCTCCATCTCCCGCAGGAACCGCTGATGGAGCAGGATGCCCTGCTCCGGCATGGAGCTGCCCTTCGGCACCAGCTGGGGGCTCTGATACAGGGCAAAGAACTGGGCGTAGCGGGCAAAGCCCCCGGCCCGTTCCAGATCGATGTGTCCGCCGCTGCGGCGCAAATCACCTGCGGTGTCGTAGAAGGCCCGCAGCTCCGGGTCCCGGAAGAGCGTCCCCGCCGTGTGGCAGCGGTGGATGGTGTCGCAGTGTGCGTCAAAATAGGGAATCGTATGTATCACCTCAAAATGCGTTTTCGATGTATTCTATGTGGGTGGCGGCGGGGGAGTGCGCCCCGTCGGTGTAGACCTCTGCCACGTCGAAGCGGACGGGGCAGTCCAGCCCCTTTTCCATCAGATAGAAGGCCGCCGTCTTGCGGATGCGCTCCTGCTTGGCGGCGGTGACGTACTCTCTGGGCAGGCCGCAGGCCAGATTGCTGCGGGTCTTGACCTCCACAAAGCACAGCACGCCGCCCTTGCGGGCGATGAGGTCGATCTCCCCGAAGCGACAGTGATAGCTATGGGCCAGCAGCTCATAGCGCCTGCGCCGCAGATAGTTGGCGATCTGGGCCTCGCCCCATACGCCCTCTGCCCGGCTCATGTGCGCCGCTCCTTCCACTTGGTGAGAAAGCTCATCCGGTGCTCCGGACATGGTCCGTATTGATCTAGCATGGCGTAGTGCAGCTTGGTGCCGTAGCCCTTGTGTTTGGCGAACTGATACTGAGGGTACAGGGGATCCAGCACCCGGCACACATACCGGTCCCGGCTCACCTTAGCCAGTATTGAGGCTGCGGCGATGGATGCCGAGCGCCCGTCCCCGCCCACCACCGTCTCATGGGGCGTGGTAATGGCGGAGGACCTTCCGTGATCCCGGTTGCCGTCGATGAGGGCATAGTCCGCCGGGATCGCCAGAGCGTTGATGGCCAGCTGCATGGCCTTCATCCGGGCGCTGAGGATGTCCGTTGCGTCGATCTCCTCTGCACTGACGGAGGCCACCGCCCACGCCGCCGCCTGTTGGCAGATGACGTCGAACAGAGCCTCCCGCTTCTTCTCCGTCAGCTTCTTGCTGTCGTCAAGGCCGGGGATACGGCAGTCCACCGGTAGGATCACCGCCGCTGCGTATACCGGCCCCATCAGCGGCCCGGCCCCCGCCTCGTCGCAGCCGCATACGGCGGCGCAGCCACGGGCCATGGCGGCCTTTTCCAGCGAGAAGTCCGTCATGTGGCGTCCTCCACCGTCTCCAGTGTGAAGCGGCCCAGCTTGCCGCCCCGGAACTCGTCCAACAGGATGCGGGCCATGCGCTCGGTATCCACCTGCGCCCCCCGCATGAGAAAGCCCCGCTTGCGCCCGGCCTTTTCCAGCAGGTCATACCCGCTGTCCTCCGGCTCCACGGCGATCTTATACCGCTCCTCCAGCACGGAGGCATAGTGCTGTCCCAGATATTCCATGAGATAGCAGGCCAGCTCCTCGATGTCCAGCACGTCGTCCTTGATGGCCCCGGTGAAGGCCAGACGCTTGCCCACCTCCGGGTCGTCGAACTTGGGCCACAGGATACCCGGCGTGTCCAGCAGCTCCAGCGTGCTGTCCACCGGCACCCACTGCTTGCTGCGGGTGACGCCGGGCCGGTCCTCGGCTTTTGCGGTCTTGCGGCGGGCTACCTTATTGATAAAGGTGGATTTTCCCACGTTGGGGATGCCCAGCACCATGACCCGCACCACACGTCCCACCTGTCCCTTCTGGCATAGGCCTCCAGCTTGTCCCGCAGCAGCTCCCGCACGGCGGCGGCGAACTGGGCGGTGCCGGTGCCGCCCTTGGCGTTGGCCTCCAGCACGGCATAGCCCTTCTCCCGGAAGTAGGCAGCCCAGCGCCGAGTCTGGCCGGGATCGGCCTGATCCACCCGGTTCAGCACCACCAGACGGGGCTTGCCCGCCGTCAGCTCGTCCACATCCGGGTTCCGGCTGGCCAGCGGGATGCGGGCATCCAGAATTTCGCACACGGCGTCCATATGCCCGATCTCGGCGGCGATCATCCGCCGGGTCTTGGTCATGTGACCGGGGAACCAGCTCAGGCTCTCTACCTGCATCTGTCTCACACCTTTCTTGCCTTGTCAATCTAAACTATCATACCACATCTGCCGCCCTCTGTCCAGCGCAGAAACCCCTGTCCCGTTCCTCCGGAGGGCATCAAGCTTTTTCTTGAAAAGCGGTGGGCCATCTGGTATAATGTAAAAAATCAACAGGGAGGGCTCCGGTATGAAGAAAGCGGTATACTATATCCTACTGGCGGTATGCATAGGTGTATTTCTCTTTGCGGCCTATCAGATCGGCAGCTATATGCTGGAAAAGCATAAGAGCGACGAGGTGCTGAAGGATGCCGGCAAATACGTCTACATCCCGGACCTGAGCAGCGATGAGGAGCCGGAGGGGGAGCCGGAGCAGGTCTACGTGGACTTTGCGGCGCTGGAAGGCGTCAACAGCGACATCGTGGCGTGGCTCTACGGGGCGGACACGGGCCTGAACTACCCCATCGTGCAGGCGGAGGACAACGACTACTACCTCTATCGCCTGCTGGACGGCACATGGAACAAGAACGGCACCATCTTCATGGACTACGTCAATCGCTCGGACTTCTCCGACCAGAATACGCTGGTCTACGGCCATCACATGAAGTCCGGCGCCATGTTCGGCGCACTGGTGCAGTATAAGAAGCAGGAGTTCTACGACGCCCACCCCTATCTGTATCTCTACACTCCCCAGCAGAGCTACCGGCTGGACCTGATCGCCGGATCCGTGGTGGACTATGACGACGCCGTGTACTCCACGGTGCTGTCGGCGGATACGGTGAGTGCGCTGGTGCGCTCGTCCCGGTTCGAGTCCAAGACGCCGGTGCCGGAGGATCTCTCCAGCGCCCATTTGGTGACTCTCTCCACCTGCTCGTATGAGTTTGAAGATGCCCGTTTTGTGGTGGTGGGTGTCCTGACCCCCATCGATCCGGTGGCAGCCCCCGCCGGAAGCGGCGAATAATGTCCCCTGCGGTAGAGCGTAAGCCCTACCGCAGCTTTTTTATCCCATTGTTCACAGGAAGTTTACACGCCCCGCCCCGGCGGGAATTGACAATAACGGACAGACTGTCTATAATTGACCATAGAGAAATGGGGAGGGATGGAAATGCTTTCGACCAAGGTACACAAGGCTCGGCAGCTGGCGTCACACGCCCTGCCTCTGACACGGCGCATCCTGTCGCTGGGGAAGGGACTTCTCCACAAGGTGACGGGTCTGGCGGGCCGGCTATTGGGTGCTGTGGGCCGCTGCGTCCGGCAGGTGACGGATTATCTGCTGGAGAGCAAGGCCGTGCGGCTGCTGCTGAAGCTCACCATGATCGTCTCCGCTGTGGCCACGGTGCTCACGGGACTGGGCTATCTGCTGTGCAGCAAACGCCAGCGCAGCTGAACAGGTAAAAGCGGGAGGCGCTGCGGCGTCTCCCGATCTATTAGAAAAGAGGAATCAACTATGGAAAGAAAAGAATTTCAGGCGGAGTCCAAGCGTCTGCTGGAGCTGATGATCCACTCCATCTACACCCATAAGGAGATCTTCCTGCGGGAGATCTTGTCCAACGCCTCCGACGCCATCGACAAGCTGTGCTACCGCTCCCTGACGGATGAGCAGGTGGGCATGAAGCGGGAGGATTTCGCCATCACCATCCGCCCCGATCAGGAGGCCCGCACCCTCACCGTCAGCGACAACGGCATCGGCATGAACGATACCGATCTGGAGCAGAATCTGGGCGTCATCGCCTCCAGCGGTACCTTCCAGTTCCGTCAGGAGCTGGATAAGGACGCCGAGACCGACGTCATCGGTCAGTTCGGCGTGGGATTTTATTCCGCCTTCATGGTGGCCGACCACATCACCGTCGTCACCCGGAAGTACGGCGATGAGCAGGGCTGGCGCTGGGAGTCCGACGGCGTGGAGGGCTATACCATCGAACCCTGCCGGAAGGACACTGTGGGTACGGATATCATCATGCACCTGAAGGCCGACGAGGAGCCGGAGGAGTACAGCCAGTACCTGCAGGAGCACACCCTCCAGCGTCTGGTGAAGAAGTACTCCGATTATATCCGCTTCCCCATCCGCATGGAAATGACCCGCTCCAAGCGCAAGGAGGGCTGTCCGGAGGACAAGCCGGAGTATGAGGAGATCAAGGAGTGGGAGACCCTCAACAGCATGGTCCCCCTGTGGCAGCGGAAGAAGAGCGAGGTCACACGGGAGGAGTACGACAAGTTCTATCAGGAGCACTTCGGGGATTTCGCCCCGCCCCAGTCAGTGCTCACCGTCTCTGCGGAGGGCGCCGTTACCTATAAGGCCCTGCTGTTCATTCCCTCCCAGCCCTCCGGTCAGTACTATACCGAGGACTTCGAGCCGGGCCTGCAGCTGTATTCCAGCGGCGTGATGATCATGGATAAGTGCGCCGATCTGCTGCCGGAGTGCTTCAACTTTGTCCGTGGCGTGGTGGACTCCCCGGACCTGAGCCTGAACATCTCCCGTGAGCTGCTGCAGCACGACCGCCAGCTGAAGGTCATCTCCAACAATCTGGAGAAGAAGATCCGCAGCGAGCTGGAGCGGATGCTGAAGGACGACCGGGAGGGCTATGAGAAGTTCTACCGCAGCTTCGGCCGCCAGCTGAAGCTCAGCGCCCTGAACAACTACGGCGCCATGAAGGAGAAGCTGCAGGATCTGCTGCTGTTCTACTCCTCCACCCAGAAGAAGCTGGTGACGCTGGGCGAGTACGTTTCCCGGATGCCGGAGGAGCAGAAGTATATCTATTACGCCTCCGGCGACAGCGTGGAGGCGGTGGATCATCTGCCCCAGACGGAGCTGCTGAAGGACCGCAGCATGGAGATCCTGTACTTCACCGATAAGACCGACGAGTTTATCCCTGATATCTTCCGCACCTATGGCGACAAGGCATTCCGCTCCGCCGTGGACGGCGATCTGGAGTTGGGGGACGAAAAGCAGCCGGAGACGGCGGATCATCAGGAAACGCTGGATTTTCTGAAGGAGACCTTGGGTAGCCGGGTGGATCAGGTGAAGGCCTCCAGCAAGCTGAAGTCCCATCCCGTCTGCCTTACCAGCGGTGAGGGTATGACCTTCGAGATGGAGAAGTATTTCGCCGCCGTGCAGCCAGACCTCGCCCTGAAGGCCAAGCGTATTCTGGAGGTGAACGTGGAGCATCCCGCCTTTGCCGCTCTGGAGTCCGCCCGCATCACGGACCCCGACCGGGCCAAAAAGTATGCCGAGATTCTGCTGAATCAGGCCATGCTCATTGCGGGTCTGCCGCTGGAGAATCCCTCCGACTATACGGATCTGATCTGCTCCCTGTGGAAGTGATCCACAAAATACCAAAAGGACGCCGGTTAAGCGACCGGCGTCCTTTTTATCTCGTGCTCAGCGGTAGCGCACGGGTATAGCGCCCCATGGCGGAGGCAGCATAGAGGGCCGTCAGCACCTCTGCGATGGGCATGGCCAGCCATAGGCTCTCCGCCCCCAGCAGGGAGGGGAGAAATTTTAACTCCATGGGATCGCTCCTTTCCCAGACAAAAAGCCGGATAAGGGCAGACATTTCAGTCTGCGCCTTATCCGGCTGTCATTTCTCCGAACGACCCGCCCTCCGAGCGAACACGGGGGATTGCAGCAGATGCCGGTGGGGAAGTCAAGGACAGTGTTCTATCGGTGCTGCATGGTGTTCTGTCGGTGCTGCATGGTGTTCTGCCGGTGCTGCATGGTGTTCTGCCGATTCCGCATGGTATTTTGAGGGTGCTGCACCGGCGGTATTTAAGCTCAGCATCGACTGCTTACCGGGGCTGCACGGTGTTTGGCAGACACTGTAACCAGAGGGTCATAGGATTTGTGTCGGGGTTTTTACAGGGCTTGACCTGTTCCTCCGGTGGAGGACTGCGGTGCGTCGGCAGCGGGAGCGGCTACACACTCCGGTGAGACACCATCGGTCGGGTTGATGGGGGAGCCAGCAGGGGCGGGGGAAATCTCCGGGGCGGATACATCCGGGGTGGAGGGGGACGGCTGACGCTCCTTGGCGGCGTCGGCCTTGCCGGCTTCATACGCCTCCCGGCGGGCGCTCTCCAGCGCCTGACGGTGGGCTTCCTCCGTCTGGCGGGCGGCCCTTTCCGTCCGGCGGCGCTCCACGCCCCGCTTGCAGACCTTGCACAGATGCCATACCGACCCGGCGGCTACAACGCCCAGTCCCACCCATCCGGAGGTGCGGATCTGCCAGAAGTCATGGATGGTGAAGCAGTCGCCGTACATTCCCAAATAATATAGCACCACGCCGCCGATGAGCAACAGGATGCACAGGATCAGATCCAGCGCCGCCCGCACCCGGTGGGCCTGCCGCCGCAGAAAGAAGCAGATCAGCAGCACCACCGCCAGCAGAAACAGGGCGGGGGACTGGCAGTATAATATCTCGGTCATGGAAGCCTGCCCCTCTCTTTACAGGCAGTTCTTGCCACGGAGGATGTACTTGCCGTCGGTCCCGGCCAGCACGGTGCCGTGCTCCACCGCCAGACGGCCCCGGAGCCACACCTGCTGGATGGAGCCACGGGTGGTGAAGCCCTCGTAGGGATTATAGTCCACGTTGGCCACCATGTCCGCCGCACGGATGACGTGATCCGCCAGCGGATCGTACACCACGATATCGGCGTCGGCCCCGGCCTGCAGGATGCCCTTCCGGGGGAACATCCCGTAGAGCTTGGCGGGATTCTCCGCCAGTACACGGCACATGGTGGCAAGGCTGATCTTCCGGGTGGTGACACCGGCGGTGTAGATCAGCTCGCCACGGGTCTCCACCCCCGGCAGGCCGCCGGGAATTTTGGTGAAGTCCCCCCGGCCGGCGTCCTTCTGGGCCAGTGTAAAGGAACAGTGGTCCGTGGAGATGGTCTGAATTTCGCCACGGCGCAGGGCCATCCACAGGGCCTTCTGATCCTCTGCCTTGCGGATGGGGGGCGCACAGACGTAACGGGCCGCCAGAGAGTAGTCGGGGTTATCATACACGCTGTCGTCCAGCAGCAGGTACTGGGGGCAGGTCTCGGCATAGACCTTCTGGCCACGCTTCCGGGCGGCCTCCACCTCCCGCAGGGCGGCGGCGTTGGTGAGGTGGACGATGACCACGGGGATATCCACCGCCTCAGCGATCCGCAGCAGGCGGCTCACGGCCTCCGCCTCCAGAAAGTCCGGACGGGTCCGGGGGTGGGAGGAGACACCCATTTCCCCGGCGGCCTTCTTTTCCTCGATGAGGGCGTCGATGACGCCGCTGTTTTCGCAGTGTACGCCGCAGATGCCGCCCTTCTCCTTCAGCTTTTTCAGGGCGTGGTACATGGCATTGTCCCCGATCATCATGGCGGGATAGGTCATATACATCTTGAAGGAGGAGATACCGGCGGCGTACATATCGTCGATCTCCGCCTCGATCTGCGGGTTCCAGTCGTCGATGGTCATGTGGAAGCCGTAGTCGCAGCAGGTGCGGCCGTCGGCCTTCCGGTGCCACAGCTCCAGCCCGTGGTGCAGGCTCTCCCCCTTGTTGGGGCAGGCAAAGTCCACCACGGTGGTGGTGCCGCCCCGCAGGGCCGCCCGGGAGCCGGTGGTGAAATTGTCGGCAGTGGTGGTATTGCACACGTCCAGATCAAAATGGGTGTGGGCGTCGATGAAGCCGGGCATCAGCAGCATCCCGGTGACGTCGATGATCTGGTCGGCCTTGCGGGTGATATTGCGGCCCACCTCCAGGATCTTTTCACCCTCCACCAGAATATCGGCACGGCGTGTCCCTCTGCCGGAGACAACGGTGCCGCCTCGAAACAGATACTTCATAGCTTGCACTCCCTTCCGAATTTGACACGAAACTAACCTATATTATAACAGAAAAAAACCAAAAAGCCACACCATTTTTCAGGGTCGTCCGTACCGGTTACGGCGGAATGTACAAAAACGTCATGGGATTTTTGTATGGCTCGTACAGAGAGATTTTATCGTACTTTTACACAAAAAAACACAGATCGGACTTGTATTCCTGTGCAAAATCATGTATGATAGAGACGTATTATGGGATGCCACGGGCGTTCCAAAAAATAAAGGAGGAAAGAACCATGCGGAAAGTATTAGCATTGCTCCTGTCCCTGGTGATGACACTGACTCTGTTGGTGCCGGCCACCTGGGCAGAAGAGAAGCCGGCGGCTGGGTATCAGCTGCCAGCTTCTCTGAAGGGCAAGACGGTCATTCTGCACACCAACGACGTACATGGCGCTATTGACAAATACGCCAAGGTTGCGGCACTGAAAAACGAGTGCTACGACCGGGGCGCCAGCGCTGTGGTGCTGCTGGATGCCGGTGACTTCAGCCAAGGCTCTACCTACGTCAGCCTCAGCAAGGGCGCTACCGCCGTGGAGCTGATGAATGCTGTGGGCTACGACGCCGTGACGCTGGGCAACCACGAGTTTGACTACGGCTTCCCCCAGCTGAAGGCGAATCTCAGCTACAGCGCCGCCGACTTCCTGGTGACCTGCGTCAATCTGGTGGACGACAAGGGTGCTCCCATCTTCGCTCCCGGCGCTACCGCTCCCGTTACGGACGCTGACGACAACCCCCTCTTTAACCTCACCGTGATGGGTGTGGCCACTCCGGAGACTCAGACCAAGGCCAACCCCGCTCTGATGAAGGGCCTGACCTTCCTGTCCGGCCAGAAGCTGTATGACGCCGCCAACGCCAAGATCAAGGTCGCCCGTGAGGAGGGCAACGCCGATATCGTCATCGCTCTGACCCATCTGGGCGTGGATGCGTCCTCCGAGCCCAACCGCTCCATCGATTTCGTGAAGAACGTCCCCGGTGTGGACATCGTCATCGACGGCCACTCCCACACCGTGATGACCGCCAACAAGGACAACGGCATGATCCAGTCTACCGGTACGGGTCTTGCGTATGTGGGCGCTTTCGTCATTGATAACGCCACCAAGAGCGTGGAGAGCAACGGTCTCATCGACCTGAGCACCTACACCAAGGAGGATGCCTCCGTCAAGGCCATCGCCGACAAGATCATCGGTGAGGTGGATGCCGAGTACGGCAAGGTGTTCGCCAAGACCGAGGTGGAGCTCAACGGCGACAAGGAGCCCGGCAACCGCACCGAGGAGACCAACATGGGCGACCTTATTACCGACGCCATGATGTGGGCCGTTAAGACCCGGATGCCCAGCATCAACATGGAGAACGCTGTGGCCATCACCAACGGCGGCGGCATCCGTGCCGCCATCAAGGCCGGCGACATCACCAAGAAGGACGTGTTCACCGTTCTGCCCTTCGGCAATACGCTGACGGTGGTGAACGTCACCGGCGCCGAGCTGCTGGAGGCGTTGGAGGCTGCTACCTTCTGCACTCCCGTGTCCCTGGGCGGCTTCCCCCAGACCGCCGGCATGAAGCTGACGGTGGACTGCACCAAGGATTACGACAAGAACGACACCACCTATCCCGGCTCTACCTACTACGGTCCCAAGAGCATCAACCGTGTGACCATCGAGAGCATCAACGGCAAGCCCTTTGATAAGGATGCCACCTACGCTGTCATCACCAACGACTTCCTGGCCGCCGGCGGCGACATCTACTACGCCTTCGCCGCTGCCAGCAGCCAGATCGAGAGCGGTCTGTCGCTGGATACCGTGGTCATGGACTACATCACCGATGAGCTGGGCGGCACCGTCACCAAGGCCCGGTACGGCGAGCCTCAGGGCCGCATGACCATCATCCCGCCGGAGAAGACGGATGACGGCAAGATCACCATCGGCGGTCTGGACGCCAACGTCTGGATGACCAAGTACGGCAACGTCTACACCGACTGCAAGGCCAAGGACTTCATGGGCAAGTTGGGCTTCAGCTGGGGCGATCTGGTGACGGTCAAGTTCCTGGATAAGACCCTGACCCTGCCGGTGGTGCCTACCTATTCCTATGTGGATTCCGGCAAGCCCGCCATCATCGTGGAGAAGGACGCCGACGGTAAGCCTACCGGCTACGTCTCCATGGCCATCAACATGGGTAACTTCGCTGAGACCTATGAGCTGGCCAAGAAGCACACCAACGAGGATAAGACGTGGTACTGGACCGCTTGGGAGGGTGTGACCTATCCCGTGGAGGTCACCTTCAAGATGGCGGAGAAGGGCGGCTACATGGCCGAGTACATCATGCACGACCTGCAGCGCACCAATGACCGTGCCGATTATCCTGACCTGTCCGACGCCGAGTTCGGCAACTTCCGCAACATCGCCACCACCGGCATGGGCAAGGACGTGCTGTACCGTGGCTCCTCCCCCATCAACCCGGAGCTGGGCCGCAACACCTATGTGGATGCCGCTCTGAAGCAGGCGGGCGTGAACGTCATTATGAACCTCGCCAACAGTCAGGAGGAGGCCGAGGCCTATGAGGGCTTCGCTGATACCTACTACTCCGGCCAGAAGGTGATCTATCTGAATCTGGGCGTGGACTTCTCCGCTCCGGAGTTCCAGAAGGGTCTGGCCGAGGGCCTGCGGTTCTTCGCCGCCAACAAGGGCACCTACTATGTCCACTGCACCGAGGGCAAGGATCGTGCCGGTTTCGTCTCCGCTCTGCTGGAGTGCCTGATGGGCGCTACCTATGACGAGGTGGTGGCGGACTACATGGTCACCTACTACAACTACTACGGCGTGGAGCCCGGTACGGACAAGTACGACGCCATTGCCAACAGCAACATCATCAAGACCCTCCAGAACGCCTTCGGCGTGGAGGATCTGTCCAAGGCCGACCTGCAGAAGGGCGCTAAGGACTACATGAAGGCCATCGGTCTTACCGACGCCGAGATCACCGATTTGATGGTGAATCTGGGCTACGTGGCCCCCGTGGAGCCTGTGACACCCTCCAAGCCCGCTACCGGTGACGCCGGTATCGTGGTGTATCTGGGTCTGGGCGTGATGGCTCTGGCCGGTGGGGTGCTGGTGGCTAAGAAGAAGGAGCAGTTCTAAGTTCTTTCCGCAGATCATATTCCCCTTTTGAAAAAGCGTTCCGGAGCCTTTGGCTCCGGAACGCTTTTTTTGTACTCCTTCGTACCGTATAAAAGGGAGCCTCCCAAGGGCGGCTCCCTTCTACTATGGCTACTTACGCAAACAGGTAGGCGTACCGGTCACGGACGGTGACGATGAGCTTTTCCAGCTCCGCAGGCAGGTCGTTGCGGCCGGAGAGGTCGTACTCCTTGGGCTCCCCGAAGGTACGCACCTTCACCCGGTCGCCGCCCAGGAACAGGACACCGGCGTTGTGGGAATCCGCCATATCCTCCGCCGTCTGGAAGAGGGTGAACTTATCGTGGCAGGGCTCGGAGTGGTAGGGGCAGAACTGGGTGCAGTTGCCGCACTCGTTGCACATCTTGTCCACATGGAGAATCTGGTGGCTGCCGTCGGCCATGACAATGACCACGTTGGCCCGGTTGGGGCAGGAGTCGGCGCAGTTTTCGCAGGCGGTGGAGCACTGGAGGCAGCGCTCACCCTCGCAGGCGGCGCAGCCGCTCATCCGCAGGATACCCTTCTTGGCGATGGCGTCGGCCTTGGTGATGTAGGCCTGCTGGGGGATATCGTAGGTATGGGGAGCGCCGATGACTGCCTCGGCGAACTGTGCGGCGTCGGCAATGCCCTCCACCACCGTAGCGGGGCCACGGCGGGCGTCACCGGCGGCGTACACGCCCTCCACATTGGTCCGGAAGGCGGGGCGGCCCTTGCCGTCCACCTCCACGCCGTTGGAGATCAGGAGGCCGCTGTCCACCTGCTCGCCCACGGCGGAGATCACCAGATCGCAGGGGATGTCCACATATTCGCCGGTGGCCACGGGGCTGCGGCGGCCGGAGGCATCTGCCTCGCCCCAGCTTCATCTTCTCGCAGCGCAGCACGCCGTCCTTCTGCTCCACCGGGGCGCACAGCTCGGCAAAGGTCACGCCGTCCGCCAGCGCCAGCGCCAACTCATGCTCGTCGGCGGGCATATACTTCCTGGTGCGGCGGTAGACGATGGTGACGTGCTGGGCGCCGCTGCGCTTGGCCAGACGGGCCGCATCCATGGCGGTATTGCCGGCGCCCACCACGGCCACATTGCCGCCCACGGAGATGTTCCCGGCCTTGACGCCCTTCATCCACTGGATGGCGCCGGCCACATCGCCGGGGATGCCCAGCTGGCCGGGCTTCCATGCACCCACGGCATAGAGGATATGGGTGTAGCCCATGGCCTTCAGCTCCGCCACGGAGGGGGCGGGAGCGCCGCAGCGGACCTCCACGCCGTACTTCTCCATCAGGGCGATGTCCTTCTGGATGGCCTCGTTGGTGATGCGGAAGGCGGGGATCACGTGGCGGGGGACGCCGCCCAGGCACTGCTCCCGCTCGAAAATGGTGGTCTCGATACCGGCACGGCCCAGGAAATAGGCGGCGGCGATGCCGGTGGGGCCGCCGCCGATGATGGCGGCCTTCTTGCCCGCTACCTTGGCGGGACGACGGATGGAGCCATGAGGCCTCATAGCCACGCTCCGCCGCCACCAGCTTGGTATCCCGGATACGGACGGACTCGTCGTAGAAATTCCGGGAGCACTTGGTGCTGGCACCGGTGGGCGCAGATGGTGCCGGTGAGGAAGGGCAGGGGGTTCTTCTCGGTGATGAGCTTCAGAGCCGGGCCGTACAGGCCCTTGCGGACCAGCTCCACATATTCGGGGATATCCTGCTCGATGGGACAGCCGCCCTTGCAGGGAGCCGTGAAGCAGTCCAGCCAAGGCACCTGCTTGTCGCTCTTGCGGCTGGGCAGGGGCTTGATGGGCTTGACGTGGTGGAAGTCCGTGTGGCTGGCGGTGGACAGGTCACAGATGGCCTGCGTGTCCGTGCCGGAGAAGGGGCGGTAGGGCAGAGCCTCCACCTTCTCCACCATTTGCAGCAGGCGGTTGTAGCCGCCGGGCTTGAGGATGGTGGTGGCCACGGTGATGGGCCAGATACCGGCGGCAAACAGCTTGTCGCAGTTGAAGTACTCGGCGCCGCCGGCGAAGGAGATCCGCATCCTGCCGCCGAACTGCCGGGAGATGCGGTGGCACATCTCGATGGTCAGGGGGAACAGGCTCCGGCCGGACATATACATCTCGTTGTTGGGCAGCTCACCACGGGTGGTGTCCACGGGGAAGGTGTTGGAGAGCTTCAGGCCGAACTCCAGCCCGCAACTGTCCGCCAGCTTCTGGAGCCGCTGGAACATGGGAACGGCGTCCACCCACTGGAGATCCTCGTTGAAGTGGTGCTCGTCAAAGACGATGTAGTCATAGCCCATGGCGTCCAGCGTCCGCCGGGCAGTCTCGTAGCCCAAAATGGTGGGGTTGCATTTGACGAAGGTGTGCAGGTGCTTTCGGAGATGAGATAGCTGGCAATGCGCTCGATCTCATCGGGAGGACATCCATGGAGGGTGGAGACGGTGACGCTGCCGGAGACACGGGGGGAGATGGCGTCGATGAAGTCGCTCTCCGCCGGGAACAGCTCCTTCAGAACCGCCTTGCACTCACCGAAGATGGCGGTACGGCGGGCGTCCATCATGCCGTCGATGTAGGTGTTCACCTTCTCGCCCTTGATGCCCTCCAGATCGTAGCCTACGGACATATTGAACACGAAGCCGTCGGGATCGCCCAGATCGTAGACCTTGCTGAGAACCTTCAGGGCGCACCAGGCCTTGATGTACTCGTCCATGGCCTGCGGCACCGTCAGCTCCGTGGACCACTCCTGATTGTAGCCCTCGTCGTTGGCCAGAATGCAGGGGCGGGGGACGCAGGCGGCCAGATCGGCGCCGTCCATCTTCTGGACGGTCTTGACCTCGAAGAACCGTGCGCCGGCCACATAGGCGGCGATGATGTTCTGCGCCAGCTGGCTGTTGGGGCCGGCGGCGGGGCCGAAGGGAGTTTCGATGCGCTCACCGAAGATGGGCAGGCTCTTGCCGGAGGCACGATAGGCCTTGTGGATGCCGAAGATCTCGCCGCAGTCGGCGTATTCGGTGACCACCCAGTTCATAAGAGAGCGGAAGGGGATGGGATACATTTTTTCAGACATGGGGATTCCTCCTTATTGTGATATGGGGATGATGGGATATCAATACGTTCTGTGGTTCAGGTCACCCCACAGCTTTTTGGCGGCTTCCAGAATGTGGGCGTTCTCTGCCTCCTCGTCGATGCCCACCAGCACACGGTCCTGCATCAGCACCTTGCCGCCTGCGATGGTGGTCTGGCACTGGCGGCCGGTCATGCCGAAGATCATGTGGCCGTCGATGTTCTCGTCGGAGAAGGGGGTGAAGGGCTTATAGTCCATGACGATGATGTCCGCCGCCGCACCGGCCTTCAGCACGCCCAGCGTGGCGGGGAAGTACTTCTCACCGATCTTGGCGTTGTTGCGGAACAGCATATCCGTCACCTCACACCAGCCCACGTTGGGCAGGCAGTTCTGGCTCCGCTGGGAGCACAGGGCCACCTTGATGGACTCCAGCATATCGTTGGTATAGGCATCGGTACCCATGCCCAGCAGGATGCCCCGCTTGTGCAGCTGGATCACCGGGCAGATGCCGATGGCGTTGCCCATGTTGCTCTCCGGGTTATTCACCACCATGGTGTTGGTGTGCTGGATGATCTCCATCTCGGCGGTGTTGACGTGGATGCAATGGCCCAGAATGGTCTTGTCCCCCAGAATACCGTGGTCCTGCAGCCGCTGGATGGGGCGGCGGCCATAGTTCTGGAGGGAGTCGTACACATCGTTCATGCCCTCGGACACATGGATGTGGTAGCCGGTGCGGCCGTTGTTGGCGGCCACCATCCGGTCGAAGGTCTTGTCGCTGATGGTGAACAGGGCGTGGCCGCCGAACATGGCCGCCAGCATGGGGTCCTTGTTCTTCTCGCACTCGGTGATGAAGTCGGCGTTCTCCTGAATGGCCTGCAGGCACTTCTCCTCGCCGTCCCGGTCGGAGACCTCATAGCACAGACAGGAGCGCAGGCCCAGTCGCTTGGACTCCTCGGCGATGGTGTGGAGGGTGCCGGGGATCTCGCCATAGGAGGCGTGGTGGTCGAAGATGGTGGTGACGCCCTGCTTGATGGAGTCCATGTACAGGGCCGTGGCGCTGGCCCGTGTGCCGTCCATCATCAGCTTGCGGTCGATGGCCCACCATGTACCGTCCAGTACCTCATAGAAGTTGGTGGGGTTGTTGCCCACGATGGACAGACCTCTCGCCAGAGCGGAGTAGATGTGGGTGTGGGCGTTGATAAGGGCGGGCATGATGACGCCGCCCTGGCATCGATGCAGTGGGCGTCGGGGTACTTCTGACGTAGGGCGCTCTCCTCACCCACCTCCACGATCTTGCTGCCCTCGTAGGCCACGGCACCATGCTCGTAATAGCCCTTGCCCTCCGTGTCACGGGTGATGAGTCTGCCGTTGATGACCAGATTCATGATGTTTCCTCCTTTTATAATGTTTCCGGGTAACAAAAAATGCTCCAAATCCCCGGAGAGATCTGAAACACTCAAGCAACCGCCGAGTGATAGTTGCAGCCCGTGTGCGAGACACTTCCTTACAGCTACCAATCTGAATTGTCACACTCATTCTACCCGAAAACGGCGCAAAATGCAACAGGAAATTCCACGGAAATGCCGAAAAATATCCGCAGGCATGGAATGTCTGCGGATATTTCGGATAGGAAAGAAAAAATTGCTGAAAAAGCTTTCAGTTTCGCTGCGGGGTTTACTTGGTGCCGAAGATGCGGTCGCCGGCGTCGCCCAGACCGGGGACGATGTAGCCGTTCTCGTTCAGGTGGTCGTCCAGCGCAGCGCAGTAGATGTCCACGTCGGGATGGCGCTCATAGATGAATTTCACGCCCTCCGGGGCTGCCACCAGGATCATCAGCTTGATATTCTTGCAGCCCAGCTCCTTCATCTTGGTGATGGCCATGTCGGCGCTGCCGCCGGTGGCCAGCATGGGATCCACGATCAGCACGTCACGGCCGGCGATGTCCTTGGGGTACTTCAGGAAGTAGAAGTGGGGCTCCAGCGTCTCCTCATCCCGGTACATACCGATGTGGGCCACACGGGCGGAGGGGACCAGCGTCAGGATGCCGTCCTCAAAGCCCAGTCCGGCCCGCAGGATGGGGACGATGGCCAGCTTCTTGCCTGCCAGCACAGGCGCCTCGTAGGAGCAGATGGGGGTCTCGATGGTCCGGGTGGTCATGGGCAGGTCACGGGTGGCCTCGTAGGTCAGCAGCATGGCGATCTCGCCCACCAGTGCCCGGAAGTCCTTCACGCTGGTGTTCTTGTCACGCATCACCGACAGCTTGTGCTGTACCAGGGGATGGTCCACAATGTGCAGGGTGGGAAACTGATTGCTCATAGTCTTGTCCTCCGCATATAAAAATTTTTGAATCAGTCCAAAGTGATCTTCAGGCCCTTGGCCAACCGCTCCCGCTCCGCCTGACTCAGCCGCAGGTAGACCGGAACCAGATCACGGGCGGATACCGTTTCGCCACGGGTGGCCATCTCCTCTGCTGCCAGCGCCACGCCCACGGCGTTCTGCATCACCAGCTGGGCCGGGGCCATGCGGCAGGGGATGCCCGCCTCGGAGAGAAAGCCGCTGCACAGAGCGGCGCCGTCCCCCACCACCAGCTTGGGCCGGGGGTCGCCTTGCAGCTCCTCCGCCAGCTGGGACAGGGCGATGGCCCGGTCGGGGGTCAGCCGGGTGAGCTGCCCGCCTTCGGCGGCGAATACGGCGTTATAGACCTGACTGCGCCGGGCGTCCATGGAACAGACGATGAGTCCATCCATGTGCCGCAGGTTCTGGGCCATGGCCTCCAGCGTGGACACACCGCAGCAGGGCTTGTCCGCCGCCCAGGCCAGCCCCTTCAGGGCCGATACCCCGATCCGCAGGCCGGTGAAGCTTCCCGGCCCCGCCGCCACTGCCAGCAGGTCCATGTCCGCCAGCGACTGTTCGCTCTCCCGCAGCATGGCATCCACCAGCGGCATCAGGGTGCGGCTGTGGGTGAGGCCGGTGTTCTGATAAGTATAGGCCCGCACCACGCCGCCGTCGGTCACGGCAGCGGATACGCTTTTGGCAGAGGTCTCCAGAGCCAGTATTTTCAAAATCCCGTCACCCCCGTTATGGTGATGCGCCGTCCGTTATCCTCGCCCTCCAGCCGGCGGAGATCCACCCACACGGTGTCCTCCGGCAGGGCCTCGGCCACGTTCTCGCTCCACTCCACGGCGCACACGCCGCCACGGTCCAGATAATCCTCCCACCCGATATCAACCAGGGCGTCGGCATCCGGCAGGCGGTACATATCGAAGTGGAACAGGGGGATGCGCCCCTGATACTCGTTGACGATGGTGAAGGTGGGGCTGGTGACCCGGTCCCGGCAATCCAGCCCACGGGCCAGACCACGGGTGAAGGCGGTCTTGCCCATGCCCAGCCCGCCACGGTAGGCGATGACGGTGCCGGGGGCCAGGGCGCAGCCCAGCCGACAGCCCAGCGCCTCCGTCTCGGCGGCGCTGTGGGTGAGATGCTCCATGTCCATCGCCTCCTATCCTGAAATCGACTTATTATAGCACACATCCCCACGGATGAAAAGGGCAAACTTGCCCAAGGGTAGGGGGAATGTAGGCTTTACCTTTTTACGCTCCTGTGCTATACTGATACATGATGTGCAACAATACGAAGGGAGGGCGGCCCATGAACCTGTGTGACCGCAATGAGATACAGGAGCTGCTGCGGCGTCACGGCTTCCGTTTTTCCAAATCCATGGGGCAGAACTTCCTCATTGAAAGCTGGGTGCCGGAGGATATCGCCGCCGCCAGCGGCGCCGACCGACAGACCGGCGTGCTGGAGATCGGTCCCGGCATCGGCCCCCTGACCCAGCAGCTGGCCCGGCGGGCGGGGAAGGTAGTCTCCGTGGAGCTGGATCGTCGGCTCTATCCCGTGCTGCGGGAGACTATGGCGGACTTTGACAACTTCACCCTGCTGGAGGGGGACGCCATGAAGCTGCCCCTACGGCAGACGGTGGAGGAGCAGTTTTCCGGCCTACGGCCCATTCTGTGTGCCAATCTGCCCTATAACATCACCACACCTTTCCTTACCGCCTGCGTGGAGGCCCAGTGCTTCGACAGTCTGACGGTGCTGATCCAGAAAGAGGTGGCCCAGCGCATCTGCGCTGCCCCCGGTACGGCGGACTACGGGGCCTTTACCCTGCTGATGCAGTACTATACCCAGCCGGAGCTGCTGTTCACCGTTCCCAACACCTGCTTCCTGCCGGCCCCCAAGGTCACCTCGGCGGTGATCCACTGCCGCAGCCGCAAGGCTCCGCCGGTGGAGGTGTGCTCCAGAGAGATGCTGTTCCGCACCGTCCGGGCGGGCTTTGCCCTGCGGCGCAAGACACTGGTGAACTCCCTGCAGACGGCCTTCCCCCTGCCCAAGGAGCGGCTGACGGAGATCGTCGCTGCCTGCGGGCTGGATCCCTCTGTGCGGGGAGAGCGGCTGGGGCTGGCGGAATATGCCCGGCTGGCGGATGCGCTGGCGGCGGAAAAGGAGGGGTGAGATGTTTCGCTCGTTGTTTGATCCCAACAGCGCCTTCTCCCGTGGCATGGAGCGGGTGTGGACACTGGTGGTGCTGAATGTGCTGTGGGTGTTGTGCTCTCTGCCGGTGGTGACCATAGGCCCCTCCACAGCGGCGCTGTATCAGGTGCTGGGGAAAGTGATACAGGGGGAGGACAGCCACACGGCGAGAAAATTTTCGCCGCATGGCGGGAGAACTTCAAGTGTGCCCTGCTGGTATGGCTGCCCATGCTGGCGGTGCTGGTTCTGTGCGGCTTTGATCTGTACTTCGCCGTTCTGAACGACCGTTTTTTGTGGAAGCTGCTGGCGGTATTCGCCTTGCAGCTGGCGGCAGTGGAGCTGACGTTTGTGTTTCCCCTGATGGCCCGGTATCAGAACACATGGCGCAGCCACATGAAAAATGCCATGCTGGTGGGGGTGGGGAACCTGCCACGGATGCTGCTGATCTGGCTGATCTGGCGGTGCCGGTGGGGGCGTGTCTGGTGTTCCCGTGGCTACGGCTGTATCTGAGCCTTGTGTGGCTGCTGATCGGGTACAGCAGTCTCAGCTATGTGACGGCGCTTCTGCTGCGGCCGGTGTTCCGGCGGCTGGAGCAGCCCAAGGATGACCCGAAGAAGGACGGGACGGATGCGTCCTGACCGGCGGGGGCTGACGGCTTGACAAGCGGCGTCAGGTATGGTAAACTGTGATAAATTTTGTAATGTACGGAGGGTACAGCTATGAAGCACATTCAGACCATTGAGACCCGTGACCTCTGCCAGAGCGCCAAGAACGGCGGCTGCGGCGAGTGCCAGACCTCCTGCCAGTCTGCCTGCAAGACCAGCTGCGGTATTGCCAATCAGGCTTGCGAGAAGAAGAACAACGACTGAGTTGTGAAAACCATGGTGCCGCCCTTGCCGGGCGGCATTTTTGGCGTAGAGATCAAATATAAAGGTAGGAAACAGGATGATACATCAATATAAGCTGGGTGACCTGTGCGTGGTGCTGGATGTGTGCTCTGGCTCCGTCCACGCCGTGGACGAGGTGGCCTATGACATGATCGCCGGGTTCGAGACGCAGGAGCGGGAGACGCTGGTGGATGCGCTGGCGGAGAAGTACCGGGATCGGGAGGATGTGACCCGGCCGGAGCTGGAGGAGTGCTACGACCAGCTGCTGGCGCTGAAGGATGCGGGGAAGCTTTTCACCGAGGACACCTTCGCTCCCATGGCCGGGGAGCTGAAGGCCCGCACCTCCGGAGTCATCAAGGCATTGTGTCTCCATGTGGCCCACACCTGCAACCTCAACTGCTCCTACTGCTTCGCCAGTCAGGGCAAGTACCACGGCGACCGGGCGCTGATGAGTTATGAGGTGGGCAAGCAGGCGCTGGACTTCCTCATGGATCATTCCGGTACCCGGCACAATCTGGAGGTAGACTTCTTCGGCGGTGAGCCGCTGATGAATTTCGACGTGGTGAAGCGGCTGGTGGCCTATGCACGCAGCGTGGAGAAGGAGCGGGGCAAGCACTTCCGCTTTACCCTGACCACCAATGGGGTGCTCATCGACGACGACGTCATCGACTTCGCCAACCGGGAGATGAGCAATGTGGTGCTGAGTCTGGACGGCCGCAAGGAGGTCCATGACCGCTACCGGGTGGACTATGCAGGAAATGGCAGCTGGGAGAAGATCGTTCCCAAGTTCCAGAAGCTGGTGCAGGCCCGGCAGGGGAAGAACTACTATATGCGGGGGACCTTCACCCATGCCAACCCCGACTTTTTGAAGGACATCCAGACTATGCTGGATCTGGGCTTCACGGAGCTGAGCATGGAGCCGGTGGTGGCAGCTTCCGGCGATCCGGCGGCCCTGACGGAGGCAGACAAGGAGATCGTCATGCAGCAGTATGAGGAGCTGGCCCGACTGATGCTGCAGCGGGACAAGGAGGGGAGGCCCTTCACCTTCTACCACTATATGATCGACCTCAAGGGCGGCCCCTGCATTTATAAGCGTATCTCCGGCTGTGGTTCCGGTACGGAGTACATGGCCGTGACCCCTTGGGGCGACCTGTACCCCTGTCACCAGTTCGTGGGCGACGAGAAGTTCAAGCTGGGCAATATCTGGGACGGGGTGGAGAACCATGCCGTGCAGGCGGAGTTTGCCGGGTGCAACGTGTATGCACGGGAGGAGTGCCGGGACTGCTGGGCAAGGCTCTATTGCTCCGGAGGCTGCGCTGCCAACGCCTACCACGCCACCGGCTCCGTCCGGGGCGTATACGCCGACGGCTGCGATCTGTTCCGCAAGCGCATGGAGTGTGCCATCGCCGTGGCGGTGGCCCGTGAGCTGGGGACGGAATGAGTACCCCTATCTGCGATTTCGTCCGGCGCTACGTCGGCGGCGGGGCCGTGCGGCTGCATATGCCCGGCCACAAGGGCTGCGGCCCGCTGGGCTGCGAGGCACTGGACATCACGGAGATAGACGGCGCTGACGATCTGTTTCACCCGGAGGGCATTATTGCCCAAAGCGAGGAAAATGCCGGAGCCATCTTTGGAGCGCACACCCTGTACGCCACCGGAGGTTCCACCCTGTGCATCCAGACCATGGTGCAGCTGCTGGCGGTATATGCACGCAGTCGGGGGCAGAGGCCCCTGCTGCTGGCGGGACGCAATGCCCACAAGGCATTCGTCAATGCCGCCGCTCTGCTGGACGTGCCGGTGCGCTGGCTCTGTCCGGCGGCGGGAGAAGCCTATTACAGCGGGGCCGTGACCCCGGAGCAGCTGGAGCGGGAGCTGGCTCGCAGCCGGGAGCCGGTGACGGCGGTGTATCTCACCTGCCCGGACTATCTGGGGGAGCTGCCGGATGTGGCGGCGTTGGCGACGGTGTGCCGCCGGGCTGGGGTGCTGCTGGCGGTGGACAATGCCCACGGGGCGTATCTGAAATTCCTGTCCCCCTCCCGGCATCCCATGGATCTGGGAGCAGACCTGTGCTGCGACTCCGCCCATAAGACGCTGCCGGTGGTCACGGGCGGAGCGTACCTGCACATCGCCCGTCAGGCCCCGGAGCTGCTGCACCGGCAGGCCAAGGCGTCCATGGGGCTGTTCGGCTCCAGCAGTCCCTCATATCTTATTTTGCAGTCGCTGGACGCTGCCAACGAGCTGTTGGCGGACTATCCGGAGAAGCTGCAAGCGCTGCTGCCGCAGCTGGAGAGTCTGCGTCGTCGGCTGGCGGCACGGGGATGGGAGGTCCGCCCCGGCGAGCCGCTGAAGGTGACGCTGTGTCCCAAAGGGTACGGCTACACCGGCTCGGAGGTAGCGGCGGCGCTGGAGAGCGGCGGCATCTACCCGGAGTTTTATGACCCGGATCATGTGGTGCTGATGGTATCGCCCCAGAACGACCCGGCGGAGCTGCGGCGGCTGGAGGAGGTGCTGGCGGCGCTGCCCCGGCGGCAGGCCATCCGGCAGGGGCCGCCCCCCATGCCCCGGCTGGAACAGGCGGTGACGCCCCATGAGGCCATGCTCTCCCCATGGGAGGAGGTGCCGCTGGCGGCGTGCTGCGGCCGTATCTCCGCCGC
>ENA-OQCO01000107-OQCO01000107.1-human-gut-metagenome-genome-assembly--contig:-NODE-107-length-46768-cov-3.817864_pt1 | contig 46768 bp, 40 predicted proteins | sample MGYA00242500_ERZ504582 | MGnify/ENA primary metagenome ERZ504582 (study PRJEB26092, sample SAMD00036346) | human gut metagenome | host: Homo sapiens | study: EMG produced TPA metagenomics assembly of... | reverse complement strand
AATATAAGCATTTTCGGCAAAAGCAGCAAAAAGCCACCCGGCAAAACCGAGTGGCAAGGTTTTATTGTCTGGTACGCAAAGCGGCTGACATGGGAGGAACGGTTAACCGGCCGCCCATGCAGGTATCGTCAAAAAAGGCATAAGCATTGTCCCACACCGGATCCACGGCAAAGGTCTTCGGCTCAGAGGTGCGGTTCACTGCCGCCAGCAGGCGGGCACCGTCGATTTGGCGTTCATAGCACACGCCGCCCAGGTCACCCTGTACCGGCACGAATGTGCCCTCAGCCAACGCTTTGCAGCCTCGACGCATTTGGCCCAGTCGCTGATACCAATGCAGTAAATCCCGATCCTGGTGCGCCCAAGGCATACAGCCCCGGTTGAAGGGGTCTTTCATGCCCTGCACACCCACCTCATCTCCGTAATATAGAGAGGGTACGCCGGGCAAAGTATATTGCAGGAAAGAAGCCAGCTTCAGCAGCTGCACCCCGCGGGCATAATCCGCCCCGGACAGGGTATTGTTGCGGTGCTGCCAAGCACGCCCTTGGCCGGTACAATCCGGTCCGGCCAACGCGGTAATCGCCCGCAGAGTATCGTGGGTGCCGATATGGTTCATCAGCACCGCCGTCACCTGGGGCGGATAATGCTCGGTAATAGACAAGATGGCGTCCAAAAACGCCTGACCGCCGCCGTAGCGCACAAAGTGCAAGATTGCCGCGGTAAAGGGATAATTCATCACACTGTCCAGCTGATTCCCCAGCAGATAACGCCGCCGCTGCCCATAGGCAAACTTGGTGGTGGCGTCCTCCCACACCTCGCCGATAATGATGGCGTCCGGGTCCTCGCTTTTTACAGCCCGGCGCAGGTCGTCCAGGAACACATCCGGCAGCTCATCCGCCACATCCAACCGCCAGCCGCTGATGCCGCAGCGCATCCAACGGCGAAGGATGCCGTTCTCACCGCAAATATAATCCCGATAAGATGGCTCCTCCTCACGGATCTCCGGCAGCAGGCGAATGCCCCACCAGGACTTGTAATCGTCCCGATCCTTGCCAAATTGGTACCAGCTGTAATAGGGGCTGTCCGGGCTGTTATAGGCGCCCACCGTGGGGTAATGACCATAGTAATTAAAATACTTGGAATCCCGCCCGGTGTGGCTGAACACGCCGTCTAAAATCACACCGATTCCCAGTTTTTTCGCCTGGCTGCACAGATATTTTAAGTCCTCTGTATCGCCTAACATAGGGTCAATCTTTTCATAATCCCCGGTGTCGTACCGATGGTTGGAATGGGCCTCGAAAATCGGATTCAAATAAATCGCGGTCACGCCCAGCTTGGCAATATACGGCAGCTTCTCCGCAATGCCTTTCAGGTCGCCGCCGAAATAATCGTTGTTCCAAAAGCCGTTCATCTGGGCCTCGTCCCAAAAAGGCTCCTCCCCCCAGTTACGCCGCACCCGGGTGGCAGGCACACCGGTCTTTGGCGCGCCGGAATTGTAAAACCGATCCGGAAAGATCTGATAGATCAGTCCACCCCGCAAAAAGGCCGACGTTTGAAAATCCTTATCATACACCGTTTGCTGAAAATCCGCACCGTCCGGCAGAAAATCTCCTTTTCCGCCCCCGGCGTTGCGCACGAAGTGCAGTCCCCAGGGGGTGTCCAATTCAAAATGATAAAAATACAGCCCCGGGGTGGTGGCGGCAAAATGCAGCTCCCAATACTCTGCCTCCGTGCCGCACATCCCGGCCCAAAACATACCGTAAGGCACCGGCGTTTCGCCGTCCTTGGTGACCACCAACCGGGCGCCGGAGCAATGCATATCCCGCGAGACCACCAGCCGCAGATGCACCGGCTCATCCGTTGCCACGGCGCGGATGGGCGACTTGTACTGTGGGTCTCTGGCGTTGAAGATCAGCATATTTTTCCTCTCTTAAACAGTAAAAAGCGGCAGACACAGGCATTGCCCTGCGCCTGCCGCAAGCAGATTTATTTCTTCTTGGTGGTTTTCTTTGTAGCGGACTTTTTGGCCGCAGGTTTTTTGGCTGTGGGTTTCTTCGCCGGCTTCTCGGCGGGCTTCTCCGCAGCAGCCGCCACCTTTTGAGGCCGAGGCTGCGCTACAACCACCGGGTGGGTGTGCCAAATATTCTCCGCATATTCCTGCACGGCACGGTCTGCGCTGAAAATGCCTGCACCGCTGATATTCATCAGGCTCATCTTGGCAAAGGCGGTCTTGTCAGCATACACCTGTGCCGAGCGCCGCTGGGCGTTTTGATAATCGGCAAAATCTGCCAGCGCCATATACGGGTCCACATTGATCAGTGAGGAGGTAATCTCACTAAAGTCCTTGCCGTTCACGCCATACTGGATCATATCAATGGCGTTCTTTAACGCCGGGTTATTGGTCACATAGTTCATGGGGTGATAGCCGCTGCGGCGCAGAGCCTCCATGTCCGGCGTCTTCATACCAAACAGGAAGATATTGTCCTCCCCTACGGCGTTGCAGATCTCCACATTGGCGCCGTCCAGGGTGCCCAGAGTAACGGCACCGTTGAGCATCAACTTCATATTACCGGTGCCGGATGCCTCCGTGCCGGCCAGCGAAATCTGCTCACTGATGTCCGCAGCAGGCATCAGCACCTCTGCTAAAGACACGGAGTAGTCCTCCATAAACACCACTTTCAGCTTATCCTTGGTGTCCGGGTCATTATTCACCACATGAGCCAAAGCATCAATCAGCTGAATGATTTTCTTAGCCATGTAGTAACCCGGGGCTGCCTTGGAAGCAAAAATATAAGTCCGGGGAGTAAAGTCCATATTCGGATTTTCTTTCAGCGCCTGGTACTGCGCAATAATGTTCAGTACATTCAGCTGCTGGCGCTTATACTCGTGCAGGCGCTTCACCTGCACATCAAAGATGGAATCCGGGTCCAGCACCACGCCGTTCTGCTTCTTCACCACCTTGGCAAAGCGCTCTTTGTTGGCGCGCTTGATCTTTTGTAGCTGGTCCAGCACTGCCGGGTCGTCCTTGTAATCCCGCAGGGTCAGCAGGCGGTCGCTGTGCTTAATAAAGTCGTCACCGATCAGCTCCGTTAAATAATCGGTCAGCTGCGGGTTGGACTGGCACAGCCAGCGGCGGAAGGCAATGCCGTTGGTTACATTGGTAAACTTGGCCGGGGTGATGGTGTAGAAGTCGTGGAACACCGTGTCCTTCAAAATCTCGCTATGCAAAGCAGACACGCCGTTGACGCTGTGAGAGCCGGCCACGCACAGATTGGCCATACGCACGGCACCGCAAGAGATCACAGCCATACGCTCCACCTTGTCTGCGTCATGGGTAGCGCCCCAAACAAAGGCACGGAAGCGGTTGTCAATCTCCTTGGTGATCTCATAAATACGGGGTAGCAGGCGTTTGTACAGGTCCTCGCTCCAGCACTCCAGCGCCTCTTTCATCACCGTGTGGTTGGTGTACGCCATCGTGTCGGTTACCAGTTTCCAGGCAGAGTCCCAATCATAGCCGCACTCGTCCAGCATAATGCGCATCAGCTCCGGAATGGCCAAGGTGGGGTGGGTATCGTTAATATGGATCGCCACCTTCTCCGGCAGATTATCCAGCGTGCCGTACTTGGACAGGTGACGGTGAATAATATCCTGCACAGAGGCGGACACCAGGAAATACTGCTGACGCAGGCGCAGAGACTTGCCCTCCGGCGTGTTATCTGCCGGATACAGCACCTTGCTGATGGTCTCTGCCATGGCAGACTGTTCCATAGCCTTAATATACTCGCCCTGATTAAACAGACTCATATCCAGTGCAGGCTTGCGAGCCGCCCACAGGCGCAAACGAGCCACGCCGTCACCCAGACCACTTACATACATATCATAGGGCACAGCAATCACGGTGTTGCAATCCCGCATAGTGACGGTATGGTACTCACCGTCCCAGCTTTCATCGACCCAGCCCTCAAAGCTGACAGTCTGGGCGCGCTCCTCACGGGGCACTAGCCAAACCTCTCCGCCGGGCAGCCAAAAGTCCGGCAGCTCTGTCTGCCAGCCGTCTACCAGCTTCTGCTTAAAAATACCGGCCTCATACCGAATAGAATAGCCCATAGACTGATAGCCGTCAGAGGCCAAACCGTCCAGATAACAGGCAGCCAGACGACCCAAGCCGCCGTTGCCCAAACCAGCATCCGGCTCCTCATCGTACAGCTGCTCCAGCTTTACATCAAAGCCGGCCAGCGCCTTTTCAAAAGTCTCAGTCAGGCCCAGGTTATACAAGTTGTTCTTTAAGGAACGCCCCATTAAAAACTCCATACACAGATAATAGATCTGCTTAGAGTCCTGACCTTCAGCCTGATGGCGGAACTGGCTGTTTTTTTCGCTGAGCATCTCCCGCAGGATCATGGCCACAGCCTTATAATATTGTTCATTGGTGGCGTCTGCCGGCGTAACGCCGAAAAAGTGACTGAGTTTGTCGTTGATCCGTCGCTTTGCTTGCGCCACAGAAATCGTTGATTTCATACAAATCCTCCAAAAATTATTATAAATCACGCAAATAATCGTGTTCCATTTGTAGATTATATACTAAAATCGTCTGTAATTCAATACCAAGCCGCTAAAAGAGCCTATGCACGAAACATTTCTCTTATTCTTCCTCTGTTTTCGGCTTTTTCAGTTTGGACAGCATCTTGGTCGTCACCAGTTTGTACAGCTCTACCACCTGATACCAGTTCATTCCTAACATCAGGGCAAACAGCAGTGCCTCTGCCACATAGAACCACATACCCTGCAAGCACAGCGCCGCCACCGTTTGGGCCACCAGCACCACGGTTTGGCAGGTGAGCACCACCGGTTGGTAGTTAATCTTAATGAATCGGCGCGTATCCCGACTGCGGGTCAGGAACACGACCACAAAGGCGCAGGCAGTGGCAACGGCCGCACCGTTGGCACCCATACGGGGGATCAAAATCAGGTTCAGCACCACATTGGTGACTGCACCGGTGAGGGCAGTTACCATAGCCATAATATTCTTTTTCTCCGCCATATAGATGGAGGCCAAAAAGTTCACCAGACAGGAGAATACGGTGGAGATGATCAGCACCGGCACATACTGCCAAGAGTCAAAATATGCGTCTGCCACCAAAACTTTTGTAATGATCTTACAAGTCAAAATCAGGAAAGAAGCCACAAAGAAGGTGCCGCCGCAGTACACCCGAAAGATTTTGGAGAAAAACCGGGCGGTATCTTTATTGTTATACTCATCCACCGCAGACAGTTGCCAGGCGTCTGTAAATACAGACGCGCACATAATCACCAAATTCGGGATCTTAGACGCGGCGGAATACAGACCGTTGGCAGAAGAGCCCACAAAATAAGTAACCATATAGCGGTCAGACACATTGATGATCCACCACAAGATAATGGTAGGAATCATGGGCACGCAGTAGCGCAGCATATCCCGCCCGGTCTGGCGGCGCACGCCCTTAAAGCGCACATAACGGTACAGCTTAGCAGTTACGGTAAAGAACAGCACAGAGCAGAAGTCCGACGCCACGATGGCCAAAATATAGCCGGTAACCCCCCACTTAAACACACCCAAGAACAGCATGGTAAACAGCAGATAGGTCACGGTAGCCAAAATACCGTCAATGGCAAACAGCTTTACATGACCGGAGCCGCGCACAAACTGCTGGCACAGCTGGCGAAAACCGGAGGTGAGCACAAACACATAAATGAGCACCAGGTAATCGCCCAGCTTAAAGTCGTTGATTTTAATTAGACTGATCGGGTACGCAAACAACAGAAAGGCAAAAAAGCCCACCAGGGTCACCCGCACGCCTACGGTAAACACATCGCTCTTGCGCTCTGCCTTGTCCATCGAAAAGCGCAGGGCTGCCGAGTTGACGCACAAAAAGGCAATGGGTATGATCACATTGCCCGTCTGCTGGATCAGATCCGCCGCGCCGTAGCTGCCCGTGGTCATCATACGGGTGACAAAGGGCATCAGCAAAAACGACAGAATTTTAGACGAAAAGGTGCCAATGGCAAAGATAATGGTATTGGAAGCGAGTTTTTTGTACTTATCCACTGTGTTTCGTTCCTTTACTCCCAGGAATTAGTAGGACCATTTTCCGCTGCGGAAGTCCATGGTATTGTCTGCCGAGCAGAGGTGTAAATGCAGGAGGCGCGGTACACACTGCCGCCGCTCTCCGTCTTTTTGCCGATCAAAAAGATATACTGATAGCCGCAGGCCACTGCTACGGTGCCGGACTTGTCCGCACCGGAGGCGGTGAGCATCACCTTTTTGGCGCCGGAGTTCATATTCAGCTCCATTGCCTGGGCGGCTCCACTCTTATAATCGGTATAATACAGCCGGTTGCCGTACACCACCGGGTAATCGGTGGAACGCACATGCTCCAGCAAGGTCACGGTCTTTTGGCTGCCGAACTTTTGGCGAACCAGATCATACTTGTCCTCCGACCGGCGCTGATAATAGTAGAAATAACCGTTTTCCAGCGCCATAGAACGCACTTCGTTCTTCTCCGTTGCGGCACGGAAGTGGGTGCTGTTGCCGCCGGTTTGCCCCACGGTCAGGTACTCCACCTCGCCGGTCAGGTTGTCCGTCTCCGTAAAATACACATCGGTAAGCGAAATGCCGACCAGCGCCAGCTTTTTGTCTGCCCCCGCTGTATAAAGTAAGGTCTTGTCCCCTGCCGCCGTCACGGTGTACAGAGAATCGCCGGTCAGGCAAAACAGCCGATCGTTGTAGCCGTAGGCCCGGCGCGCGTCGGGGAGCAAAGTCACGGCATTGCCGCCGGAGACGGAAAGTTTTTGCAGCTTCTTGCTGCCTTTATCAATATAGTAGAGAAAATCGCCCATAATATTCAGGCAACAGGCATTTTTCACGCCCTTCACCTTGGTGGTGGTCTCCTCTGTCGGAGCAAAGCGGTAAATACCCTGACCCGGTGCGGCAAAATAGATATACGCACCATTAAAGGTCACTGCCCCATGGGTTTTATTCAGAATATTGCCCACCTGACTGCCTTGCTTGGAAGTGTCAAACGCAAAAGCGGAGGCATCCTTGTAATCGGCGTAAGTAGGTTTCTCCGTAGTGGGCGGCGCAGTAGGTGCCTGCGTAGTGGGTGCCGTGGTGGTGCGGCCCAGCACATTCTCCTGCACAAAGGTTACAGCCTTGTCCGGCACCAAAAGGGAAAAATCAAAATCCGGCTTGCAGATCTTGACGGTAATCAGAAAGGCCGCCAGTGCCACCACCAGCACCCCCAGCACCATAAAAAAGCGTTTGGTGCGGGCACGGCGCTGATTTTGCTTCCGCCGGCGCAGCCGCTCTTTTTCTACTGTCTGGTTCATTTTATCGCACCTGTCCGTTGCCAAAGATCAAGTATTTAGTGGTAGTCAGGGCACGCAGACCCATGGGCCGCGAGCGTGCAGCTTTTGGGTAGAGATTCCGATCTCCGCCCCCAGGCCAAACTCCGCCCCGTCGGTAATCGGGTAGAGGCGTTCACATACACCGCCGCAGAGTCCACCCGCTGCAAAAAGCGGCGCGCGCTCTCCTCGTCCCGGGTGATGATGGCCTCGCTGTGGCCGGTGGAGTGCACATTGATAAAGTCAATGGCCTCGTCCACGCTCTTCACCGTCTTTACGCTGATAATATAATCCAAATACTCGGTATAAAAATCTTCTTCCGTGGCGGGCACCAAGCCGTCGCAGGCCTGCATGGCTCGGGCGTCGCCCCGCATTTCCACATTCTTTTCGTCCAGCCGCAGCTTAATGGCCGGCAGGGCGTGGTCAATAATATCCCGGTGGATCACCAGGCTCTCACAGGCGTTGCATACGCCGATCCGCTGGGTCTTGGCGTTAAAGATAATGTCTGCCGCCATATCCACATCCGCCGTGGCGTCCACATAAATATGGCAGTTGCCGGAACCGGTCTCGATCACTGGCACAGTGGCATTCTCGCACACGGCAGCGATCAGTCCCTTGCCCCCCCGGGGGATCAGACAGTCGATATAGCCCTTCATATGCATCATCTCGGTAGCAGAAGTCCGGGAGGTGTCCTGCACCAGCGCCACTGCGTCCTGCACAATGCCTGCGTTAAACAGGGCATCCCGCATCACCTGAGCCAGCATACGATTGGAGTGAATGGCCTCTTTGCCACCCCGCAGAATCACGGCGTTGCCGCTTTTTAAGCATAGAGCGGCGCCGTCCACCGTTACATTAGGCCGAGCCTCATACACAATGCCAATAACCCCGATAGGCACGCTAACCTTTTCCATATACAGGCCGTTGGGTCGGGTCTGGCTCTCCAGCACGCGACCGCAGGGGTCCGGCAGGTCCGCCACATCCTGGCAGCCCTGGGCCATACCCTCGATTCGGTCGCCGTTTAGCGCCAGCCGATCCAGCAGTGCCGGGGACATACCGTTTGCCTTACCGGCTTCCAAATCCAGTGCATTGGCAGCCATAATCTCTGTCTGCCGCGCCCGCAGCGCATCAGCAATTGCCAGCAGCCCTGCATTCTTTTCCTCTGTTGTCAGGGTAGCCAGCACACCGGCTGCGTGCTTCGCACGGATTCCCATTTCTCTCATCTTTTCATCCATTGCATTCACCTGCTGTTCGCTTCAAAATAGGTGCCGATGGGCTGCCCGTCCAACACCTTATAAATAGCCGTGGGTCGCTCTCCATTCATAATAATCACCGGAATACCGGCGCCGGTGGCGATCTCCGCCGCCCGAATTTTCGTTGTAAAGCCGCCGGTGCCCTTGCTGCCGGCACCCCCGGCTACGGCGTACACATCGTCGTTAATCTCTGCCACACGGCCGATCAGGCGCGCGTCCTCATTCTCTGCCGGGTTGGCGTCAAACAGGCCGTCCGTATCGGTAAGCAGAATCAGCAGATCCGCCCCGATCAGTTGAGCCACCGTGGCAGACAAGCAGTCGTTGTCACCGTGGAGCAGCTCCTCAACGGACACGCTGTCGTTCTCATTCACAATGGGCAGGGCGTCATATTCCAGCAGCTGATTAAAGGTGTCCACCAAATGTGCCTTTTCCTCCGGGTGATTTAAGGTGTAGCCGGTAAACAGCAACTGGCTCACCACCACGCCATACTCGGAAAACAGCTTGTCGTAGAGGAACATCAACTCGCACTGCCCCACCGCCGCGCAGGCTTGCAGCCCGCTGGTATGGTCCGGTCGCTCATGCATGCCCAGCTTACCGGCACCGATACCCACGGCGCCGCTGGACACCAGCACCACCTGATGACCGGCGTTCTTCAGATCTGCCAGCACAGATACCAGCTTGGCCATCCGGGCAATATTGGTCTTGCCTGTGTCGTGGGTCAAAGTGGAGGTGCCTACTTTGACCACAATGCGTTTTTTCTCCGTCAACTTCATTATACACTGCTCCAGGTTACATAATCAGTTACAGTATACCATACTTTAGTCCTGGAGTTAAGATTTTTTTGTATGTTTTTCAAAATTCCGTCAAAAATAGAAAAAGAAATGCGGCGGCAGCACAGCGCTGCCCCAAGGGAATGAGGAATGATTATGACAAAGCGAAGCTCCGTGCGACTGCTGTCCTTCGGTTTGCTGCTGGCGGGTATTTTGATTATCTATGCCATCACCGGCACCGTACAGGCTGCCCAGTACCGGGCGCGGCTGGAAAGCACCTATCGCCAAAGCCTGTCTGCCCTGGCAGAGGACCTGGAGGGCATTGAGACCGATCTGACCAAAAGCGTCTATGCAAACGGCGCCGCCACCCTGTCTGATGTAAGCCGAGATCTGTCTCAACAGGCCAATCAGGCCAAGGACTCTCTGTCCCGCCTGCCGGTGGAGCAGATGAACCTGGCAGGCACTTATAAATTTCTAAGCCAGACCGGGGACTACGCCACTTATCTCAGCAAAAAAGTCTATGCCGGCGAGGTGGTCACCGCCAAAGAGCACGAAAATCTGCTCCGGCTGCTGCAATACGCCACCAAATATAAAAACAGTGTGACCCAAATGGTAGAAATTTGCAATAACGGCGGCCAGATCACCAAGCGCGATGTAAAGTCTGCGGACGGCACCCGTCTGCCCGCCATTAGCACAGACTTTTCCACCGCGGAGGAAGCCTTTGAGAACTATCCCACCCTGCTATATGACGGCCCCTTTGCAGACGCGGTACTGCACAAAGAGCCGCAGCTGCTCAAGGGGCAGGACAAAATCAGCAAGGACGCTGCCGCCAAGATCGCTGCCAAGGCACTGGGGTGCAATGAGACCCATCTAAACCGATTGGAGGACGAAGCCGGGCGTATGCCTGCCTATGTGTTCACCAAAGGGCAACAAACGGTAAATGTGACCAAAAGCGGCGGGTATGTAAGTTCCATTCTCTTCGGCGGCAAAATCAGTACCAAGGCCATAGATGAAAAAGAAGCGATCAAGCAGGCAGCTGCCTATTTGAAGAAACTAGGCTACCAAGATATGCGCTCCACCTATTACGCCGCCGACAGCAATATCTGCACCGTCAATTTTGCCTACTGCCGAGACGGCATACTCTACTATACAGATCTAATCAAGGTTGGCGTGTCCCTGCGGGACGGCAGCGTGGCATCGCTGGAGGCCCGGGGCTATATCACCAACCACCACCGGCGGAATGTGCCTACCTTTACTGTATCAGAAAAGGCAGCCACCGCCAAGATCAGCCCCTATTTGGAGGTGAGAAGCACCAAAAAGTGCCTGATCCCCAAGGAGGACGGCCGGGAGGTAGCCTGTATTGAGGTGCTTACGCATTCGGCAGACACCGGAGAGGACGCGCTGGTGTACCTGAACGCCGCCACCGGTGCGGAAGAGGACATTCTTCTGCTGCTGTACAGCGATCATGGCACCCTAACCAAATAAAACGCATAAACCCGGCGCCGCCGGGCAGAATAAAACCGAAAGGAAGGCAACACCATGAAAAACCGATTGATGATTTTAGCACTGGCCGTGACCGTGCTGGCAACCGTGCTACTGGGCTGCGCCAAGCAGGAGGAAAATCCCACCACAGAACCGGACACCACCGTCAGCGAAACCACCACACGAGAAGAAACCACAGCAAAAAATCCCGGCGAGGCACTGAGCGAGGACGCGTCTGAGGCCGGCTCCAAGGTGCGTGAAGGCGCCACCGATCTCAGCGAGGCCGCCTCTCGTGCCGGGGAGACCGTATCCCGTGCCCTGGAATAAAACGAAAAAAGAAAGGACTTGTTCATCAGAACAAGTCCTTTTTTTATACCGGAAGGCGCCGCCGCGTAAGCGGGAGCTTGGCGTAATTATTCGTAAAATCCGATTTCGGCAATATCCGGGGTGCTGCGGCTTTGACGGATCACCAAGCGCACGCCTAAGCAATTCAATCCCCGGCGCAGCCGCACAATTTTCTTCATACCGATCACCGTGCCCTTGTAAATGCGCTTCATCTTGCCGTTTGGCTTCTTAGCCCACAGTTCAAAGGCCTCCACCCGCTGGCTCTTGCGAATCTCCTCGGACAGAATCACATATTTCAACTTATGTACACTGTCAAAGTCAAAGTCGATATACCCCTGCTCAGGCTGTAATTCGCCCAGCCGGTATGTGATGATCGGGTGCTCGGTCATCTTGCGAATGGCCTGGCCCATCCCCTTCAAGGCGTGGGCGTCTCTCGGATGGATCACGCCCTTGTTGGTAGGCGGCACATTCAGCAGCAGGGTGCAGTTGTTGCCCACAGAGCCAAGATACAGCTTAAACAGTCTACGCGCGCTCTTAACCGTGCGGTCCTCATTTTTGGACCAGAACCAACCCTTACGGATGGACACATCCACCTCCGCCGGATACCAAATCAGATCCCGGGCCATAGACAGCACCTTGCGGCTGCCCAGATCTTCGTCCATATTGTTCAGCTTTTTCAGTGCGGCAGCGTCGCCCTCGCCGTGTTGGCTCTTCTCATGCGTTTTTTCAGCGTCTGCCAGGCGAGCAGGTACCACACAGAACTCACTTTTGCGGGTTTTGCCGCCCTCGTTGCCCACCCAGCGCACATCCGGGCCACAAATGGAAATCAGCGCGTCCGGCTGCAGTTTGCGGATCAGGGCATAATACCGCGCCCAATCATACTCAAAGTTCGGCACATCGGCGCCCTTTGCACCGTCAAACCAAACCTCACTGATATGGCCGTAATTGGTAAGCAGCTCCGTTAACTGATTGCAAAAATAATCATTATAATCCGGGGTACCGTAGGTGGCTCGTGCATATCCCAAGGAGAAAGATACACGCCAAAATCCAGTCCGCCGGCAGCGCAGGCGTCAGACACCTGCTTCACAATATCGCCGTCAAAGTCCGTGTTCTTTACACTGAACGATGTGTATGCACTGGGCCACAGACAAAAACCGTCGTGGTGCTTACAGGTAAGAATGATACCGCTGGCACCGGCAGCCTTCACCGTGCGCACCCATTGCTCCGGCTTGATCTTCTTAATGGTAAAGTCCTGCACCGTTTCTCTGCCGCTGCCCCACTCCCGCTGATTGGCAGTATTCATGCCAAAGTGCATAAAGCAGTAAAAAGGCTGCTGTGCCAAGTGAACCTGGTTGGGGCGCGGCACCACGCCAATGTAACGCTCCACTTCGCTGTCATTCAGAGGCACACCGCCGTTGGTGGTGGTCCAGTTCTGGTCAAAATTCGGCTTCATCTTATTCCCTCTCTCTTCCTCGGTTATAGCAACTGAAATAGCGACCTTTATCGCCCATATACCAAGGCAGTTTCATACGCAGGTAACGCAGTTTGTCCCCCAGGCGCATGGTGTAGTCAAAGGGACGGTCCTCGACCCGGTCATACAGCGGGGTTGCACAAGGCACAGCCACTGTATTCAGCTCCGTTGCGGCCAAAACCAGTGTTTCTTCATCCCGGGGCAATACCACCGTGTCGCCGCCCTGCACATTTAAGATCAAAATATAGAAGTACAGCTCCTTGGCAATGGCGTCCGTACCGTCCGCGTTATGGCTGTGGGTACTTACATACCCCAGCTGTCCCTCTTGAATATGGGCGGTCTCGTGCAGATCGTACAGATCCCAGCTTGCAAAACGCCGGGTACGGCTCAGCACCGAGCAAGGCACCGTTTTTCCACCTACGGTAAAGTCTAAAATCCGATTACTGTCCGCAGACAGGAGCAACGCCAGCCGGCGGGTATCTTTCTTTAAGGTCAGGGTCTGACCGGCAAGGCGCAAGGCGTTCTTGCCGTCCTTTGCAATGGCAAAAGGAATACCGGCCGCCGTGACCTGATCGCCGATCCGCTCCGCAGGAATAGACAGGGGCAGCTCGCCCTGCTCGCCTTGCTTGGTGATCAACTGCACGTTCATAGGCAGTGTGAGAGGCGTTGCCTTGGCAGCGTGACCCACCTGCGCCGCCGGTTGCAGCCGTAGGGCAAAGGTCCTGATCTGATACGGTGTAAAATCCGTGACCAGGCAGCCGTCTTTCACCGTTGCCGGGCCTTTTTCTTCTTCAGAGGCAAACAGCTCTCGGGCTTCTGCCACACCGGCACCCAGGCGCAGGGCGTAGTGCTCCACCGGCGTACCGGCGCCCTCGTTCAAGCGCACCACGATCTCGTCGCCGTCCTCTGCGAACTTCATTGCCCGCAGCACCACCTGGGGGTGAGAGACATTTCCAAAACTGTACGCAGTACCCAGCACGCCCGGGTGCTTTGGCTCCACATACCCGGTCAGGGGCTGCAAAAAGGCACGGGCCTGATTTTGCGTATCGGCACCCACCTGCCCTTTATGGGAGAACAGAGCATAGCTGTATCGGTTCAGTCCCAGATCCATCATAGATTGCATGGAATCAATCCGGTAATTGCGCACTGGGCTGTGCAGCACGGTCATACGCAGGGTATTGTCCTTATACTTGTCCCAGCCGTACTTGCACTCGCTAAGCACAGACACGCCCCAGTCGCCGTTTTTATCCGTCAGATCCACCCAGTTTTGAGCAGGCACTTCAAACAGCTTTTCCGTCATATTGCCCCGGCGAATGGCGCCCAGCCCCAGGTCAAAGGTAGCCTCCGGGTTGGTGCAGGCAAATGCAAATTTGTTCTTTGCCATAGTATGCAGACTGCGCCACTCGATCTCAGAATACACCTCTACCCGGCTGCCGCCGTCGGTGAGGGCAATGATATTCTTAAAGGTAGAGTCTCCATCCTTTTGCTCCACACAGAAGGACACCCGCGCCGGGCCTTTCTCCTGAATGGTCACCGTCACCGGATTTGGCAGGCGGTCCGGGTCCTTGTTGGCTTCTTTATAATTCATTTCCCAGGCAGGCCAGGGCTTAGAGCCGGTGTACTTGAATAGCCCCAGGCTAATGGGCTCCGACAGCAGCTCCTGCTCGTCCATTTCTTTATCCAGGATGGAGGTAATGTTGCCCTTTTTGTTCAGGCGCACAATGTATTTTTGGTTTTCCATCTGATTTTCGCCGCTGATGGACAGGCTGCCCCGCAGACGGCAGGGCACATCGGAGGGCCGCACATCATAGACCGCAAAGCCCAAGGCAGGCACCGTGGCAACAAATACCAGCTCCGCCGTGCCATTCTCGTAGCGGTTCACCTGACTTTTCACTTCCCTGCCCTTGGGGTCGTATACCCGCGCACAGGCCTTGGGCCAGTGGGGCAGTTCCAGAGTCACCGCATCCGTGCGGGCCACTTCCAGACTGTTAAATACCGTCACCGGCGTGCCGGCGCAGAAGTCCGTTTTCAGCAGACTGCCCACAGACCCGGCAGCTTGGGTCAACTCACCGGCAAAGCCATTCATGGCCATACCGTAGTCGTTCCAGCTGCGGCGATAGGCGCGCTGCACGGAGGTGCCCGGCAGATCATCGTGGAACTGATGGGCGATGGTACGCTTCCAGTTCAGCTCCATAGCCTCTTTATTATAATGGGCGGTGCCAGATAATCCGCCACTACGCCGGAACGCTCCGCCATATCCGCCAGTTCCTGGCAGCGGCGGTTCCAACGCTTACCCACGGCCCGGGAAGTGTAGCCGCCAACGCCGTGATTTTGCATTACCAGTTCCGTCTCCCACCGGGGCAGCTTGGCTTTTTGCTCCGGGGTCAGCTGGGCGTTCAGGTCACGGAACAGATCATCCGCACCGGACGCCAGCACCTGCACATCGCTGTCTTTGTTTTTGTTGATCTCCTGCTCTACAAAGGCCACAGAGGCTTCCTTGGGCGCACCGCCCCGATCGCCGATCCCGTGGAAAATCATAGTGCTGTTCAGATCGTATTTTTCGTTTTCATCCAGCTTTTGCTGCACAAAATCCCAGTCCCGCAGCTTCTTCAGCGTAAAGTAATAATCATGGGGGTTCAGACTGGCCAGCACCTGCGCGCCGTCCGGCCCTTGCCACACGCCAATATCAAAAGGAATGCCGTAGGCGCCGCCCCAACCCAGCTTTTGGGTCGTAAAGCCCATCAGGTTGGCGTGGGCTATAATGCTGGGCAGCGCCCAACCGAAGCCAAAGCAGTCCGGCAGATAAATATCCACTGAGCGCTTGCCGAATTTTTTTTCAAAATAGCGATTGCCGTAAAGAATATTGCGAAAGAGTGCCTCCGGCGACGGCACATTCACATCGCCATTCTCAAAGGCGGAGCCGCAAACGCTCCACCGCCCCTGGGCAATATAGTCCCGCATTTTGGCATACAGTTCCGGGTAATATTCCTCCATCAGCTCGTAACGATAGCTGCCCTCAAAATTGAAGTGATAGGTGGGATATTTTTGGAACAGTGCAAAGTTGTCCACCAAGGTATTGTAGATGTACCGGGACACGGTGGTCTCAAAGTCCCAGGACCAAATGGTATCCAAGTGGGCCGTAGCCACAGTATAGATTTTTTTTTGCATCGGAAGTCCCCCTTATGTGGTCATTGTATCATTATTTTCAGGGGATTGCAACACTGTACTGCCCCATAGAAATAGGAAAAGGCATAAGAATTGCAGATATTTCAATCGTGTCATTGGCACTTGCCTGTTTATTCGGTTTAATCATAACCGGTGCGCAAATCGGCTGGGGTCCGTTTGTTTCTCTTTACAGCTGGGAAAAAGAAGTTAATCCTATTGCCGAAAAATAGGACGCAAGTGAAAGACAGAGCAGGTGTGCCGAGAATACGCTTTCACGATTTACGGCACAGTTTCGCCACCTTATCCTTTGAACAAGGAATGGATATTAAAACCGTATCGCACATGCTTGGTCACACAGACGCAGGATTTACAATGAACACCTATATGCATGTAACGGATTCCATGCAAGAAAATGTTGCAAACACAATGGGTAATTTACTCGGCGAAAATGTGGCAAATTCATAAATGGTCAATAGATGGTCTTGGAATATTTAACGCCAAAAATCACAAAATCTCACTTTGTAAAAAAGAGCGAGATTTTTTTGTTGCATATTGAATTTTGAAATTCTTTTCTGAAAAGGAAAAAACCTGCGAAAACGACGTGTTTACGCAGGTTTTGGAGCTGATAGTCGGACTCGAACCGACGACCTGCGCATTACGAATGCGCTGCTCTACCAACTGAGCCATATCAGCATAACGTGCTGCGTTGCAGCACGGCTAAGATTATACTATATCTCGCGGAGAAAATCAAGAGAAAAATCGCAACTCCCGCGCAAAAACAAAACCGCACTGCCGGTCTTACAAAATCTCCAGCAATTTTGAAAAAACGAATTTCACAGCAGACTCGCGCACCCGGTTGCGACCCAAATTGCCAAATTGGCAAGTATAGGTCTGCACTTGATCCTGCACGCAAAAGCCAAAACAGACCATGCCCACCGGCTTTTTGGCCGTACCGCCACCGGGGCCGGCAATACCGGTGATGCCGACGCCCACATTGCTCTCCGCCGTCTTAGCCACGCCCCGTGCCATTTGCGCCGCCACCTGCTCGCTGACTACGCCATAATTCAAGATCGTGTCCGCCTCCACGCCCAAAAAACGAGTTTTCGCCGCATTGGCATAGGTTACAAAGCTGGCATTCAGCACCTTGGACGCATTGGCTACATTAACCAGCGTGCCGGAGCACAGCCCGCCGGTGCAAGACTCTGCAAATGAAACGGTATAACCCAAGTGGATCAGCCGATCCACCACCTGTTCTTCCAACGCCACTTCATCACCTCTTGTTCAATCTGTAATTAGTATAGTCCATTTGCAAAAAAAATGCAACCATTCGCAAAAAAGGCTTGCAATATAGCGCATTTTATGGTATAGTGTTTAAGCAATCGGGGTGTGGCGCAGTTGGTAGCGCACTAGACTGGGGGTCTAGGGGCCGCAAGTTCAAGTCTTGTCACTCCGACCATAAGGACAGCTTTTCGGCTGTCCTTTTTTTATTTTACTTTTTATTTTCGGCTTAGTTAAGCCAAATTTCCGCTTACACAAAAAGCAAGAGAAACAGAAATCTTTTGGCGTTATAGTACTTATTGCAGTACTTTTTGATGCAAAATACAGAAAAAGCAGGTCATTGCCGTACCGATCATGATGGTAAGCTGTCTCTGCCTTTTGCTCATCGGACAGCGTGATTGCCATACCCCGCAGCGTGTCCAAAACCTCCTGAGCGTACTCGTCACGCACCGTGTGTTCCGGGGTGCTGTCCAGCCGCTTTGTAAAGAAGTCCTTGATCTTTTCGATAACGGACTTCTTTTCTTTTGGGTCAGGTCAGTATCTTCCGCCAGCCACTTGGCGAACTTATCGCCGCCCTCCTGCGTGCCGGCTTCACCACTGATGAAGTCAAAGATCATCTCGCTGACGGCATCTTCTTTGCCTTAAAACCATTATACAGTCATGCCGCCGCGGCTGTCAACGCTCAGCGCAAGCGGATCCGTCTTGTGTACCAAATAGCGGACAATAAATTATAGTACCAACGAACGCCGCGCAATCGGTTAGCTGTTGAAATGGGTTCAAACCCGAGTTTGCTAATAAAAAGACAAATCTGGACCCTACTTTCCTATAACTGTCAATGCAAAAAGAGCAAGTCCGAAGACTTGCTCTTTTATAGATTCTGTAATTCCGGGAATTACTCCTTGATAGCGGTAACAACGCCGGAACCAACGGTACGGCCGCCCTCACGGATAGCGAAGCGCAGACCCTCTTCAATAGCGATGGGGGTGATCAGCTTAACATCCATGTTTACGTTATCGCCAGGCATGCACATCTCGGTGCCCTCGGGCAGGGTGATCACGCCGGTAACGTCAGTGGTTCTGAAATAGAACTGGGGACGATAGTTGTTGAAGAAGGGAGTATGACGACCGCCCTCTTCCTTGGTCAGTACATACACCTGACCGGTGAACTCAGTGTGGGGATGAATGGAACCGGGCTTAGCCAGAACCTGACCACGCTCGATGTCGGATCTCTGAACACCACGCAGCAGGCAGCCGATGTTGTCGCCGGCCTCAGCATAGTCCAGAATCTTACGGAACATCTCAATACCGGTGCAAACGGTCTTGGAGCTCTCGTCCTTCAGACCAACGATCTCAACTTCCTCGCCGGTCTTCAGCTGGCCTCTCTCCACACGGCCGGTAGCAACGGTACCACGACCGGTGATGGTGAACACATCCTCTACGGGCATCAGGAAAGGCAGGTCAGCCTTACGGTCCGGAGTGGGGATATACTCGTCAACAGCGTCCATCAGCTCTTTGATGCACTCGCAAGCAGGATCGTCGTTGGAAGATGCTTCCAGAGCCTTCAGTGCGGAACCCTTGATGATGGGGCAATCCTCATCAAAACCATACTCAGCCAGGGTCTCACGAACTTCCATCTCAACCAGCTCAAGCAGCTCAGGATCGTCCACTTGGTCGGTCTTGTTCAGGAAAACGATGATTGCGGGCACGCCTACCTGACGAGCCAGCAACAGATGCTCCTTGGTCTGCGCCATGGGGCCATCGGTAGCAGCGATAACCAGGATAGCGCCATCCATCTGCGCAGCACCGGTGATCATGTTCTTAATGTAGTCAGCATGGCCGGGGCAGTCCACGTGTGCATAGTGGCGCTTGTCGGTCTCATACTCAACGTGAGCGGTGTTGATTGTGATACCACGCTCTCTCTCTTCCGGAGCCTTATCGATATCTGCATAGTCCTCGAACTTTGCATAGCCCTTGTTTGCAAGGTACTTGGTGATAGCTGCGGTCAGAGTGGTCTTACCATGGTCAACATGGCCGATCGTACCAATGTTAACATGGGGTTTGGTTCTGTTAAAATGTTCTTTTGCCATTGGAATTTCCTCCTTAAGAATTTACAATAGTCAATTGTCATTGCTATTCTATCAAAATCGAATAAAAATAGCAAGCATTTTTTATTGATTTATCGAATTATCAGTCTTTTTTGGCGCGCTCGCTGATAATGCTCTCAGAAATGGACTTGGGAACAGGCTCATAGCCGTCCGGCTCCATGGTGTACTGGCCACGACCCTGGGTCTTGGAACGCAGGTCGTTTACATAGCCAAACATCTCAGACAGCGGTACGCGAGCATTAATCTGCTTTGCACCGTTGCGGTCCTCCATGCCCTGGATCTGGCCACGGCGGGAGTTCAGGTCGCCGATTACATCGCCCATGTATTCCTCAGGAACGATAACAACAACCTTCATCATGGGCTCCAGAATGATGGGACCGGCCTTCTTGGCAGCGTCCTTAAATGCCATAGAACCGGCGATCTTAAAGGCCATCTCAGAGGAGTCAACCTCGTGGTAAGAACCGTCGTACAGCTCTACGCGAACATCTACCACATTGTAGCCTGCCAGAATACCGCTCTTCATAGCGCCCTGGATACCGGCGTCTACCGCAGGGATATACTCCTTGGGGATGGAACCGCCGACGATCTGGTTCACGAATTCATAGCCCTTGCCCACACCGGTCTCCGGATCAATGTTGGGCATAATGCGGATCTTACAGTGACCGTACTGGCCGCTACCGCCGGACTGACGCTTATACTTGGTATCGGAAGCCGCTTCCTTGGTGATGGTCTCTTTGTAAGCCACCTGGGGAGCGCCAACATTGGCCTCTACCTTGAACTCACGCATCAGACGGTCAACGATGATCTCCAAGTGCAGCTCGCCCATGCCGGCGATGATGGTCTGACCTGTCTCTTCATCGGTGTAAGCCTTAAAGGTGGGGTCCTCTTCTGCCAACTTCGCAAGACCCAGACCCATCTTTTCCTGACCGGCCTTGGTCTTAGGCTCAATGGCAACACGGATCACGGGATCCGGGAAGTTCATGGACTCCAGAATAATGGGATGATCCTCGTCACACAGCGTATCACCGGTGGTGGTGTTCTTCAGACCTACGGCAGCAGCGATGTCGCCGGCGTAGCAGGTGGGAATATCCTCACGGTGATTGGAGTGCATCTGCAGAATACGACCCATTCTCTCCTTATGACCCTTTACAGAGTTGTAGCAGGGAGAGCCTGCGTCAATGGTACCGGAATATACACGGAAGAAGCAGATCTTACCAACGAAGGGGTCGGTAGCGATCTTGAACGCCAGAGCAGCAAAAGGCTCTGTGTCGGAAGAGTGACGATACTCTTCCTCGTCCGTGTCCGGATTTACGCCCTTAATGGACTCAACATCCGTGGGGGCGGGCATATAATCTACGATTGCGTCCAGCAGGGGCTGTACACCCTTGTTACGGTAGGAAGTACCGCAGGTGATGGGCACCATCTTGTTAGCAATGGTAGATTTTCTGATGGTCTTTTTGATCTCGTCAACAGTCAACTCTTCGCCGGCGAAATACTTCTCCATCAGCGCGTCGTCCATTTCGGCGACATGCTCGATGAGCTGCTCGCGGTACTTCTGCGCCAATTCCATCATATCCTCAGGAATGGGCTCACGGCGAACATCGTTACCCAGATCGTCATAATAGATCTCGGCGTCCATATTCACCAGGTCCACAATCCCGCGGAAAGTGTCCTCCGCGCCGATGGGCAACTGAATGGGCAGTGCATTGCACTTGAAACGGTCATTGACCATATCCAGTACATTGTAGAAATCTGCGCCCATAATGTCCATCTTATTGACATAGATCATTCTCGGTACATGGTACTCGTCAGCCTGACGCCATACGGTCTCAGACTGGGGCTCAACGCCACCCTTGGCGCACAGAACGGTAACGGAACCGTCCAACACACGCAGGGAACGCTGCACCTCTACGGTGAAGTCCACATGCCCGGGGGTATCGATGATATTGATTCTGTGCTTCTTCCAGAAGCAAGTGGTAGCAGCGGAAGTAATGGTAATACCGCGCTCCTGCTCCTGCGCCATCCAGTCCATGGTTGCTGTACCATCGTGGGTCTCACCGATCTTATGGTTAATACCCGTGTAATACAGGATACGCTCGGTGGTGGTGGTTTTACCAGCATCAATATGCGCCATGATACCAATATTTCTTGTCATTTCAAGAGATACTTTTCTCGGCATAATATCCTCCTAACAAACTGAATGGCTTAATATCTGAAATGAGCAAACGCCTTGTTTGCCTCAGCCATCTTATGGGTATCGTCGCACTTTTTGGCAGCGCCGCCGGTCTTATTGGTAGCATCCATAATCTCGGCTGCCAGGCGCTCCTTCATGGTTCTCTCAGAACGCTGACGCGCATAGAGAGTGATCCAGCGCAGACCCAGGGTCTGGCGCCGTTCCGGACGAACCTCAAGCGGTACCTGGTAGGTCGCACCGCCTACACGGCGAGCCTTAACCTCCAGTACGGGCATAACATTCTCCATGGCAGCTTCAAAAGTTTCCAGGGGATCATTACCCGTCTTTTCTTTGATGATGTCGAAAGCGTCGTACACGATCTTCTGTGCGACACCTTTTTTACCATCGTACATAACGTTGTTGATCAGGCGTGTAACAAGCTTAGAGTTGTACAGCGGATCAGGCAGAACGTCACGCTTAGCGATCTGGCCTCTTCTTGGCATCTTCGCTTCCCTCCTTCATTATCATTGATGAGTTCATAGGTACTCGAGTTTTCCCGTGGAGCCAACAAAAAGGTCATACACTGTATAGCAATATAAAGTATATAAACTTTTGCCGGATTTCCAAACAAGAAGATCAAACTCAGCTAGGCTGAGCTTGGTGGATCCTTAACGGATCGGCGCTGCTCTTATTTCTTAGCAGCTTTCGGTCTCTTGGCGCCGTACTTAGAGCGGCCCTGCATTCTGCCGTTCACGCCCTGGGTATCAAGAGTACCGCGAATGATGTGGTAACGCACACCGGGAAGGTCCTTTACACGGCCGCCGCGGATCATAACTACAGAGTGCTCCTGCAGGTTGTGACCTACGCCGGGAATGTAAGCGGACACTTCAATGCCGTTAGACAGACGCACTCTGGCAATCTTACGCAGTGCAGAGTTCGGCTTTTTCGGAGTTGCAGTCTTGACTGCGGTGCAAACGCCGCGCTTCTGGGGAGAATTGTTATCGGTCATAACATTCTTCTTGGTGTTCAGCCCCTTCAGCAGAGCCGGTGTTTTGGACTTTTTCTCCAGCGTCTTACGACCTGTTCTTACAAGTTGGTTAAAGGTAGGCAATCGTTTATCTCCTTTCAAATTATTTTGTACGCTTTTGCGCACAAAACACAAATTTGGCAAAGCAAATTTGCATTTTCTGCTCAAAAACGCACCTACTGGGGCAGAACTTTACGGTTCTGCCCCGGTAAATGGTCAATTTTCGGCTAAATTCGATGGGATTTGGGCCGATTTAGCGCAAATCGCACACCGACAATTTAGCATTATATCACTCGGACATACTGTTTGTCAAGAGCTCTTGCAGCTGTTCCAGGTTCAAAATTTCCTCGCTGCCCTCAGCGGAGAAATAGCTGGGCACCACATCCACCTTATCAAACACCTGCATACCGGTACCGGCGGGCACCAGCTTACCGATGATTACATTTTCCTTCAGACCGATCAGCGGATCCACCTTGCCCTTGATGGCAGCATCGGTGAGCACGCGGGTGGTCTCCTGGAAGGAGGCGGCGGACAGGAAGGAGTCGGTGGCCAAGGACGCCTTGGTAATACCCATCAGGATCGGGATATAAGTGGCGTGCTTCAAAGTGGTCTCGCCCAAAGCGATCCGCTTGTCAATGGCCTCATTGGCCTCGTCTACCTGGGCCACATCCACCATGGTGCCGGACACCAGATCGGTATCACCGGCATCGTCCACGGTGCACTTCTTAAGCATCTGACGAACGATAACCTCAATGTGCTTGTCGTTAATATCAACACCCTGGGTACGGTAAGCAAACTGTACTTCCTTAATTAGGTAGTTATAAACAGCCTCTTCGCCCAAGATAGCCAAAACATCGTGGGGGTTCACGGCGCCGAGCGTCAGCTCCTCGCCCTTCTTCACATGGGCGCCCTCAACAATGTGCTCGCACAGACGGGCACCGTAAGGGATCAGATACTTCTTCTCTTCCCCGTCCTCGCCGGTCACAATGGCGTGACGGCTCTTCTTGATCTCCTCAAAATGAACCACACCGTCGATCTCAGACAGAATGGCCAGCTGCTTGGGTTTTCTGGCCTCGAACAGCTCCTCTACACGGGGCAGACCCTGTGTAATATCGGCACCACCGGCAACACCGCCGGTATGGAAGGTACGCATGGTCAGCTGTGTACCAGGCTCACCGATGGACTGGGCGGCGATAATACCCACGGCCTCACCTACCTGAACCGGCTCGTTAAAGGCCAGGTTGGCGCCATAGCACTTGCAGCACACGCCGTGGTGGGACTTACAGGTGATCAGAGAACGGATCTTTACGGACTCGATACCGGCGTCCACAATACGCTTGGCGTCTTCCTCTGTCATCATACGATCCGGCTCCATCAGCACTTCGCCGGAGTTAGGATCGATCACCGGGTCTACAACGAAACGACCGGTAAGGCGCTCCTCCAACGGCTCCAGTACACGGTTGCCGTCCATGATCTTGCTTACGATAATACCATCGTGGCAGCCGCAATCCTGGTCGCGAATGATTACATCCTGGGATACATCTACCAGACGGCGGGTCAGGTAACCGGAGTCTGCGGTACGCAGTGCGGTATCGGCCAAACCTTTACGGGCACCACGGGAGGAAATGAAGTATTCCAGAATATTCAGACCCTCACGGTAGTTGGCACGAATGGGAACCTCAATGGTCTTACCGGCGGTATTGGCGATCAGACCGCGCATACCGGCCAGCTGACGCAGCTGAGAGGTACTACCACGGGCACCGGAGTCTACCATCATGTGAATGGGGTTATGGGCGCCGTCAAAGTTACTGGTCAGCTCGTGGGATACCTTGTTGGTGCAGTCCTCCCAAGCCTTGATAACGGCAGAAGAACGCTCCTCGTTGGTAATCAGGCCGTAGTTGTAGTTGGTGGTAATCTCGTCCACCCGCTTCTCGGCCTCGTCCAGGTACTCCTTCTTCTTCTCCGGGATCAGGGCGTCCACAACGGCTACGGTGGTGCCGGAAATGGTGGAATACTTATAACCCTGCGCCTTCAAAGCGTCCAGCACCTTGGATGCCACGGCAACGCCGTGCACGCGAATGCACTTCTCGACGATTTGGCCCAGCTGCTTCTTCTTTACAACAAAGCTGATCTCCGGTACAAACTCATTCTCCGGATCGGAACGATCCACAAAACCCAGGTCCTGAGGCACCGGGGCGTTAAAGATCACACGACCGATGGTCGTCTTAACCAGGTGCTCGTGCACTTCCCCGTCCACTTCCTTGGAGAAGCGGATCAGGCACTCGGAGTGCAAGCCCAAAGAGCCTTCCTGGTAGGCCATCATGGCCTCGTCCTTATCTCTGTAAATGTTATAGCGGGTATATTCGTTGCCCTGGGCGTCTTTCTCCACCGTGGGGCAACCCGGCTCGCCGCCCTTAATCATGGTCAGGTAATAGGAACCGATCACCATATCCTGGGTAGGCACAGTCACCGGCTTACCGTCAGAGGGTTTCAGCAGGTTGTTGGCAGCCAGCATCAACATTCTGGCCTCTGCCTGCGCCTCTGCGGAAAGGGGCACGTGCACAGCCATCTGGTCGCCGTCGAAGTCTGCGTTAAATGCGGTACAAGCCAGCGGGTGCAGCTTAATTGCACGACCCTCTACCAGCACCGGCTCAAAGGCCTGAATACCCAAACGGTGCAGAGTAGGTGCACGGTTAAGCATCACCGGGTGGTCCTTAATGACCACTTCCAGAGAGTCCCAAACGGCCGGGTTGTTGGCACGCTCCACCATTTTACGGGCAGATTTAATGTTAGAGGCCACGCCGGTCTCTACCAGCCGCTTCATCACAAAGGGCTTAAACAGCTCGATCGCCATTTCCTTCGGCAGACCGCACTGGTGCATCTTCAATTCCGGGCCAACCACGATTACGGAACGGCCGGAGTAGTCAACACGCTTACCCAGCAGGTTCTGACGGAAGCGACCCTGCTTACCTTTCAGCATATCGGACAGGGACTTCAGCGGACGGTTGTTGGGGCCGGTGACCGGACGGCCGCGGCGGCCATTGTCGATCAGGGCGTCCACAGACTCCTGGAGCATACGCTTTTCGTTGCGCACGATAATATCCGGTGCGCCCAGCTCCAGCAGCTTCTTCAAACGGTTGTTTCGGTTGATAACGCGGCGATACAGGTCGTTCAGATCAGAGGTGGCAAAACGGCCGCCGTCCAGCTGAACCATGGGGCGAATATCCGGGGGGATTACCGGGATGGCATCCAGGATCATCCACTCCAGCTTATTGCCGCTCTGATAGAATGCATTGACCACATCCAGGCGCTTGAGCAGACGCACACGCTTTTGACCGGTAGCAGTCTCCAGCTCCTCGGTCAGCTCATCCCGCAGCTTTCACATCAATGTCTTGCAGCAGCTTTTTGATGGCCTCGGCGCCCATGCCGGCCTCAAAGTCATCCTCATAGCGCTCGCGCATTTCTGCATATTCTTTTTCGTTCAGGATCTGCATTTTCTCCAGCGGGGTGTCGCCGGGATCCGTTACGATATACAGTGCAAAGTACAGCACCTTCTCCAAATAACGAGGGCTCAGATCCAGTACCAGCCCAAGGCGGCTGGGAATGCCCTTAAAATACCAAATGTGAGACACGGGAGCCGCAAGTTCAATATGACCCATACGCTCACGGCGCACCTTAGCCCGGGTGATCTCTACGCCGCAGCGCTCGCAGACCTTACCCTTATAGCGTACTCTCTTATATTTGCCGCAGTGGCACTCCCAGTCCTTCATGGGGCCGAAAATGCGCTCGCAGAACAAACCGTCCCGCTCCGGCTTCAGCGTTCTGTAATTAATGGTCTCCGGCTTGGTGACCTCGCCGTAGGACCACTCCCGAATCTGCTCGGGAGACGCCAGACCGATTTTGATCGAGCTGAATTCGTTTTCTTTATTCTCCATCATGGAAGCACTCCTTTATATATAATGTAGTGTCGGAATGGCGTTTACGCGTCGGCCCCGTCGTCCGAATCGTCGTCCAGGGCGTTTGCAAACAAATCTGCAAACGAATCCGCTGCGTCTGCGCCTGCTTCCTCGCCGGCTTCTTCCGCATTCTCAATGCCAAAGCCCTCACTGCCCTCGTCAAAGTCATTGACGGTGGTGAACGCCTTGTCATCAATAGGCTGAATACCGGTGCCATCGTCCAGATCCTGCTTGAGCTCTACTTCCTCGCCGTTGGCGTCATACACACGAGTATCCAGACCCAGTGCCTGCAGCTCCTTAAACAGAACCTTGAAGGATTCCGGCGTGCCTGCCTTGGGGATATTCTCGCCCTTAACAATGGCCTCATAAGCCTTCACACGACCCACAACATCATCGGACTTCACCGTCATGATCTCTTGCAGGGTGTAAGCAGCGCCGTATGCCTCCAGTGCCCAAACCTCCATCTCACCGAAACGCTGGCCGCCGAACTGGGCTTTACCACCCAAAGGCTGCTGGGTGACCAGGCTGTAAGGACCGGTGGAACGGGCATGGATCTTATCATCTACAGGTGATGGAGCTTCAGGTAATACATGTAGCCCACGGTCACCGGGTTATCAAACTTTTCGCCTGTACGGCCGTCGGTCAGGGTCGTCTTACCGTCCTCACGCAGCCGGCCAATTTCAGGCACTCACGAATGTCGTCCTCATGGGCACCGTCAAATACGGGGGTCATCATCTTCCAGCCCAGTGCCATAGCGGCATAGCCAGATGCACCTCCAGCACCTGCCCGATGTTCATACGAGAAGGTACGCCCAAGGGGTTCAATACAATATCCAACGGGCGACCGTCCGGCAGGAACGGCATATCCTCCTGGGGCAGTACCCGGGACACAACGCCCTTGTTACCGTGACGACCGGCCATCTTATCACCGGCCTGGATCTTACGCTTCTGGGCGATATAAACGCGAACCACTTTATTCACGCCGGGGCTCATTTCGTCGCTGTTGGCGCGGGTGAACACCTTAACATCCACCACAATACCATACTCGCCATGGGGCACACGCATGGAGGTGTCACGCACCTCGCGGGCCTTCTCACCGAAGATGGCACGCAGCAGCCGCTCCTCTGCGGTCAGCTCCGTCTCGCCCTTGGGGGTCACTTTACCCACCAAAATATCGCCGCTGTGTACCTCGGCACCGATGCGGATAATACCGTCCTCGTCCAGATCCTTCAGCGCGTCCTCGCCCACATTGGGAATATCGCGGGTGATCTCCTCCGGACCCAGCTTGGTGTCTCTGGACTCCACCTCGTGCTCCTCAATGTGAATGGAAGTATAAACATCGTCCCGCACGATCTTCTCGTTGATCAATACGGCGTCCTCGTAGTTGTAGCCTTCCCAGGTCATAAAGCCGATCAAGGCGTTCTTACCCAGAGAAACCTCACCATTGCAGGTGGCGGGACCGTCGGCGATCACCTGGCCGTCCTCTACCTGCTGGTGCAGGGAGACGATGGGCCGCTGGTTGATACAGGTGCCCTGGTTGGAGCCGCAGAACTTTACCAACTCGTAATGGTCGATCTCACCGGAAGCGGTCTTAATATCAATGGTACGCGCGTCTACGGCGCACACGGTGCCGCCACGCTTGGCAATGACCACCACGCCGGAGTCGTAAGCTGCCTTATACTCCATACCGGTACCCACTACCGGGGCCTCGGTCTTCAGCAGCGGCACAGCCTGGCGCTGCATGTTGGCGCCCATCAGTGCGCGGTTGGCGTCGTCGTTCTCCAAAAACGGGATCATAGCCGTAGCTACGGATACAACCATCTTGGGGGATACATCCATGTAATCCACCCGCTCCGGGGGCAGAGTCAGGAACTCGTCCCGATGGCGGCAGGTAACGCGGCGGTTGGTGAAGTGACCTTCTTCGTCCAGGGGCTCATTGGCCTGGGCCACAACGAACTCGTCCTCCACATCGGCGGTCATGTAGACCACCTCATCGGTGACCACACCGGTCTCTTTGTCCACCTTACGGTACGGTGCCTCAATGAAGCCGTACTCATTCAGTCGGCTATAGCAAGCCAAATAAGAGATCAGGCCGATGTTGGGACCTTCGGGAGTCTCAATGGGGCACATTCTGCCGTAATGGGTATAGTGTACGTCTCGCACCTCAAACCCGGCGCGGTCACGGGACAGACCGCCGGGGCCCAGTGCGGACAGACGGCGCTTATGAGTCAGCTCCGCCAAGGGGTTGTTCTGGTCCATAAACTGGGACAACGGAGAGGAGCCGAAGAACTCACGAATGGCAGCCACCACCGGGCGAATGTTAATCAGTGCCTGGGGGGTAATGGCGTCCTCGTCGTCCTGTGCCTGCAAGGTCATACGCTCACGAATCACGCGCTCCATACGGGTAAAGCCGATACGGAACTGGTTTTGCAGCAACTCGCCTACCGCGCGGATACGACGATTGCCCAAGTGGTCAATGTCGTCTGTGGTGCCTACACCGCAAGCCAGGTTGCAGAGATAAGACACGGTAGCAAAAATATCGTCTGTGGTAATGTGCTTGGGCACCAGGTCGTCCTGCTTAATGCGGATCTCCTCTTTCAGTGCCTCTTCATCATCGCCGCACTTCTCCAGGATCTCTGCCAGTACAGCATAGCTGACCTTTTCGCGGATACCCAGAGGGGTGCAGTCAAAGTCCACATATTTCTTGATATCGACCATGCCGTTGGACACAACTTTTACCTTGTTGCCGTCCACATCGACAAATGCAAACATAACACCTGCATCCTCGATCTCCATGGCCTTGATCTTGTCGATCTTCTCACCGGCGTCTGCCAGGAACTCACCCTGGGGAGAGATCACCGGTTCTGCCAGGATCTGGCCGTTCAGGCGGTCAGCCATACCCAGCTTTTTGTTATACTTGTAGCGACCCACTCGGGACAGATCGTACCGGTGCGGGTCAAAGAACAGGCCGTCCAAGTGGGCCTGTGCCGTCTCCAAAGTGGGCGGCTCGCCGGGACGCAGGCGCTTGTACACCTCCAGGAGTGCCTCCTCCTGGTTCTTGGTGGTGTCCTTCTCAATGGTGGCCACCAGGCGCTCATCCTCACCGAAATAGTCAATGATCTCATGATCGAGACCCAGACCCAACGCACGCAGGAAAGTGGTGATAAAGATCTTGCGGTTTTTATCAATGCGCACATAAAACAGGTCGTTGGCGTCTGTCTCATACTCCAGCCATGCGCCCCGGTTGGGGATCACGGTGTTGGTATACAATTCCTTACCGGTCTTGTCATGGTCCATGTGGTAATACACGCCGGGGGAACGCACCAACTGAGACACAATGCAGCGCTCTGCACCGTTGATTACAAAAGTGCCGGCATCCGTCATCAGCGGGAAGTCGCCCATGAAGATGATGTTCTCCTTCACCTCACCGGTCTCTTTGTTCTGCAAGCGGGCACGGACCTTCAGCGGTTTGGCATAAGTCACATCCCTTGCCTTACACTGGGCAATGGTGTACTTGGGGTCCTCGTCCATGGTGTAGTCGATAAAGTCCAGCACCAGATTGCCTGTATAATCCGTGATGGAACCAATGTCGCGGAACACCTCTTCCAAACCTTCATCCAGGAACCACTGGTACGATTTCTTCTGCACTTCAATGAGGTTGGGCATTTGCATCACTTCATTGATCTTTGCAAAACTCTTTCGTGTTGTGGTGCCGAGCTGCACGTCTTTCACGTTCAACATAAAAGGGGTCACTCCAATCTTTTTTCTCAGAAAAAAGTCGAAATCCTGCGCCGATCCGCTGCCGCGGGCCAAAGTTTTTCGCACGGCCCGGCAGGGGCGCGCATATACTCGTGCGCATAAATTTCCATTTTAATCGTGCATATAATATAGACGAACAAGCCCGGAAAGTCAACAATTATTTTTATATAAATTCCACAAAATGAAAAACTTTTTGATACACGCAACCGTGTGCTTCTTGTTTTTCGTCACTTTGCACAAGAAATTTTCAAAAAATTCTACAAATCGGAGCGCTAAAAATTGATTTCTTCTCTCCCCTTATGGTATAATAGACGGCAAGAAAATCAACTGGAGCGAACCATGAAACAAAACTGTAAGTGTATCTTTTCTCTGCTGCTGTGCGCCGCTTTGGTGTGCGCCCTGTTTGCCGGTTGCGGCGGACGGAACAAGCAGCTGGATATTATCTACCCCATCACCGGCAATATCACCAGCTTTGACCCTCAGGTGGCTGCCACCCAGGATGAATACCTGATCGCGGAGAACTGCTATGAGGGGCTGGTGCGTGTGGAGGACGACGGCACGGTCAAACCGGCTGTGGCTGTGGACTGGACAGTGAGCACCGACCAAAAGACCTACACCTTCCATCTGCGCCAGGGACTGAAGTGGCACCTGACGGACGCGGTAACCGAGCGTATGGGCAAGAACTGGGATCCGGACATTACCGCCCATGATTTTGTTTTTGCGCTTCAGCGCGCCGTATCGCCCCAGACCGCCTGTCCCCTGTACCCTGCCCTGTCCGGCATTGCCGGTGCACAGCAGGTGTACACCAAACAGAAGAGCGCCTCTGCGCTGCAAGTAAAGGCCACGGACGATTACACCTTGGTGATCACCCTACGCACCCCGGACGCCGGGTTCTTTTCTACCCTGTCCGGCGCAGCAGCCATGCCCTGCAATAAAGAATTCTTTACCGCCACCAAAGGCCGCTACGGCCTGGGCACGGAGTATTCTCTCTTTAACGGCCAATTTTATGTAAAGAATCAACTGGACACCTCTTATACCCTGAACAAAAATCAGGAATACAAGGGCGCCAACCCCACGAAGGTGGACAATATCACCCTGAATATCAAGGACGAAAACAGCAAGGTACCGGAGAAGTTGGAAAGCGGCTACTACGACGCCGCCTTTCTCACCGGCAGTGAGTACGGCGCCCTGAAAAAGAAGGACGACCTGACCGCGATCCCCTATGCCAACACCACCTGGGCATTTTTGCTTAACACCAACCAAGGCAGCCTATCCAATGAAAAAATGCGCCGAGCCATCTGCCTGAGCCTGTCCCCGGCAGATACAAAAAACAGCAAGTATCTGCAGGCGTCCACCGGCATTACCCCGCCTAGTACCACGGTGGACGGCGGGAATGTGACCACCGCTAAGAGCAGCCTGGTGCCTGCCAGGGATGCTGCCCGCGCCCAAGCCCTGTGGAAAGCCGGGTTGGAGGAGACCGGGCTGACCACCGTAGCGCTGACAGTCATTACCACTCCGGAGATGGACGCTTACGCCAAGGCGCTGGTACAGGGAGTGCAAAGCAGCTTGGGCACCGTGACCACCTACGGCAACGGCACCGGCATTGCCTTTTCCCTAAAGATTGAAACCATGACCAAAGCGGAGATGGAGAGCCAGATGGCCGCAGGCACCTACGACATTGCCCTGTACCCTATGGAGGCCGCCAGCCAAAGCCCGGTGACCTTTCTGTCCAACCTGCTCTCCACCAACTATATGAAGCTGCAAAGCGATAAAACCGAACGGGCGCTGACAGTGGCCAAGAACGCCACTGCCGGCACGGCCACCGCCGCCTGCCGGGCCTGCGAGCAGGCGCTGATCCAAACCGGCGCCGTTCTACCGGTATTCTATGAGTCTGCCTACTATGTGATGGCTGGAGGCGTCAGCGGCGTTCAGTTCCACCCGGGCAGCGGGAGGGTCTCCTTTGTTGAAGCGAGCAGAGCATAAGCAGTACGCTACGGTCTTTTGGGTGCTCAGCGTGGTGTGTATGGGTGTAATCTTCTACCTGTCCTCCCGCACAGCGGACCAATCCAGCCGCGAGAGCGGCGCCGTACTGGCCTGGCTCACCCGCCTGCTGGGCGATGGTCGGCTCACAGACTTTTTGGTACGCAAATCCGCACACTTTTTGGAATACACCGGGCTGTGCCTGCTGCTGAGCTTTGCCTGCGCAGCCACCTGGGGACGCCGGTACACCGCCGTCAGCCTGCCCATTGCCAGTCTGTATGCAATCACCGACGAGGTGCACCAGCGCTTTGTGCCCGGGCGTTCCTGCCAGGCGGCAGACTGGGCGATTGACACCGCCGGTGCGGCTCTTGGACTGCTGTGTGCCGGGGTGCTGCTGTGGCTGTGGCTTTGGCTGCGCTATCGTACCAAAAAGCACGACAAGAATTGACATTGCCGCCAAATCGTATATAATATAGGACATATTCTTAAAATTAAGAGCGAGGAAACAACATGAATGTATTGATTTACGATACGGAAGAACAGATCGGCATTGCAGCCGGTAACTATATGTGCGGCCAGGTGCTGGCAAAGCCCAACTCCGTACTGGGTCTGGCCACCGGCTCCACACCGCTGAAGCCCTACAACCACATGATCCGCCTGTACGAGCAGGGTGCCGTGGACTTCTCCAAAGTGACCACTTTTAACCTGGACGAATACTGCAAGCTGGATGTGGAAGACAAAAATTCCTACCACTCCTTTATGCACGAAAATCTGTTTGACCACATCAATATCCCGAAGGAGCGCATTCACTTTTTGGACGGCAACGCAGCGGACTTAGAGGCCGAGTGCAAGCAGTATGAGGAGAGCATTCGCGCTGCCGGCGGCATTGATATTCAGCTGCTGGGTATCGGCTCCAACGGTCACATTGCCTTTAACGAGCCCAGCGACTCCTTCCAGCGGTGGACCCATGTGGTGTCCCTTAAGGAGAGCACCATTCAGGACAACAGCCGCTTCTTTAACACCATTGAGGAGGTGCCCACCCAAGCACTGACCATGGGCATTGGCTCCATTATGCAGGCCAAGCGCATTCTGATCATCGCCCTGGGCGAGCACAAGGCCAAAGCCATCAAGCAGGTGATCTCCGGCAATGTGACCCCGGAATGTCCCGCCTCTGTGTTGCAGTTCCATACGGATGTAACGCTGATGCTGGATCGGGGCGCCGCTTCCCTGCTGTAACATTTTGAAATCAGGTGATCAAGTATGAATAAAGGGATCAAAGCAGCGCTGGCGCTGGGTCTGTGCTGCGTCACTGCCGCCGGTCTGTTTGGCTGCGGCAAGGCTGCCCCGGAGGAGACCACCCAGCCCGCCACGGTCGCAACCCAGCCCGCTGCCACCACGGCAGACACCACGGTGCCGGAGAGCACCACAAATGCTTCTACCGACACCACTACAAAACCGGCAGAAACCACCACCAAAAAGGCAAAAGAGGACAGCGGCAACGCCTACACCGTCAACCAGGCACTGGACGCCCTGACCAACTACTACGGCAAGGGCTACGATGTGGACGGCACCGTGTCTGAGGGCAACAACTACTATTTTGCCGTTTATAAAAACAAAAAGAAGTACGCCTCCGTCAAAGTCAATATGCAGACCGGCGATGCGGTAGAAACCCGCACCAAGGACGGCGCGACGGCCAACTTCAATGTATTTGTATAAGGAGGCTCCTATGGATAAGGAAAAGTTTTATATCACCACGCCCATTTACTACCCCTCCGGCAATCCCCACATCGGGCATTGCTACACCACCGTGGCCTGCGACTCCATCGCCCGCTTTCGGCGCATGCAGGGGTATGATGTGCTCTTTCTCACCGGTACGGACGAGCACGGTCTGAAAATTGAGCAAAAAGCTGCCGAGAAAGGCGTGACCCCCAAGGCGTATGTGGACGAGATCGTAGCCATCTTTAAGAAGCTGTGGTCCTACATGAACATCAGCTATGACCGCTACATTCGCACCACTGACGATTACCATATAGAGACGGTACAGAAGATCTTTAAGGAGCTGTACGACCGGGGCTATATTTACAAGGGCGAGTACAAAGGCAAATACTGCACCCCCTGCGAGAGCTTTTGGACGGAAAGCCAGCTGGTGGACGGCAAGTGTCCGGAATGCGGCCGTGCGGTCACCGAGGCCGCTGAGGAAGCCTATTTCTTTAAGCTGTCCCCCTTTGCCGACCGGATCGAAAAGCTGCTATTAGAGACGGATTATTTACAGCCTAAGAGCCGCGCGGTAGAGCTGGTCAACAACTTTATCAAGCCCGGTTTGGAAGATCTGTGCGTGTCCCGCACTTCCTTCACTTGGGGCATTCCCGTCACCTTTGACCCGGGTCATGTGGTTTATGTGTGGGTAGACGCGCTCTCCAACTACATCAGCGCCCTGGGCTACCTGAATGACAAGTATGACGACTTTGACCGCTATTGGCCCGCCGATGTGCACATGGTGGCTAAAGATATTATGCGCTTCCACGCCATCATTTGGCCCGCCATGCTGATGGCGCTGGATCTGCCGCTGCCCAAGCACCTGGCAGTACACGGCTGGATCACCTTTAACGGTCAAAAGATGAGCAAATCCATCGGTAATGTGGTAGACCCGCTGGTGCTGGGCGAGCGCTACGGCGCAGACGCCATTCGCTACCACATTCTGCGAGAGATGGCGCTGGGCGCAGACAGCTCTTTTTCTAACGAAATTATGATCAACCGCATTAACGCGGACTTAGCGAACGATCTGGGCAACCTGGTATCCCGCACCGTGGCTATGGCAGAGAAATACTTTGGCGGCACCTTGCCGGAATGCAGAGAAGCAGACGAAGAACTGGACGCCTCTCTCATTGACCCGGCACTGGAACTGCGGGATAAAGTGGCTACCTACATGGACCAGACCCAGCTGAACAACGCCCTGGCAGAGATCTTCAAAGTGATCTCCAGAGCCAACAAGTATATTGACGAAACCACCCCCTGGATCCTGGGCAAGGACGAAGCCGCAAAGCTCGGCTGGCCAGCGTGCTATACAACCTGCTGGAGGTGATCCGGATCACCACCACCCTGCTGTCCTGCTTTATGCCCACCTCTATGCCCAAGGCCTGGGCGCAGATCGGCGCTACCGAGAACCTGATCACCTATGAGAACGCTGCCAAATTCGGCGTGCTGCCTGCCAATGTAACGGTGCACAAGGGCGATGCTCTGTTCCCCCGCATTGACACAGACAAGGAGATCGACGAACTGAACGCCTTAATTAAAGCCCAAATGGAGAAGGCCATCGCTGCCCAGCAGCCTAAGGCAGAGGTGCCCGGTGTGGCGCAGATTGCCTTTGACGACTTTAGCAAGGTAGAGCTGCGCGTGGCAGAGATCACCGACTGCGAACCCATTAAGCGGGCAAAGAAGTTGCTAAAACTGCAAGTGAATGACGGCGACGGCAGCCGTCAGATCGTCAGCGGCATTGCCCCCTGGTACAAGCCGGAGGACCTGATCGGTAAAAAAGTGGTGATCGTAGCCAACTTAAAACCTGCCAAGCTGTGCGGCGAGATGAGCAACGGTATGCTTCTGGCCGGCGATGTAGGCGATGATGATGTGCAGGTGCTGTTTGTGGACGGTATGCCCGCCGGCACCCAGATTCGCTAAAAAACACAAAAGAGCGAGCAGTCTGCGGACCGGTCGCTCTTTTTTATAAAGGAATTCGATTTATGGAAAACGCTCCGATTTTTGATACCCACGCCCATTATGACGATCCTCAATTTGACCCGGATCGGGAGCAGCTGCTCCGCCGGCTGCCCGACCTAGGCGTGGTGGGTGTGGTCAGCTGCGGCTGTCGATCTGCCCTCCTCCCTGCAAAATCAGGCGCTGAGCCGCCAATATCCCTGGTTTTACTTTGCCGCCGGGTTCCACCCGGAGAATTTGGAAGGTGCCGATTTAGAGGACATAGAGCGCCTACGGCCGCTGCTGGCGGACCCCAAGTGTGTAGCAGTTGGCGAGATCGGCTTGGACTACCACTGGATGGCCAGCGGCAAAGACACGCAAATGGCCTTTTTCCGCCGTCAGATCCAGCTGGCAAAGGAAGTGGACAAACCCATTATCGTACACGACCGGGAAGCCCATGGTGACACGCTGGAGCTGCTGCAAGCCTTGCAGCCCAAAGGCGTGGTGCACTGTTTCTCCGGCAGCAAGGAAATGGCAAAGGAGATCATCAAACTGGGCATGTACATCGGCCTGAACGGTGTGGCCACCTTTAAGAACGCCCGCAAAGCGCTGGAGGTGGTGGAAACGATCCCCTTAGAACGCCTGGTGTTGGAAACGGACTGTCCTTACCTGGCGCCGGAGCCTTGCCGCGGGCAGCGCAACAACTCTGCTCTGATCCCCCACATCGCCGCACGCATTGGGCAGGTGCTGGGACTGTCTGCCCAGGCTGTGCTGCGCCAAACGGCAGAGAACGCCCGCGCACTGTACGGTCTGCAAGTCTAAACAAAGAGAGAGCCACAAAAACCGTTACCGGTCTCTGTGGCTCTCTCTTTGTGTTGGATCGCCTGCTTACAGACTCTTGATAAAGTCAAGGACTTTCTTCTGATTCTCTTTGTCTATCACGCACAGACGGAACAGGGTCTCCCACTCCTCTTTGTTCAACTCGCCCAAGCAGTTGATAAAGTTGAGGATGCCATTCTGATCCTCTTTGTCCATAATTCGCAAACGAAACAGTACCATACGCTCTACATTACTAAGCTCGGCAATACCGTCATTGATCTGGCCCTTCAAATAGCTGGAGGGCTGCTCGTTATTGGCATCGTAAGCCACGCCTGCATCATGCAGCGTATCTGCGGTGTTGCTTGCAGTGCTTTTCATGCCCAGCAGGTAGTCCGTGCTCACCTCATAGGCATGGGCCATCTTACACAGCAGGGGGTATTTGGGGTGGCTCTTTCCAGTCTCATAATACGCATAAGTGCTGCGATTTACTTCAAATAGCTTAGAGGCCTCCTCTTGGGTCATACCTGCGTTCTCACGCAGACGAGTCAGCATGGCCGGCAGGCCGTTGCCTTCTCTCGCATTGCTGGAATTTTGTTGTTTTGTTGCGTTGTCCATAATCGCTTCCCGATCTCCTCTCTCTCGGTCTTGGTCATTGGTTGATTTTTTGATTGTTATTCGATATGGGCCGTGTTCTTTTTTCACAGCGTGACAAGTTTACACAATTTTTCCGAATTTGTCAAGGGTTTCGCCAACATTTTCCGGTTACAAAAAATTGACAAAGCCGTGTTGAAATGATATTATAAAGCAAAATAAAGCGAAAAAGCGCATAATACCGCCAAAAATTTAAGGAACGGTGACGACCAGAATGATAAAAAAAACGATTAGCCTTTTTTTGGCAATTTGTCTGTTAATGACCACTTTAACAATATTACCGACAACTGCCTTTGCCAAGAGTTATGCCGACCAGTTACGGGACAAAGGCTTCCCGGAAAGCTATATCAGCAAGCTGGTAAGCCTGCACAATAAGTACCCCAAATGGGATTTTCAGCCGCTGAAGACCGGGCTGAATTTCACCGCTGCCGTTAAAGCAGAGCGCTCCCCCCACTCTAAGCAACTGATTGAGCGTCAGTCTTCTCTGTCTGCCGCCTATTACTGCAGCTGCGCCTCCTGCAAGAACAAGCCCCAGGAAGGCTCCAGTTGGTACTCTGCCTCTCAAAACGCGGTGATGCACTATATGGATCCCCGCAACTTCTTTGATGAGAAGCATATTTTCCAGTTTGAATCCACCGCATATAATTCCAAGCAGACCAAAGCCGGGGTGGAGACCATTCTCTCCCCCACCTGGATGCACAATTCCCGGATCAACTACCTGACCACCGACGGCAAGACCCGCAAGAACTACGACAGCAAGACCAAGTATTCCGACGCGATTTTGGCCGCCGCAAAAAACAGCGGTATGAGCGCCTATTATCTGGCCTCCAAAATCGTACAGGAGGTGGGCAGTACCAAAGCCACCACCGGCGGCGCCAGCGGCAACCGTGCGCCGTTTATCGGCATTTACAACTACTACAATATCGGCGCTTACAGCGGCGCAATGGACGGGCTGGAATGGGCTGCCGGGTATCTGCGCCTGGAGAAGGACGCCACCATTTACTCTGACTATAAAAACGGCAAGGTCAGCGGCACCAAGACCAAGGCTAAAAAGGGTCAGTATATGGTATGGCGCGCCAATGCAGGCAAATACTACCGGGTGCGCCTGTACACAGATAACAATGGCAGATACACCACCGGCACCTCCGGCTATGTGCCAAAAAGTGTCTGCCGCACCAAGTACTTTAACTACGGCCGTCCCTGGAGCAACCCCTACAAGTCCATTTACAACGGCGCAACATACATAGCAAACGGCTTCTCCAAAACCCAAAACACCGGCTATCTGCAAAAGTTCAATGTAGCCCCCGGCACGGCAGAGAAGCACAGCCACGAATATATGGCCAATGTACAGGCGGCGGCTTCTGAGTCTGTTACCACCTATAACGCCTATAAATCGGCTAAAATTCTGAACACGGCCAAGACCTTTATTATTCCCGTGTACAGCGGTATGCCCGCTTCCACCGCAAATGTGAACCACATTTCCACTTCTACCTCCGGCAGCACCACGACCACCACAAGGCCCTCCACCACCGCAGCAGCCAAGAACCGGGTCACCGGGCTGACTCTGACCGGGCGCACCCAGACCAACTTAACATACAAGTGGAACAAGGTATCCGGCGCCACCAAATACTATATCGACATTACCAACAAAACCAAGGGTACCAACTTCTCCAAAACCGTCACCGGCACCAGCGCCACCCTGCACAACCTGACAGATACCGAGGAGTACGCCGTGCGGGTGCGAGCCTATGTAAAAGGCAAATACGGCCCTTACAGCGCCTACAACATCAAGCACTGCCTACCCGGTAAAGTCAGCGGTGCTAAGGTAAAAAGCCGTTCTGCGGCCTCTGTGGCTCTCCAGTGGAGCAAAAAGGCCGGTGCCGACGGCTACTATATCTATCGCTACGACACCAAATCCAAAAAAACAACCAAGGTAGCTACGATCAAAGGTAACAAAACCACCGGCACCGTCAGCAAGCTGAAAGCCAACACCGCCTACACCTTCCAAGTGGCAGCGTACACCACAGACAGCAGCACCAAGACCGGCGCCAAAAGCAGCAAGGTCAGCACCAAAACACTGACCGCCACCCCAAAGATCAGCTCCGCCACCTCGCCTAAGTCTAAGAAGATCACGATTAAGTGGGGCAAAGTCGCGTGCAGCGGCTACCAGGTGCAATACTCCACCACCAAGAACTTTAAGCAGAATTTTCTGGACTTTACGGTAAAGAATAGCGCCACCTCCAAGACCTTCTCCACCTACCGGACCAAGACCACCTACTATGTGCGTATCCGTTCCTACCGCACCGAGGGCAAGAAAAAAGTCTACTCCGCCTGGAGCGCCACCAAGTCCGTTAAAGTGAAATAATAAACATAACAAAACGCCCCGTGCAGTTCCAAACCGCACGGGGTACTTTTGTGTGTTATTCGTTTGAGCCGCCAAACTTCACTTTTATGATATAGTCCCGCAAAAAGGACAGCAGGACGATCAAAACCGGTGCACCGGCACAAAGCCACTTGACCCATCCGCTTTGTTCCAACCGCTCTCCGCCAAAGGCAATGAACAATACGACCTCAAAGAGGACCAGCAAAGCCACCAGACAGCAAGTGGTTAGAATGTAGAATTGTTTTTTGTTCATTTGCTTCCGTTCTCCTATTCAGTACCAACATTACTATAATTTATACGAACTATACGGACCATAACTTTCTCCGGAGCTTGGCCTAAATGTCCAGTCATATCGACATTGTACCTTACCGCTCGCTAACACCTGCGTATATGCAACACATTTTACATTTCCTCCAATGCACGCCGCAGATACAGCGCTCAAGGCTGTCGCACCGATTTTAGTCAATACTGAAAGCCACCCTGTACTCGGGATAACCGCAGCAATGATACCCGCTAATGTCGCAGCTGCCACACCTCGAGCCCACGAAATACGATGATTTGATGTATCGTGATAACGCCAACCAGTGGTAGCTAATGGCGATACACTCTCAATTGATTTTTCATCTGGAAAGCTCACAGCATTCTCAACATAAGCAACCGGTTTGCCGTTGAGAAATATTATACCAGAACAAACATCATAATACACAACATCCGTTATTTCATCCGTGATGTTAGTAATGTACATATATTCTTTATCATCCACAATCCTAGATTCGCATCTATATTCCTTGCCATCAATTATGGCAGTTTCAATATTTTCGGCTGCGTAGGTGGCGGTAGCACCAAAAGAACAAACGACGAACATTACAGCGGATAAAAACAAGCTTACCATTCTTTTACTCATAATAATTCTCCTTCTTTTTTATATTGCTCTTGTCTGCTTACGAATAAAGGAATGCTTTGAACATCGGAAACACCTCCTGCCTATTTATTGGGTAATCGATTGGCTAACGCACTTGACAATTATTCGGCGCCTTTGCAATTATCAATCTCGATTTTAATGTATCATTTATCATTCTGTCTGCATTTGTTTCCAAACTTCTATCTTCAATAACATTTAAGCGCATTGTAAATAATTTGTCAAGCGTTTTTTTAGAACATAAAAAAGGCGGGGAGTACCCGCCTTTAACTTTTTAATCCTTATTTCTTTTTGCCGGATTTTTCCTCATACACGGCGGCCACGGAATCCACATCGCCGGAGGCAATAATATGCCCTTTCTCCAACAAAATGGCCGTGTCGCAAATGGCCTTCACCTGCTGAATATTATGAGACACAAACAGCACGGTCACGCCCTGATCAAACATAGACTGGACCTTAGCCAAACTCTTTTTGCGGAAACGGGCGTCGCCTACGGACAGCACCTCATCCAAAATCAGAATATCCGGCTCCACAGCCGTGGCAATGGAAAAGCCCAAGCGGGCTTTCATACCGGAAGAATAGTTCTTCAGCGGCACGTCAATAAACTTGCCCAGCTCGGAGAATGCCACAATCTCGTCATATTTTCTCTCCAAATACTCTCGGTTGTAGCCCAGAATGGCACCGTACAGGAAAATATTTTCCTTACCGGTGTAGTTGGGGTCAAAGCCGGCGCCCAGCTCCAGCAAAGGCGCAATCACGCCTTTCTTTTTCACAGTGCCCTCCGTAGGCTTGTATACACCTACAATGGTCTTGAGCAGTGTGGATTTACCGGCACCGTTCAGGCCCAAAATGCCCAAATGCTGGCCCCGGCGCACCTGGAAGTTAATGTCCTGCAAGGCATAAAACTTCTTGAATTCCAGCTGACGCCTTAACAGCTTGATCACATATTCCTTTAAGTTGTCCACCTTTTCCTTATTCAGGTTAAAGGCCATGGTCACATTTTCAACAGAAATGACTACATCGTTGTCCATACGGTTCATCCTTTACAGTTCTTGCCCTTGCGTGCAAAGGCCACAATCCCCGAAATCGCCAGCAGCAGTCCGCCGGCACCCAGGCACATATACAGCCAGTCGATCATATACCGAGTAGCAGCCGCACAAAGATACGCGGGAAAAATATACAGATTTTTTGGTGCAGCAGCACCAGCATGATCACAGCGCATAGCACCGTCACCAGTCCGGCGGCACAGATACCGTCTGCCGCCAGCAGGCGCTGAAGCCGCTTGGCAGCGCCGCTGCGCCTCAACAGCCATACCGCCAGCGCTACGCCGCAGCAGGCGATCACGCCCCCTGCCACAGAGGCTCGCATACTCAGATTTGCAAAGCTTTGCAGATCCGCTGCAAAAACCAGCGCCATACGGCCAGCCATATAATCTGCAAATGCCTTGCCAAAATCCTGCACCTGCGCCGTAGTGGCGCCGGGAGCTGCCTTGCTGCCGCCGTTTCTAATGCGGTACGCACCTCTTGGAGCGCCGGCGCCAGCTTGGCCGAGCGATCCTTGCTTTTTAACATAACCCCCGCATAGGTCTGCACCGCCGTGCGCACGCCGTCCTTGGTGACTGCGTCTGCCACAGCTGTGTCCAGCCCGTACTCCAGGCAAAGATCCGCCGCATACTGGTGGACCTCCGTATAAAGGCCGTCCACATAAGTATCGCCGCCAAGGCTGCGCACCATACGCGCCGGGTTGCCAAAAAGCGCGCCCACCAACACAGACAGGGTCAGCACGCCGGTAAAAACAAACAGCAAAAACGCACTGCAACAAGCGCGTCGATCGTGCTTGTTGATCTTAATCATCGGTGCTCACCTCCACAGCCGGGCCGGAGGCCTTTTCACAAAACACATACAGCCGCTGATCCGCCAAGTTGCCAAAGGGCGACTGGGGATAGGTACAAAAGAGGATCAGCTTTTCCTTGTCCACCACAGACACATCTACGGATTCGTCCGAAGTGAGCACCTGGTGGTCCGTCACCCGGTAGGAGAAGTGCCCCCAGTTGGTGGAAAAGTCGATGAGGTCGCCTTTTTTCAGCTGTGCCAAGTTCCGGAACACCGTTGTATTGTACCCGGTGACAACGGTAGACTTGCCGTAACCCGGCAAACCATAAGCCGTAGACGCAGCCGCACCGGCACGCAGGCACACCCGATTGGCGCCATAATACACCGGGCAATCCAGCCCAATTTGGCTGCATTCCAGTCGACCGAAGTGCATACCGCCGGTCACCGTGGCGCCATCTACGATTCCAAAGGTATTGGGCTGGGGGTCGTACTGCTCCGTCAGCTGCAAATCGCTGTCTGCCCGGGGCAACTTGGCCTGCACATCATGCACGGCAGACACCGCATAGCGCCCACCCAGCACCCATATCGGTGTAAACACCAGCGCGGCTGCCAGCACAAACACCAGCACCACCGCCAGGTGGCGCAGCAGCGCACGCCCTTTACCGGCCGTCCCGTCTTTTTTCATACTCAGTCCTCAAACACTGCGCCCTTGGCGCCGCTGGTCACATGCTGGGCATACCGCTTCAGGTAGCCGGTCAGGTGCTGCTCCGGCGGCTGCCAGGTGGCCTTACGCCGCTCCAACTCCGCATCGGACACATCTACCCGCAGCACGCGCGCAGGAATATCAATCTCGATCATATCTCCGTCCTGTATCAAAGCGATGGTACCGCCCATAGCCGCCTCCGGACTCACATGGCCAATGGAAGCGCCGCGGGTGGCACCGGAGAACCGGCCATCCGTCAGCAGTGCAACCGAGGAACCAAGCCCCATGCCGATAATGGCAGAGGTGGGAGACAGCATCTCACGCATACCGGGGCCGCCCTTGGGTCCTTCATAGCGAATGACTACCACATCACCGGCAACCACTTTGCCGCCGGTAATGGCCGCAATGGCCTCTTCTTCGGAATTATAGCACTTGGCCGGGCCTTTGTGCTGCATCATCTCCGGTGCAACAGCGCCCTTCTTCACCACAGCGCCGTCTTCTGCCAGGTTGCCGGTCAGCACAGCGATACCGCCGTCTGCAGAGAACGGTGCCTCCAGGGTGTGAATAATCTCACCGTCGGCGTCTGGCGCGGCGTCCAGTCGATCCTGTACCGTGCCGCTGACGGTCAGGCAATCGGTATTGATCATGCCGCCCTTGGCCAGTTCTTTCATCACTGCGGGAATACCGCCCACATCGTTCAGATCCGTAATAAACACGGAGGAGGCCGGATTCAGCTTGCAGATCTGGGGGGTCTTTCTGCCGTAAGCGTCCAGCCGGGCCAGGTCAATATCATGGCCTGCCGCATGGGCAATGGCCGTCAAATGCAAAATGGTGTTGGTGGAGCAGCCGATGGCCATATCTGTGCGCATGGCGTTCTCAATGGCTTTCTCCGTAATAATATCCGAGGGCTTAATATCCGCTTTCAGCAGATCCATCACCCGCTCACCGGCCTCTTTCGCCAGGCGCAGACGAGCGCTCATTACAGCCGGAATGGTACCGGAACCGGGCAGGGACATGCCGATGGTCTCCGTCAGGCAGTTCATGGAATTGGCGGTGTACATACCGGAGCAGCTGCCGCAGGTGGGGCAGGCGGTATAGGCACAGCTCTCCAAAATCTGGTCGCTCATTTTGCCCACTGCATTGGCGCCCACATACTCAAACTGCTCGGACAAGCCGATACGCCCGCCGGTGACGGCGCTCTTACCGGGCAGCATGGGACCGCCGCTGATGAAGATACAGGGCAGGTTCAGTCGGCAGGCAGCCAGCAGCATACCGGGCACGATCTTGTCACAATTGGGGATAAACACAATGGCATCCAGCGGGTGCGCGGTGAGCATCACCTCAATGCTGTCAGCGATCAACTCACGGGAGCACAGAGAATACTTCATACCCTTGTGATTCATGGCAATACCGTCGCAAACGCCGATGGTGTTAAATTCAAAAGGCACGCCGCCGGCGTTGCGGATACCCGCCTTCACCTGCTCGGCGATCTTGTCCAAGTGCATATGGCCGGGAATGTAGTCGCTCTTGGAGTTCACCACGGCAACGAACGGCCGCTTCATCTCCAGATCATCAATACCCAGTGCACGCAGTAACGAACGATGGGGGGCTCTGCTGGGTCCCTCTTTGATCAAATCAGAACGCATAATTTCACTCCTATGTGTTGTATATAAAATACTAATACGGTATTCGCTTTATTATACTCATTTTTCGTCCGGTAGTCAAGCCCTGCCGGGGCAGCAAAAAGCGCGCCGCACACCCCGGTGCAGCACGCTTTTTTCAGCTTGATCAAAAATCAAAAGTCAATGGGTCGTGGCTGGTACGACGGTTTTGATGCATACCGCCCAGCGCCACCATATCCTCCCCCTCCGGCGCAAAATCAAACACGGCAATATTCTCCGCCAGGCGCGCCGGGTTCTTGGACTTGGGAATGGGAATGATCCCCTGCTGCACATTCCGGCGCATCAAAATCTGTGCCGGGGTCTTGCCGTACTTGCGTGCCAAATTCTGTGGCAAAAGCGTTCCTTTTTACCGCCTTTTTTGCCGTCTTGGCGCAGAAGCAGTGGAAGCATAGCTTTGGTCCAGCAAATCCTGCACCAGCACACGCGGCACACGATCGTCCATCGCAATGGAGATCCAGTGGGTTTTATTCATATGGTACGCAGGATAAATACCCTCCATACTGCACAAGGATCCGATCATCAATGGGTCGCATTTTACATTCAGGATCCACACCGGCGCTGTACCCGGGCATCCTAATTTATCCCCGGTGACACGCAGCAGCAGCGCAAACCACTTCTTGTTTTCGCGATGACGAAACACAGCATTCTCCGGACTGACCGCCCAGGGATATTCTGCCGAAACGCCGTACTGTGTACCTATCCATTGCTCTAATTCCTTTGGTTGCATGCTTACGCCCACCTTATCGATTTTACATCGTTTACAATGCACAGTATACCACAGCCCGCTGCTATTTTCAATGCCTGTTCCGGGTACGCAAAACAAACGAATTTGGATATTCTTGTTGACAAACGGTCTGTACCGTGGTACAATTCTCCACTATCGTTCTAAATAGAACATACGAGAGGGGCTGTTTCTATATATTTTCGAGATCGGCACAAGACCATCACCTGCTGCTATGAATCGCTGATGCGTACCATTTGCAACAAATATGAATTAACACAAATGGAATGTGACATTCTGATGTTTTTGCACGGCAATCCGGAATGCAATACCGCTGCAAGCTTGGTACGGATTTGCAAGTACACCAAGTCCCATGTATCCACCTCTCTAAAGAGGCTGGAACAACGCGGATTGGTAGAACGGCAGCAAAGCGCAACCAATAAAAAGCATATTGAACTGCATTTAACGGCTGACGCGCAGCCGATTCTTGCCGACGGCATTGCCATTCAAAAGGAATTTGCAAAGCATGCACTGGCAGGCATTTCAAAAGAAGAAATCGCTGTATTTAAAAGCGTATTTGACCAAATATGTAACAACGCAGAAGCGTATTTGCAGCAAAATAAATAGAATGAGCAAAAAGCACACCAAGCGAATTTTAGGCTATGAGGGTGACCGCCCCTTTTGGCATTTTTTTGACTTAAAAGCGTACTTGATTATGGCCTGTATGATGGGTGGCGGCATCGGTTTGCGTGCGGCAGGTATATTCCCGAACACATTTATTGCATTCTTTTATACCGGTCTCGGGTGTGCACTGGCGTCTGCGGGCATTCTGTTTCTGAAAAACCACATCATCTACCATAAGCTGATTAAAAAGGAGTTTTAATAAAATGAAAAACAATGGATATAAACCTCGTGTGCCGGACATTATGGAGGCTGTTTTTGACATCGGCTATCTGCTGTTTGACTTGATTGCAGCCGTTTTGTTCTTTGTTTTTTCTAGGGGAAACAGCTTATTTGTGTTGTACGGCATTCTCACTTTGACCTTATGCGGCGGCGACGCATTCCACTTGGTCCCCCGTGTGATTCGTGCATTCCGTGGCAGCAGCGACAAAATAAAAAAACAGCTGGGTATGGGGTTGCAGATTTCCTCTGTCACGATGACCGTTTTTTACATTCTGCTGATGTATATTTGGAAAAATACATTCCCGGAAATGCAAATTCCCGCCGCATTG